>Ga0105048_10010311_pt1 | contig 14813 bp, 11 predicted proteins | sample MAT05_FD_78382 | JGI IMG/M metagenome (GOLD analysis project Ga0105048, IMG submission 78382) | Freshwater microbial communities from Lake Fryxell liftoff mats and glacier meltwater in Antarctica - MAT-05 | ecosystem: Environmental > Aquatic > Freshwater > Ice > Liftoff microbial mat | place... | reverse complement strand
GTGGGGAAGCTGGAGGGTGGGCGGGAGGCGTCGTTTCCGGCGCAGCTGTTGCGGCGTCGGATTGCGGAGAAGTTGCCGGTGGTGAGTTATCAAGGGGCTATTCAGCACCATGGTGTGCAGCTCGGTCGCGCCTCTGAATTCAAAGCGCTTCTTAGGGGAGTCTTCGAGATGCGTGCTGGCCGCGGCGGCGGCTTTGTTATTACTGGAGCAGAGGGCAGCGGCAAATCCCGTATGCTCCACGAGATCTATAGCGCCGCACTTCTTCAGAACGTGATCACGACAAGGATTGTCTTTAGCAGCTTGCCAGAAACTCAAGATGGCGGATCGCTAAAAACACTGGTGGCCCAGCTGCTGATGCTTCCCGGGTCAATCGGAGTGTCGCCCGATGCATATCAATTACTCCACGCATTCAGCAGTAAAACGCCTGGGCAAGAAACGGGGGTTCCGACATTAGAAATTGAAGATCTGCTGAATGCTATAGCAGATGAGAAGCCGCTTCTGCTTTTAGTCGATGGAGCAGAGTATATGGACGCGCGATCACTCGAAACACTAGACGCTGTGTATCGATTGGGGATGGTCAGGCATCACATGATGGTAGCCGCTATGACGACTCCATCGAAAGTCGCGCTCACCGCAAACACTCCGTCACTCAGTTTTCTTAGCCTTTCGCCTTTAAGCATCGCAGACGTGCGCGATGTAATCGCCGCATTCGCCGCGAAGGAGCTCCCGCTTGCGAGCCTCGATCTTATTGGATGCGCTGCAGTGTATGCCGAAGGAGTTCCAATGTATGGTATCGAAATGCTTGGCCTCATGCTTGACCATGGCTCACCAGATACTATCCCTTGGCGCGTCCAAGTAGCTGCAGGTCGCGGAGTAGCCTTTCTCAACGAAATCGAACGGCGTGTTCTCGTCCTCTGCACGCATCTCAGGAACTTTGCCACGCTTGAGGTTTTGCTTTTTTCGCTCCGGTGCGAAACCGATGCACTACGAGTAGCGCTCACTCGCTTAGAAAGCTTCAGCCATGTCGAGTACATTGACGGTATTGTACGGGCCTCTCAAATCATTTCAGCGATCAGCTCGGGCAAGCTTTCTCCGCACGACTTGCGAGAGGACGCTCGGCACGCGGCCGAGACGTTGGCCAAGCAACTTGACGATGGCTTTAGGCCGGATCTATTCTTTGCCGCTCTTCGTCTAATGATTGCAGCCAAGCAAGAGTCGGCGGCAGAAGCATTCCTCGACAAGAATGCAGGCGCTCTCGCACGATCAGACACAGCTCCCTCGATGATTTTTGAGCTTACCCGCATTCGAGGTATGCTTCGCGCCCGCTCGCTTCGACAGATGATTGACGGGCTCCTGCGCCACATTTCTGCTGGGGCCCAGACAGCCAGTATCGACCTCTGCCGAGACGCTCTGCCCGCTCTTCCATCCTCAGTCCCGCTTGTTTCACCCGCCTTGCACGAGTTGGAGCGTAAGGCAAACGGCATCCATTTTCCTGCGACGCTTGGCGCGGCGCGCGACCCCTCCCGGTCTGCGCAAAGCCGCGTCACCGAGGCCGTGATGGCGCTCGCCATTGCTTCGGACAACGGCGATAACAAAGCGCTTGACTCTGCGATGTCCGCACTAAATGCGGTGCGTCATTTTCAGGGCGAAAACTCCTTTGAGCTTCACAGGGGTGATCTGATCTACGCGGCGTCAACGGGAAATCGCAAGGCAGCATTAACAAGCGCCACACTCCTCGCCGATGCGTGCCGGGACATCAACGACATTCAGCTTTCGTGTAAAGGCATGAGGAACGCGGCTCAAGTTCTCTTAACATTCGGTGAAGTGAATCGAGCGCAAGCTCTTCTTCTTGAGTCGCGTGATCTTGCGGATCGCTTAGGCTATATAAAGCAAGTCGCGTGGACCGATGTTCGTCTTGCTGACCTTGCACTTGAGACCATGGACTTAGAGGGAGCGGGGACGTACATCGCAAGCGCTGCAGCCCTGTCTCGTCGACACGAGATTGAGACTCCGATGCTTCTCCTTGACCTAGAAGTCCAGCGCTGCTGGGCTGCTCTGCTTGACGGTAACCGCGCTTTGGCAGCCAAAGCTGCGCGATCAGCTACTCGTCAGTCGAAACGCGTCGATGTAACTACGGGCACGGCTTTGTGGACACTCATGGCCGTTAAGCTTGCAACGCATTCAGGACAAGTGACAGAGCACTCCCGGCAGAGCTTCACTATACTCTGCAGCAGCATTGGTAGCCGAATCTTCTACCCTAACGAGCACTTTAGCCTTGCTGGTATGTTGCTCTTTTCAGCGCAGTCACGTGAGGAAGCGGAAATGCGCCGATTGACTCACGCTCAACTCAAGGTTCAAGCTGCGTCCGGACGCGTTCCCTGGCGCTACATTCTTGATCTTTTAAAGTGCGATTCATGATCGAACCGTGCCGCGCACTGATCCAAACTATCCGTTTACAATCAGAGAAAGGGCTTTCTCTGGAACCGGAGTTTCGTTGTGGGCCGAACAGGCAAGCCGCAGGACAGTGTCAATTGTGCCCATCTCGGCAAGCGATCCGATCATTTTTGGATCGAACTGAATCCCACTCATGCGCGCAATTTCGGCCCGTATTCGTTCCGGCGAAAGTCCTTTTCTGTACGGCCTGTCGCTCGCCATCGCATCGATTGTGTCTGCGATCGCAATCACGCGCGCAAAAACTGGTATCGCCTCCCCAGCGAGTGCGTCTGGGTACCCAGATCCGTCCCAAGCCTCATGATGATGGCGAATAGGATCGACTGCATCACGTAGATGTGAAGAGATCCGCACGAGTTCCGCACCCTTGACAGGATGTGATTCCATCGTAGCTCGTTCTTGCGCCGTGAGCTTGCCTGGCTTCGAAAGAATTGGCGCAAAAACTTCGTGAATCTTTCCGACGTCATGGAGTAGCGCTGCTACCGCAAGTCGCTCGACTTGCTTGGCCGAAAACGATAAAGATTGACCCATCATACGTGAGTACTGCGAGACCCTACGAGAGTGGCCGGATGTGTAGGGATCGCGTGCTTCGAGGGTAGTAACGGTCAACTCAAGAAGCTCTCGATTGCTTCGATGGAGCTCCTCGTTTGTGCTGTTCAGTTGTCGTACGACGAGCACAAGCGCTGCTGCCGCGGAAGCGGCGAGAACGCCAAGTTCATCATAAACTTTGACAAACACAAAAATGAACGGCACTGCAATGAGGTCATTCGCTATCCCGCGCAACGACATCTCTTTCCATATTCCAACCACGCTCTGCTGCGTTTCGGCGCTAACTACAGCCGCAACGGCGCAAGAGTTCGCAACAAAAAATCCGAGAAAGCAACACAGCAGCGCAAGGGCCGAGATCTCGCCACCGTTCACGACGCCTTCTGCACCAGAAAGTCGGTAAGCGAAGACGCTAAAAGTGATAGCTAGTACATGCTGTGAAACATTAAATACCGTCTTTGCTGTACCGGTGCGTTGAACCAGCTGAGAGAGCAGCATCACGCCTGCCGCACCCACCACCGAAATCCAGGACGGCACCAAGACAACGCCAGCAAGGAAAGTCACAAACGTTGCGGAGCCGCGCACGCGATCAGACATCGCGTAGGGCATCAACGCACCAAACACAGAGAAAACGGCGAACGCTGCGGCGGCGTTAATCTCCGCGGCATTCACATCTGGGTCGATCAGATATAGAGCCGCAAGGCTGACGGCCCCTAAAAGTGCTGTCGATGTAACGACTCCTACAGTCGCTCTTTTCAAGCAGATCCCCCCGCCTCGGGCCGTGTCCCTAACTATTCAATACCAAGTCAGCCCGCCGCCAAATGCAGCGGCGATCAGACCAACCAGCGCGGCCATGATACCCATTCTTGCGTCACCTCCCATGAGGTCGTCAGCCCGCGGCTCGCACCGCTGACTGCGTCGATCAGGTTAGCTCCGCTCGTCCTACAGGCCGTACACGCTCAACTCCGCTCTGCCGACGACGGGGGGATACAACTTCTGCCTTGCCATGCCGCATCACTCCAACACGCGCTCAACCGCCAGGCAACCCCCGACCACCACCCACCGTCGTGACGCATGCGCCACCGGAAGACGACGACCGGATGCTGCCGTGGCTCACCTCACTGACGAGCCGACTCCAGCCACCGATTCGTCGCATCCAGTACCGCCAGCGCCCCAGCCACCTCGGCACTGTCCCGGATCGCGCAACTCCCACTCAACAGCACCGACTCACGCCCCAGTCGGGCCGACACCCCGACGAACACGAACTCCGTCCCGAAGGCGTCCACCCGCTGCGCACCCGCCAGTGCATACGCCCCCGAGCGGCCCTCGGCAAACGCGATCGCCAGCACCGTCGCACGCGCCGCCAGTTCCAGCCGCGCTGCCTCGGTCTCGATCCCCTCCGATTCTCCCTCGAACGACTCATCACCGCGGCGCAGCGTCACACGACACGCAAGTCCGTTGCGGCTGCGCTTCACCTCGACGTCATCGAACAGGTATCGGCGCGTCGCCGGCCCGGCGTCAGTCGCGGGTGCCGCACCAACGGCGACCCCAGCCGCAGAGCGCGACGGCGCCCGTCCAACCCCGCGCTCACTCGCGCGCTCAGCCGAATGATCCGGCGCCGCCTGCGGCGGGGTGAGCAACGGTGCGGCCGGCGGCACCGGCTCGCTTGCTGACGGCGTCAGCCGGATCCGGGGCGCGTCCACCGTCGTCGCCACGCTGATCTTGCGGTGGTCCACGCGCATCCCAAGGTGCGCCAACAGCGCACTCTCGATGTTGCGAACCGTCTGCTTGGGGCCGATCTCCACCGACGTCAGCACGTGGATCGCATCCACCTCCCCGGCCGGCGACGCCTCGATGCGCACGCTCACCACACCAGGCAACGTGCCGAGCAGCTCCTCGGCCCGCGCGATATGAATCGCCGGCGGGCGCTCGGGAGGTCCACCAGCGGCGGCGGATTGAAACACTGATACGTTCACGTTCTTTCGCGGGTGGGAGAGCAAAAGAGCGAACACGAGCCATCACCGGGGACCGCGAACGGCCCCAGCCGTTTACCTCAGAGCAAGCTGAGTCGTAAACGCTTGAAAATCAAGGGCTAGCGTCCTCGACCACAGTGCCCGACTCGATCTCCCGAATCTTCCGGTACAACGTCCGTTCACCGATCCCCAGCAGTTCCGACGCCCGGCGGCGGTTCCCGCGCGTCTCCCGCAACGTCGCCTCGATCACCGCGCGTTCGATCTGCGCCATCGTCATCCCCGGTACCACCTCCACGGTGTTCGGGAGACGAGCGTGCAAGGGCTCCACACCGCCACCGGCCGCCAACGCGTCCGCCATCGGCGTTGCCGGCGCCTGGTCCAGCCGACGTCGCAACTCCTCGACCTGCACCTTGAGCTCCACGAGGTTGCGCAGGATGAACTCCAGTTCCGCCGAGCCGATGACGGGAGAACCATTCGTTGCGGTCCCGCCGCGCGGACCATTCACTGGCGTCAGTCTGACGGGCAACATCCGCGTCAGACCGTCCCGGATCTGCGGCGGGATGTCTGCCACCCCGATCTCGTGCCCCGGCGACAGCACCACCATGCTCTCCACCAGGTTCCGCAACTCGCGCACGTTGCCCGGCCACGAATACCGCCCCAGCATCTCCATTGCGTCGGCCGAGATGCCGTGAAAGGCCTTGTCGTGCCGCCTGGAGAACTCCGCGATGAAGCGACGGACGAGCACCGGGATGTCCGACTTCCGCTCCCGCAGCGGAGGCAGGTACATGCTGAGCACGTTCAGCCGGTAGTAGAGATCCGACCGGAACGATCCCTCTTCCACCAGGTCCCGCAACGGTCGGTTGGTCGCCGCGATCACCCGCACGTTGACGGCGATGCTCGTCACGCCGCCCACCCGCGTCACCTCACGCTCCTCGAGCACCCGCAGCAGCTTCACCTGCGTGCTGGGCGGGATGTCCCCGATCTCGTCGAGAAAGAGCGTCCCGCCGTCAGCCAGCTCGAACCGGCCCAGCCGCCGCTCCGCCGCCCCGGTGAACGCCCCCTTCTCGTGGCCGAACAGCTCGCTCTCCAGCAGCGTCTCGGCCAGCGCACCGACGTTCACGCCGATGAACGGCTTGTTCTTGCGGGGACCGAGGCGATGGATGCCACGCGCCACGAGTTCCTTGCCGGTGCCGCTCTCGCCCTCGATCAGCACCGTGCTGCTCACCGGCGCGATCTGTTCGATCTTGACCAGCACCTCGCGCAGCGCCTCGGTGTCACCACTCAGCCCCGTCTCCTGGCTGAGGCGGCGCCGCTCGAGCAGACGGCGCACCACGGGGGCCACGTCGTCCGGGGCGACGGGCTTCACCAGCACGTCGGCGTAGCCGATGGTGCGCAGCCGCTCGCGCATCCCCGGCTCGTCCACGTCGGCCAGCCCCACCACCGGCACACCGGCCCACAACTCCTCGCGCACCACCTGCACGTTGCCGGTGTCGAGCAACGCGCCGGTGATCACCACCACGTCAGGCTCGAAACGCTCGAGCGTGCCGCGGATGTCGTCCAGCGGCGACACCAGCTCGGTGGTGATGCCCGAGGACTCGAGCAACGCGTTCAGGCGCACCGCCGGCTCGACGTCGGTGAGCGTGATGAGGGCCTTCACGACGCGCGTCCCCTACTTCTGTGCCGACCCGTTGGGCCAGAACGGCAGGGCGGCCACCGTTGCCACGACGCGGGTCCCACGGATCTCCACGTCGAAGGTGGTGCCGGACTTCGCGACGTGCGTCGGCAGGTAGCAGGTGCCGATGGGCAGCCCCACACTCGGTCCCACCGTGCCGCTGCAGACGCTGCCGCACGCCTCGCCTTCGTAGAACACCGACATCCCGTGACGCGGCACGTTCCGCACCGGCAGCGTGAAGCCGACCAGCTTCCGCGGCACGCCCGCCATCTTCTGCGAGACCAGCGCCTCGCGCCCGATGAAGCGCTCCTTCGCCGTCAACTTCACCAGCCAGGCGAGATTTGCCTCGAACGGCGTGACGGTGTCGTCGATGTCGTTGCCATACAGCGCCATCCCCATCTCGAGGCGCAGCGTGTCGCGCGCGCCGAGGCCGGCCGGCGTCACGTCGCCGCCGGACAGCAGCGCCGCCCACATCGCCGGCGCGTGCGCGTCGGGGAAATAGAGCTCGAAGCCATCCTCGCCGGTGTAGCCGGTCCGGCTGATGATCACGTCCGCCACGCCGGCGACGGTGCCGGTGGTGAAGTGGTAGTACGCGATCGCACCGAGATCGATCGTGGTCTGCCGCGCCAGGATCGCTGGCGCCTTCGGCCCCTGCAGCGCCAGCAGCGCGGTCCGCGCACTCACGTCGTCCATCTGCGCATCGAACTGCGCCAGGTGCGGCGCGATGTGCGCCCAGTCCTTGGCGATGTTCGACGCATTCACCACCAGCATCAGGTGGTCGGCGAACCGGTAGACGAGACAGTCGTCCACGATGGTCCCGCGCTCGTTCAGGAACGTGGAGTAATGCGCCTGCCCGACGGCCAGCTTCGACACGTCGTTCGTCGTCACATGATTGACGAAGGCCACCGCGCCGGGGCCAGTGACCAGAAACTCCCCCATGTGACTGACATCGAACAACCCGCACGCCGTGCGCACGGCATGATGCTCGGCCGTGATCCCGGTGGGATACTGCACGGGCATCTCGAAGCCGGCAAAGGGGACGATCTTCGCCCCGAGGGCAACGTGGGTGTCGTAAAGCGCAGTGCGCTGTAGCGTATCGGTCGCGGACATGGCGGGAAGGCAGGGGATGGTGCCGAACTGGCAGAAGCCAAATCTACACCGCGATCACGCCCATGGCAGGCGCACAGTCCCCGCCCGTTCCGCAACGTTCAGAGCGTCGCCAGCACCGCCGCCACCGCCTCGGCATGCCCGGCCGGCTTCACCTTCTCGAACACATGCCGGAGCTTCCCGGCCGCGTCGATGATGAAGGTGGTGCGCTCGACGCCCATGTACGTCCGGCCATACATGCTCTTCTCCTTCCACACGCCGTACGCTTCAGCCACCGCATGCTCCGTGTCGGCCAGCAGCGGGAACGTGAGCTCGTACTTCGCCTTGAACTTCTGGTGGCTCGTGACGCTGTCCGGTGAAACGCCCAGCACGACCGAGCCATCCTTCGCGAACCGCGGCAGGATGTCCCGGAACTCGCACGCCTGCGTCGTGCACCCCGAGGTATCGTCCTTCGGATAGAAGTACAGGACGACGGTCTGTCCCGTGAAGTCCTTCAGCGAGACCGTCTCGCCGGTGTCGGTCTCGAGGGTGAAGGCGGGGGCGGCCGTTCCGATGGTGGGCATGTAGCATGTCGGGAGGTGGTGGACCAGCATCTGGAGGCAGTCGACACAGGCCGGCTGCGGGGTGTTTCGGTGCGCAGACTACGCCCGCACCTGCCCAGTGTGCAACGTTTCGCCGCCGATCAGCACCGCCATGATCGCCTTCTGCACGTGCAGACGGTTCTCCGCCTCGTCCCACACCCGGCTCTGCGGTCCGTCGATCACGCTGGCGCTCACCTCCTCACTGCGGTGCGCGGGGAGGCAGTGGAGGAAGATCGCGTTCCGTCGGGCACGCGCCATCACGGCGTCGTCCACGAGGAAGCCGCCGAAGGCCTGCACACGCTGCGCATGTTGCGCCTCCTGCCCCATCGACGCCCACACGTCGGTGGTGACGACGGTCGCACCATCGGCGGCTTCCGACGGGTCACGCGTGAGCACGACGCGGGTCTGCGTCTGTGCGCGCGCGAGCAGCACGGGATCGGGATCGTAGCCCTCGGGGCAGGCGAGGCGCAGCTCGAATCCGAACGAGGAGGCCGCATCGATCCAGGAGTTCGCCATGTTGTTGCCGTCGCCGATCCACGCCACCACCTGCTTGCGCTCATCACCCAGATGCTGCCGCACCGTGAGCACGTCGGCCAGCACCTGGCACGGGTGCTGCAGGTCGGTGAGCCCGTTGATGACGGGCACCTGCGCATGCTTCGCCAGGTTCAGCACGTCGTCGTGCGCGAAGGTGCGGATCATGATCCCGTCCACGTACCGCGTGAGCACCTGCGCGGTATCGGAGAGCGGCTCGCCACGACCCAGCTGCACGTCGCGGTCACTGAGGAAGAGCGCATGCCCGCCAAGCTGGAACGTGCCCACCTCGAACGAGACGCGGGTGCGCGTGGACGACTTCATGAAGAGCATCGCCAGCGTCTTCCCGCGCAGCGGCCGCCGGTCGTAGGCACCGCGCCGCATCCGGTCGGCGAGGCCGAGCAGCGCGTCGAGCTCGTAACGGTCGAAATCCGGGATCGCGATCAGGTCGCGGTGCTGACGCTCGGCGGACATGGCAACGGATCGGGAAGGCGATGCGGCAGGTGGTCCGCGGGGGACCGGAAAGGGAGTGAACTTAGTGCCACCCCTCCTACGGGCAACGAATGCGGCGCGGCCGCCGCCGTCGCGACACCGGATTCCGGCCTACAGGATGTAGCGGCGCAGGTCCTCGTCCTGCGACACCGACTCCAGCCGCTCCCGCACCATCGGCGCATCGACGACGATCTCCCCCGCGCCGGACTCGGGCAGTCCGAACAGCAGCTCCTCGAGCAACGTCGTCATGACCGTGTGCAGCCGACGTGCGCCGATGTTCTCCATCCGCGAGTTGCAGACCGTCGCCACTCGTGCCAGCTCGGCAATGCCGTCGTCGGCAAAGCGCAGTGACGCACCCTCGGATGCCACCAGCGCAGCGTACTGCTTGGTGAGTGCATGATCGGGCTCGGTCATGATACGCACGAAGTCCGACTCGGTGAGCGGCAGCAACTCGACGCGGATGGGGAACCGCCCCTGCAGCTCGGGGATCAGGTCACTGGGCTTCGCGACGTGAAACGCGCCGGCGGCGATGAAGAGCACATGATCGGTGCGCACCATGCCGTACTTGGTCGAGACCGTGCTCCCCTCGACGATGGGCAGCAGGTCGCGCTGCACGCCCTCGCGCGAGACATCCGGCCCGCCCTGCCCGCCACGCTGGCCGGCGATCTTGTCGATCTCGTCGAGGAAGACGATCCCCGTCTCCTCGCTGCGCTCGATCGCCTCGGCAATGATCTCGTCGCGGTCGAGCATGCGGTCGAACTCCTGCTGCAGCAACACGCGCCGCGCCTCGGACACCGGCATGGTGCGCTTCTTCGTTCGCTTGGGCAGCATGTCCTGCATCATCTGCGTGAACTGCTCCATCCCCTCCTGCGCGCCAGGCTGGTTGACCATCCCGAACATCGGCGCCGATGCAGCAGGCACCTCGAGATCCACCGGTCGCGTCTCGAGCGTGCCTGCCTTCAGCAGGGCACGAAGCTTTTCGCGGGTCCGCTGATGGCGCTCGCCTTCCAGGTCGTTCGCCGGTGCCGTGCTGCTGGCGCCGGCCGCGCCGACGAGGAAGATGTTCGGCGCGGTCGCCTCGGTGGCAGCCGGCGTGGGCGTGTCCGACGATTTCGCGTTGCTGGGCGCGGGCGCCGGGAGCAACGCATCGAGCAGCCGCTCCTCGACACGCTCCGCAGCCGCCACGGTGATCTCCTGCTCCCGCTCCGAGCGCACGAGCTCCATCGCGTTCTCGATCAGGTCACGCACCATCGACTCGACGTCGCGGCCGACATAGCCGACCTCGGTGAACTTCGACGCCTCGACCTTCACGAACGGCGCCGCGGCGAGCCTGGCGACGCGTCGCGCAATCTCCGTCTTGCCGCAGCCCGTCGGACCGATGAGGATGATGTTGTTCGGACTGATCTCCGGCCGGATCGCCTCGTCGGTGTGCTGGCGCCGCCAGCGATTGCGCAGCGCGATCGCCACGGCCTTCTTCGCCGCGCCCTGCCCGATGATGTAGCGATCGAGCTCGGCGACGATGCGGATCGGCGTGAGCTCGGCGAGCCGGGTGAGGGCGCGTGCAGTGCGCGGCGACGGCATCGGTCAGGCGGTGGGTTCGAGGATGGTGACGTTGGTGTTGGTGTAGACGCAGATCTCACCCGCCACCTGCATGCCGTGCTCGACGATCTCGCGCGCGCTCATCTGGGTGTGCCGCGCCAGCGCCCGCGCAGCCGAGAGCGCGTAGATGCCGCCCGACCCGATGGCCATGATGCCGTCGTCCGACTCGATGACGTCACCGTTCCCGCTGATCGTGAACAGCACATCCTTGTCACCGACGATCAGCAGCGCTTCCAGGCGACGCAACACGCGGTCACTGCGCCAGTCCTTCGCCAGTTCGACGACGGCCTTGGGGAGGTTCTCGCCGTAGCGCTCGAGTTTCTCCTCGAATTTCTCGAACAGCGTGAACGCGTCGGCCGCCGCGCCGGCAAACCCGGCCACGAGCCGGCCGTTGCCAAGGCGGCGCACCTTCTTCGCGGTGGACTTGGCGATGGTCTGTCCCATCGAGACCTGGCCGTCGCCGCCAATGGCGACCTGCCCGTTGCGCCTGACGGCGAGGATGGTGGTGGCGTGAAAGACTGGTGCATGCTCGGACATCCCGCAATATCGCTCCCGTCGCTGGCATGGTACAGCGGGCGGACGACATCCGCGAGCGGCGGAAAACTCGGATCGCAGAACGGAGCAGCCGCAGAACTGCCTCGACAGGAACGGCACAGCCGCACAACCGCATTCTCTTTGGTCAGTCCGATCAGGGACTCCCCCACCTTGATCATCCGGCTGCCCCCCACGACGACAGATCCAGACGTGTTTCGGCGGCCGTGCCGTTCCTGTGCAGGCAGTTCGGTGGCTGTGCTGTTCTGCGATGACGCCGGTGCCGTCCGATGCTCCGAGAAAGAATCAGGCTCGCGGATGCGCCTTGGCGTAGGCGGACTTGAGCCGTTCGATGCTGGTGTGCGTGTAGATCTGCGTCGTGCTCACGCTGGCATGGCCGAGGAGTTCCTGGACCGCACGGAGTTCGGCGCCGGCGTCGAGGAGGTGCGTGGCAAAGGTATGGCGCAGGGCATGGACGCTGGCGCCGTCGGGGGCATCGACCAGCGACAGCAGTCCCGTCATCGCGAGCTGGATGCCGCGGCGCGAGAGGCGGCGGCCACGGGGATTGAGAAAGGAGGCCCCGCGGTCGGCCTTGGGCCCGATGCGGCGGATCAGGTCATCACGGCGCGCCTCGTAGTTGACCAGCGCCAGCCGCGCCGGATCACCGAAGGGAATGATGCGCTCCTTTCGCCCCTTGCCGCGCACCTTCACGCGCCGGCTCACCATGTCGATGTCGCTGCGATCGAGCCCATGCAGCTCCGAGAGCCGCATGCCGGTGGCGTAGAACAGTTCGAGCATCGCGAAGTTCCGCACGTCGGCGCAGGCACCGCCCTGCGCCCGTGTCGAGGCCGCATCGATCAGCACCTGCATCGTGCCGGTATCGAGATGCGCCGGCAGATGTCGGCCGATCTTGGGCGTGCGCACGCTGCGGGCGGGGTTGGCCTGCACATGGTCGTCGCGGTGCAGGTACCCGTAGAAGCCGCGCACCGCGGACAGCGTGCGCGCGATCGAGCGACGCTCCAGCCCCTGCCGCGACAGGAAGCCGAGAAAGGCGCGGATCGTGTTGCGGTCGACGCTCGACCAGTCCCACGCCGCGCCAGGCGCGCGTGCGCCAAGGAAGGTCGTGAAGCGCGACAGGTCGGCGGTGTAGGCCATCACCGTGTGCGTCGACAGCTGCCGCTCCTTCGCGATGTACGTCAGCCACTCGGCCACGAGCGGCGGCACGATGACCTCAGGCTGCGGCGCGCCCTGTTCCTGGTCTGCCGCGGCTGCCGTCGCCGCGAGAGCCGATGGCGCGCGCGTCATCAGACCACCAGCCCCGCCAGCGCCAGCGAGTCGATCCAGGTGCGCTGGTCGGCGAGCGCGCGGTCGGCCATCGCCTGCTTGCGCTCCATCTTGTCGCGCGGCGGATCGGGGAGATCGTCCACCAGGCCGTAGTTCGCGTTCATCGGCTGGAAGTGCTTCGGATCGGCTTCACGCAGATAGCGGTACAGCGCACCGAGCATCGTCGTGGGCGGCGGAATCACCGGCGCGTCACCCTGCAACTGGCGCGAGAGGTTGATGCCTGCCAGCAGGCCCGTCGCGCTGCTCTCCGTGTAGCCCTCGACACCGGTGAGCTGCCCCGCGAACATCGTCATCGGCGCCTCCCGCAGCGACAGGTGCGGCGACAGCGACGCGGGCGCGTTGAGATAGGTGTTGCGATGGATGCTGCCGTATCGCAGAAACTCGGCATCGGCGAGACCGGGGATCATGCGGAAGACGCGCTGCTGCTCGGGAATGCGCAGCCGCGTCTGAAATCCGACGAGGTTCCACATGCGCCCCGCACGATCCTCCTGCCGCAACTGCAGCACGGCCCACGGCCGCTTGCCGGTGCGCGGGTCACGCAGCCCGATCGGCTTCATCGGCCCGAAGCGCAGCGTCTCGCGCCCGCGCTTCACCATCTCCTCGGCCGGCATGCATCCCTCGAAGTACGGCACCTGGTCGAACTCGTGCGCGGTGAATTGGTCGCCCGTCGCGAGTGCGTCGATGAAGGCCTCGTACTCCGCCTTGTCGAACGGCGCATTGAGGTAGGCGCCCTCCTCGGCCGCACCGTCCATCGTCTCCTTGTTCCAGCGACTGGCGCGGAACAGCAACGACTGGTCGAGCGACTCGTAGCTCACCACCGGCGCGATCGAGTCGTAGAACGCCAGCGACTCGATGCCCAGTCGGGTGCGGATAGCCTCGGCCAGCGCATCGGAGGTGAGTGGCCCGGTGGCGATGATGCCGATCTCCGGAATGTCGTGCACCTCCTCGTTCACGACCGTGATTCGTGGATGCGCACGCACCCGGGCGTCGAGGGCGGCGGCGAACAGCGCGCGGTCCACGGCGAGCGCAGATCCGCCGGGCACGCGCGCCTGATCGGCCGCCCACAGCACCACGCTGCCCAGCGCCCGCATCTCGGCCTTGAGCAGGCCGTGCGCGTTCGCCGTCTCGGTGCTCTTGAAGGTGTTGCTGCAGACCAGCTCACCGAGGCGGTCGGTCTTGTGCGCGGCGGTGCCCCGCACGGGACGCATCTCGTGCAACACGACAGCATGCCCGCGCTCGGCGAGCTGGAACGCCGCTTCGCAGCCCGCCAGCCCGCCTCCGACGATGTGGATCTCCTGCACGGTCATCACCCCTTGGCGCGCGCGGTCTTCTTGCGGGCGGGCTTCTTCTTCACGATCGGCTTGCCGGCCTTCGCCTCCAGCAACTGCACCGCCTGCGCCATCGTGATGGCATCGGGCTTCACGTCGTTGGGCAGCGTGGCGCGGATCGGCTTCAGCTTGCGATCACTCGTGTTCGGCCCCAGTTGCACGTACGGTCCGTACCGACCGTCGAACACGAGCACGGCACGACCATCCTCCGGGTGTGCACCGAGCTCGCGCAGCGGTGTGACGACGCTCGTGCTCTGCCCGCGACGGCCCTTCGGCTGCGCCAGCAGTTCGAGCGCGCGCGGCAGCGCGATCGTGAGCACGTCCTCTGCCGCAGGAATGCTGCGGAAGTCGTCCTTGCCACCCTCACCACCCTTCACGTGCACGATGAATGGCCCGAACCGTCCGAGGCTGGCGCGGATCGGGCTCGCGCTCTCGGGATGCGTGCCGAGCAGGCGCGGGAGCGAGATCAATCCCTTCGCGATCTCGAGCGTGATGTTCTCCGGCGTGACGCCCTTGGGCAACGAGGTGCGCTTCGGCTTTACCTTGCTCCCCTCCACCACGTCGCCCAGTTGCACGTACGGGCCGTACTCGCCGCGCATCATGTAGATCGGCACGCCATCGTCGTCGGTGCCGATGACGGGCGGGCCTTCCTGACGCG
>Ga0105048_10010310_pt1 | contig 14815 bp, 14 predicted proteins | sample MAT05_FD_78382 | JGI IMG/M metagenome (GOLD analysis project Ga0105048, IMG submission 78382) | Freshwater microbial communities from Lake Fryxell liftoff mats and glacier meltwater in Antarctica - MAT-05 | ecosystem: Environmental > Aquatic > Freshwater > Ice > Liftoff microbial mat | place... | reverse complement strand
GAACGGCCGGCTGGCGCGCTGGGGATCGTCGTTGCGCGTGCTCATCGCCCGCATCGAACAGAAGCCGGCATAGCCAATCGGTGTAATTGCCGCTTCGCTGCCGCCGGCAATCATGACGTCGGCATCATTATGCACGATGGCGCGGGCTGCTTCGCCGATCGCATGCGTCGCCGTGGCGCAGGCGGAAACAACGGCGAGGTTCGGGCCTTTGATGCCGAGCAGCATCGAAACGTACCCGCTGCCCATGTTGACGATGAGCATCGGGATCATAAACGGGGAAACACGGCCGGGGCCTTTCTTGAGCAGAACCCCCACCTGATCCTCAATGGTCTCCATCCCACCGATGCCAGAGCCAATGATGCAGCCAATCCGGTTTAAGTCCTCTTTGTCCAACTGCAACCCGGAATCGGTCACCGACTTCTTGGCCGCCACCACGGCGAACTGGCAGAAGCGATCCGTCCGCCGCAAATCCTTCACCGGCATGAACGCCTCGGGGGTGAAGTCTTTGGCCTCGCCGCCAATCTTGCAGTCAAAATGGGTCGTGTCGAACCGGGTAATCGGGCCAATGCCGCTCTGGCCGGCCAACAGGCTTTTCCAGAAAGTCTGCAAGTCACTTCCCAACGGCGTGACCACCCCTAATCCCGTGATGACGACTCTGCGCTCGCTCATGATTGTTTATGGCCCGGCAACGGCAAAAAAATGAGGCATAAAGCAATTCATTGCAACCACTTTATGCCCCACTTCACTTCGTCCCCGCCGACCGGGGTTTGACGAAAACTACTTTTCGCCGCGTTCTTCGATGTACTTGACGACATCGCCGACGGTTTGCAGCTTCTCGGCATCCTCGTCGGGGATTTCCGCGCCAAATTCTTCCTCGAAAGCCATGACCAATTCGACCGTGTCCAACGAGTCGGCTCCCAAATCTTCGATGAATTTCGCTTCAGCCGTGACTTGCTCGGCATTCACACCGAGCTGTTCCACGATAATTTCCTTCACGCGATCCTGTACTGATTTATCTGCCATATTATCCTCCTCGTTAAAACCGTTTGTCCCTTGCCAGCAAACCTGCGGCCAGCATCACATCACCAATCCACCATCCACTGTCAAAACCTGCCCCGTGATGTAACTGGCCCCCTCACCTGCCAGAAACACAACTGCGTGGGCGATGTCATCGGCTGTCCCCAGCCGGCCCAAACCAATCCGTCCTTTGAGCGCTGTCGTCAACTCCGCTCCCAAAGCCGCCGTCATATCCGTCTCGATGAAACCGGGTGCGACCGCGTTGACCGTGATTCCGCGCGACGCTAATTCCCGCGCCAACGACTTCGTGAAACCAAGCAGTCCCGCTTTTGAGGCCGCATAGTTAGATTGCCCGGCATTACCCGTCAAGCCTGAAATCGAACTGATGTTGATGATCCGGCCACTCCGTTGTTTCAACATCCCGCGCGAAATTGCCTTCGTGAAATGAAACGCGCCTTTGAGGTTCGTATCCAACACCGCATCCCAATCCGCTTCACTCATCCGCAACAACAAATTGTCCCGGGTCACGCCGGCGTTGTTGACCAAAATATCCACGCGCCCAAAGTCCTTGAGAATCTTCTCGCACGTCTCCGCGACCGGCTGCGCCGCCGCCACATCCACGGAATAGGCCACCGCGCGCCCCCCTTGGCTGGTGATCTCCGCCGCCACGGTCTCGACGTGCGCGAGCGTGCGTCCACAACACGCCACCACCGCGCCCACGCCGGCCAACCGCAACGCGATTGCTTTCCCAATCCCGCGGCCGGCACCCGTCACGATGGCGACTTTGTTTTCCAATGGTTTGATCATGGCGCGCCTTTCCTACTCGTCCGCCTGCAAGGATGTCAAGGCCGCGTCCAACGACCGGCTATCGCCGATCGAAAGCATCTCCACGTCCTTGTTGATCCGCTTCATCAACCCGGCCAACACACCGCCCGGTCCCAGCTCAATGAAACGCGTGAATCCTTGCGCCACCAACCACTGCATGGATTCGGTCCAGCGCACCGACGACGTTACCTGCCGAGTGAGCAAGTCTTTGATCTCCGCTACGCTGCCCCCCGGTCGGGCGGTGACGTTGGAAATGACCGGCACGCGCGGTTCGCGTAACGGCAATTGCGCCAACTCAGCGGCGACCTTTACTTGGCCGCTGATCATTAACCGCGAATGATACGCCCCGGCCACTTGCAACGGAATCGCCCGCTTGGCACCGCGCGCTTTCGCCAACTCCACGGCTTTTGTAATTTTTACTTTTTCACCAGAAATGACGATCTGGCCGGGACAGTTCAAATTTGCCATGTCCACATCGGCCTCCCGGCAAACCTCCGCCACAACGGCTTCGTCCAAACCAATGATCGAAGCCATCCCACCAGTGGTTGCCTCGCAGGCCTCCTGCATGAACCGTCCGCGCGCCTGCACCATCCGCAATCCATCATCAAAACTCACTGCATCCGCCGCCGCCAAGGCAGTGAACTCTCCCAACGACAACCCGGCCGTGGCCGCAAACGGGACATCCCCCCGGACCGACCGCAACGCTTCCAGACAGGCCAAGCTGTGGACAAACAGTGCCGGCTGTGCGTTGTCGGTCTTGGTGAGCAGGGCGTCCGGCCCCTCGAAGATGACTTGCTGGAGGTCCCGGCCGAGCACCTCGTTGGCCCGCAAGAATAGTTGCCGGCACGCCGGAAACTGCTCGCACAGGTCCCGGCCCATGCCGACCGTCTGGCTGCCTTGACCCGCAAAAAGTAACGCCGTCTTTTTCATCAAGCCCGGGTGACTTCCGCGCGGGCTTCATCGGCGAGCGGCGTGCTGAGATAACGCTCGCCCGTGGAACAAGCAATCGTGACGATTAGTTTTCCCTGATTCTCCGGTCGGCGCGCGTACTGGATGGCCGCCCACACATTCGCTCCCGATGAGATGCCGCACAAAATCCCCTCTTCCTTCGCCAGCCGGCGGGCCATCGCAAAGGCATCGTCATTCGATACCTTGATGACTTCATCCAACTGCGTGGTGTTGAGATTCTGCGGGATGAAACCCGCGCCGATTCCCTGAATTCGATGCGGCCCCGGCTTTCCACCGCTGATGACAGGTGAATCCACCGGCTCAACCGCCACACAGCGGAAGCCCGGCTTCTTCTGCTTGATGACTTCGCCCACCCCGGTAATGGTTCCGCCCGTACCCACGCCGGCCACCAACGCGTCCACCCGGCCATCGGTGTCTTCCCAAATCTCGATCGCGGTCGTTTTGCGATGAATCTCGGGGTTGGCGGGGTTGTTGAACTGTTGCGGCATAAAAGCGTTGCGGGTTTCTCGGAGCAACTGTTCCGCTTTCCGAATGGCACCGGGCATCCCTTCCGATCCCGGCGTCAAAACCAACTCCGCGCCCAACATCCGCAACAACGTCCGCCGCTCCAAACTCATCGTCTCCGGCATCGTCAGGATGAGCCGGTAGCCTCTGGCTGCGCATACAAACGCCAGCGCAATTCCCGTGTTGCCCGAAGTCGGCTCGATGATGACGGTGTCTTTGTTGATCTTCCCATCGCGCTCGCCGGCTTCGATCATGGCCACGCCAATCCGGTCTTTCACCGAACTGAGGGGATTAAAGAATTCACACTTGATCGCGATTTCGGCCGGCAAACCAGCCGTGACCTTGTTGAGTCTGACCAACGGGGTACGGCCGATTGTTTTGGTGATGTCAGCGTAGATTTGACCCATAATTTTCCTCGCAGTGGTTAGAAAGTGCTGGCACTTTTAGGGAAACGAACCAATAAACGCAAGAATGAATCAGAGCAAAAAAAGATTCAGGAGTTGCACGCCAAGGAGGTGGGGGTGGGGAACCCCTCTGAAGAACGTGCAAGCTCCTGAATCACACTCAGAAAATTTCTTCGCCACATACTAAGACCGCATCCGGACAATTGCAAATAGTTTTTTTTGACACCATGACAACTGACATCACCGCCTCAAAAATCAACACCGCCCTTCGTGGGTATTCTGATAAGGACTGGAACTACAGTCGCATTTTGCTCATTCCGAAGCCATTGGCAGATATTTTAGGCCCCTATGCTCTTTGTTTTGAACAGATTACCACTAAAGAGAAGTCGGGCATGGCAGAGTTGAAGGCGGTGGCAGACGAGGTGAAGTGGGGTGACCACCATAGTAACGAGCTGGGAATTCTGGAGCTGATCAGTTTGCGGATCAATAAGGCTTTGTTCGATTCGACTAGCGACGAATTCTGGGATTTCAAGCGCCCTGTTGTCCGACTTGTAAAAAAGGAAACTCTTGCTGAAAAAGGGATTACATCTGCATTTTGGTATGAAGTATTGGAGGTTGCCGGTGACGACTTCGAGAATCGTTAGCCGCCGGCTACCGGGACAATCACTTCCAGCCGGTCTCCATCAGCTACAATTTGGTTGGATAATGCATTTCTTTCCAACACGTTACCGTTGTACTCCACAACCACCTGTGTCGGCTTCCAACCGCTCAATTGAATGAAGTCTGCCACCGACAATCCGGCTTGGATTTGTTGCGTGGAGCCATTCGCAACGACAGTTATTTCAGGCTTCATTCAGAGTCGTATCCCAGTCTTTCCAAACAGGTTCGTACCCCACATTCGCCAGATGCCGGGCCACTTCGTCAGCCGATCGCTCGTCGGCGATTTCGAATTGTACGGTGGCGTGTTCGCCTTCGGATTCGATTCGCCGACCGGCCTTGGTCAGATGCAAATCTGCTTTCCCCTGTCCCGTGTACCCACCCGGTTCGGTGTGACTGCCGGCACTGATCATCGTTATGCCCAGCGGAATCAGGCCGTCCCGCAGTTTGGCGGATTCCCGGGTGCTCAGGACGATGCCGACTTCCGGGAAGGCTAGTCGTAACGCGCAAACGTACTGCACCATTTCCCGGTCCCGCACATGCACCAGCGGCTCAAACTCCCCCGCCGCCGGCCGCAGCCGGGGCACACTGACTGTGACTTGCGCCTGCCAGCACTTTTTCAGGAGATACTCCGTGTGCAATGCCACGGCCATCGCTTCGTATCGCCACGGTGCCAATCCGAGCAACGCGCCAATCCCCAATCGTTTGAAGCCGGCGGCGTAGGCGCGTTCAGGGGTGTCCAAACGCCAACCGAAGTCCTTTTTCGGCCCGCTCACGTGCATCGCGGCATAGACTGCGGTGTCGTAGGTTTCTTGATAAACCACCAATCCATCCGCGCCGGCCTTCACGATGGGAACGTATTGCTCGACTTCCATCGGCCCGACTTCAAGCGAGATGCTCGGCCAGGTGGGGTGCAGACGCTCCACGCAATCGCGCAGGTAATGATCGGACACGAAGTGCGGATGCTCGCCAGCCACCAATAAGATATGCCGGAACCCTTGGGCTTGGAGAAACTTCGCCTCAATCGCCACCTGATCCACCGCCAGCGTCACCCGCAAAATCGGATTATCCCGGGAAAAACCGCAATACTTGCAGATATTGATGCACTCGTTGGAGAGATAGAGCGGCGCGAAAAACCGCATCACCCGGCCAAAATGCTTCGCGGTCAACGCATGCGACCGGCGCGCCAGCTCCTCCAAATACATCGGCTCACCCGCTTGGGGTGATAGCAACGCGGCAAAATCCGCTAGCGACAGGCGCGGTCGCGCCAACGCCGCTTCCACATCCGCCGCCGTGGCCTCGTTCGCAAACCGGGTCAGGCCGGCTAATTGAAATTCATCCAGTCTCATCTAAAAAACCTGTCAACGGACTCGTCGCACTCGCCTCCCGCCGCGCTGGTGCCAACCCAATCTCGTACGCCGTCCGGCCGGCCACCACGGCTTGCCGGAACGCTTCCGCCATTCGCACCGGGTCAGCGGCCACCGCGATCGCCGTGTTGACCAACACGGCGTCCGCGCCGAGTTCCATGGCTTCCGCCGCGTGTGACGGCGCGCCCAACCCGGCATCCACCACCACGGGAACGGTGGCTTGTTCGATGATGATGCCGATGCTTGCGCGCGTTTCCAGTCCCCGGGCGCTGCCGATGGGGGAGCCAAGCGGCATCACCGTCGCGCAGCCCACATCCGCCAACCGTTTCGCCAGCACGGGATCGGCGTTGATGTACGGCAAAACCGTAAAGCCCTCTTTGACCAAAATCTCCGCCGCTTTCAATGTCTCAATCGGATCCGGTAACAGGTACCGGGGATCGGGATGAATCTCCAACTTCATCCACGTCGAGTTCGTCGCCGCGCGCCCCAACCGCGCGAGCCGGCAGGCCTCCTCGGCGTTGCGCGCGCCGCTGGTGTTGGGCAACAGCAGGTACTTCCGCGCATCGAGAAACTCAAGAATGTTTGCGAATCGGTCTTTGCCGCCCGTCAGATCCGCACGGCGCAATGCCACCGTCACCAATTCCGCGCCGCTCGCTTCGATGGCCGCCGCCATGAGTTCGCCCGACGCGAATTTACCGGTGCCCATGATTAACCGCGACCGGAATTCCCGGCCGGCAATGACGAGCCGTTGTGGTTTATCGGTCATCAGTTGCGATATATCCCCTCGTTCAGCGGAAACTTGCCCGTCTCCTGGGGTTTCGTCCACGACCCGCCTTTCATGAAGTATCCACGATTCCCCAACGCCATGCCGGCCCGGTTATCGCGGTCGCGTTGCGCCACTTTCTCCGCGTGCAACGCGCGCTTCACGGCGGCAATCTGCGCCTGCAAGGACTGGAGATCATTCCACTTGGCAACCAGATCGGCGTATTCCTTGTTGAGCTTCACATAATCATCCCGGATGGCTGTGAGATGTTTGATCGTCGTGGAGTGTTCCTCCTGCAACGTGGCGAACGATTGTTTGGTCTCGGTCAATTCCTGCGAAACCGCATCCAGCGTGGCCTGTAGTTTCTGAGTGGTCGCGCTCAATGTCCGCTCGTTTACTTGACGCTTTTCCAATTCGCCCCGGACATCCGCCAACTCGGTCGTCGCCGACTTCCAATGCTCCTCCAGCCCGCTTTTCTCCTCGCGCACTACCGCGAGTGACTGCTGCAGTTGATCCACCTCGGCCTGCATCCGCCGCTTGACCGACTCAATTTCCGTTTGCGCCCGCTGAAGCTGGCTGTTTGTTTCATCCAATTGCTTCTGCAACCCGGCCACATTCTCCCGCAAACCCTTCACCGTCGTTTGCGAGCGAATCAGCAACCACGAAAACGCGAGTGTAACGACCGCGAGAACGGCGATGGTGATCTTCATGCGGCACTCACGGTCTGCTGGCCCAACACTTCGTTGCCGCTCCCTCGCCGGTACCCCTGCAAATCCAATGTGACATACGCGTACCCAATCTTCTTCAACTCCACCGTCACCCGCTCCCGCAGCGGCGCATCGAAAAACCGCGCCAACTCACCCGGTCCCACCTCCACCCGCGCCAAATTCTTGTGATGCCGCACCCGCACATCATAGAACCCGGCCTCCCGCAACACCGTCTCGGCCGCCTCAATCATCGCCAACGCCTCCGTCGTGACCGGCTCGCCGTACGGAATCCGTGAAGACAAACAGGCCATCTGCGGTTTGTCCGCAGTCGGCAGTCCCAATTCCGCAGACAACGCCCGAATCTCCGCCTTCGTCAACCCGGCCTCCTTCAACGGCGCGCGCACCTGAAATTCGCTGGCCGCCACTGCGCCGGGTCGAAAATCACCTGCATCACTCGCGTTCTCCCCGTACACAATCGTCGGCCACCGTTCGACTTTCGCTATCGCCGTCAACTCGCTGAACAACTCGCTCTTGCAGAAATAACAGCGGTTGACTGGATTGCTCGTGTACTGATCGTTGGCCATCTCCGTCGTGTTCACGACCCGCACCGGGAAACCAAATTGCTGACCAATCTCCACCGCCTCCGCCAACTCCCGGCGTGGCAAACTGGGCGAGTCCGCGATCACCGCCAACGCGTCATCCCCCAACACATCGTGCGCCACCTTGGCCAGCAACACGCTATCCACCCCACCCGAATAAGCGACCAACGTCCGCCCACCCGATCGCAAAATGGATTTCAACCGTTCGAGTTTCACCTGCACGGGAAGATACTAACGGGATTGCGGGGGGGTGTCAAAGACCCTGTCAACGAGCATCCTCGCCCAACTCCACATTCCAATAAGCGAAGTCGAGAAAGTGCTTCCAACTATCGTGCGGCGAATTGGTCAACGTCACATTCACAAACGGCCGCCACTTCGGCCGCTTCGGTTTCCGCACCAAATGCATCCGCGCCTCGACCGGCGTCCGATTCGCCTTCCGCGTGTTACACGGGATGCAGGCGCACACGATATTTTCCCACGTCGTCGTCCCGCCCCGATCACGCGGCACCACGTGATCCAGATTCAACTCCCGCCGGTCGAAGTGACGACCGCAGTATTGGCAGGTGTTGTGATCGCGCTCGAAGATATTATGCCGGGTGAACTTCACTTCCTTGTGCGGCAGCCGGTCGAAGAATAACAACAAGATCACCCGCGGAATCCGGATCTTGAACGAGACCGTGCGCACCACATCCTCGCCATGGTGCCCCTGACTGAACTCCTGCCACTCACTGAAATCAAACGTGCGAAACTCCCCGGCGCTCTCCGTCACCACCTCCGCGTGCCCCATGCACAACAACGCGAACGCCCGCTCCACTGTGCAGACATTGATGGCCTGCCAGAGGCGATTGAGCACGAGCACGTTTTCATTCAGCACGTTCCTCATACCGACGCCCGCAGACTACCAAACCCGCCGTCTACCGTCAAAACAAAGGAAGGCGTGTCTCCCACGGAACCACGCCTTCCCGCACACCATCGTCACCGCGCCCGCTGATTCGGCTCGACAACGCCCCGCCCCATTCGTAAATCTGCTCCCACTATGAATCGCAAAGTCACCGTTTTCGGAGCCGGCTTCGTCGGCTCCACCACCGCCCAACGTATCGCCGAAAAACAAATCGCCGACGTCACGATGATTGACATCGTCGAAGGCATGCCCCAAGGCAAAGCCCTCGACATGATGGAATCCGCCTGCCTCGAGGGTTTCGACGCCAAAGTCACCGGCTCCAACAACGCCGCCGACTGCAAAAACAGCGACCTCATCGTCATCACCTCCGGCATCGCCCGCAAACCCGGCATGAGCCGCGACGACCTCCTCAAGACCAACGCCGGCATCGTCGGCAGCGTCTGCGACGCCATCCAAGTCAACGCCCCGAACGCCACTGTCATCGTCGTCAGCAACCCGCTCGATGTCATGACCTACCTCGCGGGCGTCAAACTCGGATTCCCCAAAAACAAAGTCATCGGCATGGCCGGCGTCCTCGACAGCGCCCGCTTCCGCTGCTTCATCGCCATGGAACTCGGCGTCTCCATGCGCGACGTGGACGCGATGGTCCTCGGCGGTCACGGCGACGACATGGTCCCCCTCGTCCGCTACGCCACCGTAGCCGGCATCAAAGTCGAAGACCTCATCGCCAAAGACAAACTCGACGCCCTGATCACCCGCACCCGCAACGGCGGTGCCGAAATTGTCGGCCTCCTCAAGACCGGCAGCGCCTACTACGCCCCGAGCAGCAGCGTCGTCGAAATGGTGCGCGCGATCCTCAATGACGAAAAACGCGTCCTCCCCGTCGCCGCCTGGTGTACCGGTCAATACGGCGTCAACGACATGTTCGTCGGCGTCCCCGCCATACTCGGCAAAAACGGCGTCGAGAAGATCATCGAGTTAAAGCTTACCGGCGACGAACTCAGCATGCTCAAGAAATCCGCCGACCATGTCCTCGAAAACGTAAAGCGACTGAATTTGTAAACCGCGTCGTCCGGCCGACCGCGCGGACGATTTGTGACACAACCAAAGCTGTTCGAGTGTGTGCTGGGGTCTCCGTTGATTGGCCCACTACAACGGGGACTCGCTGCGGGGGACTTTTTGCGTCTGCATTCGGTGGCGGATGCTGCCAAACCGTTTCTTTGCGCGCTGTTGTCACGCGTTTCCAGCCGGCCGCTGCTCATCATCACCGCTGATACGAAACGCCAAGAAGCCCTCCACACCGATCTGCTCGGCTTCCACGCCGGGGCACTCTTCTTCCCGGCTTGGGAAACGTTGCCGGACGAAGATCAATTGCCCGCCGCCAGCACCATCGCGGACCGGCTTCGAGTCATTACCGCCCTCAGCCCTCCGCCCGCCGCCCTCATAGTGGTCGCGTCCGTCCAATCGGTTTGCCAAAAAACATTTTCCCCCGCCACGCTGACGGCGCGCCGCCTCGTGCTCACTCTCGGTCAGCGGATTGATCGGGATGAATTGCTGGCTGCGCTTGCCGAGCGCGGTTACGGGGAGGAGTTTCAGGTCAGCGATCCCGGTGACTTGGCCATGCGCGGGGGGATTGTGGATTGTTTCCCGCTCGACCGGGATGAACCGGTCCGCATCGAATTGGCCGGTGACGAAATCGAATCCATCCGCACGTTCGACCCGGTCACCCAGCAATCACGCGCCAAACTCGACACCATCACCATCGCCCCCGCCGGCGAGGTGGGCTTGCTCAAACAAGATCCCGCCCAAGCCGCTTCCCTCATCCAGCTCCTACCGGCCAACACGCTCCTCGTGCTAGATGAGCCGGAGCTGCTGACCGGCTCCGCGACCGGCCCGCTCTACGAATCCTGGGACAATGTCCTTGCGACCGGCCGCCAGCAAATCCACCTCACCGAAGCGATCAACTTCGAGATTCCCGACGCCCTCAATCTCCGCCTCACCGGCCTCGATGCCTATCGCCCCCTCGACACGCGCGCCCCCGATCCCACCGTCGCCGAGCAACTCCGCCGCGGATTCTTCGACCAAATGCAAACGTGGGCGACCGAAGGCTACGCCGTCCACATCACCTGCAGCACGACCGGCGAACAACAACGCTTCGAGGAACTCTGGCGCGAACAATTCCCCGCCGTGCCTTCATCCTTCATCCTTCATTCTTCATCTCTTTCCCACGGCTTCCTCTGGCCCGACGCCAAATTCGTCGTCGTCACCGACGCCGAAATCTTCGGCCGCCACAAACTTATCCGTCCCCGGCACAAGTTCCATAAAATCTCCCAGCCGGTGGACTGGGCGGAATTTCAGGAAGGCGATTACGTCGTCCATCTCCAACACGGCATCGGCAAATACCTCGGCCTAAAAACCATCGAAGTCACCGTGCGCCAGCCGGTCGATGCAGTTCCCCTCACCCAAGCGCTGACCCCGGCCAAGCAACAACAGGAAGTCCTCGTCCTCGAATACGCCAACCAAGCCCGCCTGTACGTCCCCGTTGATCAAGCGCACCTCGTCACCAAATACATCAGTGCCGGCAAACGCGTCCCCCCGTTACACGAATTGGGCGGCTCGCTTTGGGAAAAACAGAAGTCCACCGCCGAACGCGCGATCATGGATCTCGCGAGCGAATTGCTGGAAATTCAAGCCGCCCGCGAAACGCTGGCTGGTCATCCCTTCCCGGCGGATACGCCGTGGCAGACAGAATTCGAAGCCGCGTTTCCTTACGACGAAACGCCAGACCAAGAAACCGCCATCGTGGACGTGAAACAGGACATGGAAAAACCAAAGCCGATGGATCGCCTCATCTGTGGCGACGTCGGCTACGGCAAAACGGAAGTGGCCATCCGCGCCGCATTCAAGGCCGTGATGGGCGGGATGCAAGTCGCCGTGCTGGTGCCGACGACCATTCTCGCCGAGCAACACTGGAACACCTTCCGCGAACGCATGGCCGGCTACCCTATCAACATCGAAATGCTCAGCCGCTTCCGCTCCCCGGCCGAATCCAAGAAAGTCGTCCAGCTTCTCGCCGAAGGCAGCGTGGACATCCTCATCGGCACCCACCGGCTCCTCAGCGGCGATGTGGAATTCAAGAACCTCGGCCTACTCGTCATTGACGAAGAGCAGCGCTTCGGCGTGCTCCACAAAGAAAAGTTCAAACAACTCCGCAAGCTGATTGACGTCCTCACGCTCAGCGCCACGCCCATCCCTCGCACGCTCTACCTCTCCCTCACCGGCGCGCGCGACATGAGCACCATCCAAACCCCGCCCCAAGACCGGCTGCCGGTGGAAACCATCGTCGCCCTCTACGACGAACGCACCATCAAACAAGCCATCCAACGCGAACTCGCTCGCGGCGGCCAAGTCTTTTTCCTCCACAACCGCGTCCAAAGCATCGAAACCGTCGCCGACCGGCTGCGGCAGTTACTCGCCGACGCCACACCCCAACACCCCACCACTCCAGCTCCGCGGGTGGACGTGGGGCACGGGCAGATGAGCGAGCACGAACTCGAAACCGTCATGCACCGCTTCGTCCACGGCCAGATTGACGTCCTCGTCTGCACCACCATCATCGAAAGCGGACTCGACATCCCCAACGCCAACACCATCATCATTGACCGCGCCGACCGCTTTGGCCTCAGCGACCTCTACCAACTCCGCGGTCGCGTCGGCCGGTACAAACATCAAGCCTACGCCTACATCCTCCTGCCCCGCCACCTCGCCATCGTCCAATCCGCCCGCAAACGCATCAGCGCCATCAAACAATACAGCAGCCTCGGCAGCGGCTTCAAAATCGCCATGCGCGACCTCGAGATCCGCGGCGCCGGCAACATCCTCGGCGCGGAACAAAGCGGCCACATCACCGCCATCGGCTTCGACCTCTACTGCCAACTCCTCAAAGACAGCATCGCCGGGCTCAAAGGCGAAAAGAAAACCCGACCGCCCCTCGTCACGTTGAAATTCGATTTCCTGAAAGACCTCGCCCGCATCCCCGAAGATTTCATCACCGACCACCGCCTCCGCATCCAGGCCTACCGGAAAATCGCCGCCTGCACCGAACTGGCGGAAGTGAAAACCCTCCGCGCCGAATTCCGCGACCGCTACGGCAAAATCTCGCGCGGCACCGAACTCCTCCTCCAGTGTGCCGATGTCAAAATTCTGGCCGGCCGTGCCAAAGCCGATACCGTCGAAACTCGCGACGATAAAATCATCCTCACCCAACGCGGCATCCTCTTCCAACTCGGCGGCAAATTCCCGCGCCTCACCAAAGAGAAGCCCGAAAGCAAACTGACCGAGATCAAGAAACTGCTCGAATCACTCGCCGCGGAAAACCGTCCCAACTGATCGCCCCAACTACTCGATCCCAAAGCCACCCCGCACATCCTCTGCCGCCTCCACCGGAGGCGCCGGGGGTGGGTTCTCACGCGAGCGCGTGCGGATAATTCTGATAGCCTCGCCGCGTGTGACTACGGAGCGACTGCCTGCAAGAAATTCACATCCACCTCCGCGTGCACGTGTTTACCGCTTTCGGCCCGCAACTCCACGCCACCGGGGATGGGTTCAACGCTCGCCACCTTGTCAAAGCCGGCGGGGATTGCTGCCACGGCCATGATGTAGTTGATGACGGTGGGTTGCCGGGGGTTGAGTTGGACCGCCGTGGGATAGCCCCGACGTTTGAACGCATTATCCTGTGCCGACTCCGCCACGCCGTAGTGAAAGTAACCAGTGATCTCTTCCAATCCCATCACGTTCACATGGCGGCTGCTCCAGTGCGGCATGTGCCGGCCGCCGTTGGAAAGCCAAAACACGGTCTCCCGCAGCACGCGCGGATCTTTCAACGCAAACCACACATACCGCTCTTTCGGAAACGTCACCGCCGTCCACGCAAACGGCACCGACGCATCGCTGACAATCGTCACCAAATCCTCAAACCCGCGCCGCGCGGGATAGTGGGTCAAATCCGCCAGCTCGCCGCTGATCTGCGGGATGCGTTCCAAGCTGGTGAATTCCGCGCCGGGTTTGAAACTCTGATACCCGCCCTCCGCCGGCTTCTCGAACTCCCCGGGGAACACCTGGCCATGCACAAACTTGCTCGTCGAAATCACACCGGGTGACTGAAAGAACAACATCGCGTGATGCCCCAGACTGATCGGGCCGGTCATCTCGGAAACGACGTGCTGCTGATAAATCGCCGTCTGCCCCGCGCGCAACGCGACGTGTTTATCCACCCGGCCCCGCCGCACCTTCGTCCGCAAACTCGCGTGCAACTTGCCGGGACCGGTCTGTTCGAGTTTCCATTTGGCATTCGCCACCTCGCCGTGGACCGGGTGTTTCTCGCCCTTGTACGCCGTCCCGTTTCCGCCAAACGGCATACAGAAAAAATCCCCCCGCAACACGCGGATGATATCCGGATTCGACTTATCAAGATTCTCATTCCACCACGGCGCGATCGAAAACGGCTGAATCTTTCGTTTCCCCAACTTGAACGTCACCGGCCCCAAATGCCCACCGGTTTGCGTCAAATACGCCTCCACATTCTTGGTGGCGATCTTCCACGACGGCTGGCCAAATACAATTTTCGTTTGCATGCCTTTCGTGTACCAAAACTCCCCCGTCGCTGTCAGCCGTTGAATTGGCCGAACGGGTGCCAACAATGATGTCATCTGCACGCCGCAGATTTCCGCCGCAAACGCGCTTCCCGGAAACCCGGACCCGTGGTAGAAATACTGGCATGAGTTCCGGACTATTGACCATTCAACCGCGCCCGCGCATCCCATCGTGGATTCGCATGCAACGCGGCGGGGGCGAACGCTACACCTACCTCAAAAACGTCTCGCGCGAGTTCAACCTCCACACCGTTTGCGAGGAAGCCAAATGTCCCAACATGGGCGAATGCTGGAGCCACGGCGCGGCGACCTTCATGTTGATGGGCGACACCTGCACGCGCCGCTGCAATTTCTGCTCCGTCGGCCAAGGCCGCCCGGCCGCGCTCGACCCCGCCGAACCCGGCAACATTGCCAACGTCGTCGCCGCGATGAAACTCGATTACTGCGTCCT
>Ga0105048_10010309_pt1 | contig 14817 bp, 8 predicted proteins | sample MAT05_FD_78382 | JGI IMG/M metagenome (GOLD analysis project Ga0105048, IMG submission 78382) | Freshwater microbial communities from Lake Fryxell liftoff mats and glacier meltwater in Antarctica - MAT-05 | ecosystem: Environmental > Aquatic > Freshwater > Ice > Liftoff microbial mat | place... | reverse complement strand
ACCGCTCGACGCGCTTGCGCCATCTGCTCGTCGTGTCCGTCATCTCCCGTCACGATGCACCCCGCCGATCACTCACGCCAGACGCTGCTCGTGCAGCGGATACGAAGGCCGAGCCCTCGGAGCACGCGAGGGCTCCCCGACTCACGGCGTCCCGCCTGCTTGGACCTGCAGACGCTGACGCACTCGCTCGCGGACCTCGGTGTAGATGTCAATGCCGATTTCCTCGGCGACTTCGAGGGTGACCGCGACGGCGTAGGGCACCTTGTCCTGAAGGCCGGGCGCGTCCTCGCGACAGCTAACGCGCACGACGACGTCGTCACCATCGACGAACGCGGACGCGGAGTCGCGCTCGAACGTGTCGTGCTGAAGGGTGCCTCGCTGTGCCGTCTGCCAGTCCGGCCCAACGCGCCCTACATTCAGCTTCGACTTCGGCAACTCGAACCAGAGGTGAGCCTTCCGCCACTTGTGGCTCAAAGGATTCACCGGCGTGAACCACGCCAGCGTCACGGTAATCCGGCGCAATCCACGCTTGCCGCTCAGTGAAGGAGGCAGCGGGAACCGGTGCTCCGCTCCTTCATCATCCGCGAGGGCGCCCACACCGATTCCGGTGACGCGCGTCTGAGAACACTCGGCGACATCCTTGATCTCGAGTCGGCCGAAACCGAGGAGACGCGTGACCTGCTCTTTGCGCTTGTCGCTGTTCTCGATCGAGCCGAAGTGATCGTGGAGCGCCTCACCGAGTTCTCCCCAGCGGGCGCCGTGGGCGAGCAGCGCCTTGATGACGACCGCGTCGGGCACCGAAGCGAGCGCGTTGCCAGCACCTTGTCGAAGCTCGGTGATGACCGGAGCCAAGAATGCGCCCACTCGACTCAGGAGAGCTGCCGCGTTGCTGGTGCCTCGGCTCTTGGCCGTGTGGGTGACGTCTCCAGCCAGCGCACCGGGCGCTGCCACTTCGAGGCCCGGGGCGGCGGCGACGCGGCCAGGACGCAGCAGTGTCTCGGTTCCGAGGCTCGGGCGATTGAACTGAAGGCGCCCCCCGGTCACCAAGATGTCGGGCTTGATCGAACGGCGGTAACCGAGGCCGTGGGCGTTAATTGGGCTCGGGTATCCCACAGGAACTGGGTCGATCCGGCTAGCAGCGTGGGTCGTCGTGTCCGCGTCGTCGTGCAGCGCGCCCACGGTAAGCGCGTTCATTGCCTCGGCCGGCGAGAGAACCCGCCGATTGCGGGTGTCTGCCGCTACGGACTGAACGATCACCGTCGTGAGTTCGGCAGGCGCGAGCCCGGCCAGCTCGGACCACGGCTTACCCGTCTCGATGTCGTGCATGTGGTTGCCGGCGCTCACGACGAACAGGACGTTGTGCTTCCAGGAAAGCCAGTCGAGTAGACGAGCGAGCGGGCTCAACGTGCCCGAGAACGGACGATCGAGAACGCCGATCGAGAAGTTCACGAGGGCAACGTCGGGCGCAGTCGGCTCGGCATTTCCGTCCGGCTCATAGAGCCGTCGCACCGCACGGTGCACGAGATCGACTACGAGGATTCCTTCAGGAACGAGCTCGTACGGCTCCTGATTCGTCCAGGCAGGAGGAAACACCGGGCGCATGATGGGCCGCACGTATAGCAGTTGCGGGATCGGCGAGCGGTTCGGGTCGTTGAGGTCGCCCCAGATGATGAGCGACGCCATCGCCGTTCCGTGGGAGCGGGCATCGACGAGGTAGTCCGTCTCGAAGCTGTCGGGGTCATCGACAACCAGTCGGTTCGCCAACGCACTGTGGTTCTGGAGGGGAAGGCCATCGAGAAGCGCGACTCGTGGCGAGCCGACCGGCGGCGACCCCGTGAAGGCCGTCGTCGAAGGTTGTTTCCCGCTAGGCGCGCGCACGGCCATCTGACCGGCAGCGCGGAAGAACTGGATCTGTTCGCTCTGAACGAGCTGAACCTGGTCGCGCGTCTGCGTGTTGAGAACCTGCTGGACCGCCTGAATCGGAATCCGTACGGCCAGCCCGTGATAGTGGATGCCTGCGACGACGGCCTCGTTGAGTACCGTTCCTCCCAAGTCCTGCACCCGCGCCCGAACAGCCTGAGATGCCGCTTGCCGCTTCTGCTCGTTCGTGCGGAACCACAGCTCGATTTCGCAGTGTACGTCGTCGTCTCCCTGCTGAACGCGCTCCGCCCAGTCGGTGAGGACACCGGTCTCTTCGAGGCGGTCCTTCACACCCCACGGCCGAATGTCGCGCAGGAGCGCGAAGACGTCGCGCCACCTTGTGAACCCGAGCTCGAAGACGGTGCCGCTCTGAAAAAGCTGCCAAAGGCGTTGGAGCTGCCGGAACGCCTCCTGATTCGTGAACACCATGTAAACGCGACCGGTGTACGCGACGTGCGCGCCCTTCTTGTCGACGAAGAAGTCGTCGTCGGGCGGGATATCCTGCTCGTCGTACTCGGCGAGGAACTCAAAGCCCTCGATGCGCCTCACCGCATTGATGAATTCCTCGACTAGCCCCGCAGTCTCAAGCACCAGCACGTCTTCGGGAACGACTCCCGAGGCCGCGCTTTGAAGCTGCACGCTCTTCGACTCGAACGCCTTCTCCAGCTCCTGAAAACGCGTGCCCAGGCGCTCCTGCTGGCGACCAGCGCCAAGTTTGGCGGGCCCGCCACCGCCTCCCCCTTTCTTGCCTCGGGTCGCAGTGGTCGCCTCAGGTAGGAGTAGGAGTGGACGTTCAGTCATTGGGCTTCCTCGTCGTCTCGGTCTTCGGCTTCACACGCGCGTGCCATTGCTTGAGCCGCTGGCTCACGATGGACCGCACGTCGCCGTCGGGAAGTGCCAGTACGTAGCGGCGCTGGACGTCGAGAGCGAATATCTCGAGTTCGGCAAAGCTGATCGACCCGAGCGTCTTGGCGAGGTTGGCGTGTGAGTGTCCAAGCGAGAGCCCCGTGCGGGCCTCGAACTGCCCGAGCCACTCGATCCGCTGCTCCACAGTAGGGATCGGCAGGGGCAGCCGCACCTGGAACCGTCGCCACGCCGCGCGGTCGAGGAGTTCGCTGTGGTTCGTCGCGGCCACCACGACGACGTGCGACGGCAACTGGTCCACCTGCAAGAGCAGCGAGCTGACCACGCGCTTGATCTCGCCGGTCTCGTGGACGTCGCCACGCTCCTTACCGACGACATCGAACTCGTCGAAGAACAGAACGCAGCGTTCGGTGCGCACTTGGGCAAAGAGCTTCGCCAGCCGCACCGCCGTCTCGCCGAGGTAGCTGCCGATGATGCTCTCGTAACGCACGACATAGAGCGGCACCGACAGCTCGAAGGCCAGTGCCTCAGCGAGCGTCGTCTTGCCGTTGCCGGGGGGCCCGCTCAGCAAGACGCGGTGGCGCGGCTCGAGGCCGTGCGACCGGAGCAGGTCAGCCCGGTGGTGTTCCTCCACGAGCTCGCTGCACGCTTCTCGAACGACGGCCGGCAGGACGAGACTCGCCAGATTCCGGCGCGGCCGCACCTCGGCGAACGCGGTCCGATCGCCGTTCGACTCCGGCAGGATGCGCGCGGGGCGAATCGCGCTCCCGTTGATGCGGAGGTGCGCCGCGAGCTGGTCGGCGAGTACGTTGTGTTGTTTCGCACGCTCCTCAGCGATGAGCGCCTCGAGCGACCTGCGAAATAGCTCCTGGTTCCCTTCAGCTCCAGCCTTGACGATGTCGATCAAGAGATCAGCGCGAGCCATGTTTGGCCTCCTTCCAGGAGGGCAAACGCGACCATCGCCCGACGAACGGGACACGCCTTCCATCCTTGTCATCCACGCCGTCGTGCACGCCTGGATGCGCTTCAGTTCTTGGGGTCATGCATTGCCCCCGCTCACTTCGACCCAGCCGATCAGCTTCGCGGCGTAGCTGCCGCCGTCCGGCACGATCTCCCGGTGCTGCAGCTCGCGCTCGAGCATCGGCTCGATCTTCTCGTGCAGGAGGCTCTTGCGCGCATCGGCCGTCGGAGAGCCGTTCAGGTGCCCGCCGCGCGTGAAGAGGCTTGAGCCAGCCCGCTCGAGCCGGGCGTTGCGCTTGCCATCTTCGCTCACACCGAGAGGGAGCACGCACGCGCGGTGCTCGCCGGAGGGGCCGCGTGTCTCGACGAGCCACCAGGTCAGGACGCCTGGGCCGTCAGGGCCCGCCACCGCGACGCCGATGCGCTCAGGTGACGACGACTGCCACCGCTTGAGAGCTTCCTGAACTAGCGGGTGATCGAGGCCGAGCAGATCGAGGTCAGAGCGTTCGCGGGCAGCGTCACGGTTCAACGTGAAGCGACAGGCGACTTCGTCGTTCGGCCCCCTCACCGTGTACGTGCCGTCGTCCTTCGCCTCGATTCGACGGCCATCTGCAGCCAGCGCTCCGCGAAGGAACTCGAGGACGCGTTCGAGCCCAGGCTTCACGTCCGCGAATGGCTTGTAGTCGTCGAGCGAGAAGCCATCGAGGTCTTGGAAGAGTTCGAACACGACCTTCCGCGCCTCAGACGCATTCGACAGGGCCGCCTCAAGTTCCTCCTTGGTGCGGCGCAGCTCGGGATCTCCCAGTGCCTCGCGATAGAGCCGATCGTAGGTGAGCCGCTCCGAGAGCTGGCCAAGCACTTGGCTGCGCAGGTCCTCGGCAACGTTCCCGTTCTCGTCGACCTTGCCGAGAGCCTTGGCGATCTCCTTCAGCTTCTCGTCGAGCAGCAGGAAGATTCGCCCCTCAATCGTGTCCGAGAGCACGAGGTTGTACACCTGTGCCGTGTGCCGCTGCCCGTACCTGTGAATGCGGCCGATGCGCTGCTCCATGTCCATCGGGTTCCAGGGCAGGTCGAAGTTGAACAAGATGCGCGCGAACTGGAGGTTGATGCCCTCTCGACCTGCCGCCGTGCAGACGAGCACTCGGGGGCCGTCGTTCTTCCTGAACTTCCGCTCGGCCGCGAGCTTCGCACCGTGGTCGCCTCCTCGAAGGATCACGACACCTTGCCCCGGATAGGATTTCTCGATCTCGCGCGCGAGCAGGTCCACCGTCCCGAGGTAGGTCGCGAAGATGACAACCTTCTCGGTCGAGTCCTGCTCCCACAGCGCCCCAAGGCCGCGGAGCAGCTTGTCGACCTTCGTCTCCCGGTGCTCAGGGAACACGCGGAGCAGCTCGCGGATCCGGAGGCGCTCCTCTGGTAGCGCGAGGCTCACTGCCATCATCGCCACTTCTTCGCCGCCAGCAGCGGCAAACTCGCCCGCTCCGGAGTCCGATGCGAGTTCGAGTTCCTCTTCGTTCAGCTTCTTGAGCAGCTTCACGCGGAGTTCAGCAAGGACCGCATCGACCTGCCCGCGACCGATTGGGTCGCGCACGATCTCGTACTCGTCGTGGATGAGTTCCCGCGCTTCATCAAGCAGGCGCTGGCGCGCGTCGATGTCCAGCTCCTGGTCCTTGATGATCGCCTCGTGGAGGGTCAGCATAAGGTTGCGCCGTCGGAGGGTGCGCCGAACGGCGGCGAAGCTCGACGCGGCGATCTTCTGGAAGATCGTCATCACGAAGCCGAGCGCGCGTCCCTGGTTCCCTTGCCGCTGCGCCAGCGCAAACCCGTCTTCGAGATACTCCTTGAGCGCCGTGTAGAAGGTCCGCTCCTCGTCCACCATGGTGAAAGACTCGGTGTGGACCCAGCGTCGAGCGAACAGCGGCGAACCATCGGGGCGGCACGCATCCGCCTTGGTCCGCCGGTAGACGACGGAGTTCAATCGGTGTCGGTTGTCGACCATGTCCTCGGGGCTCTTGAAGAGGGTCGGATTCAAGAGCTGGATGAGCATCCAGAAGCGAAAGTGGTCTCCCTGGTGCGGCGTAGCCGAGAGCAGCACAAGGTCGCGAGCGTGCGTCTTGAGCGCCTCCGCGAGCTTGTAGTTCTCGGTCTTGGTGACCTTCTTGCCGTTGCGAAACGCCGTCAGGTGGTGGGCCTCGTCGAACACCACCAGGTCCCAGGGGGGCGCGTCGAGGAGCCGCTTGATGCGTGCGGGCCGCTTGAGCGTGTCGATGCTGGCGATCAGCCTGTCGTGCTTGGCGAAGGCGTTGGACTTGCGGTCAGTGACGTCGCCCTCGCTGCCGAAGACCTCGAAGTCGAGGCGGAAGACCTCGTTCATCTCGCGGTGCCAGTTATTCACGAGGCCGGCAGGAACGACCATTAGCGCGCGACGGAGCTCGCCTCGGCTGGCCAACTCGCGAAGCAGCAGCGCCGCCTCGATCGTCTTGCCGAGGCCCACCTCGTCGGCGACGAGGTAGCGGCGCGGAGATGCCGTCGCGATGCGATGGGTCAGCACGACTTGGTGCGGGAGCAGGTCGATCGGCGCCGCCGTGAGGGCGGCCGCGCTCTCCATGAGGGGAAGCGCGTGAGCCTCGTACTCAAGCCACGCCTCGCGTCTGCGTTCGTCGCCGCCAGCGACCGAGCTGATGACCCGGTCGGTGCGCGAGAGGAACGGCTGCAGCGATGCGACCGCAACAAGCCTCTCACCGCCCGTGAAGAAGACGCGCGCGTAGCCGTTGCGCTCGGAGTCGACGACGACACCCTCGCCGTGCTCGGCATGGCTGACGCGCTGTCCGGGTTTGAACCCAACGGCTTCGCTCATTCGGCCCTCACGAAATTCTCGGGTGATGCAGGCCGACGTACGCATCGCCGTCGAAGTCGGGGTCCTTCTCCTCCGAGACGAGGATGCGGGCGACGTCCGCCTCTGCGCCGCCCCAGAGGCAGCGCCCCAGCGGCAGCCGTGTTGTATCGCGACCAGCGCCGACCTTCCAGAAGTACTCCTCGTCGGCGAGGTCCATCCCGATGCGCGTGCGCCCCGACGCGAGCCAGAGGATGAGGGCGGCCTGACCCTCGTAGTGCTCCTGGAAGCTGAGGACCGCCGACTTCAGGTCGGTCTCAAGCCACAAGAGCGCGTCTTGCTCCGAGAGCGAGTCGAGGCAGCCGTCGAGGCCGGCGACGACGAGCGCGTCGCCTTCGGAGCCCGGGAGGTCATCGGGCCACGTCTTCCGCAACGCGAAGAAGTCGCGGATCGACACCACGGCGGTCGGCGCGATGACCTCGGTCAACACGCGCGGTTCCCAGAGGAGTGAGAAGCCGCGACGCATCCATCGCTCTGATCTCTCGACCCTCATGACGCACCCTGGTCTTCGAAGAAGAGCGCGATCTGCTGCTGCTTTGGCGACTCATGCTTGGCGCGCCACGAGCGCAGGATGGTCTGCGCGCGCGACGAGGCGTTGCGGATCTCGGAGGTCGCGCCGCGCACGGCGAACCATTCGAGGAGCGCGCTGAGCGCCGGGTGCGGCTTGAAATTATCGTTCGACAGCGTGTCGGTCGCGTTGATGCCGCTGTTCTCGAAGCAGGCGCCGATTAGGAACGCAGCCTGGTCGTAGTCACTCGTCATGCCGCGACGGTGTTTGCCCTGCCACTCACGTGCGACGTCGAGCGGCGATGTTAGGTGGTAGGTCTTCTTGTCCTCGGAGCACCAGCCGCGCGCCTCGAAGTCAGACGGCGCGATGCCGGTGCCGCGCAGGAACTTCTGGATCTGGTCGCGCGGGATCTCTTTCACGCCGTCGAAGAGTCGAAGGAACTGCCGCGTGAACGGCTCAGCGTTGACCGGCGGCGGATTTTTGATGCCGCCCGTCTCTTCGTCGAGGAGTTGGTTGATGCCGACGAGAGCGTCGATCACCCTCATAGGGCTTCCCTCGTCGACGAACACCTTGCCGTAGTGACGCGAGAAGTACTCGAGCGCCTTGCCGCGCCGGATGACCTGGAGGTCCGCCTCGGGAAGGCCTGCCTTCTGGTGGTGCTCCAGCATGTGCTTCAACGCACGCACGTCTTGCAGCACCTGCCGCCGCATCTTCGCCCAGCTTACGGCGGTCGGCTCATCGGTACGCTTCCGGCAGACGTGGACGATGTCGTACTCGATCTTGCGAGAGCCGAACTCGCCGTCACCCTTCGTCTCGTCGCTGCGGATCGGGTAGGTCGCTTCGAGGTAGAAGCCCGCGTCGAAGAGGCTCTCGAGCACCGAGACCCACGGCGCGTCCTCGCTGTGGTGGAACGTGAAGGCCAGCGTGCCGCCCGGCTTGAGGATGCGGTGCGCTTCCTTCCAGCTCGCCGTGAGGAGGCGCTGGTAGTAGGCGTCAGCGTCCTCGGGATGGCGCGCGCGGTTGGAGACCGCTTCGAGCGTCTTCGGTGTGTACTCGCCGGTGAACTGGTCGGGGTAGCGCCCCTTCAGGACGAGCCGCAGCCAGACGTAGAAGAAGTCCGCGAGCTCGGAGTAGTGCAACAGGCCGCCGAACGGAGGATCGGTGATGACCAGGTCGAACGACCCGTTTGCCAACGCGAGTTCCGTGGCCGAGCCGCACGCGAGTTGCGTTCCGGGCAACACAGGATCACCAGGGAGGGCTTTCTCGCTCTTGCCCGACAGGTCTTCAGCGAGCGCTGGAACTTCCGCCGCGAGCTTCTCGTTGCTGACGAGCTCCCAAGGGTCGGTACTCCACTCGAGCGTTTCGATGAGGGAGCCCGCCGAGGTCTGCCAGTTGCCGCGACCCAGCTTCGGGAAAACGCAGTTCTCGACCGTCGTGGATTTAGGGTGGTAGTTGTTGTTCGAGAACATCGGCTCGGGCGTGTCTCGCTGGGGGTTCCAGAAACAGAACATGTTCTGGTTGCGGACGTACTGTTGGAAGGCCGCGAGTACGTATTCGCGCACTTCCCATCGGTGCTTGTCACCGCCGACCTCGTTGACGGCCTTGAGCAACAGCGCGTTCACGAGCAGCTGGCGCGGGTTGAACATCGTCCACCAGTGCGTGAAGCCGTGGTTGGGGATGCCGCCGTTGAGCAGGTGGGTCATGAACCCGTACGGCAGCTCGCTGCGCGGCCAGTAGGCGGCGAGGTCAGCATCCTTGCGTGCCTCCCACTCACGCTGCGCTGCGCTCGTGGCGCGCGGATCGTCGGCCGGAAGGAAGTAGCGACCGCCGTACGCGACGCCATCGCGGTCACGCTTCGGGCTATACGCTTGGATGGCATAGGGCGCGACGGGGCCGCTCTTGCCCGAGGCCTTCACCGTCGTGAGGACGTCCTGCACGGTGCCGCATGCGCCGCACGCGTAGTTCGAGCGGGTCGGGATCGTCGCCGTCGACGTGCTGAACGTGACGCCCGTATCGGGGCACGTCACCTCGTCTGGCAGCTCGCCGCGAACCTCGAGGAGTCGAAGGGTCTTCGCGCGCGCTTCGTACCAGCGCGCTGACGAGTCGGCGTCGTCGGTGACGCTGCCGCCGTAGGACTGGCCCTTCTTGTCTTTTGACTTCTCGCCTTGCAGCCACTGCGGATGCACGAGCAGCGAGAGCGCGACCTTCTTCTTCTTGCCCTTCTGCCTACCGACGTTCACCAGCTCCTTCTCGCCGCATGACGGGCACACGACGGCGCCGCTCTTCGCGTTGACGGGCGCGAAGGGGGCCTCGCCGTCAGCAACGACGAACGTCACGTCGGGAGCCATGCGGACCTCCGACTCTTCGATGTCGAACGACGTCTTGCACTTCGGGCATTTGTGCGGCCACGCCTTGATCGAGATCTCCTTCACCGCGAGCACCGGGGAGGACATCACGGGCGTGCGGTGGCCGCAGCCAGTCACCTGACACGGCCCGTGCTTCGACCAGAAAACGTAGATAATCTCAGGCCCCTCGTACCTGAATGCCTTTCGCTCCTCCGGCTTGAGCGCCAGCGGGTCGAAGTCAGCATCCATGACCTTGTTATCCGCGATTCGGGTCCACGTTCCTCGCTCGCCGTGCGGGCCGTTGCATGCGTAGAACGGCATGACCTGCGGCTTCACGTCGGCCTCGATGTCGGCGAGGAGAGCTTCGACCTCGGCCTTCTTCACGTCGGCCAGCTCAGTCTTCACGACGAACCACGCCACCGGGTTCAGGTCGTTGCCGAACATCTGCATGCCGAGGCGACTGCCCTCGACGACGGTGGTGCCGCCGCCCATGAAGATGTCGGCGACCTTGAGATTGGCGAACGAGCGCTTCTTCTGGTGGTTCGCGTAGTAGACATCCCACACGGCCTTCGCCGCCTGCGACGTGTCCTCGGGCGCCTTCATCGACGCGGAGAGCAGCAGCGAGCGGAACACGCTCGATCGGCGTCGGGCCCACCATTTCGACATCTGGTAAATCGGCTTGCCCGCGTTGCCCTCGATGACCGCGACCTGGTTCACGGGGAGGATCGGAAAGTCGACCTCGAGGCAGGTCTTCGGTCGGTTCGGGTCGTTGAAGTCGACCGTCTCGACCTGCACGGCCTTGCCCGCGCCAACGGCGTCGGCAACCGCTTTCGCCACGCGCTGGGCCTTCGTCGGTCCACTGTTTGATGCTCTGGCCATGTCTATGCTCCACCCGTCCGCGAAAGCTCGATGAATGGCACGGCTACTTCGAGGAGCGAGAGGCCACCGTGCGTGAGAGTTGGATAGCCGCCCTGGCTCTTCCACTTGCGACGCCCGAGCGCGAACGTCGCGTCGGCGTGGGCGGTCTTCAGCGGCAGATCGAGCGGCGGCACCCACGCGCCAGGGGCGGGCTGCTCGAGGTCGGCGACCTTCGCCCAGCGGCCACTGGCAAAGCGGTCCTTCAGGTACGAGGACTGCGCGGGATCGGCGGTGTCGGGGAAGTGCCCGCTCGCCGCGTAGCCGTGGTCGGCGGTGATGACGAGACGCCGTCCCGTCGTCAGCGTGTGGACCAGCGTCCAGAAGGCGTTGCTCGAGAGCTGCTCCGCGGCTTCCTTCGCCAGCGCCGCGAGGCCATGCCCCGGCGAGCGCAGCTCGTGGACGCGCTCATCGAGCCAGTCGTGCCAGAGCAGCCAATCGTGGGTGGCGTTGATCTGCGCCGCGCAGTCTTCCCACGGGAGGTTGGTCGAGTCGGTCGTGGCCCCGGTGAGGCGGCCCTTGCCGGCGCCGAGGTTGTTCTGGAGAGAGCTCCTGCCACTGAAGCCGAGCGCCTGAGCAAACGGAGTCGTGTCAGCCGGTAGCTCGGCCCCTGTCGCACGGGCTTGGTGGACCGAATAGCCACGCTCCGTCGCGCCCTTGAGCAGCCAGGGCACTTCGCGCAGCGAGAGCGCGTCGAGGATGAGGACCGCGCGACCAGCACCACGCTCGGCCCACCACGACGCGAGCACGTCGGCGGTGCGCGGGACCACCGTCTCGTACGACTTCCAGAGGTCCCAGCCCGCCGTCGCGAGGAAAAGATCGGCCGCCCCGAGCTCGGCGTCACGCTTGGTTACCTCCGATGGGGCCTTGTCCTGCGCGAGCGGTGCCGAGCACGTGTTCCACGCGTGCTCGAACAGGCTCGCCCAGGCGGTGTCGGACGAGGCGGATTGAAGCTGCCGCAGCAATGTGAGCGGCAGCGGCATCACTTCTCCTCCTTGTTCAGCGTCAGCTCATAGGTGATGCCGTCGGGCAGCTTCTTGAGCAGCTCGTTGAGCTGCGCGCCCGTGAGGTTCGCGATCTTAAGCTGGACGTCCTGGACCTGTGTGCCCGTCGTGATGCCCCAGCTCTCGACCTTACCGAGCAGGTTGAGCGCGGAGGTGGCGCCCGCCGTGCTCAGCTGCTTCACCGTCGTGATCGGGCCGTTGTCGAAGATGCTGCCGCCAGGCGGCGTCGAGATCGGGGGCTGCGTGCTATCGCCTCCAGCGTCACCGCCTGTGATGGGGGGCTGAGGGTTCAGCGGGAGCTGACCGGTGCCGCCATTGATCGGCGGGACCACGGGCGGCTGCGGCGGCACCACACCCTCCGCGTGCGGCACGGCCTGCGGGAGGAGCACGTAGGTCTCGTCGAGGTGCTTGCCCGTTCCGAGCTTGCCGCGCATGCGCTTCCACGCCGTCTCCTCGTTCTCGCCCGCGCGCACCTGCAGGTATTCCATGCCGCGCAGGTTGATCGCGATCTCGCCGCGGGCGCAGATCCTGACGAGCTTCTCCTTCATCGCGATCTCGCCGAGCCACGGGATGCAGTCCTCGCCACCCGGGCGCGGCTCCTGCAGCTCGCGCAGAAGCTTGCCGACCGACTCGTTCTGCTGGGCGGCCGCGAGGACGAGCGCCTCGAAGTCCTCCGAGACGAACAGGTTCTTCGCGACGAGTTCGTCGACTTTTTCGGAGATCTTCGCGCCTTCTTCCTTGTGGCCCTCGACGTGGAAGGTGCATTGCGACGGGGTCTGGAAGTTCCAAGTCGCGAGGATGGCGAAGCGATCGAAGCGGCGCTTGAGGATGTCGCGCAGCTCGCGCTCGTACTTTTGGTGGAGCTTCTTGAACTCGGGGTTCTGTGCCTTCCACTTGTCGGCGAGTAGCACCGCGCGCGCGAGCACGAGGAGGTCGCGGTCGTAGAACAGGTTCTCGCCGCCGTCGCGCGGCAGTAGGAAGCGCACCGCGTTGCGGCGCGTCTGCAACCGCTCCTTGAGCCAGGTGCCGAGGCGCGCTTCGACCTTGTCCGGCGGCTCGGGCACGACGAGCAACGGGATGCGTTCGTCCCACTGCGCGGGGAGGTCGGCCTCGTCGACGCCTGCCCACGGATCGGCCGTCCAATTCGCGCTGAGCACCACGACGCGGAAGGCCTTGGCGACGCTCTCGGCGCCACCGAGGACGTAGCGCACCTCGCGCGCGAGCTGCAGACGGTCGTTTAGCTTGTCCGGCGTGTCCCCGAACAGCTTGTCGTTGCGCGCGTTGGCGATGAGCTTCGCCTGCGGATTCTCCTCCTCGCGGAAGACGAGGCGCGAGCCCTCCTGGTGGATGTTGAAACTGTTCTCGACGATGGTCGACAGCTCGGCCGAGAAGAAATTGTCGTCGACCGCCTTGGTTCGCGTGATGTCGACGTGCAGCTCAGCAGGCTCGGCGCCAGCGTTCTTCATCGCCAGCGAGCGGAGCCAGAGCGCGCCGACGATGTCCGCAAGGTGCGGAACGGTCTGCGCCGGGTCCTTCACCGCGTCGAGCACGGCGCTCAAGTTGCGTTGCGCCTTCTCCCGCAGGTTCGCGTGGTGCTGGTTCGACACGGAGTCGAGCAGCGCGGCGATGCCGCTCTTGTCGTCGTCGAGGCGGAAGTCGGCTGCCGTGATGATCGGCGAGCTGGCGTTCCGCGACTTGAAGACGTCGGCGAGGATGCGGATCAGGTCACGGGTCTCCTGCGCCTGCGTCGCGACGAGAACTTGGTCCTCGAGCAGCATCATGAGGTGCGGCGCGAACGGCCACGCCTCGACGAAATCGGTGCGGATGCGCTGGTGCTCTGCGGGCGCCACGTCCGCGAGGCGAAGGTGCTCATCGACGTGGGCTTTGATGGCGGCTTCGATCTGTGGGGCCTGCACGTTCATCCGGTTGTCGAAGAGGCGGTGAAGGAGGAGGCGCAGGCGGTCACGTCGCGCGTTCGGCCCTTTGAAGTCGACCTGGCGCGGGTTGACGCGGTGAACCTGCTGGTACGCCTCGGTCTCGCCGTTGCGGACCGAGACGACGAGCACGAGCAGCTCGGGGTGTTCCTTGGCAATCTCGGACAGGAGCTGGATGAAGTTGAACGCCCATGTGCGCCAAGGGAACTGCTTGGTGTTCGTGAGGCCGTCGTACCAGGTCTGAAACTCGTCGAGGACGAGCGCGGTCGGCGTGTGCTTGAACAGCTCGACGAGGAGCTTGTCGCCCGGGATGTCGGTACGCTTGTCGCCCTGGGCCTCCCACTTGCCCTTGATGTACGCGCCGTTTGGGTGGCGCTCGAACAGGAGGTCCCACAGGAACTTGTGGTTCTGGCGGTGGAGGCTCTCGCTGATGACGTGCGTCTTCGGTCGCAGCTTGATCTCGCCGAGCTTCGACTGGCCGAGGCGGATGCCCCACGCTTTGAGCCATTCCGCAGTGACCTCGGGGCTCGTGAACCCGTGGTACAGGGCGGCGAGCAAGTGCGACTTACCTTGACCGCGCTCGCCGATGAGCACGACGGGTTGGCCGTGCCCCGGGCCGATCGCCTCCATCGCCGAGACGACGTCGGCGGTCGGGTACGTGATGCCGAGGAACTCAGCGGCGCTGACCTGCGTGGCGCCGGTGTTGTTCTCGTTCGCGAGCTCGATCGCCGTCCCCTTGAGGCGGCGGCCCTGGAATTCTTCGCGTAGTGTTAGTCCCAGCATCGTTCGGCTCCGTTCGGCAGATGGCGCAGTCAAGTCAGTCGTCCTCGCGGGTTGGCTCTGTGCCGCGCGACTGATCCGAGATCCATCGCTCAAGGTCCTAGCGACGGAACCGCCAAGAATTGCCGACCTTGAACGCCGGGAGCTTCCCCTCTTGGACCAAGCGGTAGAGCGTCCGCTCGGTGACCTTCAAGTAGTCCGCGACCACTCTGATCGTGAGGATGTCCTCGGGCATTGCTGGTCCTCGCGCTGGCATCTGGCCGCGCCATGATACGGCAAGGCTTTCGCTTCGGCGCCTCGCTCGGTCAATTCCCGCCCGATCTCGCCGCGCAGTCCCGCACCGCGCTCGGACAACGCCGTTGGCGGAATTTTCAAAGCGGTTCAGGGCGCGGATCGGGCCCACGCCCCCCGCTGCTCGACCCAGCTCCCAGCGTGCGCCACCGCGCGCAGCGCCCGCTCGCTCATGGGCTCGGCGCCGTCGATCGCTTCGAGCGCCAGGACCGCCAGCTGAAGGTCGGGCGCGAGCAGCAGCAGGTCGAGCAGCTGCGTCACCCGCGCCCGCGTGAGCCCGAGCTTGCGCGCGACGGCCGCTCGGTCGGCGACGACGCCCTGGTCGACGGCGCCCTGCAGGTGGTGCGCAAGGGCGAGCATCCGCGCGACCTTGGCCGGGCGACGGACGGGCTCTGCTTTCGGT
>Ga0105048_10010308_pt1 | contig 14818 bp, 10 predicted proteins | sample MAT05_FD_78382 | JGI IMG/M metagenome (GOLD analysis project Ga0105048, IMG submission 78382) | Freshwater microbial communities from Lake Fryxell liftoff mats and glacier meltwater in Antarctica - MAT-05 | ecosystem: Environmental > Aquatic > Freshwater > Ice > Liftoff microbial mat | place... | reverse complement strand
TGGTGCGGTTTAAATTGGAAAAGATGGATCCCCGGGTGATTCCTGATCTGAGCGTGAGCGCCGACGTGATTTTGGAAGAAGAAGAGGCGTTGGCGGCGGTGGCACCGATCGAAGCGGTACAGGGTCAAGGCGGCGAGGGTACAAAAGCTTTTGTACTCGTCCGTTCGACGACGGGCCAATGGGAACGCCGTGAGGTGGAATTGGGATTGGCCAGCTTTACTCATGTGGCGATCAAGTCGGGAGTCAAGGCGGGCGAAGTCGTGGCGCTGGACAAGCCGGCGGCAGCGTCACCAGGCGAGCAAAAGAGCTAATTCGGACGGAATTGGGGACTAAAACAATGTCATCAAAAGATATCAAGCCGAAGATTCGTCTGGGCCAGTCTGAAGGGTCGCAGCTGCGCCGAAAGATCATCACAGGGTTGCTGATTGCCGCCGCGGTGGGAGGTGGTTACTACTACTACACCCAGAACGGCACGACGAAAGTAGAAGTTCCAGTGGCCAAAGTCCGCAAGGGCGAATTCGTGATTGGCGTGAAGGCTCGTGGCGAGGTGCGATCCTCGCGTTCGGTGACTTTATCGGTACCGCAGATTCCGGACCCTCGCATCGTTCGTTTGGCGGAGACGGGTAAGCCGGTCAAAAAGGGTGATGTCATCGTGGAATTTGATGGCGCGCAGCAGGAGCAGACGTATCTGGACAAAGCGACCAGTGTTCGCACCGTGGACAAAGAGATCGTTCAGCTGAAGGCGTCGCATCGGATCGTCAATGAGTTGGACGGGATGAATTTGATGACGGCGGGTTACAACGTCGAGCGGTCCAAGCTGGAGGCGTCGAAAGCGGAGATTCTGTCTGAAATTGAAGGCAAGAAGAACCGGATTGATGTAACTACGACCGAGGGCGATCTGGACCAAGTGAAGACGACCGTGAAGGCTCACAAGACGACCCAAGAGGCCGACGTGGAACGCCTGAATCAGAAGAAGGATAAGACGGTGCGGGATGCCGAACGGGCCAAGAGCTATCTTTCGAAGATGTCGATTGTCGCACCCAACGATGGGATTGTGAATATTCTGCCGAATACGCGGACTGCCGGGGCATTTGGGTCTTCGTTGCCTCCCTTTAAAGAAGGCGACCGGGCATGGACGGGAGCGGCGATTGCAGAGATTCCCGATCTTACTTCGATGCGTATGGAGTTGAAGCTCGATGAAGTTGATCGGGGCAAGTTACAGTTAGGCCAGAAGTTGAGGGTTCGCGTGGATGCGATTCCGGAGTTAGAGTTCGATGCGGAATTGGACTGGATCAGTCCAATTGCGGCGGTGATTTGGAAAGGAATGGGTTTGACCGAGAAGACCTTCCCCGCGCGGGCCACTTTAACTAAAGTAGACCCGCGTTTACGGCCCGGTATGAGCAGCAGCGCGGAGATCATCATCGAGAGCGCGGTGGATACGGTTTTAATTCCGGCGCGGGCGAGTTTCCTGCACAAGGGAAAGCCGGCGGTGTGGATTCAGAAGGGCGACCGATTCGAGATTCGGACGATCGAAGTCGGAAAGCGGAACGAAACGGACTTAGTGGTGCTGAAGGGTTTGAATCCGGGCGATACGATCGCGATGGAAGACCCGAACGAAGCGGCTAAGCGGGCGAAGAAACTGTAGGCGGGACGAGATGAAGAAGCTTTTGATTCGATTGGTCATATTGGCCGTGGTGGTGGGTGCGGCGTGGGCGGGTTACCGATTCGTCCAGCAGTTACCGCAGCGGCAATCGTTGATTCCGACAGCGAAAGTTCGGCAAGGCGACATTATCGTAAAGACCTTTGCGCGGGGCGAATTGCGGGCGGTGCGTTCGGCGACCTTAACGGCGCCCAATTTGTTCGGTACCGTGCAGGTGACTAAGCTCGCCGAAATTGGTTCGTTTGCGCGGGACAAGGATCTCGTTGTGGAGTTTGACGACGCGGAACTTCTGTCCCGGTTGGAAGAGAAGCAGCTTGAAATCGATCAGATTGACGAGCAGTTTAAGAAGTCGCAGGCCGACTTGGCGATTCGGAATAATTCGGATCAGGTGGAGTTATTGCGGGCCCGTTACGCGGTGCGTCGTTCTGAGCTTGAGGTGAAACGGAACGAGTTGCTTTCGCCGATTGACGCCAAACGAAACGATTTGAACTTGGAAGAGTCTAAGCGGCGGTTGAAGCAGCTCGAAAGCGACATCAAGTCGCGCCAGGAACAGGCGGAAGCGGAGTTGGCAGTTTTGCGGGAGAAACGTCAGAAGGCGGTGGTGGAACTGGCGCGCGAGAAGGCTCGGCTGAGCCAAGTGAAGGTGCTGGCGCCGATGAGCGGGTTGATCGCGGTTCGGCAGAATCAGACGAGTCGGATGGGTGTTGGGTTCGACGTACCGGACATTCGGGAAGGCGATCAAGTTCAGCCTGGCATGCCGATTGCGGATGTGCTTGACCTCTCTGAGCTCGAAGTTCTGGGGAGGGTCGGCGAGTTAGACCGCGCGAATCTGAATGAAGGCCAAGCGGTGGTGCTGCGTCTTGACGCGGTTCCGGGTAAGCAGTTTGACGGCAAGATCAAATCGATGTCGTCGACGGCGAGTGCCAACGTGATGTCGAGTGATCCGGCGAAGAAGTTTGATGTGATTTTCTCGATTGACATGCGAGAGCTGCTGACTGCCTTGGGTGCCAAGCCGGAGGAGGTTGCCAAGATTCTGGCGACAGCCGACGCGAATCGGAAGAAGCCCCCGGTGCCGTCGTTTGGCGGGATGGCGTCGATGATGATGGCTCAGGGCGGCGCCGCGATGATGGGGGGGGGCGGCGGGGCCCCGGGCGGTATGCCTGGTGGTGGTATGCCCGGTGGCATGGGTGGAAGTATGGGCGCACCGGGGGCGGCGGGTGCCGACGGTCCGCGTCGGATGACGATGACGATGGGCGGGCCCGGCGGAACCGCCGGCGGGGCTGGCGGCGCGGCGATGTCCGATGCCGACCGGCAGAAGATGCGAGACGCGATTCAGAAGGCATTGAAGGGTCGGACTATGCAGGACCTTTCCGCGGAAGAGCGGCAGAAATTGATGGCTGATGTGATGAAGCAGTCGGGCGGACAGCGCCCGGCTACGGCGGGTGCAAAGCCGTCCGGAGACGCAGCGGTGGCTGCGGGCGGCGCGCCGGGTGCGGCTGGAGGCGGCGAAGGGCGCGGTGGCGGTCGGCGTGGTGGCGGTGGTGGTGGCGGCGAGGGTCGTCCTGGCTTCGGGATGGGTGGAGGCACCGGTCGTTTCAGCGAAGCCGACATTAAGAATGCCAAACTTCCCCCTCCTCCTGACCAGGACTCCCAACTCGACGTTCTGCTGCGACCCGGCTTGTTGGCCGACGTCGAAATCATTGTGGAGAAGATCCCGAACGCCGTAAATATTCCGGCTCAGGCGGTCTTTGAAAACGATGGCAAACTGGTCGTTTACGTGAAGAAAAACGAGAAGTTTGAGATGAGGCTGATTAAGCCATTGAAGCGAAGCGACTCGACCCTAATCGTCGCCGAGGGGCTGAAGAAGGATGAGGTTGTGGCCCTGACGGATCCTACGGCCAAGCCGGGAACGAAGGGCAAACAGGACAAGGGCAGCGGTTCTTCTGGCCCGATGAACGCATTGCCGGGCGGGAAGTCCTAAGATCGAGCCGGAGAGGAGACGAACGTATGTCGTTAATCGCAGATATTGGTCCTGAAATTAAAATGGGCTTGGCCAGCTTGCTGGTCCACAAGCTTCGCAGCGGGTTGACTATGCTCGGCATGATCTTCGGCGTGGGTGCGGTGGTGGCGATGTTGTCGATCACCGCCGGTGCTCAGAAGGAAATGATGAGTTACATTGACCTTTTGGGCGTGAATAACATCATCATCGAGTCGAAGGAAGCTGTTGATCGCAATGAATTGCAGGCACGGCGAGTGATCTCTCCGGGGATGACGTTCCGGGATTTCCGTTCGATTAAGGAAAATGTACAAGGCATTGAGGCGTTGACCCCTCGCAAACGATTCAAGCCACAAAAGGTGTTGCCGAAGACTTCGGCGGAAGCCCCGATTCTGATTGGGGTGTTGCCGAATTACCTGCAGATCAACAGTTTGAAGATTATCGAAGGACGTTTCTTCAATGAAGAGGACGATTCGCGCTCGGCTCCGGTCTGCGTGCTCGGTGAAATGGCGAAGGTTAACCTATTGGGTTACGACAACGCCGTCGGCAAGTTTATCAAGATCAACGATACTTGGCTCCAGGTGATTGGCGTTTTGGCGCAACAGGCGACAGCTGATTCCGGGGTTGAGGGGCTCGAGGTGTCGAGTGGCAATAACCTGGTCATTGCGCCGTTGAACACGGTGATGCGCCGGTTTGAAGATAACAACTCGTACTTGAAGGACGAGATCGATGGCATGTATATCAAGGTTGCCACGGGGACCGATTCCATTGAGACGGCCAACGTGGTTAACGCTATTCTCACGGCGACTCATAAGGACGCGGGTGACTTTGCGATTACGGTGCCAGCCGGGCTGCTGGAACAGCGCCGCCGGACGGGCTTTATCTTCAGTATCGTTATGATTTGTATTGCGGGGATATCGCTGCTGGTGGGTGGCATTGGCATCATGAACATCATGCTTGCGACGGTGCTGGAGCGGACGCGCGAGATTGGGATTCGCCGCGCTATCGGTGCCAAGCAGAAGGACATTGTGCGCCAATTCCTGACCGAGGCGGTGCTGATTTCGACGTTGGGTGGTTTAATTGGAGTCGCATTTGGTGTGACCCTTTCGCAGATTATTGCTTCCGCCGCCGGTTGGTCCACGGTGGTGACGACCTCGTCGATCGTCGTCGCGTTGGGTGTCTCTTGCGGTATTGGTTTGCTGTTCGGGATCTATCCGGCAGTGCAGGCCGCACGGCTCGATCCGATCGAAGCCATACGTTACGAATAAGAGGATTTTGGGAGTCCTAGTTTTTGGCCCCTATTTGGTTCCGCATGAATTGGAAACATCGACTTCTTTCTCTCGCCACGGTAACCGTGGTCACGACTAGTTCTTTTGCTCAACAGGCGGTTGCACCGCTGGGCTCGACGGCGGCTCCCGAGGAGGTCTTTAGTTACACAAAGAAAGACAAGGACCTTTTGGAGGCTCCGATCTTTGGGCAGAAGGCCTATTTCACCCGGCACTTTGGGCAGCTTGCTCCTCGGTATGAGCTCCGACTACCGGCTAAGTTTGTCGATTATGCGGTCGATAACAAGCTGGAATTATCGTTACGGAGTTATCTGCAGCTGGTGCTCGCGAATAATGTCGACATTGATGTGCAGCGGCTCAACGTGGAGATTCAGCGGAACGCGATCACCCGCGCCTACGCTCCGTTCGACCCTTTCCTGACCGGGAGTTTCAACAGTCAGCGAACGATCACTCCGACGACCAATTCGCTCGAAGGTGCCCAGACGTTGAACCAGCTTTCGCAGCCGAGTAATTTTTCCTACAATCAAACGCTCGCCAACGGCGTTCAGTTCAACAGCGGGTTCACGGCCAGTAAAGTGTCGACGAACAACTCGTTTGCGTTTTTCAATCCCGCATTGAACGCGCAGTTAGTTTCCGGAGTGACCATTCCGTTGTTGCGGAACCGGGGAACAGCGATCAACAAACTACCGATTACGATTGCCCGCAGCCGTTTGCGGATCGGTCAGGAGAACTTTCTAACGACGGTTTTCCAGCTTTTGACGACGGCCGAGCAAGCCTATTGGGATTTGATCGGAGCGCGCGAGAGCCTGCGGGTGCAGGAAAAGGCGCTTGAACTTTCGGCGGAAGCGTTGAAGCGTTCGCGGCGGGAGTTGGAACTCGGGGCGATCAGCCCGCTGGACATTTATCAGCCGGAAGCCAACTACGCCTCGGCGGAGATTCAGGTATTGCAGGCCCGGTATCGTTTGCAGCAAGCCGAGGATGTGTTACGTCGGCAGATGGGGGCGGATTTGGATGTGAAATTCCGCCAGATGCCGATCAGTCTGACGGAGTCGGTGACGCCTCCGGCGGACAATGCCGAGATCGACCGGGAGAAAGCGGTTGAGAAGGCATTGCGGTTGCGGCCCGAAATTCGTTCGATCAACGAAGAGTTGCAAGCCGACGACTTGGTTTTGAGGCAACAGACGAATCTTCTTCGCCCGGACTTTTCCCTGCGTGGAACCTACATTTCGACGGGGCGCGGCGGCCGGTTCATTCAGCGGTTTGGCCCGAACACGACGATTATTCCTGGCGGCTTCGGAGATGCTTTGGACCAGGTTTTTGGCTTTGGCTTCCCCATTTATTCGTTCGGTTTGACGATGCGTCTGCCGATTCGGGATCGGGCGGCGGCGGCGAACTATGCCGATGCGGTCGTGAACAAGCGGCAGGATATTCTGGCGCGCCGGAGCACGGAACAGAACGTTCGGCAGCAGGTCTTGAATGCTGTCAGTCAAGTGGAGTCGTCGAAGGCGAGCGTGAAATTGGCGGTAGTCGCCCAGGGTTTCGCGCAGAAGCAGTTGGACGCCGAACAGAAAAAGTATGACTTGGGAACGTCGGTAATCTTCTTCGTCCTGGATGCCCAGACGCGTCTCGTGAATGCCGAAGCGGCGCTCGTGAACCAGACGGTTCTGTATCGGCGGAATTTGTTGAATCTGCTGCGGGTGACCGGGGAACTGCTCGACGAACGCGGGATCAAAGTACAATAGGGCCTAATGGGGCGAATTCGCGTTCTTCCGGACGCCGTAGCGAATCAGATCGCGGCAGGTGAAGTGGTCGAAAGACCGGCGTCCGTGGTCAAGGAGATGCTCGAGAATTCTCTCGACGCGGGTGCGACGGCGATCCGGGTAGAAGCGGAGAGCGGCGGACGGCGGTTAATCCGCATCACCGATGATGGTCATGGCATGTTGCGCGATGACGCGATGTTGGCCTTTGAACGCCATGCCACATCGAAGTTATCGTCGTTGAAGGATCTCCAATCCATCGCGACGCTGGGCTTTCGAGGAGAGGCGCTGCCTTCGATCGGGAGTGTTTCCCGGCTCACGATGGAGACGCGGGCACCGGAAGAGACGACCGGTACGCGGGTCGAGATCCAGGGCGGGAAGATGATCAAGTGCGAAGAGGCGGCGCTAGCGGCCGGCACGATTCTGACCGTTCGCGACCTGTTTTTCAATGTTCCGCCGCGGAAGAAGTTTCTCCGGTCGGATCAGACGGAGTTGGCGCACATTGCGTCGCTCGTAACCCACTATTCGCTAGCGCACCCGGACAAGACGTTTGAACTGCATCACGACTACCGGGAACTGCTCCATGTGACACCGGTCGGCACGGTACGGGAAAGGGTGTTTCAAGTTTTCGGGGCGCAGGTTCTGGATGACTTGATTGACTTGGGGCTCCGCGAAGTGGAGTTGAAACTACCGCCGCCTCATCCCCACGCGCAGGAGGTTGCCCCGGAAGATTTGGTCCGTCCATTCCTTCTTCGCGGGTTCGTTTCGCGGCCGCAGGTGCAAAAGTACAACCGGAGTTCGATCTACCTGTTTGTGAATGGGCGGTTGATTAAGGACCGTCTACTGCTGCACGCCATCTCGGCGGCTTACTACAATCTGATGCCTCCGGGTGCCTATCCGTTTGCGCTGCTGTTTCTCGATTGTGACGCCGAAGAAGTGGACGTCAATGTTCATCCGTCGAAGACGGAGGTCCGATTCCGGCATAGTTCGTTCGTCCACGACTTCGTGCGGGACGCGATTCGGGGATCGTTGATGGAGGCGCGGCCGGCGTCGGAGCTTCCGATGGCGGAGACCCAGCGTCCGCAAGCCGGGGCGGTGCTGCCGTATTCGGAGTTCACCCAGACGATGGAGAACGCCCGGCTGGAGTTGCCCGAGTGGCGGAGTGTGGTGCCGGAGCCGACGGCGGGCGCGCTGGGGGTAGGGGAGGCGGATCTGCCTTTATTCATGGGCCGAGCAGCGCCGAGCGGCGATTTTCTGCCGCCAGCGGCCGCGGCTCCGGTTGCCCCTTCCGTGGATGTTGCTCCGTCGCGGCTGAAGGTACCGAACCACCACGGCGGCGCACCGGATGGCGTTCAACTGGACGGCATGCCGAGTTTGGACGTGTTGAAAGACCTTCGGCCGATTGGGCAACTGCACGAGAGCTTTATCATCGCCGCCGGGCGGGACGGGCTCTGGATTGTGGATCAGCACGTGGCGCATGAACGGATCCTGTTCGAGCAGGTGCTGAAGCAGCGGGCGGCGGGGCGGCTAGAAAAGCAGCAACTGCTGATCCCGATGGTGGTGGAACTCACGGCCGGCCAGCAGATTGAGTACGCTCGCATTGCGGACGAGCTGGGGGCGAGCGGCTTTGAAAGCGAGCCGTTTGGGAACCGGACGATTGCGATTAAGACGGCACCGGTGGATGTGAAACCGGGGCAGATTGAACGGATCCTGTTCGAGATTTTAGAGGTTGCCGAACGGGAGTTGCGCGGGGCGAGTTTGGACGAGTTGCGGCGTAACATTGCGGCATCGATCGCTTGTCAGGCAGCCATTAAAATCAACATGCGGCTCGACCAAACGAAGATGGACTGGTTGTTGGCCAGATTGGCCGAGTGCGAGTATCCGACGAACTGTCCGCACGGACGGCCGATTGCGTTGCGGTATTCGACGCGCGAGATTCTAAAGGGATTTCACCGGATTTAGGGAGGAGGAGGGACTAGCGGAGGGCGGCTTCGATCGCCTGAACGTTCTTTTTGGCGTACGCGCTTTCCGTGAGATCGGCGTTCAGGTCGAGCATGCGGCGGAAGTGTTTGAGGGCGGCGGCATAGAGTTCCACGCTTTGTTTTTTCTCCGCGTTGCGGGCGTAGCTGAGGCCGAGGACGTAATGGGAGAAGGCGTCCTGGGGGTCGTAGCGGAGGGCGCGTTGGCAGTAGGCGATGGCGGCGTCGAAGTTTTCTCGTTTTCGTTCGCAGTCACAGAGGCCGAAGTAGGCCATGCTGCGGAGTTCGGCCCAGACGTCGCGCTGGGCGGCGCGCTTCTTTTTGCCGATGCCGGCCAGGTAGCCGAGCACGTAGTAGTTGAGCTTGCCGGAGAGTTTGGAATCGAAGTCGCTGAGGTTGAGGTACTGCTGATACGACTGGACAGAAGGGGCATATTGCCCGCTCATCCGCTGGCTTTCGGCGAGCCAGAAGTAGGCCTCGCCGTTCTGCGGCGCCAGCGTGATGGCTTGGCGGGCGGATTCGATGGACTGGGGGTACATCTCTTTGATGCGCTGGGCTTGCGCGAGCAGGTACCACGCGGTAGCTTGTTTGCGGTCGCGTTGGACGACTTGGGTCAGCTGACGGATGGACTCATCGTAGCTGCCGTTGTCGAGCAGCATGCCCCCGAAGGTGGCGCGGGCTTCGGTGTAGTCGGGGTCAATTTCCAGCGCTTTGCGAAACGATTTCTCCGCTTCTTCGACCTCGAAAAGATCGCGCTGCACGCGGCCGAGGTAGAGCCAGGCTTGGGAGAACTGAGGGTCGGCGGTGAGGGCGGCGCGGAGTTCAAGGGCCGCTTTTTTGTAGTTGTCAGCGGTGCCTTTATTATAGAGTTCGACGCCCTTTTCAAGCGAATCGAGCGCCGCTTTCGTGCGGCGACGCGGGACGCTGATTTTGATGCTGATCGTCGATTCCTGACCCGGATAGACGGTTTCTTCCCGGGGACCGTCTGGCTCATAGCCGAGGCGCACTCCCTTCACGGAATGCGCGCCAGGAGGCAGGCCCGGCAGGCGCAGGGGGGTTCCTTTGCTGACGGTGCCGACGGACTTGCCGTCGAGGAAGACCTCGACATTGTCCATGTTGGCTTCGAAGATCCAGGTGCCGAATTTGGGGGCCGGGGCTTTTCCGGGGGAGGTGCCGGAGGGGTTGAAAGCGAGCAGCATTTGCGCGTCGAAGTTGCCCTTGTCGGAGGTGGGGTTCTGCTGGCCCTTGGTGGCTTCCCGGACATTGGTTCGAACGTACTCGGCGAGTTCGTCAGCGGTGACGATGCCATCTTTGGATTCGTCGGCGTAGCCTTCCATGCCGCGGACGACGTAGTAGGTAAAGATGCCGTGGCCTCCGCCCCAGTCCTTCGATTCGAAGGAGCGTTCGCGGGCTCGACTGGCGGTCATCGAAAACATCGACCGGTTGAGATCGAGCAGGGATCTATTGACGACCTCACCCTGTTCGGGGGTGATGGCACCGCTGTGGCAGGAGTCGGTCAGCAGCACCTTCCACTTAGCTTGGACCTTCGAGCCGATTACCGAGCCGAGTTGCTCCATGCTGTAGCCGGTGCCGGCGATGTTTTTGGGGTCCAGGTCATACGGGGCGAGGTAGGCCCGGCCGGTCTTGGGATCTACGAAACCGTGACCGGCGAAGTAGACGAGAACCCGGTCGTCGGCTTTGGCGACGGAGGGCAGCCAACCATCGATCTCCTTTTGGAGGTTGGCGAGCGTGGCGCGGGAGCCGGTCAATTTACGAACGTTTTCGGCGCGGAAATTGCCGCCTTCGGGGCTGATCAGGACGGAGTAGATCGACTCGGCGTCGCGTTCGGCGAATTCGAGCTTGGCACTGGGTGGCAGGTGTTTGTAATCGCCCACGCCGATGATGAGGGCGTAGCTACGGGGGATGGACACGCCGGTAGAGGCGGGGGTGATGGGTTCGGGATCCTTTTCGTATTTCAGGTCCCGGGCCTTTTTTTGCGGCTGGGCCGTCTGCGCCCAGGCGATCGCGGCGACGGAGATGAGTAGCCAGAGGTGTTTCATAAACGGTCCAGAGTTAGCGATGGGCGATGCGGAACTGATAAGAGAAGGGGCCGGTACTCTGCGGCGGGGCTGCGACGACCATGCGTTCTTCCTTGCGCAGGAACAGCAGTTCGCGCGAGCGGAGGGCGGGGAGTTCGTTCTTTTTGAGGCCAGCAGAGGTGTCGACGCATTCCCCGCGGGCTCGGAAGATGGCGTCGTCGCATCGAGGCTGCAGATTCGGTGGGGCCGAACCCGGCGCGGGCGGAGCGGGCAAGGGCTTGTATCGGGGAGCTTCGGTGCCCAGGCGGACGGGGGAGACGATCCAATACACGGTGTCGAAGCCGGCGGGACCGGTGAGTCGAAAGGCACCCTGATTACCGGGAATGAGGTAATCCCGGCCGGCTTCGACACGATTATCGGTGCCGGTTTCGGCTGAAGGGAACAGGGTGGCCGTTTCGCCGGAAGTGCCTTCGTTGACGACATAGAGAAAGCCGGTAAAATTGGCTTTGAAGCGAAACCGGACTTGATCTCCATTCGCGAAGACGTGACCGGGGTCGGCACTTTTCCATGTTCCGGTGTCGCGACGTTCGAGGGTAACTTCGACCCGTTGTTGTGCGGCTAGCGCGGCTACGACAAGCAATCCCAGGGTAAGGGGTCTCATTTTTCCCGGTCCTATTTGTGCTTCAGGCTGAGGTCCACGATGAGTTTTGCGTCGGGGGCCGGGTTTTTGTTGATGATGTAGGCGGCGGTTTCTTTGCGTTCGGCGATGGGTTTGGAGTCGTCCACTTTTTCAAAGACAAGGTCACGAGCCAGCATGGAGTTGCGCACGCTGCCGACGATCCGGTCGTCGATGGGGCGGAGCGCCTGAGCCAATTGCATTTCTTTCTGGGGTTTGGCCTGGGGGCTGGGGGTGTTGATGGTGTAGATAATGTCTTCGAAGCTGGACTCTGGCTTGCGCGAGAGGACGATGAAGAGTTTCTCTTCGCCGGCTTGATCGTCGAAGTAGAAGCGTCCGGAGTTGGGGACGGTGTAGGGGCGATAGGGAGAGATGAAGTTGTTGCCGTTGTCGACTTCCTTGGTCGGGAAGATGACGCTCCAATTGCCGCTGGAACCGCGGGAGACGACATAGAGGTAGGCCCCGTCGTTGGACTCAACGTCGATCTTTAGGCGGTCACCGGAGCGAAACGTGCTGTCGGTATCCACTTCTTTATAGGGGCCGTTATCGCGACTGAGCAGGATGCTGTAGCGAAGGCCGAGGGGGGCGGGAGTGATCGCCACCGCCTGAACGACGGTAGCTTCGCCGAGTTGAGTTTTGGGCTTTTCGTTGGCGACGGGGGGCTTCGAGCCGGGCGGTTTGGCGGAGGCGACAGGTTTAGTGACCGGTTTGACCTCGCTTTTCCGAGTTACCTTTAAGGGCGACCCCGGTGCGGAAAAGAACAGTTCGCGGGGGGTGAGATCCTGGGCGCAAGCGGCACCGGCGACGGCAAATAATGAGAGGAAGCGCATGGCTTTAAAACCTTATAATCACGACTATGATTTCACAACGGGTTCCTACCGTGCGAAAGTAAGGGCTGCTAGTGAGGTGAGCGCCATGATCGGACGCCAAATTTTCAGAACCATTCTTGTACTAACTATAATCGCGCAAACGAACGGGCTGGCCCATCAACAGGCCGGAGAAGCCGTCAAGAAGCTGAACATTGTCATCGTAGAGGGTGATGGTGCCGTAAACAATGCCCGTCAGCGCGTAGCTCGTGATCCGATGGTGCAGGTGGAGGATGAGAATCGCAAGCCGGTGGCCGGAGCGGCGGTGGTCTTTCTGCTGCCGAATCAGGGGGCTGGTGCGAGTTTTGCCAACGGTGCTCGATCGCTGACTGTACTGACCGACAGTAAGGGCCAGGCGGTGGCGCGTGGGATGCAGGCGAATAAGCTCTCGGGCCAGTATCAGATGCGGGTGACGGCGTCGGCTAATGGCCAGACCACCAGTGTGTCGATCAATATGACGAATTCGGTGGCCGCGGGGGCGGGGGCGGCGGCGGGCATCAGCGCTACGAAATGGCTACTGATCGTGGGCGCGATTGGCGGCGCGGCGGCAGGGGCCGGAATCGCCTTAAGCAACGGAGGGGGAACTCCGGCCAGACCGAATCCCACCGTGATCGCTCCTGGTACTCCGACGGTGGGGGCTCCGCGATGAACCGAAGAATATTTGTTGCAGGCATGGTGACGGCCGCGGCGCAGGCGCAGAATTCGCTATCGGGCGGTCCGGTACTGGGTTACGCTTTGGACGCCGAGCGTCAAGTGCGACCGCTACTGGGCCCGGCGGGGAGCGCTTATTTGGCTGCCGCGATGGTGGGTGCCTCAGGCTTGCGGGCGTGGGCGGGGAATTACGGTTTAGATGAGGAAGGGTTTGTTTATTACGGGGTGGGGGCTGCGGAGTTGCGGCGAGTAGAAGAGGCGGGTGGGGGTTGGCGGAACGTCATCTCGGCCGCGAGGCCGGAGGTGGCGCTCGTGCAGAACGGGTCGCGCGTCGTTCGATTGCGCGGCGGATTGGCCGACGGTGCGGTTGACTTGGCGTTCGCCGCGGCGCGGTTGGCGCTGGGGGCGGATGGGGAGCGAATGGTAGGTGCCGATGAGGAGCGCTGCGCGGGATGGTCGGCCGACGGACGCCAAGTGTTTCAGTATCCAATTGCGGGCGTCCGGGCGCTGCAGGTATTGCCGGGAGACGGCGGCTTCATCGGTCTGGCGGAGACCCTCTTCCGCATGGACGAGGCGGGCCAGAAGGAAGACTACGGGGCCGTTTCGGGGACCGGGATGGCGTTGACGGCGGATGGTGCCATGGTGGTCATTTTGGATGCGGAAGGAATGCTCGTCAGGACGCTCCGTTTGGCGACCCGAGCTTGGCAAAGTTGGGAGTTACCATTGGCGGCGCGGCAGTTGCGGCCCTTGCGGGACGGGCGTACTTTCGCGGTTATCGGCGACGCCGGCGAGGCGATGTGGACGTTGGCGTTGCAAGGGGCGGATGCTCGCTGGGCACAAGTGCCGATGGCGATCGGAGGGCGGAAATGATGCGGTCGATGCGCATTTTGTGGGCCGGTTTGGCGATGGGGCTGGCGGCATATGCGTTTCCGAATCCGGATGGCATGTGTCAAATCGTGACCGGTGCCGTGCTGCCGGAAGCGACGCAGTTTCAGTCGCGCTTGTATCCGATTCAGACCTTGACGTGCGACACGAGTCAACGCTTCCTTCTCGCCGGGGGGGCTTTGCCGCCCGGTCTGTCGCTCGATCCCCTAACCGGTGCAGTTTTTGGTCAACCTACGACGGTTGGAATCTATGCGTTTTCGGTGCGCGTTCTCGATGGTTTCGGTCAGGCCCCGAGCCAGACCTTTGTTTTGCGGGTGAATAGCCCGTTGCAGATTCAGCGGCGCATTTTGGCCTCAGCGGGCGGATCCGGCAGTACGTATGCGGACCAAATCGCGGTGACGGGCGGAGTAGCGCCCTACATCTTTACCTTGACTGGAAGTTTGCCTCCGGGTCTGACCCTGAATGCGGCAACTGGTGCCATTGGCGGCGTAATCGGCGCGGGATTTGCCTCGCCCGCTAACTTTAGCGTGCAGGTTAATGATTCGAGCCAGATCTCGGCGTCGGTTATTTCCGCCTTTCAGATTACGCCAAACTCGACGCGGAACATCTCCACCTTGACCCTGCCCAACGGTACGAAGAACGTAGTTTATAGCAGCCCGATATCGCTTTCTCCCGGCTTGGGCGGTACTTATTCGATCGTCAGCGGAGCCCTGCCCACCGGCTTGACCGTGAACGGTTTCGGTGTCGTGAGTGGCACCCCGACGGTGGCGGGCTCATTCTGGTTTACCCTGCAGTCCCAGTTGATTTCCGCCGGGACGGTTTCGGCCGCGTGGCGTACGTATAACATCATCATTGGCGACTTGACGGGGTTGCAGTTCACGACCGGCGCGACTCCCCCGGCCGCCGAGATTGGCGCGGCTTATCGAGCCATTTTGAGTCCAGTGGGGGGAGTTGCGCCCTTTTCGTACAGTGTGACGGCCGGGACGCTTCCCGGGGGAGTGGTGCTGGACGGAGCGACCGGCG
>Ga0105048_10010307_pt1 | contig 14819 bp, 11 predicted proteins | sample MAT05_FD_78382 | JGI IMG/M metagenome (GOLD analysis project Ga0105048, IMG submission 78382) | Freshwater microbial communities from Lake Fryxell liftoff mats and glacier meltwater in Antarctica - MAT-05 | ecosystem: Environmental > Aquatic > Freshwater > Ice > Liftoff microbial mat | place... | reverse complement strand
TTCCAATTGAAAATCATCCGTTAATTAGAAGTGAAGAGGCTTGCTATCTTTCGTCATCTATGGCCGTGGAGCTTGCAAAAAAGTATGACACACGTTTACATATTCTCCATATTTCAACCGCAAAAGAGACGTATTTGTTTGACAATAAAACTCCCCTAGATAAAAAAAGAATTACGGCCGAGGCATGTATTCATCACTTGTGGTTTTCAGATGCAGATTACAAAACAAAAGGCAATTGGATAAAATGGAATCCTGCGGTAAAAACGCAAGCCGATCAAGATGAAATTTGGAAAGCATTAAACGATAATAGAATTGACATTCTTGCTACTGACCATGCGCCACATACAATTGAAGAAAAACAAAATAATTACATGAATGCCCCGTCAGGTGGTCCACTTGTTCAATACGCTGTAATTGCAATTTTAGAAAAGGTGAAACAAGGAAAAATTTCGTTGGAACGTGCTGTGGAAAAAATGTCGCATGCTCCAGCAATCTGTTTTAAAATAAAAGAGCGTGGATTTATTCGTGAAGGATATTTCGCAGATTTGGTTATTGTGGATGAACATACGGCAACTGAGGTCACCAAAGCATCAATCTTGTCTAAGTGTGGCTGGTCGCCCTTTGATGGTTTTAGATTCAGCCACAGCATTGATACAACTTTTGTAAGCGGAAAAATAGTTTATACAAAAGGAAAAATTATTGAAGGCAATATTGGTCAGCGTTTATCGTTTTATTAAAATACAAAAATGAAACGATTCATCTTTTTTTCGCTTGTAATTTTATCGGCCTGCACGGTTGATGAAAAAATTCAAGTACCTGAGAAGTTAATTTCTTCCGATAAAATTATTCCCATAATTGTTGACTTGCAATTATTGGAATCGCACTATCAGCGTCTTTATAATCGTCCAGATCTTTATAGAGTTGCACTTGACTCATCAAGTAGTTTAGTCTTTCAAAACTATGATGTAACAAAGGCTGATTTCGAAAAGAGTTTTGCTTATTATTCTTCTGATTTGAAGGTGATATACAGCATCTATGAAGCTGCGCTGGATAGCATTAATTTTAGAATTAATCTGACGTCGTTTTAATTTTTTTATTCCGCAGAACTAATACCATACTTAGTTCAAATTATTCCAAAGGATAATTTGGGCTTAGTAATGTAAATGCCGCTACCTGTCTCTCTGCTGTGCAGAGCAGGCAGAGAGCATCTGTATAAAGTCAAATTTCAACAACACGATACTTTGCCGAATTTTTTTAATCGTATTTTCTTTTACGATTTGTTGGGATGTATAATGCAGAAATTTTTTGGTAATTCTGCGTTACGTTTCTTTGTGTCAGTCAACTAACGGACGTTGCGTCACTGAGCTCCTTTGCTGCAGCTTCGACGCAAGCGTTGCGAGAAACATTTTTCTGCTTTCATACCAATGTGATTTATAAATTATGCCAATAATTATAAATCTTACAGTGGTATATGCCGATTGGAAAGAAGTTTGGTGCAATGCAGTGAAAAGGAATTGGACCATTACTTATTTCACATCGGTATCATTACTTGACTGCAATAGAAGAACAAGATTGAATTTATTGTTGACAAAAAAAACGCCCTCCCATCGGGAAGGCGTTTCTTATAAAATATAAAAGCGTGAGTTATTTTTTCACGAATTTTTTCACTTGTTTTCCATCAGCATTTACAAGCTCAATAAAGTAGATGCCTGTAGACATTTCGTCTAAAGAAATAGAGATGTTTTTATCTCCGTTAACATCACCAACGTTTACCGTTTTAATTACTTTGCCTGTAATGTCAATCACGTTGATTACTGTTCCAGTTGATTCATTTAAAGTAAGATTTACATTAATTGATTCGTTTGCAGGATTTGGATAAATAGTGAAAGTGTTTGTGATTGGTGCAATTGGCTCTTCAATTCCTACTTCTGAACTATTAACTCTAAGACGAACAATTGGAGCACGTCTGTCAAAAAATCCACGTAAAGCGTCAGCTTCGTCTATACCTTGAATATAGCTAAATCCAATATCACCTTGACGCTCAAATAACGCATCTATAGGGGTTGCATATTGCGAAATTCCGAATAAATATAAATCAGTAGCATTAACATTAAGACCACCAACGAAAGGCAAAGTAATAATTTGACCTATGTCTCCTGCATTGACTGTATACTCGTCACCTTCGTCTAATAATAACCATCCACCAACACCATCATTACGCCATACAGTAGTATAAATTATTTCGCCAACGTTAGTGGCTTCGTTTGCAATTTTAACTTGAAGGGCTGATACTTCGTCATCCCCTTCAAAAGAAAATAGATTTCCGAAAGTAGCAATTCCAACCGTTAATGGCCAATTTGTTATTGGAACAGCAGGTCCTTGGTTATAGTCCATTGCATAAGTGTAATCTGTCAATTCAAAAAAGTTATCAGTCTTTAAATTGTCAGTTAAAAAATCATCGCCCTCAATAGAAGTTGCTGTCCATTCAACCGTATAAATCCCAAGAGCAGTTGGAGTGTATCCAGTTGCAACTAGAATAGTATCTTGTTCGGCGTTTGATAAATTTAACGAAGTAGGCGCAGTTCCACTTGCAACAGTTGCATTTGAAGGATCTTTAATAACATAGCTAAACGTTACTCCCGTTTGGTCAATGTGCCCCATGTTTCTGATGATTGCTCCAACAGTAAATTCTGAAGCGTGTGCCACAGGAACTTTCGAAAACATCAATCCATTTGCATTATAATTTCTGTAACTTCCAACAATTGCAATATCTTTTTCATTGATATCTACAATTTCAACATTGTCAAATTGCCAACCGTAATTCCAAGCACCAGTCCATCTGAATCTTATGTAAACGGTACTTAATGAGCTAGCAATATAATCACTAATATCCCAAGAAATACGCTCAGGATTTGGTCTACCATCACGACCAACACCTTCGTTAATTTCAACCTCTGTCCAGATTACATTATCCGTTGAAACACCAAGGTAGCAATGCTCTGAAGATCCAGCACTACTAAAAATATTAACATCCCATTCTGCAAAAAATTGATCAAACTCAACAGCCACATAATTACCTGAAGAAGTTGACAAATCAATAACTGAAGAAGTAAATGTTGCTTCTTCTGGGGCAGTATAACTAGTTCCATCTTTATCAGAATCCAATACTATCCATTGCGTTGGGGTTGAAGATTCTAAGGATGGAATTATGAATGAATTTCCAGTGGAGTTATCGTGACCAACATTTGTTAATTTAAAAGGTGCCGTTCCAACTAAAGTTGTGTTTGACCATCCATTAAATCCGCCGTCAAAATTTTCAGAATAATAAGTAGTTCTGTCTTGACTGGCTGGCGCGTTATGCATAGGAATTACAGTAATTCCACCTGGTGTATATTTTTCATAAGACGAAAAATTATACGTTGCCATTTGATAAGGGGCTTGCGCAAAGGCAGCACCGGTACAAAAAAGAGCAACAAGAGTGTAGATTTTTTTCATAATTAATTTATAAAGATTAGAATAGAGGTAAAGATAATAAAAAAAATAAAGCGACACATCATTTTGATGCGTCGTCTAGGTTTAATAATATATAGGTCTATGCAGGTTCTGTCATATAATTTTCAATTGGCAAACATGCACAAACTAAATTTCTGTCGCCATATGCGTTATCAACTCGTCGCACGGGCGACCAATATTTTGCGTTTTTTAGATAAGCCGCAGGGTAAGCTGCTTGTTGTCTTGAATAAGGCATGTTCCACACATCTGCTGTAACCATTGCTGCTGTGTGAGGTGCGTTTTTTATAACGTTGTTTGTTTGATCCAGCCCTTTAGATTCAATTTCATCCATCTCGGATTTAATAATAATCATAGCTTCAATAAAACGATCCAATTCATCTTTCCCTTCACTCTCTGTTGGTTCGATCATTAATGTTCCGGCTACAGGGAAAGAAACTGTTGGTGCATGGAATCCGAAATCAATTAAACGTTTAGCAATGTCTGCTGATTCAACGCCGGATGTCTTTTTAAATTCTCTACAATCAGCAATCATTTCATGTGCAACAGTACCGTTTTTTCCGGTGTACAAAATCGGATAATGTTCTGCTAATTTTACGCGTAAATAATTGGCATTAAGAATAGCATTTTTTGTAGAATCAGTAACACCTTTAGCACCTAACATTTTAATGTATGCGTAAGAAATTAATAAAACTAATGCGCTACCATAAGGCGCAGCCGATATAGCTCTGATTGCTTTTGACCCGCCAACAGATTGTGTGTGTGGATTGCCTGGCAAAAAATCAACCAAATGGTTTGCAACACCAATTGGTCCCATTCCAGGTCCACCGCCCCCGTGAGGAATGGCAAATGTTTTATGTAGATTTAAGTGACAAACATCAGCACCAATATTTCCTGGATTTGTTAATCCAACTTGAGCATTCATATTGGCACCATCCATATAAACTTGTCCACCATTGTTATGAATAATAGTTGTAACATCAATTATAGTTTCTTCAAAAACACCGTGCGTTGAAGGGTAGGTTACCATTAAGCAAGACAATTTATCCTTGTGTTGTTCTGCTTTTGCTTTTAAATCGGCCACATCAATATTTCCATGTTCATCACATTTTGTAACAATCACTTCCATGCCAGCCATAACTGCAGATGCAGGATTGGTGCCATGTGCAGAGCTTGGAATTAAACAAATGTTTCGGTTAAAATCTCCGCGCGATTCGTGATAAGCTTTAATCACCATTAAGCCGGCATACTCACCCTGTGCACCAGAATTTGGTTGCAATGACATTCCTGCAAACCCTGTAATTTCGCAAAGATCAGCAGCTAATTCATCTAGTATTTTTTTGTATCCTTTGGATTGATCTTCTGGTACAAATGGATGCATGTTTGCAAACTCTGGCCAAGACAGTGGAATCAATTCGGCAGCGGCATTTAACTTCATTGTACACGAGCCTAATGAAATCATTGAATGCACTAATGACAAATCTTTATTCTCCAAACTTTTCATGTATCGCATCATTTTAGTTTCTGAATGATGCGAATTGAAAATTGGGTGTTGTAATATTTTATCTGTTCGATGTAATTTTTTTTCGAGTGGACATTTTTCTGTTTTCCAATCTCCTTTATTTACTGTTGGCGAAGTTTTTCCAACAAGTTTTGCAAATATTCCTAACAACGTTGTAAGGTCTGCCGGCGTTACCGTTTCATCTAAAGAAAGTGTAAACGAATTTTGTTTTGTGTAGAATAAATTTACGTTGGCTGCTTCTGCAATCGTGCGCAAATCTTTTTCTGTTTTGCCGTCAGGGAAAGAAAAATGAAGCGTATCAAAATATTGATTGTTCAAAGATGTGTAACCAAATTCTTTCAATTTATTTTCAACGAACACCGCTTTCAAATGAATAGCAAGCGCAATTTCTTTCATGTATTTTGGTCCGTGATAAACAACATACATACCGGCCATAACGGCTAATAAAGCTTGCGCTGTACAAATGTTAGAGGTTGCTTTATCGCGTTTAATATGTTGCTCGCGTGTTTGCAATGCCATACGTAAAGCATGGTTTCCATCAACATCAACTGAAACACCAATGATACGACCAGGAATGGTGCGCTTGTATTCTTCTTTTGTAGCAAAGTAAGCGGCATGTGGTCCACCAAAACCAACAGGAACGCCAAAACGTTGTGAGTTGCCAAAAACGGCATCAGCACCACAATCACCAGGAGCTTTTAATAAAACCAACGACATAATATCTGCCGCTACGCCAACTTTAATTTGGCTTGCGTGGGCTTTTGAAATAAAACTTTCAAGATCATTTACTTTACCGAATGAATCGGGATATTGAACAATTGCACCAAAAAAATCTGCACCAAAACTGAAATTTTCAGGCGCATCCACTACTACTTCAATGCCAATATTTTCAGCTCTACCCGTAATTACATCAATGGTTTGAGCAAAACAGGTATTGGAAATAAAGAATTTTTTTACGTCTGTTTTTTCTTGCTCTTTTGTGCGTGAGTTAAAGAACATAATCATTGATTCAGCAGCAGCAGTTCCTTCATCTAACAAAGAAGCATTTGCTAATTCCATTTTTGTTAAATCAAGAATCATAGTTTGAAAATTCAACAAAGCTTCTAAACGTCCTTGTGAAATCTCAGCCTGATAAGGCGTGTAGGCTGTATACCAACCTGGGTTTTCAAAAATATTTCTTAGAATAACTGGTGGTACAAATGACGCGTTGTAACCTTGGCCGATGTAATTTTTAAAGATTTTGTTTTCTGCACCAAGGTTTTTAATGTACGCAAGAAACTCATGCTCGTCTAATGCTTCTGCAAGTTTTAACGGAGCTTTTAATCGTATGGCCGCTGGTACAGTTTTGTCAATTAATTCATCTATGGAATTAAATCCAATCGCCTTAAGCATTGCTTGTTTTTCTGCAGCATCAGTTCCAATATGTCTATCTTCGAATATCATAGTGTAAGTTTTTTTTTGAGCATTTTTGTCAACTCACAAATATAGCGAGTTTGCAGAATTTTATTGAAGCAGAATCAATTATCTTCACGGAAAAACGTTAAATTGTTAAACGTTTGATTGTTTGATTAAAGCATTACGAAAAACGAAATGATTTATAGATGAAATTTTTTAAAATGTGATGGATCAAAAAAAATCATGAACTTTGAGTATTAAAAAATGACGCAACTTTGTATACAAATTGAATTAGCAATGCTAAAAATAAGTGCAGTATTCGTTTTTGCATTTTTCTTTTCGTTATCGGTTTTTGCCCAACAAGACTCTATTGTGCTGTTGAATGGTAAAGTTTATCGCGGAACATTTAATTCGGTAGAAAACGATTTGCTTTTTTATACCGGCAAAGAAAAAAAGAAGGATGGTTTATTAGTGGAAATTTCGACTGAACGAATTTTCTCATATAGTGTGAATGGTACAGAAACGGTCCTTTATGTTCATGATGAATTAAAAGGAGATTATTTAACTGTTGATGAGGTTAGATTCACAACACTTGGCAGTTACGACGCGCGCAAAACATTCAAACCTCGGTTTGTTTTTTGGTCAAGTATGGCATTGGGTTTAGGGGTTTCAATAGTGGATACTTATTATTCTCAGGTTTCTTATGATAAATTTTTAAAAGAAAATGCTGGCCTACCACCTAGTAACTCTAAAGTAGGATTTTTTGGGACGGGGCCTTCGTTGATGCCAGTTTTTGTTCCGCTTATTTTGTCTGCAACTTGGGGCTTGCCTACGTTTAAAATTAAGAGTCATCAAATTCTTCAAAAGGATCTTTATGGAAATGAATTTTATTACCGCGGGTATCACCGCATAGCAAAACAAAAACGAATTTTTGCGGCAGTTAAAGGAAGTGTTATCGGCATTGGATTAGGAATTATTTCTTACTCTATTTTAAGAATTAATTGACATCAGAAAGCTATTCGAATCCCTAACTTATTCGAACATCTGGATTGCTTCCGGAGCAACTTCTTTAACATTTGTATTCTACTTTATTTTTAATCTACCAATTGAGTATGTTTTAACTGGATTTGTTTTTTCATCCACTCTTTTTATCTATAATTGGCAACGTTTTGCAAAAATAAAATCGAGTCAAGCGGTTAATGGTAGAAGGTTGGAATGGATGTTAAGAAATAAATTAACAGTTCTTTTTTTACTTTTTCTTTCTGGAAGCTCCAGCCTATTTCTACTATTATTTTTACAAATTAATATCCTTAAACTTCTTATACCATTTAGTGTTATTGCATTTTTATATGTCGGAAAATTTCCATGTAAAAAACTTGTTAGTTTGCGTGACGTGCCGTTTATGAAAGCACATTTAGTGGCAGTAGTTTGGGCCGGTATGGTTGTACTTTTACCGACGTTTCAATCGAATATTAAATTGAGTTTTGAGATTTGGATTATATTTAGTTCAATTTACTTTTTCATTCTATCACTCGCAATTATTTTTGACATTCGTGACATTGAATTGGATGAGCCGAACAAAAAAACAATGCCACAGTTAGTTGGAATTAAGGGTGCATCTTTTGTGGCGATGGGGTTCAATTTACTTTCTGCTGGGCTTTTAATTTATTTGTGTAATGAACTGTTTTTTACCTTAGGAATTTTTTCGCTTTTGGCCTCTATTTTTTGTTTTTTTGCAAACGATAAAAGAGAAGATTTATATTTTTCTTTCTGGATTGATGGATTAATAATTTTATTCTCAGGGGTGATTAGTTTAACGATTCTTTACGAATAAATTTATAACAGACACAAAAGTTAATACACGTATAATTATCTAATAGAAATCCATCTAGGTAAGTTGTGCCTCGTTCTACATTTAGCCCGAATGTATATCAATCAATATGAGCCTTAAAGCTAATTCGAATTGTTGGAAAACGCAACCGTTGAGGTTTAGATGAGCAAAGTAAATGTAAAAAAATAATTAGGATTATGAAAATTCAATCAGTGGTAAAGATTATCTAGCCAAGAGTTTCATCTAACGCGCAACAAATTTTTTCGGCACAGTCATTTAAAACTTTAACTGTGTGTGCTTCTGATATAAAACCTACTTCATATCCAGATGGACCTAAATAAATTCCTTTATCTAACAAACTGGAATACAATTTTTTAAAATCATTCATTGTTGCCCCGTCAATTTCCGCAGCACTGCGAATAGATTCTTTTTTAGAGAAGGCTAACCAAAAAATTGAGCCTATTGTAAAAATTTCAAAATTGTAATTATTTGATTTTGAATGAATGTTGATTTTTTCAACGAATAATTTAGTTCTATCTTCTAGATTTCGATAAAATCCAGACTTCAAGCATTGCTTTAACTGAGCTATTCCAGCAGCCATTGCGACTGGGTTTCCTGATAATGTTCCTGCTTGATACACACTTCCCAGAGGTGAAATGCAAGCCATGATTTCGTTTGATGATCCATAAGCTCCAACTGGCATTCCTCCACCAATTATTTTGCCATAGGTTACCAAATCGGGTTTAATGCCGTAAAGCTCTGCGGCGCCTGAAAATGCTACACGAAAACCTGAAATAACTTCATCAAAAAACAAAAGAATACCGTTTTTTGTGCAAACATCACGAAGAAATTGTAAAAATTCTTTTTTCTGCAAAAGCAAGCCATTGTTAGCAGGTATTGGCTCTATAACAATGCAAGCTATTTCGTTTTTGTATTTTTCCACCGCTTCCAAAATGGCATTTTCATCGTTTAAAGGAACCACAATTGTTTCTTGCGAAAAACTCTCTGGAACACCGGCCGATGATGAGGTTCCAAAGGTTACTAAACCTGACCCTGCTTTTACTAGTAATGAGTCTGCATGACCGTGGTAACAACCTTCAAACTTTAGAATTTTATTCCTTCCAGTATAGCCGCGTGCTAAGCGTATTGCAGACATTACAGCTTCAGTTCCTGAACTGACGAAACGAATTTTTTCTATGAATGGATTGTTTTTAATAATCAACTCTCCCAATTCATTTTCAAGTTGGGTTGGCGCTCCAAAAGATGTTCCGTTTTGTAATGCATCTTCTATTGCTTTTCGAACTTCGGGATGATTGTGGCCTAAAATTAACGGCCCCCAACTGCAACAAAAATCAACAAATTCGTTTCCGTCTTCGTCCCAAATTTTGCAGCCGTCTCCCTTTTTTATAAATAGAGGAACACCGTCTACAGACTTGAATGCGCGTACTGGAGAGTTAACACCACCTGGAAATAATGTTTTCGCTTTCTCAAAGAGTTTTTCAGATTTTTTTCGTGAGATCATCGACTTTTATTGAATGTTCGTATCTTTGTTTTGTCTAAATAAAAGCCACGTGTTGTGAGGTTTTATTAGAATTAGTGCAAAATTAAACAAACAATGGTAGTAAACAAAAATTCACTAGAATTTGCAAAGGAATTAGATGACAACGATTCGTTGAAAGCATACCGCGATCGTTTTTATATTCCGCAATTTCAAGGAAGAGATGTTGTTTATTTTACTGGCAACTCATTGGGTTTACAACCAAAATCAACCTTGTCTTATATCCAAAAAGAATTAGAAGATTGGGCAAAGTTTGGAGTTGAAGGGCATTTTGATGCAGCTAAGCCTTGGTTTGCTTATCACGAATTTTTATCAGAAAAAGTAGCAAAAATTGTTGGTGCAAAATGTTCTGAAGTTGTTGTTACGCATAGTCTCACAACAAATTTGCATTTACTTCTGGTGTCTTTTTATCGGCCAACCAAAACACGTTACAAAATTCTTTGTGAAAAAAAAGCTTTTCCGTCTGATCAATATGCGTTGGAATCTCAAGTTAAATTTCATGGGTTTGACCCCAAGGATGCAATTATAGAAGTGGCTCCGCGTAATGGCGAACATTTGATTAATGATGCCGATGTTTTAGAGGCTATCAAAAAAAACGGGAATAAATTAGCGCTGATAATGATTGGCGGTGTAAACTACTATTCTGGCCAATTATTTGACATGGAAACAATTACCAAAGTTGGTCATGAAGTTGATGCTCTTGTTGGTTTTGATTTAGCACATGCAGCGGGAAATGTAAAATTAGATTTACACAAGTGGCAAGTTGATTTTGCCGCATGGTGTTCTTATAAATATTTAAACTCTAGTCCAGGTGGTGTTGCAGGCCTTTTTGTGCATCAAAATCACGAAAACAAACCTGAACTGCCCCGTTTTGCCGGTTGGTGGGGTCATGATAAAGAAACACGGTTTTTAATGGAGCCGGGTTTTAAACCAATGAAAGGTGCCGAAGGTTGGCAACTTAGCAATGCTCCAGTTTTAGGAATGGCGGCTCATTTGGCAGCACTCGATATTTTTGATGAAGTTGGAATGGATGCCTTGATTGAAAAAAGAATTAAGCTTACAAATTATTTGGAGGAATTAATTCAAGATATTTCTTTGCGACATTCAGCCACTTGTCAACTCGAAATTATAACGCCAAAAGAGACGGAACGACGTGGAGCACAACTTTCAATTTTAGTTCACGGAAAGGGTAAATTCGTTTTTGATAAATTGGTGGCACAAGGTGTAATTGCTGATTGGCGTGAGCCTAATGTTATTCGAATAGCACCAACTCCACTTTACAATTCTTTCGAAGATATTTATCATTTTGCAAACTTTTTAGACAAAGCACTTGGAAGTAATTGAACCAGATTTTCGTGATTTAGTAGCGGACTATTTAAATGGAGCCGTTGGTGACGAATTTGTAATGGTGAAACTGGGAGTGCAGGTCATTGCTATTCTTATAATTGGTATAGTTCTATGGCGAATCAGTGCCATCTTCAATAAAAAAAAGGAACGAGGTAGAAAAACTGTTTTTATGAATTCTAAGTATCAGGAAAAATGGAAATCGCGTCAATAATTAGTTCTAAAGCTCAAAAATAAAAATGGAAAAAACAGCAATCATTGTTGGTGCCGGATTAGTTGGTTCTTTATGGGCCGTTTATTTATCTAAAGCTGGTTATAAAGTCACTATTTACGAACGTCGCCCAGATATTCGTAAGGCAGAAATTTCTGCAGGAAAATCAATAAATCTTGCCATGTCATTTAGAGGTTGGAAGGCGCTTGAAAATGTAAATGTAGATGAAGACATTCGCCAAATGTCAATTGCTATGAGCGGGCGAATGATGCATGACTTAGATGGCAAACAAAATTATCAAGCTTACGGGAAAGAAGGACAAGCAATTTATTCCGTATCAAGAGGAGGATTAAATGCAAAGATGATGGACATTGCAGAAGAACGGGGAGGCGCAAAAATTTTCTACAATCACCGGTGTGTTGATGTTGAACTTGAAAAAGGAATTGTTTATTTAGAAAACACCGAAACAAAACAAATGGTTGAAGCTAAAGCCGATGTTGTTTTTTCTGCTGATGGTGCTTTTTCTGCAGTTAGATATAATGCATTTCAAAAATTAGATCGATTCAATTATAGTCAGAATTATATTGAAGATGGCTACCGCGAATTATTGCTACCAGCCAATGCTGACGGCACGTACAAGCTGGATAAAAACGCATTACACATTTGGCCAAGAGGTCGATTTATGTTGATTGCATTGGCGAACGAAGATGGTTCATTTACGTGTACTTTGTTCATGCCTTTTGATGGTGAAATTTCTTTTAACGCGTTAAAAACAGATGTAGCGATTCAACAATTTTTTAAAACTACATTTCCTGATTTTTATGGAATGTGCCCAAATCTTTTAGAGAGTTGGCATTCAAATCCGTTGTCTTCTTTAGCTCTAGTAAGATGTTTTCCTTGGACACACGGAAAGGTAGCATTGATGGGTGATGCAGCTCATGCCACTGTTCCGTTTTATGGGCAAGGAATGAATGCAGGTTTTGAAGATTGCACGGTGATGTACGACTTGATGAAAAAACACAACGAAAATTGGCCACTTGTTTTTGAAGAATTTCAGAAATTAAGAAAACCAGATGGCGATGCAGTGCAAGACTTATCGGTTCATAATTATTTTGTGATGCGCGATTTTGTGGCTGACCCAACTTTTATTCTTCAGAAAAAAATCGAAAAAAGATTCAGCGATTTACATCCCGAAAAATGGATGCCGCTTTATACCCAAGTATCATTTACCAATATCAGATATTCTGAAGCATTAGCAGCAGGCAATCGTCAAGATGCTATTATGAAAAAGGTAATGAATCGTGCCGATATTAATGAGGTTTGGGATTCAAAAGAAGTTGAGGACGCTATTTTGAAATTGGTGAGTGATTAGGATTACACCAAAATTGTTTTAAAAAATAAACGTCTAAAAAATCTCATAATGGCTTTGTCGTTTCTATCTAAATTACTGTTTTCGTGCACTCAATGCGGTTTCTCTCTGCGGTCGAAATGACTTATTAATTTGGTGCATCAGATTCAGGAAAAACAACTTTTCCTGTAACCTTTTCCCCGTTTTTATGTTTGTAATCTAAGGTCAATAAAACAAAACATTGGTTGGCTTATTCTAAATTTGTAACTTAGCTTAAATCCCTTACCTATGAAAAACTTGTTTTTTCTTTTGATTATAACTTTTAGCTCAGCAAGCTTTTCGCAGTTTGTGGGTGAATTTAATAAAGCGCAAAGTAAGCGTGAGAAAGAGCGCGAAGGTTCTCCTTTCGGAAAAAATCGTCGCGATGCAATTTGGAGTCATAGCCTTAGCAAGTATCGCGAAATAGGTTGGTTCATTAATCCAGGGTTGACTTATATGCTTGGTAATAATGCTGATGATGAAGGACGGTCGTACGACCTTACTGCTTCAGGTTTGCCAGGTTATTATCTTGAAGTCGGAATGGAACATCTTTTTAAAAAACCGCAAAAAATAGTTCATTATTTTGATTGGGGTTTGGGGGTAAAACATTTTGCAGGGCAAGAACGCTATTCGGTGGATGGCTCATCAACAAACGCAACACGCGGCCAATTTAATTTAGGCAATGTTTTTGCGCGTGCAGATATACACAACGTTTGGCAATTAAGTATGTTTAATTTTATTGATCAATCATTAGGATTTAATATTGATTATAGAATTTATGGTGGCAAAGACGATGCAAATTATGGTTCTCCAATCGCATCCGATAATCAAAGTAAATTAGTTGCTCAATTTCATTATACAGCCGGATTTGGATTTAAAGTAAGAGATGGATTTTTTGTAGTGCCAAGTGTTCAAATCCCCTTTCTAACATTGTTTCAATTTAATGGTTTGAATCCATCGCACAAATGGTTTAATAGTCGTTACGAGCCAATGATTTTTACCTTAAAATTTGCCTGGCTATTTCCTAAAAAAGGATGTCCGCCTGTTGATGGTATGGATGATGATAAAGACAGAAATAATAATTATTTGAATCAGTAGAAAATAAATTTAGAAAATAATTAGTTGTGAAACGAAATATATTTTGATCTATTTAATTAAGACTTTGAACAAACTGACACTGTCTTCATTAATTATTCTAACTAAATAATTTCCTGCTGGTAAATTGCTTAATTCAATTTCCTCTTTTGATTGGGTTAAATGTCCTGATGCGAAAAGCTGACCGTTGAGATTAAAAATTGCGAAGGTAGTTTGCGAAGACACAGGAAATTCAACGAACAATTTATCTGTTATTGGATTTGGATAGAGCATAATAATTTCTTCTTGATTGTCAATCGAAATAAAACAATCTACCGTTATGCTTACAACGTCCACCGAGACACAGTCTCCTCCACAAATAATTCCGGTGACAGTATAAGATGTAGTGCCAATAGGAGGTATAAAAGGTAAGCCATCAGTTACTCCATTACTCCAAGATATGAAAGCTCCATCGGGATTTGAAGCTGTTAAAGTAACTTCTTCATCTTCGCAAATAGTTTGATCAGAACCAGCATTAATTAAAGGGGATGTTGCCGAAATAGTTATTAATTGTACAACAGTTATAATGTTTGCGCAACCATCTGAAATGCTATAGATCCGTGTTATTGTCTCGTTGTTGCATACATTACCGTCTGAAAAATCCGATACAAAAGAGATAAAAGATACAGAACAATTATCTGATTCACCTATAACCACGGCACTATTTGGTGCTGGAACATTTGTAATGCAATCCACAATAATAGTTGCGGGATTTGGTGCGTAAGGATCAGAATTATCATTTACAATTATTGATTGAGAAACGTTAATCGTATTACCACAAGTATCTACAACACTATATATTCTTGTTATACCGATACGGTATCTGTATTAGTCCAATATCAAAATAGATATTGAACTCAAACAGCTACTATATCGGCATTTACATTACTAAGCCCAAATTATCCTTTGGACTAATTTGAACTAAGT
>Ga0105048_10010306_pt1 | contig 14819 bp, 6 predicted proteins | sample MAT05_FD_78382 | JGI IMG/M metagenome (GOLD analysis project Ga0105048, IMG submission 78382) | Freshwater microbial communities from Lake Fryxell liftoff mats and glacier meltwater in Antarctica - MAT-05 | ecosystem: Environmental > Aquatic > Freshwater > Ice > Liftoff microbial mat | place... | reverse complement strand
GCCATTTAAAGCCATTTTCTATTACGGCTGTATTGAAAAATTCTTTAAAAATGCTTTTATAATTTTTTGAATCTTGGGAATCATTGGCCAAGGTTGCTTCATTGGCCGCTGTGCCCCATATAAATGCAGACTCAACCATTTTCACTTCTACTTTTGCACCTGCAACAGGTTTACCATGTGCATCTACTACATTTATCTGTATTGGTGCAGTTCTGATAGAATCTATTCGCTTTAATGCTTCATTTCTCCAGGAAGCATTTGCTTCCCGCCCCTTGTAAGTAAAACGCGTAACCGGCATTTGAGCAAGGGTTGCCTTATTTTCAAAATTCCAAAGTTGTAGGTTGGTTATTTCTACTTTTTGCGCAAGTGCCGCATAAGAAAAACATACAGCGGCTTCACCCACTTCCATATCACGGGCTGCCACAAATGAGATATCCATATTTTTCCATTCGGGCCCTGCACTTAAATCGGTTATGACACTTTTATCGTTTGGTGCATTGGCTTGTTGTACATAAAAATAAACGACCGCCTCGCCTGATTCTTGCTTTGCATAAATAGAACGTATAGAAAATCGGGCTAACAATACATCGCCCTTTTTAATAGGCGCAGCAGGTATCCAGCTATTTTGAATGGCATAATGGCTTTTTGCTACCGTAAATATTTCGGCTGTAAATAAGGGAGCGCCATTAACTTGGGCTTTTACATCAAATGTAGAGGTCTTGCTTCCATTACTTCTATCGTCGAATTTGAATGCGGTACCAGCATCTGTTGGGAATATATTTACAGGTTCAACCTTTTTTAATTCAGGTGTTAACGGAGCAATGGTTTGCCCGCTTACAATAACAGCCTTACAAAATACAAACAAGAAGAATATTACTATTTTTTTCATCATGCAAACAATTTCTAGATTAAAGCAGCAACTATAACTATAGACCAAAATCAAACACTTTGCCCTACCATTTTGTATACATTTCTTAAAACTTTATCAATATCATGGGATCTTTCTTTTTAAATGTTCGCTATCATTTGCTATCACCTGTCAGCGTTCGCTAAGCTATATCATAATATTTTCAGGTAGCCCTTCGCTGATGGAAAATTTGAGAACCAGAAGCATCATGTACCTCAAATACCTATAAAGTAAAACCCAGGATATTTTACATTTTACTTTTAACAGTATCTTCCTGCTAATGCAGGTAAAAACAAGAAGTGCCATTTGCCGAGGCAATAATGGATGAATTACATTTGAAGTTGTATTATAGCTTTTTCAAATACAGATGTTGCTACATCAGGCAGCTATTTAGTAACCATAGTGATTAAATTTTCACTTCCTGATTAAACCAATTTATTTACATGGTTTAAATAAATATAACTCAATCCTTTTTCTCTACAAACCATAAAAGTATTATTGATCATATTTTTTCTCCATATCATCATAGTAGGCTTTCAATACATAAAATGCCTTTTTCTTATTCCCTTTCTGATCATATAGCCCCTTATTATTCCAACCTTCCTGCGTTTCAGGATTGTTTCGGCGAGGCGACCTGAAATCGTTGAGCAACCAAGGTGATAAACCTAAAAAATTGGGTGGCATTCTTTTCATCATGGCAACTTGCTCTCTATAATACCATTCCTGAAAATCCTCTGTCCACCTTGTAGCACTATCACCGTATAATCCTCCAACTGCTTCTGCACCGGTTTCGCTAAAAAACATTGGTTTTGGATTGTATGCCCATTTTACATTTCTGCAATTGTCAGGCAGTCCACCATACCAACCTATGTATTGATTTACCGCAATAATATCCGTAAACTTCCCCAATTCATCCTGCACCACCTGCTCGCCATTCAAACCAAAGTTTTCCAACGCAGCCGCTACTAACCTCGTACTATCCAATTGCTTTGCATTTTTAGCAAGGGTACTCATAAAAGCCAGCCGTTTATCTCCCGGAGGGGTTTCATTACCTACCGACCAAATGATGACACTCGCCCTGTTTCTATCCCGGGTAATCATTTCCTGCAATTGTTTTTGCGCCTTTGCCAACACTTCGGCACTACCAAATTCAATGGTCCAGTACACCGGAATTTCAGACCAAACCATAAAACCGAGTGAATCAGCCACACGGGTCATATTTTCATTGTGTGGATAATGCGCCAATCGCAGCATGTTTGCATTCAATGCTTTAGCCTGACCAAGCAGGTACACCGCATCTTTATAACTATAGGCGCGCCGCATACTTTCTGGTATTTCTTCATGAATGCAAATGCCCCTAAAGAAAACCCGAATACCATTCAGCAAAACCTGATCACCTTTTACCTCTACATTCCTAAATCCTATTTTCTCTTCTACCTTATCTATGCCCGTACTAATGATTACGTTGTAAAGGGTTGGACTTTTAGTTGACCACAATTTTAAATCTTTTGAACGCAGGACAAAAGGAACACTATCTCCATTGATGGCTACCTGATTTTTAATGTTCAATTCAGGTATTGTTATAGTCACATTTCCTTTAAGCGGTGCATTTAACTTCACCCATCCTTCAATGGTTTTCTCAGGCCTGTCATAAGCACCCTTTTGAAGCTGAATATTATAATCCTGAATAAAATTATCAGGTACCAAAACTAAATTAACATCCCTTGTAATACCTCCATAATTCCACCAATCTGTGTTTAAGGTGGGTATTTCATCTTTCATTCTTTTATTATCTACTTTTACTACCAACCAATTATTTTTGGGTTTTAAAAGCGTATCAGGCACTTCAAAATTGAAAGGTGTAAATCCTCCTTTATGCATCCCTAGTTTTACACCATTTAGGTAAACATCTGCCTTGTAATTTACAGCACCAAAATGTACAAATACTTTTTCATTTTTTAGAGATGTAGAAAAATCGAAGGATTTTTTATACCAAACCGTTCCTTCGTAGTATAGAAAAACAGGATCTTGTGAATTCCAGTCGCCTGGCACATAAAGGGTATTTTTATTCGAATATCCATGCTCTAATTTATCTGTTTTGTCAGCCGGAATATCACTATTCCAATAAGCTTCTTTATCTTTTGGGTTTCGCTCCTCAAAGCGATAATCTAGAAAGCCGGTTTCATAAGGGTCAATAATGTATTGCCACTTGCCATTCAGAGAAATGGTATTTCTGTTTGGAATATTAGTAATCAGACTATTCTGTGCATACGAATAGATATTAACCATTAAAAATGCACCCAAATACAAAACCCCTCTAATCGAATACATACTTATAAATTTTAATTAATTAGTACTTTCAAAAAATGAAGATTTCTTGTGAGTAAATAATTTTTAGTTATATAGTACTTTTAAAAACAATTAAATATTCGTTTGTAATAAGCTTACCCAATAAAAAATAAACAAAAACCAGTTACGGCTTAAAACGAAAAATGAAGCTGGTCATCTGGTTAAAAAAACCTTTGAACCAGCATTCATTTTTTCTTCGACTGCTTGCTTATGAAAAACTCTTTGAAATCATTGAATTTATCTCAAATAAATGATTAAAAAAATTTTAGAATATTCCTGATTTATAAATGTAGAAACTTTGCTTCCCTTAAATTATCTAAAAAAAGAAAAAGATTAAATTATAAAAAACTATGGAATTACTACAACCCTGCTAACGGTAGATTTATTAAATTCACCCAACGCACCAAAGGAAGTTAACGTAATGGTATAAGTACCAGGGTTTGCATAAGTATAAGGATTCGCACGAGCCGTAGAAACGGGTGAACCGTCACCATAATTCCATGACCAAACATTTGCAAAAGTAGAGGTATTGCTAAAAGCAACAGTTCTAGCCGTAATAGTATTTGTAAAGTTTGCAACAGGTATTAAAAATAAAGGATCAACAAAAACAACTACCGTTGAAAATAGTGCAGGATCCTTTCCTTGCGGAACAATACTGATTCCAATGGCATATTTTGTAGCAATATTTGCTAATAAAAATGGAAGATTTAACCCAAGAGTAAAACTTTTTTCACCCTCCCCATTTTCCAATGTAACAGATGATTCCAGTGTAAATTGGTTCGAAGGCAATAATACTGTACCAACCGGCAAACGGCCGGCTGTAAGCAATTTATTTATCGTGTCAGTGTTTGGAATAATACTTACCGGAATGCTTCCGTTATTATTTACACCCGCCCGGTACACTGAAAGTGGGATATTTAATCTCTGACCTGTTACATCAGCAATATATCTAAAAGTCCTGCCCGGAACCGCTACCTGATTAATATTATACAGACCATTTACCGAATTTCCATTTACCGCAGCGGGCAAATACACTGTCTGTTCAGGAAAGTCTGAGTCAACGATATCCTGATATTTTTTACAGGATGTAAAAAATAAACAAACGATTAAAACTAAAAAAAGAGATTTAAATAATTTCATACAATTTTTATTTATAGATGATTCGATTGTTAGTAATAGCCAATTATTACCAAAGTGGATTTTGCACCAAACCTGGAGCAACACTTAATTCAACTTGAGAAATAGGAAACAAATACATCTTAGGATCAAACACCCGATTTTCAACAACCTGTGGCGTATAAGTAAATACATTAGGAGCTGTAGTAACAATATTTACTCCTCTAATGGGCGTACCTAAGGTTTGTGGTGCTATCATCCAACGCCTTACATCCCATGCCCTTTGATCTTCAAATGCAAATTCAATACGTCTTTCATTCCGAATTCGTTGGCGTACTTCGGCTTGGGTTCCAGCGGGTATACCAGGCATAGCAACCCCCGGTCTTGCCCTCACTCTATCAACAAAAATTTTAATGTCAGGATTACCCGGACTATATTCGTTTAGCGCCTCGGCATAGTTTAAAAAGACTTCTGCCAGCCTTAAATAAATCCAACTATGTACCGCGGTTGTATTCAGAACAAGATTTACACTTTCATTTACATATTTCCGCAAATAATATCCGGTTTTGGTTGCATTCGGAATAGGCTTCCCATCTCTTCCTCCTTCCCAAATTTGCACAGCCCTTGTTTGTCCTGAGACTGCTGAAAAATTAGCATTATTAAAAACCACCGACAATCCAAGGCGGGGGTCCCTTGTTGTGGGCCCTGCAGTAGCATACGGGTTGGCCGAATGAAGGGGATTACTCCAATCAAAGGGGATGGCAGTGGTTGCATTTACTCTGATTTCGTAGGCATCTACCAAATCCTGCGTAGGTGTAGTTCCACTTTCTCCACGGTCAAAACCAATTGGAAAGTTATTGATTTCAAAACCATTACTGGCAGAATTCCGGCGAGTAAAAATAATTTCTGCATTATTAAAGGTTGTAAATAATGTGCGATAGTTATTGTGAATAGCGTACCCTGTTCCAGCTAAATCAATTACAGCTTTTGCTGCATCTGCCGCGGCTTTCCACCTATCGGCACGGTTTCCTGCAGGCAATGAAATAAGTGGTATATTCTGATAACCTGTCGCCCAGGAAGGGGTATTAAATAAGTCGCTTGCTGCATATAAAAGCACCCTTGCCTTTAACGCCAGGGCAGCACCCCTCGTTGCCCTGCCAAGTTCGCCTGTTGTATGTATTAGTGGCAAAACAGCAGCGGCAGAATCACATTCATCTGAGATAAACTTAATACATTGTTCTAATGAATTTCGCTGTACGCCTGCAACATCCTGTTCTGAAAGGGAACGGGTTAAAATAGGTACCCCACCATAACGCTTTACCAATTCCATGTAGAAAAAAGCCCTTAAAAAACGTGCTTCAAATCTCCACCTGTTAATTTCCGCAATTCTTTGGTTAAAAGTAGTTAAATCAAATTTAAAGGCATCCAGATTCACCTTTGCCGGATCAGCTATCTCAAGAAATATATTGACTTTACGAATAGCCCTGAAACTGAGATCCCACAATTGCGCAGGATTATTGGCAGCATTCCACGCTCCCTGATTATATAACTGTACAGGATTGGTTTCAAGAGTATGTTCTGATTCATCTGTTGTAGAACTCATCATAGCCTCTCCTCCAATTAGTGCAAATCCTTCAGGCAAATCTGCATAAATCCCATTTACCAGATTTTGAAGATTAGTAAAAGCTTGTTCTATTTGTTCACGGCTAAGGTCAGTCTCTAATTCAATATCCAACTTTTGGCATGATCCAATTGCAATTAATAAAAGGAGAGAACAGAATATCTTAATATTTTTCATAAAATCTTTTTTTTTGTTTTACAGCCAAGTCTTTTATTATATTAGCATTACTTATAATGTCAATCTTAGTCCAGCAGAAAGAGTCCTTATTTGAGGATATCCATTTAAAGCCTCGGCATTTCCTTCTTTTATTCTATCCAATGTAAAAAGGTTGGTTCCGTTCAGGAAAAATCTAAATTCCTTCATTCTAACCCGAGTCAAAACTTTCTCTGAAAAGGTGTAGCCTATTTCTGCAACACGAAGCTTTATAAAACTGCCATCCCTTTGCCAGAAAGAAGAAAAACGATAATTATTCTGATTGTTATCAGCAGACAACCTTGGATAGCTTGCCCCGGGATTTTGTGGGGTCCACCTGTCTAAAGCAATTTCTGTAACTAACCCATTATTCTGAAAAGCATGAAACCTGTTGCCACCGAGATATTGGTTGAATCCCGTTACTCCCTGAAAAATAAGGTTCAGGTCAAAACCCTTATACTTTAAACCAGTACTAAAACCCAAAGTCCATTCAGGAATATTGGTTTTGCCAATAGCGGTATTATCATTGCCATCAATAATGCCATCTGGTATTCCATTGGGGCCTCCAATGTCCATATATTTTACATCACCGGGGCGAACCACAATACCTAATGGCACAGCACTTGAAGCAATTTCTACAACAGATTGAAAAATACCCATTGCCTTTAATCCGAATGGCTGGCCTATAGCAGATCCTGTGCGAAACAAATTGGCATTTGGCTGGGGAGCTTCTCCATTAAAATCGATATTACTTATTGTATGTGATACAAATGCTTCTGCAGTAAACTGAAGAGCTTTTTTCTCATCACTTTGGTAGTTAACCAAAAATTCAAAACCATTATTTGTTGCTTCACCGATATTCAAATCGGGATATCCATTAAAACCTAAAAACTGAGGCAACACTCCTGTAGAAGATGCAAGGATATCGCTCCTTTTATTACTATACACATCTAATATAATTCCAACACGATTCCCTAATTGAGCCTCAATACCCAGATTTGCCTTCAAATCTTTTTCCCAGGTTACATTTTGGTTAGCTCTTCTTCCTTCAGCTATTCCGAATGCATTCGTATTGCCAGTTCCTAAAAAATAGGTTGCAGTGGAAGGATACCTTTGATTAAATCCGAAACGCTGCCCACCGCTAAATTCATTACCCACCAGACCGTAAGATGCCCTGATTTTTAAAAAGTTAATTACCCTATTTGTTTTTAAGAATCCTTCATTGGAAGCTACCCAACCCAATGATAGGGCAGGGAAAAACCCGTGACGGCTGTCAGGAGGGAAACTTTCAGTACCCATATAAGAGGAAGAAAATTCAACAATATATTTTTTATTATTTACATAAGTAACCCTTGAACCAAAATTATTGGTTTTATAAGGAAAAGACTGATTGGCCGGATCGGTGTTTGGATAATTTCGATTGATATCGTTGTTATCACTATTAAATAACAAAAGTCCTGAAAAGTCATGCTTTCCAAAAGACCTATCATAATTCAAAGATGCCTGAACAGAATTATTCCTGAATTGATCCAACACTGAATTCTGTTGAACAAGGCTTGTATTCTGTCCAAAATTTGAATAGACAGAATCCCCGGCAATATTTCTTACAATGCTGGCTCTTTGATAAGATTTCCTTTTATTATTCGAAGAAAGATAATAACTATTAAAAGAAATGGCAACCCTTGTGCTTAATCCCGGTGTAATAAAATCAAGCTTTTGGGTCAAACCAAGAAACGACTGAAGATTGGTACCGGTGGAGGTAGAGGAACCAGTATTCAATAGATTACCCAAAGGATTACCGGGATAGGTAGCATTACCCCCAAGAACACCATTTGGATTGTAAACAGGAAATGCGTTAGGAGCTACCCTGTCCATTAAACTTAAATTACCACCTGTAGTCAAATCCCCTGGATTTGACTTTTCTTCTACACTACCTCCAATATTAAGCTGTGCCGATAAACTCTTATTTACACTAATATCAAGGTTTACCCTGAAATTATACAGGTTATATTTTGGATTGCTGCTTTCTTCATTTTCATCTCCAAATTTCTTATACATTCCCTGACTTGACAAAGCATTGAGCATAGCAAAATATCGAACCGTATTATTGCCACCTTTAAAATTTAAATTATAATTCGCAAGCGGAGCCGACTTTCTGAATACCTGATCATACCAATTTACATCAGGATGAAAGATTGGGTCAGTACCACTGGCAAACAAATCCAAATCTGTTTGGGAGTATAAAGGCTGCAAGCCATCGTTCACAAGGGCTTCATTAAATAGAGATGCATAATCCTTTGAACCTAATATTTGGGGTAAGCCCGAATTTTGCTGTATGCCATATTGCGCCCCAAAACTAACTGAAAGGGGTTGATCAACTCCCTTTTTCGTAGTTACTAAAACTACGCCATTTGCACCACGCATTCCATAAATAGCGGTGGCAGATGCATCTTTTAAAATAGAAATCTCTTCTATTTCCTCGGGTACCAATTGGGTAAAGTCACCTATAAAACCGTCAATGATAATCAAGGGAGCCTGACTTAAACCAAAAGTATTAGCACCCCGAATAAACAACCCAGCATTATTACTACCCGGTTCGTTGCCCCCTTGGTTTACAGTTAAACCAGGAAAACGGCCATACAACGTATTACCAATATTATTGGTAAATGCACCACGCAATTCTGTTCCTTTACGGGTGCTTATAGCACTTGTAATAATTTCTTCCTGCTGTTTTGCAAAGCCAATATTCTTTTCTTTGGATGGTGTTTTGATTAGTAACACTGTATCAGGTTCAGCATTCTGAGCTGTTAATTGCACTGAAAAATGCATAACAACCAAAATCAATACTATTTTAAAAGCGGTATAATAATTTTTCATGGACATTTCTTTTTCATGTAAAAGTTTCGAAATGATTGGAAAGCAAATCTGCTTATTGCCACAACGGATTTTGTTTTAAATTACCTTTCAAAACTTCGTTATTTTCAAATGGCATATAATAGTAAAACGTAGGAAAAACCCTGATTTCAAACACAAAAGGCTTGTAACTAAAGGCTGTTGGGAAAGGGGCTACCGTGTTAAGCCTTGTTATTTCCAACCCCCACATATTCCCTAGCATTACACCATCTCGCTCTGCAATTCTCCACCTTCTGATATCACTTAACCTGTGGTCTTCAAATGCCAATTCAATATCGCGCTCATTTTGTACTCTTAGCCTGAATTGATCCTTAGAAAGCCCACCTGGAAGGTTTGGCATACCTGAACGGGTTCTAACCCGATTTACTGCATTAAATGCCTCCGCAGAAGGACCAGCAAATTCATTCAATGCTTCGGCATAACTCAATAACATTTCATTCACCCTAAAAATAGGATTATTAAAATTTTGTGGACTTTGAGGCAATGCATCCGGAATGAATTTTAATAACCAAAAACCACCCTTACAACGTGCCTTATCAGAAGTGGATCCTTCCCAAATTTGTACACGGGCAACATTTGAGTGCAATCTGGCACCTGTATAGATAACAGTTTGATGAAACCTTGGGTCTAACTCGGCATATTTCTGCAATAAATCATTACCTCCGCCGATATCCCAGGTTTGTGGCGTACCATCTCTTTTTTCATACTTACGAACAAAGTTAAGTGTTGGGCTGGGTGTTGTCCAAAACCCACCGGCATTGGGTACATAATCACTGCGAGGTAAAAAAAATTGCGCCGGCCATTGAAACGAGGCTTTTGGTGTATTAAATACTTTACTAGTGAGGATTATTTCACGATTGTCAGGCACTTCCCAAGCAGTTCTATAATTACCGTCAACCCTTTGGCCGGGAACTATAACGGGTATTCTCTTAGCCGGATCATCAATTAATGCATATCCATTAACTGCACACCAATCTAATGTAGCTTTTGCTGCATCAGCAGCTAATTTCCAACGGTTATTATCACTATTGCCATAACATAACAATTTATCATCTTCTGCATTACCAAAACTTACAGGTGGATTATTTGTATTAAACAAAGGGCTTGCTGCATAAAGTAGTACCCTTGCTTTCAAAGCTAAAGCGGCTCCTTTTTGTGCCCTACCGGTAAAGGAAGAAGGTTGTACTTCTGGTAATTTGGCAAGTGCATCATCGCAATCCTTAACAATGGCATTTACACAAACTTCAAGGGTACTTCTTGGTATTCTGGCGTCCTCAACATTTACAATACGTTTATTAACAATGGGAAAACCACCATACCTTTTAAACATTTCAAAATTATTAAGTGCTCTTATGAACAAAGCTTCTCCTGTAACATTATCCTTGTAAGCCTGGCTTGCATCCGGTACCTCATTTATACGTTCCAATAAAATGTTGGCAACTCTTATAGCAAACCACCTCAGGTGATAACGATAGTCATGACTTAAAACAATATTCAAGGGTGTTATACTACCATTATTCCAGTTTTGATCAACCGCAAAACCTTCGGAGTTTTCAGCCTCATCGGTGGTACCTAACAAAGAACTATTCACATTAGTACCGAAACCTCCATTACTTGAAGGAAAATTTCCACCGAACCCAACTTCATTACCTCTTAACGGATAAGCGGAAATCATGCCAAACTGATATAGAGTAGCTACAAATCTATCAGTTTCAACCTGGGTGGAAAAGATGATATCCTCATTTAAATCCACACCCGGTGGCTTGTCTAAAAAATCTTTTACTTTATTACAAGCTCCAATTATGGTACTTATTAGAATAATACATACAAAAAATAACTTATTTCTTTTCATACAAGCAGTATTTAAAATATTAAAAAGTTAGGCTGGCTCCAATATTAATAGTTCGAACAAGCGGATAAGGCTCAATATTTGTCCCAAGATTTACTGTTTCAGGATCTAAGCCCGGCAATATACCTGTCCAAGTAATCAGGTTATTTGCATTCGCAAAAATTCTTATTGATTTAATTTTTAGTTTTTTTAAGGTATTGGGCATCAGGGTATAACCAATTTCCATATTCTTCAACCTCACATAAGAAGCATCATCTACAAAATAGGTAGATGTTTGTAAGTTATGGTTAAAACCATTTGCTCCATTTCCTACATAAAGCCGGGGAAAATTAATGGGCAAACCTGCATCAAACCTTTCCTGACTCCAGCTTTCTGATAAGTATTTTGGTGCCGAAGCCAGGTTTACATCATAAAAACCTTGAACAGCAAACCGGCTGTAATTTATAGAAACGTTGGTAGCACCCTGAAACAAAACCGAGATATCAAATCCTTTGTAATTAGCGCCGAAAGACACTCCAAATATGGATTCTGGTATGCTAGGTTTACCTATGGGTGCTTCATCCTGAAAGTTGATAATTCCGTCTCCATTAATATCGCGGTATTTTATATCGCCGGGTTGTAATCTATTAGCCCCAACAAATGTAGAAATAGGTCTTTTGGGGTCATTTACTTCTTCCCATGAGTTATACAGACCATCAGCAATTAATCCAAATATTTGACCAAACCTTTGCCCGGTGCGCTGCTGATAAGGAAATAAACGGGTAATTTCATCCTGGAATACAACGACATTGGTTGCATAAGAATAATTAGCTTTTACCCAATAATTAAATTCTTTGACCTTGCCTCTAAAGGTGATATCCACTTCATAACCCTTATTGTTCATTCTACCCAAATTCTGAGCTGAAACTGGCGTGCCGATTATGCTTGAAACCGTTTGAGGAACTGCCAATATATTGTCTCTTCTTTCATCGAAGAAATCAACGATCACATTGATCCTATCCTTCCAGAAATTAGCTTCTATACCGAGGTTTGACTTTTTTGCTCTTTCCCAGGTAAGAAAAGGATTGTTAGAACGACCTTCCCGAATAGCACTGTACCGGGCAAAGTTGCTTCCCACTTCCCCAAACCAATAAAAGCCAGCAGTAGTATTGGGAAAAGCACCATTACCCGTAAAAGCGGTGGGTCTATATAAAAAGCGACTATTTGGATTTGTAAGGAAATCGCCGCTTAACTGATCGTTGCCCACTTCACCAAAGCTTGCCCTTATTTTAAGAAAGGAAATAAAATTGTTACGGGGGAAAAAATCTTCTGAAGTAGGAACCCAGCCTAAAGAATAAGAAGGAAAAAATCCGAAGCGCTGACCAGGAGCAAAATTCTCTGTGCCATTATAGGCTCCACTTAACTCAGCCAGATATTTTCCTTTATAGTCATAAACAACGCGACCAACATAACTCTGATAGCCATTGGGTACGCCAAATGCAAAGGAAGGATCAATTGTTTTAAGTTGATTATACAGCAGCAATCCTGTTACTGTATGGTCTCCAAAACTCCTTTTGTAATTTAGTGCTAATTCAATTGTTGTTCTTTGGTTTGTATTGGGATTTGAAGTTGAAAATTGAAGGGGTTGATCATCTCCCTGTTGGGCAAACAATACCGAATTATCAGGTAGCCTGTCTGCCCGCCATGTAATCAGATTCTTTCTATAAATATCAACCTGACGGTTGAAGTTTTGATAAGCAACTATTCCATGGATATTTAATCCTTTGGTAATAAAATCAAGATCATGATCAAGACGCACGGAACCATTAATTAAGTTCCTGAAATCTCTTCTGAATCCTTCTGAAAGTAGGTTGGTAAAAGGATTGACACCACTGGTTCCATTAAGGCTCGTTACAATTCGGTTACCCCCATTTGCAATAGTTGGAGCTCCTAAAGGGTTAGCATAAGCTATCCAGTTCATTATGGAAGATGTATTGCCATTGTTGCCCGACCTATCTTCCAACTGTGTAGCTATATCAACAGCTACTTTAAATCGTTTGGTTACATCAAAATTTAAATTGGAGCGAAAATTATACCGCTTGTAATTGATTTGGCCATCAAAACCATCGCTGAGTTTGGTGTTCTTAAATAAACCCTCCTGGCTAAAATAACCGCCTGAAATAAAATACTTTACCTTATTGGTACCACCTCTTATGTTTAGATTATACTGATGTTGTAATGAAGTTTTCTTAAGTACTTCATCAAACCAATTCACATTTGGAAAAAGTAATGGATCTTCACCTGACCTGAATTTATCAATATCGCCCTGACTAAAACGCGGAGTAAATGGATTACCTGTAACATAGGAATCGTTTTGAAGAGCCTTATTGAATGAAGTAGCATATTCAGGACTTCCCATTCTTTCACGAATATTGGTAAAACTGTTAAACGCTGTATTGGAAGTAAAACTGATTACCGGCACCCCGGTTTGACCCCTTTTTGTAGTAATAAGAATTACCCCATTTGCACCCCTGATACCAAAAACGGCTGTAGATGACGCATCTTTTAAAATGGTAATATTTTCAATCTCATTCGGATCAATATTGTTAAAAGATTCTACCTGTATTCCGTCTACCAATACAAGTGGTGCCTGATTACCAGAAAATGTACCAATACCCCTGATTAAAAGACGCGATTGGTCATTACCGGGTTCGCCACTTGCCTGAGTTGCAAATAATCCTGGTGCCCGGCCTACCAAAGAGTTACTGATATTGGCAACAGGCGATTGGGTCAATTCTTTTGAACTAACTGAAGATTGAGCCCCTACAACTGTTATTTTCTTCTGCCTGCCATATCCCACCACTACTACATCTTCCATTTGTTTTGGATCAAGAACCAATATTACATCAATTCTTAATTTGTTAGCTACAGAAACCTCTTGATCTAAATATCCAGTATAGCTAAAATGAAGTATGGAAGATGCCCCGGCTACATTTATAATAAATGCTCCCTTATCATTTGTGGTCACAGTATTATCAGTTCCCTTTTCATTTATAGTAACACCAGACAAGGGTAAATTATTTTCACCATTTACTACCCCGGTTAAAGAAACTTCTGGCTTTTCAAGATTAAATAATTGATTGGTTTCTTCGTTTCGAGGAAAATCATAACCGAAGGAAGCTTTCTTACCAAATTGATTGGTTTTTACAGGTATAGCTTCACTATTGGCAGAGTTTTTATATTTTCCTTTATAAATAATATATTTTGTGTCCTTTAATTTTCTAAAAGTTAAAGCATTGGGCTCTAAAATCCGTCTAAAATTTTCATCAAGAGATTCCTTGAAGTTAATAACACCCTGATCAATATAAATTCCTCTTACAACTTTATCTTCAAATAGGATATCAACCTCATAGTTTTTCTTTAAATTCTTTAGAACATCAACAAGCTTTTGTTGATTATAACCTTCGTCTGCTTGCTTACCATTTTGGGGATTTATTTCTTTTTGTTCTTGTGCAAATGATATTACAAGACCAAGTGAAAATATAAAAAGCATGCACCACTTCCCCCCTTGGAGGAGTATTTTGTTTTTCATAAGGCAGTATTATTTTTTCAGTTCAGTTATTCAGAAAAATAGACTTTATTATCAACACATTTATAATTCATATCGAGTAATTGAGCAATTGCGTCAAGAAGTTCAATAGCACTTTCGGCAGTAAATGAACCGGAAATTGTTTTTTGAGCAAGATCATCCGTCTCGAATGAGACTTCATATCCAAAATGTTCCTGTACCATTACCCCAATCTTTTTTAAGGAGGTATTATCAAAATCAAACTCATTATTCTTCCATGATGACATTTTTTCAGTATTATCTACTTTTACCCGTTCAACAATTT
>Ga0105048_10010304_pt1 | contig 14823 bp, 12 predicted proteins | sample MAT05_FD_78382 | JGI IMG/M metagenome (GOLD analysis project Ga0105048, IMG submission 78382) | Freshwater microbial communities from Lake Fryxell liftoff mats and glacier meltwater in Antarctica - MAT-05 | ecosystem: Environmental > Aquatic > Freshwater > Ice > Liftoff microbial mat | place... | reverse complement strand
CCGGGGGTCGTCCGGGGGTCGTCCGGGGGTCGTCCGGCTTGGCGGTCACAGGAGAGGGGTGATGGAATCAGCTTGTGGAAATGGCGGCGAAAAGGCCGGCGATTCGGAGGGACAGTGCTGTGGTCGCCAGGTCCGCGCGGATTTTGCCCGGACCTGACGGCCGATCTCAGCGCATGCCAAGAAAGCCCAGGATCGCCACGACGACGACGACAAGGCCCACAAGATAGATGATCCGATTCATGGGCTTCTTCCTTTTGGTAGGCAGGTCCGGGCTTGAAGGCCCCTTCCCGGTAATGCTCCGGCTTCACAGGCAAGCCCGGGCAAGATTAACAACGCAACTCGTTACGGCACATCTTTACGCTGTGTTAACCTAGGATGGTCCAATCTGCGGGTGTCCCGAAGGCACGAGGTTGGCATGGCCGTGGCTCACAACTCATCGCTACAACGCGCCGCGGCGGATGCGGTTCCGTCTGACCGGATAGGGCTGGACCAGACGCAGCTTGACTGGCTTCGGCTGATCCGGTCGCGCAAGATCGGGGCGGTGACGTTTCACCGGCTGCTGGCCGAACATGGCACGGCGGCGGCGGCGCTGGCCGCACTGCCCGACATTGCCCGGGCCGCCGGAATCGACAACTACACCGCCTGCCCGGTCGAGGTGGCCCGCGCCGAACTGGCCCAGGGTCGGGTTGCGGGGGCGGTGCTGCTGCTCTTTGGCACGGCAGAGTATCCGGCGGCGCTGATGGACCTGCCCGATGCGCCGCCCGTGCTGTGGGCGCAGGGCAATGTGGCGCTGCTGAACCGGCCGATGGTGGCACTGGTGGGCGCGCGCAATGCGTCGTCGCTGGGGCTGCGCATGGCGCGGCGGCTGGCGGAAACGCTGGGCGCGGCGGGGCAGGTCGTGGTGTCGGGCCTTGCCCGCGGCATCGACGCCGAGGCGCATCAGGCGGCGCTGGCCACCGGAACGGTGGCGGTGCAGGCGGGCGGCGTGGACGTTGTCTATCCACTGGAAAACGCGCATCTTGCTGCCGAAATTGCCCGGCAGGGCTGCCGGATTTCCGAACAACCAATGGGGTGCGAGCCGCAGACCCGGCATTTTCCGACCCGCAACCGGCTGGTGTCCGGGCTTGCGCGCGCGGTCGTGGTGGTCGAGGCGGCGACCCGGTCTGGCAGCCTGATCACCGCGCGCACCGCGCTTGATCAGGGACGCGAGGTGCTGGCGGTGCCCGGACATCCGTTCGATGCGCGCGCGGCGGGCTGCAACATGCTGATCCGCGACGGGGCGGTGCTGGTGCGTTCGGCACAAGACGTGCTCGAGGCATTGGGGGTGCCCGGTCCCGTGGTGCACACGGGGGCCGAACCGGACCGCCCGCTGGCGCAACCCTTGCCCGGCCCGCTGCCCGGACCCGTGCCCGCCACCCGCCCGCTGGCCGACATCGCCGCCCTCCATTCGCGGATTCTGGCCCGGCTTGGCCCCAGTCCGCTGGCCGAGGATCAACTGATCCGCGATCTGGCGATGCCCGCCGCCACCGTGGCCCCCGAACTGATCACGCTGGAGCTTGAGGGCCGCATCCTGCGGCAGGCCGGCGGGTTGTTATCCAAGACCGGTTAATCCGCCCGATAATCCGCCCGATTGACATTCCACGCGCCAGCCCCCCATCTTGCCGCGCCACTGCCGGGGCAGGATAAAAGGGGTTTGCATGCCAGTCGTCGTTGTCGAATCTCCGGCCAAGGCCAAGACGATCAACAAATATCTCGGGGACAATTATACCGTTCTGGCGTCCTACGGCCATGTCCGCGACCTGCCGCCCAAGGACGGCTCCGTCGATCCCGAAGACGGATTCGCCATGATGTGGGAGGTGGCCGCCGACAGCAAGAAGCACATCCGGGCCATTGTCGACGCGTTGAAAACCGATGACGAACTGATCCTCGCGACCGACCCCGACCGTGAGGGCGAGGCGATATCTTGGCACCTGCAGGAGGCGCTGGCCAGCAGCCTGAAAAAGGGCAAGACGGTCAGCCGCGTCACCTTCAACGCCATCACCAAGGCGGCGGTGACCGAGGCTATGCTGCATCCGCGGCAGGTTGACCAGCCGCTGGTCGATGCGTATCTGGCGCGCCGCGCGCTGGATTATCTGGTGGGCTTTACCCTGTCGCCGGTGCTGTGGCGCAAACTGCCGGGGGCCAAGTCGGCGGGCCGGGTGCAGTCGGTCTGCCTGCGGTTGATCGTCGAGCGCGAGATGGAAATCGAGGCGTTCCGCCCCCGCGAATTCTGGACGGTGACGGCACAACTGGTTACCCCGCGCGGACAGGACTATGAGGCGCGGCTGACGGTTCTGGGCGGCAAGAAGCTGGACAAGTTCGACATTCCGACCGCCGAGGCCGCCGAGCTGGCGGTGCAGGCCGTCACCTCGCGAACCCTGACTGTGCAGGCTGTCGAAAGCAAACCCGCCTCACGCAACCCCTATCCGCCCTTCATGACCTCGACCCTGCAGCAAGAGGCCAGCCGAAAGTTCGGCATGGGGGCCAAAGCCTGCATGTCGGCGGCGCAGCGGCTGTATGAGGCCGGGCACATCACCTATATGCGGACCGACGGCATCGACATGGCGCCCGAAGCGGTGATGGCCGCGCGGGCCGAGATCACCTCGCGCTTTGGCAAGGCCTATGTCCCCGACAGTCCCCGGATGTACAAGAACAAGGCGAAGAACGCGCAGGAGGCGCATGAATGCATCCGCCCGACCGACATGGCCTTTGCCCCCGAGAAACTGCGCGCGGCCGAGGCCGACCAGCGCAAGCTGTATGATCTGATCTGGAAACGCACGCTGGCCAGCCAGATGTCGGCGGCGCGGCTGGAGCGGACGGCAGTCGATGTGGGCAGCGCCGATGGGCAGGTGGTGCTGCGGGCCAACGGGCAGGTGGTGCTGTTTGACGGCTTTTTGAAAGTCTACGACGAAGGCCGCGATGACGAGGCCGAGGACGACGCCCGTCTGCCGCAGATCATGCAGGGCGAAGCCGCTGAAAAACGCGGCATCACGCCCGCGCAAAGCTTTACCCAGCCGCCGCCGCGCTATTCCGAGGCGACGCTGGTGAAACGGATGGAGGAACTGGGCATCGGTCGCCCGTCAACCTACGCGTCGGTGATCACCACGATTCAGGACCGCGAATATGTCCGCAAGGACAAGAACCGCCTGATCCCCGAAGACAAAGGGCGGCTGGTGACAGCCTTTCTGACCACTTTCTTTCGCAAATATGTCGAGTATGACTTCACCGCCGATCTGGAAACCGAACTGGACGACGTCTCGGCGGGCGAGCGGGCCTACAAGGACGTTCTGACCCGGTTCTGGCGCGATTTTTCGGCGGCCATTGCCGAGACGGCCGATTTGCGGATCAGCGAAGTGCTGGAAAAGATTGACACTTTCCTTGCCCCGCATCTTTACCCGTTGCGGGCCGACGGATCAGACCCGCGCATCTGCCAGACCTGCGGCACCGGACGTCTGCATCTGAAAACCGCGCGGTCCGGGTCGGCCTTCATCGGCTGCGGCAACTATCCCGAGTGCCGCTATACCCGCCCGATTTCGGGTGGCGACGAGGGCGGCTCGGTCGATGGCCGGGTTCTGGGCGAGGTCGACGGTGCGCCGATTTCCCTGCGCACGGGGCGCTTTGGCCCCTATGTGCAAAAGGGCGAGGCGACGACCGACGTGCCGAAACCGCCGCGCGCCAGCCTGCCCAAGGGCTGGTCTCCGGACACCCTGACGCTGGACCGGGCGGTGGACCTGCTGAACCTGCCGCGCCAGATCGGCCCGCATCCCGAAACCGGAGAGATGGTCGAAGCGGCGATCGGGCGGTTCGGGCCTTATGTCAAACACGGCGCCACCTATGCCAACATCACCGAAGTCGAAGAGGTGTTCACCATCGGCATGAACCGCGCCGTCGAGGTGCTTGCGCTGAAGGCCGCGGGCCGGCGCGGGTCCACGGCGGCGGCGGCTCCGCTCCGCGAGTTGGGGATGCATCCCGATGGCGGTCCGCTGCTGGTGATGCCGGGAAAGTATGGGCCTTATGTCAAATGGGGCAAGGTCAACGCAACGCTGCCCAAAGAGCTGACGCCCGAAGAGGTGACGCTGGACGAGGCGCTGGCGTTGGTGGCCGAGAAGGCGGACAAGGGCAAGAAACCGGCGCGCAAGGCGGCACCCAAAGCGGTGGCGGCCAAGAAACCGGCGGCCAAGGCAGCGGTCAAGAGACCGGGAGCGGTCAAGAAACCCGCGGCCAAAAAACCGCCGAAGGCCGCCAAAGCCTGAGGGGTCACGCCCCTTCGTTCAGACCGCCCGGCGCGGGTTGATCAGCCGCCCCATCAGGCTGGCGGCCCGCACCACGCCGATGCGGCTGCCGCCTTCGGTGATCGCAATTTCGCCCGCGCCGTCGCGGATTGCCGCCATCACCTGTTTGACCGGTGTGTCGGCCGGCAGTTCCATCGCCGACAGGGTGTCGCCCCGCTCCATCACGTCGCGCGCGGTCAGCACGCCAAGCGGGTTCATATGCGCCACGAATTCGGCCACATACTCGCTGACCGGATTGGCGATGATCTGCCGCGCCGTGCCGCATTGCACGATGCGCCCCCCCTCCATCAGCGCGATGCGGTTGCCGAGCTTGAACGCCTCGTCCAGATCGTGGGACACGAAGATGATCGTGCGCTTCAGCCGTGCCTGCAGGTCCAGCAGTTCATCTTGCAGCTTTGACCGGATCAGCGGGTCCAGCGCCGAAAACGGCTCGTCCATCAGCAGGATCGGCGCGTCGGTGACGAAAGCCCGCGCCAGACCGACGCGCTGCTGCATGCCGCCCGACAACTCTCCGACCTTGCGGTCCGCCCATTGCGACAGGTTCACCAGTGCCAGTTGCTGATCGACCTTGGCCCGCCGCTGTTCGGGCGTCTGCCCCGCCAGCTCCAGACCCAGACCCACATTTTCGCGCACCGTGCGCCAGGGCAGCAGGCCAAAGGCCTGAAACACCATGGCAATCCGCGACAGCCGCAAGCGGCGCAGCGTCGCCGGATCGGCCTTGGTGACCGAGATCATCCTGGCCCCGTCCGACACCCGCACCTCGCCCCGCACCACCGGGTTCAGGGCATTGACCCCGCGCAGCAGGGTGGATTTGCCCGACCCGGACAACCCCATCAGCACCAGAATTTCGCCCTCGGCCACGGACAGGCTGCAATCGTGCACCCCGAGGACCTGCCCGGTCTGCGCCTGAATCTCGCTGCGCGACAGCCCCGTGTCCATCAGCGGCAGCGCCCGTTCGGGGTGGTCGCCAAAGACGATGCTGACCCGGTCGAATTCGACAGCCGTCATCGCGTCACCCTCAGCATGCGGTCCAGCACGATGGCCAGCACCACGATCACCGCCCCCGCCTCGAACCCGAGGTCGGCGCGCACGGTGTTCAGCGCCCGCACCACCGGCACCCCCAACCCGTCGGCCCCGACCCAGGCCGCGATCACCACCATCGACAGCGACAGCATGATGGTCTGGTTCAGCCCGGCCATGATCTGCGGAAAAGCCCAGGGCAGTTCCACCTTCCACAGCACCTGATGCGGTTTCGCGCCAAAGGCTGTCGCGGCCTCCAGCAACGCCGTGGGGGTCGAGGCCACGCCAAGCTGCGTCATGCGGATTGATGCCGGCACGACGAAAATGATGGTCGCAAGCAAGCCCGGCACCATGCCGAGCGAGAAGAGGATAACGAAAGGGATCAGATAGACCGGCGTCGGCAGCGTCTGCATCAGGTCCAGCACCGGCTGCATCCAGGCATACAACCGGGGGCGATGTGCGGCGGCGATGCCGATCGGCACCCCGATGGACATGCAGGTCAGGCAGGAAAACAGCACCAGCGTCAGGGTTTCGGTCGTCTCCTCCCAATACCCCTGATTGATGATGAAGACGAACCCGAGAGCCACCAGCAGGCAGGTCTGCCAGCGGCGCTGGATTGCCCATGTCAGCGCCACGAACAGCCCCACCACCACCAGCGGCGGTGGCAGTTGCAGCAGCCACAGCGCCCCGTCGATCATGCTTTCCGCCACGTCTTTGAACGCGTCGAACAGCCATTCGCCGTTCAGCTTCAGCCAGCCGAAGACCTCTTTTGCCCCGGCACCGACCGGGATCTTCCATTCCGTAAGCCAGTCCATCCGCGCCCCCCGAAAAGCACAGGCCCCGGTTGGTGCCGGGGCCTGTCACTTATTGCAGCGCCGCCAGAACGGCCGCCTTGGCATCGCCGCCGTCCTTGGTGGTGACGCCTTCAAGCCAGGGGTCGATCACCGCCGGATTGGCCGCGAGCCAGGCCTTGGCCGCATCGCGCGGGTCGGCTCCATCGTCCAGGATCGCGGCCATGATCTCGTTTTCCATGGCCAGCGTGAACGACAGGTTTGTCAGCAGCTTGCCGGTGTTCGGGCATTCGGCGACATAGCCCGCCCGGGTGTTGGTGGCGACGATCGCCCCGCCAAGGTTGGGGCCAAAGAAGTCGTCCCCGCCGGTCAGATAGCTCATCTTGAAGTTGGCGTTCATCGGGTGGGGCTCCCAGCCGAGAAAGATCACCGGCTTGTCGCTGCCGGCCTTGTCGACCTCGGCCAGCATGCCCTGCTCCGAGGATTCGACGATATCGAACCCCTCCAGACCAAAGGCCTTGCCCTCGATCATCGACAGGATGATGCGGTTGCCGTCATTGCCCGGCTCGATGCCATAGATCTTGCCATCCAGCGCGTCCTTGTGGGTGGCGATATCGGCAAAATCCTTGATCCCCAGGGCCGCGCCTGCCTCGTTCGTGGCCAGCGTATACTTCGCGCCCTCAAGGTTGGTGCGGACAGTTTCCACCGTGCCCGCATCGCGGTAGGGGGCAATATCGGCCTCCATCGTCGGCATCCAGTTGCCAAGGAACACGTCGATGTCGCCTTCGGCAAGGCCGGTATAGGTCACCGGCACGGCCAGCAGCTTGGTCTCGGTCTCATAGCCCAACGCTTCGAGCACAAGCGTCGTGGCCGCCGTCGTCGCGGTGATGTCGGTCCAGCCGACATCCGAGAAGATCACCGTGTCACAGCCTTCGGCATGGGCAGAGCCCGCCAGAACGATGGCCGTTACAGTGGCCAGCAGCGTCGATTTCATGGTCATAAGGTCCCCCCTGTTTTTGTTGATTGACGAGTCAATAAACTTCCAGCTACTTCGGCATTGCAAGCAGTATTTGCCCGGAAAGCCCTGAGATGCCGAAGCTTGGAATGGAGCCTATCCGAAAGGCCGCCCTCGTCAAAGCGACGATTGCCGAGATCGGACGTTCCGGGTCTCTGGACGTGACCGTCGGCCAGATCGCCAAGCGCGCGGGCATGTCGACGGCGCTTGCGCACCATTATTTCGGCTCGAAAGAGGATATGTTTCTGGCCGCCATGCGCCACGTCCTGACGATCTACGGGGCCGAGGTGCGGGGCGCACTGGCGCTGGCCGACGGCCCCGAAAGTCGCCTCCGCGCGGTGCTGGCGGCGTCGTTCAGCGCCACCAACTTCCGGCGCGAGGCGGTGGGGGCCTGGCTGAACTTCTGGGTGTTGGCGCAGACGGTGCCCGACGCGCGGCGGCTTCTGGCGGTCTATCAGCGCCGGTTGCGGTCCAACCTTCTGGCTGGCCTGCGTCCCCTGGCCGGGGACCGCGCCGATGACCTCGCCGCCGGTCTTGGCGCGCTGATCGACGGGCTTTACCTGCGCGAGGTGCTCAAATCCGGCCCCCCCGACCGCGCCGGGGCCGTGGCGCTGGCGCTTGACTACCTGCGTGCCGAATTGGGCAAGCCATGACCGTGCAGGCCGATTTCGTCATCGTCGGCGCCGGGTCGGCAGGCTCCGCCATCGCCTACCGTCTCGGCGAGGCAGGGGCGAGTGTCGTCGTCATCGAACACGGCGGCACCGATGCCGGTCCGTTCATCCAGATGCCGGCGGCGCTGTCCTATCCGATGAACATGCAACGCTACGACTGGGGCCTGAAAACCGAACCCGAGCCGCATCTTGGCGGTCGCGTGCTGGCCACGCCGCGCGGCAAGGTGATCGGCGGGTCGTCCTCGATCAACGGGATGGTCTATGTCCGCGGCCATGCCCGCGATTTCGACATCTGGGCCGAGATGGGCGCACAGGGTTGGTCCTACGCCGATGTCCTGCCGTATTTTCAGCGGATGGAGCATTGGCACGGCGGCCCCGATGCGCCCGATGCCGACCCTGCCTACCGCGGCAGCGGCGGCCCCTTGCACATCACCCGCGGCCCCCGCAGCAACCCGCTGTTCAACGCCTTCATCGAGGCGGGCCGGCAGGCCGGCTATCCCGTGACGCCCGACTACAACGGCGCGGCCCAAGAGGGGTTCGGCGCGATGGAGGCGACCATCTGGCAGGGCCGTCGCTGGTCCGCCGCCAACGCCTACCTGAAACCCGCGCTCAAACGCCCCAACGTCACCCTGATCCGCGCGCTTGCCCTGCGGGTCGTGCTCGAACAGGGTCGTGCGGTCGGCGTCGAAGTGCAGCGCGGGGCTACGACCGAGGTCATCCGCGCCAACCGCGAGGTGGTGCTGGCCGCCTCCAGCATCAACACCCCCAAGCTGCTGATGCTGTCGGGCATCGGCCCCGCCGCGCATCTGGCCGACCATGGCATCGCGGTGCAGGCCGATCGACCGGGCGTCGGCGCCAACCTGCAGGACCATCTGGAGCTGTATCTGCAGTTTGCTGCCTCTCAGCCGGTAACGCTCTATAAATACTGGAATCTCTGGGGCAAGGCGATGATCGGCGCCCAGTGGCTGTTCACCGGTCGTGGGCTCGGCGCTAGCAACCAGTTCGAGGCTTGCGCCTTCATCCGCAGTCAGGCCGGTATCGACTACCCCGATATCCAGTATCACTTTCTGCCGATCGCCGTGCGTTACGACGGCGTGGCCGCCGCCCAAGGCCACGGCTTTCAGGCCCATACCGGCCCGATGCGCAGCAAGTCGCGCGGGTCTGTCACCCTGCGCTCGCCTGACCCCAGGGCCCCCCCACGCATCCTGTTCAACTACATGTCGCATCCCGAGGACTGGCAAGATTTCCGCCGCTGCATCCGCCTGACCCGCGAGATTTTCGGGCAGAACGCCTTCAAACCCTACCTCAAACACGAGATTCAGCCCGGCTCCGCCCTGCAAACGGATGATCAGCTTGACGCCTTCATCCGCGACCACGCCGAAAGCGCCTACCACCCCTGCGGCACCGCCCGCATCGGCCGTCGCAACGACCCGATGGCGGTCGTGGACCCCGACCTGAGGGTGATTGGCGTCGACGGCCTGCGCGTGGCCGACAGTTCGGTCTTTCCGCAGGTGACCAACGGCAACCTCAATGCCCCCTCGATCATGACCGGCGAAAAGGCGTCCGATCTGCTTCTGGGCCGCACCCCGCTGCCCGCTTCGAACCTGCAACCCGTCGCCAACGCAGCCTGGGCCACCCACCAGCGCTGACCCTCCGCACCGGTCTTCTGTTCTCAAATATCCCACAGGGGGGTCCGGGGGGACGTGACGTCCCCCCGGCGCTCTCCGCACTCCCTACCCGATGATATCATACGGCAGCACCCCGCGCACATGCGGGTCCACCGCCAGCCGCCGTTCCAGCGGCGGCACCGAGCGTTGATGGCACGCAACCCGCTCGCAGATGCGACAGGAAATGCCGATCGGCTCGAACCGCGCCTTCAGGTCAAGACCGTCGGCATAGATCAGATCCGCCGCATGGCTGATCTCGCACCCCAGGCCGATTGCATACCGCCGCACCGGGGCCAGAAACCCGCCCGCGGGCTGCGAAACGTCGCGGGCAAGGCACAGATAGCGCACCCCATCTGGCGTCTCGGCCAGTTGTCGCAGGAAACGGCCCGGGGTTTCGAACGCCTGATGCACGTTCCACAACGGGCAGGCGCCGCCAAACCGGGCGAATTGCAACCGGGTGGCGGAATGGCGTTTGGTGATCGTGCCGGCCTGATCGACCCGGACAAAGAAGAACGGCACCCCCTTTGCTCCGGGCCGCTGCAAGGTCGACAGGCGGTGCGCCACCTGTTCCAGCGAGGCGCCAAACCGGTCGGCCAACCGCTCGAGGTCGTGCCTGTCCGCCGCAGCCGCCGCTTGAAATGCGCGGTAGGGCAGCAGGGCCGCCCCGGCGAAATAGTTGGCCAGCCCGATCTTGGCAATGTCGCGTGCCTCGGGCGTCTGGAATCGGGCAAGGTCCAGCGTCGCTTCCAGCAGGTCGTTCTGGGTCAGCAGTGCCAGTTGATACAGCATCTGGAACGCGCGGGTCGGGGCCGGGCGGCGGGCTGACAGTTGCAGTCGGCGATTCACCGGATCATAGCGTCGCAACTCTGAGATGTCGGAAAACTGCACAGTGACCCCGATCCGATGCAGCGAGGCCATCGCCCCAGACACCGCATCTTTTCCAGCGGATGCGAGGCTTGCCTGATGTTCCGCAGCCCGATCGACAGCATCCACGTAATTGTCGCAATAGTGAAAGAAGTCGCGGACCTCTTCCCAGGGCGAGGCGCGCAGCCCGACATCGTCGCGCCCCAAGGCTTCGTCAAGAGAGGCCAGCCTATCATGGCTTTGCCGGTAGGCGCGGTGCAGATCCAGAAAGGCGCGGGCCAGCGCCGGGGCATTGCTGGCTGCCAGCCGCAGGTCGGCCAAGGGCGGCGCAGTCTTGGTGAACAATGGATCGGCCAACGCCTCGCGCATGTCCGAGACCAGCCGTTCGCCGTCGCCCACTGCCAGTTCGGTGACGTCCAGCCCGAATTCGCTGGCCAGTGCCAGAACCACCCCGGCGGACACCGGGCGGTGATTGTTCTCCATCTGGTTCAGATAGGGCAGGGACACCCCCAGCTTCGTCGCAAACACCCGCTGCGTCAGCACCAGCCGCCCGCGCAACTCGCGCAGCTTGGCCCCGGCATACAGCTTTTGCGCCGCCATGACTCTCTCCTTTGCAAAGCCATTATCGGCTTTGCAAAGCGCGCGTCAAGCGCCGACGACCCTCGCCCTGCGGATGACCCAGACCGCGCAAAGGATCGACGCGCCCGACGTGGCAACCATCAGCAGGATCAACGGCATCGGCCCCGATCCGGGCACCAGCACCGCGCTGGCCAGCGCCGACAGCGCTGCACCGCCGCCGATCATGAACGCGCCGCCAAGCCCCGACGCCGACCCCGCCAGATGCGGCCGAACCGACAGCATCCCGGCGTTGGCCGACGGCAGCATGATGCCGTTGCCCAGTCCCAGCGAAATGATCAACCCAAAGAACACCGCCGGATAGACCCACCCCATCGCCGTCACCAGGGCCAATGTCAGCAGCCCCGCCGTTGCTACCAGCGTGCCCAGCAGCACCATCCGGTTCACCCCGATCCGCACCGAATAGCGCCCGGAAATGAAGTTGCCGATCAGATACCCCACCGCCGGCGCGCCGAAATAGAACCCCAGCGTCCGTGCATCCATCCCGAACACGTCCGAGCCGACAAAGGGCGCGCCGCCCAGATAGGCAAAGAACGCACCCGACGCAAAGGCCGCCGCCAAGCAATAGCCCCAGAACCGCTGCGACGCCAAAAGCTGCGGATATTGGCGGACTTGTGCGGCAAAGCTCATCTCGCTGGCGCGGGCCGTCTCTCCCATGTCGAACCAGATCAGCGCGAACAGGCCGATCCCGCCGACCCCCAGCAGGACAAACGTCGCCTGCCAGCCAAAGGCCTGATCCAGCGAGCCACCGATCACCGGCCCGATCATCGGCACCACCGACATCCCCATGGTGACATATCCGATCATCGAGGCGGCCTGCGCCTGCGGAACCATATCGCGCACCACCGCGCGGCTGAGCACAAAGCCGGTCGCGATTGCGGCCTGTGCCATCCGGCAGGCCATGAACAGGCCGAAATTCGGCGCAAGCAACGCCCCCGCCGTTGCCAGCACGAACACCCCCGTCGCCGCAAGCATCACCCGGCGACGACCAAAGCGGTCGGACACCGGGCCGATGGCCACCTGAATCAGCGCGGTCGTCGCCAGATATCCAGATACCGACAACTGCATCAGGTGGTATTCCACCCCGAAATGCCGCGCCATTGACGGCAGCGACGGCAAAAACACGTTCAGCGACAGCGCCGCCAGCCCCGCAATCAGGATCAGCGTCATGATGTGCGGCGGCGTGTGGCGGTCGAACAAGCGGGAGTGTGGCAGGTCTGACATTGCGTCGGGCTATTCCTGCGGGCCAGGAAAGTCCACCCTCACACCCATTTGTGAAAGATGAAAAACCCGCCCGCCGCGATGCAGGCAAACCCCGCCAGAGGGTTCCGGGCCAGCGGCTCTTTCAGCCAGAATACCGAAAACGCGGCGAAAACCATCAGAGCGATGATCTCTGGAATGGTCTTGAGTTCGGCGGCCGAAAAGACCGCATGACCGATGCGGTTGGCGGGCACCTGCAGCAGGTCTTCAAAGAACGCGATGTGCCAGGAAATCAGGATCACCGAAATAAGCGGTGCCGATTTGTAGGACAGAAGCCCATGTCAGGCAAAGGTCATGAAGAGTTCGAGACGATCAACAGGCCGATGGTGATCAGGCGATGTTCTATTCAGGCTTCTGGTGTTTGCGATTATGCAATTTGCAACGGCAATGCGTCAGGTCAGTTGCAAATTTGCCCGATTCCGCTTTGTGCGCTGATCCGCTCCCGCTATGATGCGCGCTACAACGGGGGGAGGCCGCGGTCATGCACGATATCCTGAGCCAACTGGAGGCGCGGCGAGCGGTTGCGCGGCAGGGGGGCGGGGTCCGTCGCATTGACGCCCAGCATGCCAAGGGCAAACTGACGGCCCGCGAACGCATCGAATTGCTGCTCGACGAAGGGTCGTTCGAAGAGTTCGACATGTTCGTTACCCACCGATGCACTGATTTCGGCATGGATGCCGACCGCCCCGCAGGCGATGGGGTGGTCACCGGATGGGGCACGGTCAACGGCCGGATGGTGTATGTGTTCAGCCAGGATTTCACGGTGTTCGGCGGCTCGCTGTCTGAAACCCATGCCCAGAAGATCTGCAAGATCATGGACATGGCAATGCAGAACGGCGCCCCGGTGATCGGGATGAACGATTCCGGCGGGGCCCGGATTCAAGAGGGCGTGGCCAGTCTTGCCGGCTATGCCGAGGTGTTTCAGCGCAATGTGATGGCCTCGGGCGTGGTGCCGCAGATCAGCCTGATCATGGGGCCCTGCGCGGGGGGTGCGGTCTATTCGCCCGCCATGACCGACTTCATCTTCATGGTGCGCGACTCCAGTTATATGTTCGTGACCGGACCCGATGTGGTGAAAACCGTCACCAACGAGGTGGTCACCGCCGAGGAACTGGGCGGTGCAGCGACCCATACCCGGAAATCCAGCGTGGCCGACGGCGCGTTCGAGAATGATGTCGAGGCGCTGGCCGAATGTCGCCGCCTCATAGACTTCTTGCCGCTGAACAACCGCGAAAAGCCGCCGACCCGGCCATTCTTTGACGATCCGGCGCGGTTGGAGCCAAGCCTCGACACCCTTATTCCCGACAACCCGAACCAGCCCTACGACATGAAAGAGCTGATCGCAAAACTGGCGGATGAGGCTGATTTCTTTGAGATTCAGGCGGCCTTTGCAGCCAATATCATCACCGGCTTCATCCGGCTGGAAGGCCAGACGGTGGGCGTCGTGGCCAACCAGCCGATGGTGCTGGCGGGGTGCCTCGACATCGACAGCTCACGCAAAGCCGCGCGGTTTGTGCGGTTCTGCGACGCCTTCGAAATTCCGATCCTGACGCTGGTTGACGTGCCGGGCTTCCTGCCGGGCGTGGCGCAGGAACTGGGCGGCGTGATCAAGCATGGGGCGAAACTGCTGTTCGCCTACGGCGAGGCAACGGTGCCCAAGGTCACGGTGATCACCCGCAAGGCCTATGGCGGTGCCTATGACGTCATGGCGTCCAAGCATCTGCGCGGTGACTTCAACTATGCCTGGCCCACGGCCGAAATTGCGGTGATGGGCGCAAAAGGCGCGGTCGAGATCATCCATCGCGGCAAATCGGCGGACGAGATCGGAGGGTTGACCAAGGAATACGAGACGCGTTTTGCCAATCCGTTCGTCGCCGCCGAGAAGGGCTTCATCGACGAGGTGATCATGCCGCATTCGACGCGTCGGCGCGTGGCGCGGGCTTTTGCGAGCCTGCGCGGCAAGAAGCTGTCGAACCCGTGGAAAAAGCACGATAACATCCCGCTCTGACATCCCCATGAAAGAGGCAGGCATGCGATCCGATTTGCAGAACCGCGAGGTCCGATGACCGACCCCACACTGACCGAACCTCGGGTGATCCCGGGCGATGACGCGCTGATTGCCGTGCCCTCGGGGCAGGCGGTGACGCTGATGGATGTGATCTGGAATGCGCCTGGGCCTCTGGGGCTGACCGCAAGGTTCCGCTTTCTGGCCCCGGCAATCGCCAGGTCGGCGCCACAGGTGGATTTCGCCATGGCCACGGCCGACATGCTGCATCTGTGCCAGACCTACGCCCTTGGGCGCATTGCCGAATTTGGTCCGGCACCGGCGCAGGTCATCATCTCGATGTCCGACATGCGGGTGCCTTTTGGCGAGGCCGCCCCCGACGCGACCCAGTTTTTCGAGGCCTATGCCATCGACGGCGATGCCTGTATCTGGGAGGTTTTCTGATGCAGCCACAAGATATGGGGAAACCGGCACAATCCCGCTGGTGCCCTGATGTAGCCGCGCCACAGGCGGGGCGCTTGGCCAAATTCGCGTGTCAATCGACAACTTTGTGCGGTATTGTT
>Ga0105048_10010303_pt1 | contig 14823 bp, 18 predicted proteins | sample MAT05_FD_78382 | JGI IMG/M metagenome (GOLD analysis project Ga0105048, IMG submission 78382) | Freshwater microbial communities from Lake Fryxell liftoff mats and glacier meltwater in Antarctica - MAT-05 | ecosystem: Environmental > Aquatic > Freshwater > Ice > Liftoff microbial mat | place... | reverse complement strand
TCGCCAATGACGGCGGCTCGCCAACGACGGCGAGCGGCGGATGGTAATCCGCCGAGTCTTTGTCGGGCATTGAATCCGCCGGTTACCACCGGCGGCTCGCCAGTGACGGCGGCTCGCCAATGACGGCGAGCGGCGGATGGTAATCCGCCGAGTCTTTGTCGGGCATTGAATCCGCCGGTTACCACCGGCGGCTCGCCAATGACGGCCCGGCTCGCATTCAGCGCAACAATCGCCCGGCCCTGACCCCATACTGCATTGCACTTCCCACCACGGCAGCCAGCATCAGATACAACAGTGTCGTCTGCATCGGTGCCAGGCGTTCGGCCCAGCCATCCAAGTCGTTGGCCCGTAGGCTTTCGATCAGGAAGACACCGATCAGTACCGCCGATTGCAGCACCATCTTCATTTTGCCGAACCAATCCGCGCCGAAACTTTTGCCCGTTGCTTCGACGATGCCGCGCAGGCCGGTGATGACCAGTTCGCGGCCGATGATGACCGTCGTCATCCACGGCAGGATGTTGGCCGACGGCACGAGCAGCAGGTAGATGAAGCAGCCGCAGACGAGCACCTTGTCCGTCATCGGATCGAGGTTGCGACCCACGACCGTGAGCGGCCCGTACTTTCGCGCCCACCAGCCGTCGGCCCAATCGGTGACTGCGGCGACGAGAAACAGCACGAGGCAAAGCGGCCAGAGGCCGAGGCTGATGCCTGCGAAGACGCCCGCCGCCAAGGGCAGACGCGACAACGACAGAAAGTTCGGCACGTTCCAGAGCGGGTGCGGCATGGGCAACTATCTTCGGACGAGGATGACCGGGCGCGGCGTCGCTGCCGGCATCGGCGTGCGGGTCGCCGCCTCGCCATAGTCATAGTGAACCTTGCGGCCGAGGGCGATGAAGCGAGTCTCGACCGTGTTGTAAAGCACCCAAGCGATGCCGAAGGTCAGGCCGACTCCGGCGAGGGTCAGGCCGATGCCGCCGGCCGTTGAAAGGTCCGGTTCGCCGCCGGTCGTCAGCGCGAACAGCACGCGTACGACCGGTTGGTGAATGAGGTAGGCCGCATAGGCGAGTTGACCGAGGAGCACCAGTGGCCTTCGGGCCAGGACGCGGCTGCCGAGGGACTCGGGGAAGACGACCAGATAAGCCAGCAAGCCGGCATAGGTGCAGGCCAGCCATGAGTGCGTGAAGGTACCGTACCAAGAGTTGACGGCGCCGAATGCCTCGGGCCGCAAGGCCATCGCCAGCACGCCGACGAACAGAATCGCCAAGCCGAGCAGACACGTCCGCGGTGCGCGTTGACACGCCGCGACCGTATGCGGCCTGCTCAGCGCATGGGCCAGAATCACCCCGAGGAAGAGGCTGTCCATCCGCGTCGGCAGGCTGACGTAGCCGACCAGCGGCGGCACCAACGCCCGCAGCAGCGGAGCCGCGACGATCGCGCCGACGGCCACCGTCAACACCACGCGTCGCGGGGCATACCGAATCAACAGAGGCAGGATCAGGTAGAACTGCCACTCGAGTGCGAGCGACCAAGTCGGCGTCAGCCACCCTGCGCCGAACGTGCCTTGGAGTGCCATGCCGACATTCTGCACGAGCACGAAGTAAGTCCAAGGCGCCACGGCGTTCGATTCCAGCATCGGCTGGAACGTAGCCTCCCCGGCGAGCAAAGCCCGAGCGACGAAGAAGGAGGCGAGCAGCAACGCGTACAACGGCATGAGCCGGCAGAAGCGCCGCCAGAAAAAGACTCGGAAGTAGTTGGTCGCATCGCGGGCCTTGAACAGAATGTCCGCGATCAGATACCCGGAGAGCACCAGAAAAAGATCGACGCCGGACCAAGTCAACAGCAGCAGCTTCTCGACGCCGTCGAAGCGATGGCCCGCTGCCTGCAGCGGTGCCGCGACGTAATGCCAGACAATGACGGACAGCACGGCCAACGCCCGCAAGCCGTCCAGTTGAGTCAATCGTCCGGCGTTCATCGGGTCATCCGTCGGTTCGCGTCCAAGGCGCACCAACGTAGTATGCCGATCCGGCGAAGCAAGCCATTCGCAGCCGGGCAATGAACCCGAAACCCGCAAGCCGACTGCAAGGATCATTCCCTGCAATCGGCGGATACGGTCGTGCTTGGCCTACTCCGCGACGACCTCGCCGCCGGCGCGGGTGCCGAGGGCTCGCCAATTGGCCTGGCTGATGGAATTCGTGACGAATCGGACGCTGCCGTCCATCATCAGGGTGTTGACGCCGCCGCTGTGGTGACTGCGGGCGATCAGGGCCGCGAAGGTCGGTACGGTCAGGGACGAGCCTTCCTGTTGCGTCGTGAAGTCGATGTCGTAGGTCGTGCCGGCAGTCGTGTGGAGCACCTTGGTGTTGGGCGGGAAGACGGTCGTGACGGCCGTCTGGTGGGCGCGGGCATTCACCCATTCCGTGTGACCGCTGTCCGGCCGCAGGCTGCCGCCGTACCCGGCGATGTCGGCGGGATTGGTCGGCGGCACCACCGGGGCTACCCCGCCGTCGCGCAGGTACGGCGTCCAGGCCTTCACTTCACTCATCGCCAAGGTATTGCTCAAGCCGTCGGAGATGTCCGCATAGCGGCCCGGTTGATTGACGCGGAACACGCCGTCGCCTACCCCACGGTTCACCGGGTTGTACACCAGCCAACTGCCGGCACACATGCCGTAATTGAGAACGTAGTGCACGCGCGGGCTGCCGTCCGGATAGGTGCCGTCCGGCCGTTCGGTATCCTTCGGTTCGCTCGGGCAGAGCAGCAGCGGCAGGCGGAAGCGCATCACCGGCCGATTCAGCACGTCATCGTAGCGCAGGTCGAGTCGGGCGAGGTTGGCGAGATTGTCCTGTTCGATGAACGGCAGCAGCCGCGCCGCCGTGCCCCAGGCGACGTTCGTGCTCGCCGTCGGGTAGTCCCCGAGCGACGGATAGACGCCGCGAGCCGACTCGTGGTTGTGGACTGCCAAGCCCCACTGCTTCAGATTGTTCAGGCACTTCGCCCGCGCCGCCGCCTCGCGCACCTTCTGCACGGCCGGGAGCAACAGGCCGATCAGGATCGCGATGATCGCGATGACGACCAGCAACTCGATCAAGGTGAAACCGCTTCGCAAACGCACGGTCATGATGGGCTCCTTGGTGTGGTGCTTCCGATTCACTCTTTGGTCTGGGCTTCCGGGTCTTCCATGAAGCGGTATCCGACGCCGCGGACGGTTTCGATGAGGCCTTCCTCGCCGCCGACGTCCACGAGTTTTTTCCGCAGGGTTTTGATGTGGACGTCGATGGTCCGCTCGAGCACGATCTGCCCTTCCCCGATCGCGGCGTCCATGAGCTGATGGCGGTTGAAGGCCCGACCCGGCTGGCGGAGCAGGCATTCGAGGAGCTTGAACTCCGTCGGGGTCAGGCTCACTTCCTCGTTGTTCACGGTCACACGGTGGCGGATGCGGTCGATCCGGATGCCGAGATGATCGATGACGTCGCCGGTTTCGGCGTTGCCCTCGATGCGGCGGAGCAGAACCTTGACCTTCTGCAGGAGGACTTTGTTGCTGAAGGGCTTGGTGACGTAGTCGTCCGCCCCCATGTTGTAGCCGATGAGCTGATCGGTCTCCTCGGACTTGGCGGTGATGATGATGACGGGAATGTCCCGCGTCCGTTCGCCCGCCTTCAGTTCGCGGCAGATCGAAAGGCCGTCCATCCCGGGCAGCATGATGTCCAGCAGGACGAGGTCGGGGAGCAGGGTTTGGGCCTTGCGAAGCCCTTCGTTGCCGTCGTGGGCGACCAAGGTTTCGTAGCCGTCGCGGTCGAAGTACCAAGTCAGGGTCTGCACGAGTCCGCGCTCATCCTCGACGATCAGAATCCGCGGCTGGCTCATCGGAACGACTCCGTATTCGGCTTCACTCGGGTCTCATCGCACACTGCATGGTTTAGGACCGGATTGTGAAGAAGAGGCGAAGTAACGATGAAGACCTCAGAGTCGTCGTCATCCGTACAGGATGGCAGTTCGGAGTTGAGGATGCTGAGGAAACCACCCCAGTGGTGGGACCACGATTCGGGCTTCGACTACACTAAACATCCATACCTGTGCCGTTCCATACGATCACCGCTGCGTGCCCGAATGAACCGCGCTCTTCGATCGTTCGTGTTCCTCCGATCGGCGTTCGAGGCGATTGCCTCCGGCGTCGGCCGCATTTTCATTTTTCCGCTACTCTCCCCGGTGAATCCTATGGCCCACTTGGTGACGTTCCGCGAAGCGGCCGTTGCTTCGCCGACGGCGAACATGGTCCGCTCGCTGCTGTACACCGCACTCTTTTGGGTGCTCTTCTTCGGCGCGATCCCCTACGTCATTGTGACGACCACAGCGTCGTTCGGCCTGGTCGCCGGCCGCTTCGACGGGTTGCCATGGTGGGTGCCCGCTGCAGTGTTCGCCTGCGGCCTCGTTCCCGTTCTGACGTCGGTCTCGGCCTTGGCCACCGTAGGCCGGGGGACGCCCTGGTACGGCGCCTGCCCGCGGAAGCTGACCGCGATCGGCCTCTATCGTTACGTCCGCAATCCGCTGATTCTCGGCCTGGTCATCCAGGGAATTGCCGTCGGTTTGGCGTGGGGCTCGCCGTGGGTGCTGGGATATTGTCTCCTCGGCGGCCCGCTCTGGCACGCTCTGCTGAAGCCCGCCGAGGAAGCAGACCTGGAAGTGCGCTTTCGCGGCGATTACCGACTCTACAAACACGCTGTTCCCTGCTGGCTGCCGCGCATCACGCCCTATCGGCCGCGGGCGTAGGCGAAAGAGACAAGGCTTTCCGCACGGCGGTGAAGTCCGCGGGTGGAATCTGGTCCCACGTCATCAGTTTACCGTGGACGGGGTGCACGAAGCCGAGGCGGGCGGCATGCAGCAGCGGCCGCTTGGCCACACTGCCGTCCGCCAGCGGTGCGCCGTGCTTGGGCCGGTCGTAAATCCGTTCGCCGCATAAGGGGTGGCCGGCTTCACCGAGGTGAATGCGGACCTGATGCGTGCGGCCGGTTTCCAGCCGGCACTCGACCAGCGCGAAGTTCGCCTTCTCGGCCAGTACGGTCACGTGCGTGACCGCGCGGCGGGAGTCTTCGGGTGCTTCCCCTTTGCCGGTGAAAGTGCCGCGGCGGCCGTCGCCGCGGTCGGCGATCAGAATCGATTCGATCCGCGGTACGGTCGGCGCGCCACCGCGGACGATGGCCAGGTAGCGGCGATCGACGGTGTGCTTGCGGAACTGTTCGGTGAGGTGCTTGGCGGCCGCAGGCGTGCGGGCGAAGGCGACCAGCCCGGAGGTGTCTCGGTCGATGCGGTGGACGGCGAAACACTTGGCGCGCGGATCGCCCAAGAGATGCGGCAGAAAGTCCTGCAACGTCTTGGGAAGATAAGCCCGGCCGCGGCTGCCGAACTCGGCGGCTTCCTCCGCGTGCCGCATCGTCGTCAGCCCGGCGGGCTTGTTGACGACGACGACCGCCTCGTCCGCATAGACCAATTCCAGGTCCAGCGGAAGAACCACCACCGAAGCGATCTTGCTTGCCGTCGGCTTCTTGGCATCGGGGTTTTTGACTTCGGACTTCTTGACTTCGGGCTGCGGCGGATCGCCGGGCTTCCCCTTCGCTTTGGCCTTGAGCGACTCCGCCAAGGCCTTTGGGATCGGCGCCGGCTTCGGCATGAAGGGAATCGATACGCCCGGCTTCTTCTCGATCACACCATCCCGAATCCAGACGCGGTTGCCCCGGCGGATGCGCAGGCCCGCGTCCGTACACCCCGCCCCGGCAATGCGGATATGTCCGGACTCGACGAGCTGCTTGGCTTGCTTCCACGTCAGTTGAAAGCGGCCGCGCAGCATCTCCGCCACAGTGCGGCCGTTGTCCCGATGGTCGGCGAGATATTCGATGGTGGGCATGCAAAATTTCGGAGTGCGGAATGCGGATTTCGGAATCGATGCCCGGCTGGTTCTCAGTCATCCACCGCGAACAGCTTGGGATCCAGCTTGTCCAAAAACCTGATCTCCGTCATGGTGACGCTCATGAAGGGCTTGGCGTTGTGGGTGACGGTCATCTTGTACGGAACCATCACGCCATCGACCTTCTTGATGTCGCTGAGCGTCGCTTCCTCGTAGACCTCGACGAAGCCCGTCGGGCCGTTGGCCATGCCCTTGCGGCCGTGCTTGACCATGAGACCCGTCGCCTTGTCGAAGTAGGCCTTCACCGCCTTGAAACCCTTGCCGACGATGCCGACGACATAAGCGTCCTTGCCCTCGACCTTATCGTCCTTCTCCTTGGTCAGCGTATATTTCTCGCCGAGAAGCGGGTACAGCATCGACAGGTCCTGCATCACCACCGCCTGCTTCAGTTCGGCCTTCTCGACGTCGCTGATCTTGGCGGCCGCCCCATTCATGGTGCTCTTGAACTTGTCCCCGTTCATGATCTGGAGCATGGCAATCTTCTGCACGCCGAAGTCCGCTCCGATGCTCATCCGCAGCTTGCCCGGCTGTTCGTAGGCGATCTCAAACGTCGCCGGGATATCCTTGTCGTCGAACTTGATGGTACCGCTCCCCTTGGACGACGTCGCCGCATACTTCTTAAGCGCCGCCTCGCCGCCGTGCGCCTCGACGGCCTTCTTGATGATCGCCTTGGCATCCAAATCCTGCCCAGCGACTGGAGCCGCACTGAGCACCAGCACCGTCAACAGCAAAGCACGCATCGTTCCATCCTCGGGGGCGGACAAGGGGAAAGCCTCATCGCATTGTAGCAGACGGCTCAGTGGCGTCACGCGGTGATGACCTACGCACCGGAAGTAGTTCCCACGGCAGAAGCGGCAGGTAGCAGACGACCGACCAGACGGCGAAGAAGCCGACGTCAAGGGTGACATAGGTCCCGGCGTGGAAGGCGGCGCCGATCAGCAGCGTCGGCGTACGGAGTTTCGGCAGGATCATGAACAAGGGAAAGCCGAGTTCGAAGACGAGGGCGGCCCAGGTGGAGGCTTGCAGCAATACCGGGGGAACCTGCTCGGTGCAGCCGGCAACGAGCGACCATTCCGGGTTGGCGAGGATGCTTGCCAATGCCGAGCCGTCGCGCCAGTACGGGTCGAACAGCTTGGCCCAACCCGAGAAGAAGTAGACGCACGCCATCTGCACACCGAGCACCAAAGCCGGCCAACGCGGCGCACGTCCCGTGTTGGAAACGGCAAAGATCAGCACCAGGAAGACCAGCGGCCGCAGGCGATCGCCGCCGTTGTGCAGTAGCGGATTCGCTTCCCAGAGTCCCACCACCGACAGCCAGCAGCATGCCGCTGCGACGTGCGGCCACAGCTTGAAGAGCAACGCCGTCGCCGCGAGTGCCCCAAGGCCGAGGGCCGCAAGCCCGAAGCGATTCAACAACTCGGTGTGCGGCAGGTAGGTCAGCCCCAAATCGGCAAACAGGGCGATCGATGCACCGAGCCGCAGTGCCGTCAGCCGTACAGCAGGCATCGGCCCGAACAGCCCGCGGCCGACGGCCCCGAACGGCGGTGGATCGTCCCGAAGGTCGCTCATGGTGTGGGCAGATCCTTCCATACGCGATCGACGAGATCGTAATAGTCGCAACGTGCGTCACCGGACGGTCCAAATGCTGCACGAAACCAGGGAAACTCACCGAGCTTCTTGCCGTGGGCGTAGCGTTGGACTTGGAGCGTGCCTTCCTTCAGAGGGACCTCAGGCCGCTCGCGGCGGGCGACCCTGTGCAGGTACTCCAGGTAGTCCCCACGTTTCCGCATCGCTGCGTTGCGGAGGATGTCGCGCCAAGCGTCCGGCTCGGCGGCTGCCGATTCGGGCGTGAAGAACTCGGCTTCCAGCACCAGATTCATTTCGAGGTTGAAGAGCCGATTGTGCAACCCCGGAAGCCGAGGCTCCGAGGCATTCGGGATCGGCTCGAAGCGCGACGGATATCGTGCGGAATCGCCGTCGGCATACTTCAGATCGGTTGTCAGGAACACGGCGTAGGGCATGCGGCCGCGCGCGAACAGTTCCCAGCCTTGGCGGTTGCCGGTTGCCCGTTCCCACGGATCGCAGGCGGCCTTGACCGGAGTCAGGTTGTAGACGCCGGCAACATTGGAAACGATGAGAACGAAGAGATGAATGAGCACTGCGGCAGCCAACAGCCGCTTCCCGGACCGCACGGCTACACCGCGCCGAGCGCCAGCGAGCAGTTGTGCCCGCCGAAGCCGAAGGAGTTGGAGAGGAGCCGCGTGACCCGCTTGTCCCGCGTCTCGTTGGGGATGTAGTCGAGGTCGCAACCTCCGCCGCGATCTTGGTTCGTCAGGTTGATCGTCGGATGCAGGAAGCCGTCCCGCAGCATCAGCGCACAGGCGATCGCTTCGACGCCGCCGGAGGCGCCGAGCAGGTGGCCCAGCATGCTTTTGGTGCTGGAAATCATCAGCTTGTGAGCGTGCTCGCCGAAGACGTGCTTGATCGCCTTGGTCTCGGCCAGGTCGCCCAAGGGGGTGCTGGTGCCGTGAGCATTGACGTATTCGACATCGGTCGGGTTCCAGCCGGCTTGGCTGATCGCCTGCCGCATCGCCTCGGCGGCACCGAGTCCGTCTTCGTGCGGGGCGGTGATGTGATAGGCGTCCGCCGTGTTCCCGATGCCGAGGACTTCGCAGTAAATGGTTGCCCCGCGGGCCTTGGCATGTTCGTACTCTTCGAGCACCACCACGCCCGCGCCTTCGGAGAGCACGAAGCCGTCCCGTTCGGCATCCCATGGCCGGCTCGCCGTTGCGGGGCTGTCGTTGCGTTCGGTGAGTGCCCGGCAGGCGATGAAGCCGACGACGCCCATCGGGGTGATGGCCGCCTCGGTACCGCCGGAGATCATGGCATCCGCCCGGCCGGATTGGATCGCGGCCATGGCATCGCCGATGGCGTGGGCCGCGGAACTGCACGCGGTACTCACAGTCGTATTCGGACCGCGCAGCCCATACTTGATGCTGATGTAGCCGGCCGAGGTGTTCGAGATCATCTTCACGATGGTGAAGGGCGAGACCCGATTCGGACCTTTGGTCGTCAGCGTGCCGAAGCCTTCTTCGAACTCGGACAGGCCGCCGATGCCGGTGCCCAGGATAACGCCGAACCTGAAGGGGTCGAGCATGGCGACATCGATCCCCGAATCCTTGAGCGCCTGATCGGCGGCGACGACGGCGAATTGGGAGACGCGGTCGAGGCGGCGGGCTTCCTTGGAGTCGATGATCGGCTCGGACTTGAAGTTCTTGACTTCGCCACCGAACTTCACTTTATAGGTGGAGCAGTCGATGAGCGTGATCGGCGCAATACCGCTTTTGCCCGCGATGAGATTCGCGCGATATTCGGAAACATTCAGGGCGATGGGGTTCACCGTCCCCAAGCCGGTGATGACGACGCGTCGATTCATAACATCATCCGCCGTTGGAGCGGACACCCGGGGACCGCAAAAGTGTTGGCGAAGGCCCGGCCTACTTGTCGCCGGCGTCTCCGGCCGACTTTTCCTTGAGCTTCAGTTCGATGTAGTCGATGGCCTCGCCGACCGTCTTGATCTTCTCGGCCTGATCGTCCGGGATCTGGATGTCGAATTCCTCTTCGAGTTCCATGACCAATTCGACGATGTCGAGCGAGTCCGCGCCGATGTCTTCCTGGAAGCTCGTCTTTCGTTCGACCTTTTCCTTGGGAACGGCCAAATGTTCGCAGACGATGTCGATCACTTTTTGCTCAACGGACACGGCAGCAGCCCTCCTGCGGGCGGTAAACGACCAAACGATGCACCCGTCGGACCCCGACCCGACGACGGTGATGTCGCAACTTTACGGACTACCCCCCGAAACGGGAAGGGGAACCCGCCCGATGTTCCCGCGGATAAGGGGAATTTCGGGAACGATACACAGGCGGACGCTCAATAATCTCCGACGACTTCGCCGCCGGCAGGGGTGACGAGGCTGCAGAAGATGCGTTCGTCGATGTTCGGATGCAGCGTCCGCACGCTGCCGTCGAACAGCGCCACCGGCAACCCAGCCGGGTGCGGCGTCTGCAACCGATCGCACCAACTGTCATTCACCGGCGGCCGCACCGCAAACGGCAGCCCGGCGGGCAGCGGCCCTGCGATTCGGGGCGTCGAACCGACGCTCATGCCGGCGCCGTCCGCAACGGGATAAACGTCCCATGAGGCCTTATCGGCAAAGCTGGCTCGCCGAGGGGCAAAACCGCCGCCCTCGGCCGGAATTTCATGGGCGTAATTCTGAGCTGGTTCTGAGGCGAAGACCGAGTTGTGATTCAGTGAGGGGTCGGCCGGGCTGATGAAGGTCTTGATCTTTGGTGTGATGCTGTCACCGAGGGCCTGAACGGAGTCGGCGAAGACTCCGAACAGCACCGCACCTTAAAACAGCGACAGACACGATTTCATCACGGCCACACCTCCGAGTCGAGGACATCAAACCGTTGTCAGGGTACCCCGAGGGGGGAAGCGCTCAAGCGAATTCTTGCCGGATTGATCGCTTTTCTGACTTTCGTCGATTCGTTTTGCGTCTCGGCGTCAGTGCGGTTCTTGCGCGAACTCGGCCGGCAATCCGAACGAAGCTGCGTATAATCCCATTGAGTTTCCCGCTTCGACCGAGCGTTTGCAAGCCTTGTTTCCCTCGAACGGACGCCGATGAGCAGACGCGATTGTTACGAAGTGCTCGGTGTGGCCAAGTCCGCCGGGGAGGACGACCTCAAAAAGGCGTACCGCAAGCTGGCGATGCAGCATCACCCGGACCGCAATCCGGGCGACGAGGCTGCGGCCGAGAAGTTCAAGGAAGCGACCGAGGCGTTCGAAATCCTGGCCGATCCGCAGAAGCGTCAGCTTTACGATCGTCACGGCCATGCCGCATTCGCCGGAGGTGCCGGCGGCGGTGGCGGGGTCAATGTGGATTTGGGCGACTTGTTCGGCGATCTCTTGGGCAGCTTCTTCGGCGGCGGACAGCGCGGGCGCCGAAGTGGGCCGCAGCGCGGGCAGGACGTCCAGGCGCTGTTGGACATCACGCTGGAAGAGACCGCGACGGGTGTCAAAAAGCAGGTGACGATCAAACGTGAAGACCCGTGCGAGCCGTGCGGCGGCACCGGGGCCAAGCCGGGCACGAAGCCCGCGCCGTGCAAGCGCTGCGGCGGACAGGGGGTCGTCATCCAGCGGCAGGGCTTCTTCCAGGTGCAGACTGCCTGCCGGAGTTGCAACGGCACCGGGCAGGTGATCGCGGACCCCTGCGTGAACTGCAAGGGACACGGCAAAATCGTCGGCAGCCGCGTCATCGACGTTGACGTGCCGGCCGGGGTGGATACGGGCGACCGGATCCGCTTCACAGGCATGGGGGATGCCGGCGATGCCGGGGCACCGCGCGGCGACCTGGAGTTCGCGGTTCGCGTCCGCGAGCACCGCTTCTTCCAGCGGGACGGCCAGAACCTCATCTGCCAGTGGCCGATCACGTTCAGCCGCGCCGCCTTGGGCGGGGCGGTCGAGATCACCACGCTCACCGGGCAGAAGGTGAAGCACGAACTCGGCCGCGGCACGCAGACCCACGAAGTGATCCGCCTCGCCGGGCACGGCCTGCCGTCACGCCGCGGCGGCCGCAAGGGCGACCTCCTGGTTCAAGTGGTCATCGACACGCCGCAGACCTTGTCGGCCGAGCAGGAAGCGTTGTTCCGCAAACTCGAAGCGATCGACCACGACCAAAAAGACGCGACGCCGGAAAAGAAGAGTTTCTTCAGTAAACTGGCGGGCTGGCTCACCAATGACGACGCGAAGTGACAGACACAAGCACAGCTCAATCGCTGGACCGGCAGCAATCACGATCGAAAAAAGAATTCGCTTGCAATGATTCTGCAGGCTTTGCTGTCTTTTAGGCATCGCTCAGGGGCATAGGATCATTACCCCGGAGGATGCCGAATGAAGGCTCGTTTCCCGCCCTTGTTGGTTCCGCTCGACGAGCGGATCGTGCCGGCCGCCCGCTCGCTGATCGACTTCATTGCCGCAAACGGCGACCGCATCGAAATCGCACCGGACTACTTGGATCAGGAAACTGAACACCGCACGCGACATGGTCTATATCTGCAAAGCTAAAATGATCGAGTTGGAACATGCCAAAGCGAGTCTGAACAACAATATCGTCGGCGGCGGCACACCGGGTTCCGTCGGCGTGCCGGAGCACGTTTTCGACATGACAAAAATCGGTGGTCTGCCGATGCAGCAAGCATTGCCTCGCTGACTACGCAATCAACCACATCCATACGGGCAAGCCTTGCGGCTTGCCCGTAGTTGTTTTCCGAGTGTCTGGTGTCCTCTTCATGATGACTCCATTTCCGAACGGGAAGCGTTTCGGGAAAAGCCGTTCCAGTTGTTCGTTGCGCAGAAGGCAGGCACGATTCGGATCGATGTATCTGAGACCGCCTTCTGGGCGCTCGTCACGCCCGTCGGCGGGGAAATTGCGTCGGCGGATTGACCGCACCCGGCTTGAGTCGGGCCAGCGGTTGCCCTATCATCTTCTCGTGGGCCGACGATCGGTTCGCCGCGACAATTCCATGCTTACAAGAAGCACCACCATGAATGCCGCGGAACAGGATTTCGGCCCCGAAGTCGGCGAGGTCGGCCCCAACGACTCGGAGACCCTTCGCATCCGGATCGGTCTCCTGGAGAAGCAGGCAGCCGACTACAAGCTGCTGATCGCGGACTTTGAGAACTCGCGCAAGCGCTTGGCGCAGGACGCCGAGCGGCAACGCAAGTTCATGATCGAGCCGCTGGTCAAGGACCTGCTCACGGCCTTGGACAACCTGGATTTCACCCTGAAAGCCGCGGTCCAACTGGGCGACCACGGCCAACTCGCCAAGGGCGTCAGCGCCACCATGCAGCAGTTCCTCGATGTGCTGAAGCGGCACGGCGTGACCCGCATGGAGATCGCGCCGGGTGCTTCGTTCGACCCGAATCTGCACCAGGCCGTGATGGAGCAGCCGACCAACGACTACGACGTCGGCACCGTGGTGAGCGTCATGCAGATGGGCTTCACGTTGCACGACCGCGTGCTGCGTCCGGCGAGCGTCATTCTCGCGGCCGCACCTCCGGCGGGGCACCAGTAACATGCCGACCTACGACTACAAGTGCGACGCCTGCGGCCACGCCTTCGAGGAATGGCAATCGTTCGCGGCCGAAAAGCTGACCAAGTGCCCGAGCTGCAAAAAGCAGAAGCTGACCCGGCTTTTCGGCAGCGGTGCGGCCATCGTCTTCAAAGGCTCGGGATTCTACGACACGGACTATCGCCAGGCCGACGCCAAGAAGAAGGAAGACGCCAATAAGCCCGTCGAAGCCGCCGGCGGCGAAAGCAAGGGGGACGCGAAGGCCGAGACCAAGGGCGAAGCGAAGCCCGAAACGTCGACCGAGACCAAGACGGAAGCTCCGAAGGCCGAGGCCAAGCCCGAGGCGAAGCCGAAGACCGACAAGAAGGCGAAGTCGTGAGCGCCGCGAAGGCGGCCAAGCCGCCGCAGTGCCCCATCTGCGACACGCCCATCCCCGGCCACTGGCAGGACTACCCCGAATACCCCTTCTGCACCCGCCGCTGCAAGCTCATCGACCTCGGCCGCTGGCTCAGCGAGGACTACAAAATCCCAACCCCGGATGACGACGACAGCCGCTCCACCAGCGGAGAGCGGTGAGGAATCGGCGCGAGGCGACCGTCGGTCGTTGACAGCTGTGTCCTTACGGCCGGCCGCTGGTGCGTTGCGCCAGGCGGACGACTTCCAGGAATTCGGCGCGGTAGCCGCTGGGGTCGTGCTTCATGGCGGCGGCGGCCTGATCGATGATCTTGCCGAAGGTGGCGTCTCCCTTGTAGGCGGAGTTTTGCAGCATCAGCGCAAACGACGCGGCCGCGGCGGAGAAGCGGAAGTCTTCGCTTGCGGCGGTCAACGGAATGACCTTGTTGGCGACGGGCAGTTCGCGGTAGGTGCTCTCGCTTGCCTCCGGCTTCTTGTGCCGCATCTTCACGACGAAGGCTTCGTCCGCCTTCTTGGCCGGGGCAACCGCAGCCGGCAGCGGGCCGGGTTGATAACGCAGGCCGTCGATCGGCTCGGCGCCGATCGTGCCCGCGGGGATCAGTTCGTACAATGCGGTGACGACGTGGCCGGCACCCATCTCGCCGGCGTCCTTGGTGTCGTCCGCGAAGTCCTTCGTTGTCAGGGCGCGCTTCTCGTAGCCGAGCAGACGATAGGAACCGACGACCGCGGGGTTGAACTCGACCTGAATCTTCACGTCCTTGGCGACGGTCACCAGCGTGCCGCCGGCTTGCTCGACGAGCGCCTTGTTGGCTTCCTTGAGCGTGTCGATGTAGGCATAGTTGCCGTTGCCCTTGCCGGCGAGCTTGACCAGCATTTCATCCCGCAGGTTACCCATGCCGAAGCCGAAGATGCTCAGGAAAACGTTCGTTTTGCGCTTGTCTTCGATCATCGCCACGAGGCCTTCGGTGCTGGAGACGCCGACGTTAAAGTCGCCGTCGGTGCAGAGGATCACTCGGTTGGTGCCGTTCTTCCGGAAGTTGGCCACGGCGACGTCGTAGGCTTGTTGCAGGCCGCCCGCACCGTTGGTGCTGCCGCCCGCTTCGAGTCGGTCCAGGGCTTCGACGATCTTCGACTTGTTGACGGCCGACGTGGAATCGAGCACCAGTCCCGAGTTGCCCGCGTAGACGACCATGGCGACGCGGTCGTTCTCGCCGAGTTGGCTCACCAGCAGCTTCAGCGATTGCTTCACCAGCGGCAGGCGGTTCGGCGCGTTCATGGAACCGGAGACGTCGATCAGGAAGACGAGGTTGGACGGC
>Ga0105048_10010302_pt1 | contig 14824 bp, 8 predicted proteins | sample MAT05_FD_78382 | JGI IMG/M metagenome (GOLD analysis project Ga0105048, IMG submission 78382) | Freshwater microbial communities from Lake Fryxell liftoff mats and glacier meltwater in Antarctica - MAT-05 | ecosystem: Environmental > Aquatic > Freshwater > Ice > Liftoff microbial mat | place... | reverse complement strand
CGCACTCGACCGGAGCTGGCATGCCGAAGCCCCCCGCCTTGGGCGTCGTGGTGTTCGGCAAGACCTGGTAGAGCTTGATGCTCCCTGCCCAGCGGAAGCGGACCACGTCGTTGCCGCCCGCCCCGATCAAATACGGGTTCCACTGCGCCCCCGCGGCGTCGTTGTACACCTCGACGACCCGGCACTTGGTGCTGTATTTACCCGAAGCGCCGGGCAAATCGCAGCATTTGAGCTGGTCATTCGGCTTCTTGTACTCGAGCTGAAACTCCTGGTTCATGCCCGAGCAGATGCCGTTCCAGCACTGCATGGTCGTCGGGTTGTGGATAGCGTCCTCGTCCGAGAAGTGCAGGATTCCGGGGCGATAGTCCTCCGTGTCGATGAGGTACTCTCCTGCGGTCGGCGGCGCGTTGGCGCACGAGTAGTTCGGCCCTCCGACGCATTCCTTCTTCGGGCCGCTGGTGATCCCGCCGGGGATGGGCTTCTCCTGGAGGACGTCGTGCACCTGCACCACGTTGTGAAACCCCGTCCACCGGAACAGGATGAGATCACCCTGCTTGGGCTGCTCCTTGTGGAACACGTCAGGCAACCAGTCGTAATGCGCCTGGGTCTGGAAGTTGTTCACCTCGAAGATCGTGCAGTCTTTGCGCGTGGCATACGCCCAGTACCGGCCGCCGTACACGGTCTTGTCCGCGAGCGCGCTGCACGGCTGCGGCGCGTAGTAAGCGGCGGTGGCGGTGGCGGGGTCGGGCGCTACGGTCATCGATGCGGAGACGATGCCTCCCGCGGGATTGTCCTCGTCGACGAAGTAGTAAATCCCGGGCCGGTAACCGCAGTTGAAGGCCCCGAAGCTCAGGTAGAGATCGCCGCTGTCGGCCTTCGCGCCCGAGGTGAACCCGCGCGGGAAGCCCGGGTTCGCCATCGTGGGGCTCGGATGCCAGTAGTCGAGCCAGGAGGCGATTTGCACGACGTTGTGCCCACCGTCGCTCCAGTGGAAATGGATCGAGCTGCCCTCGGCGCCGTCGTGCCCGACGTTGGACGGGTTGGGCCAGACCATGTCGAGGACCGGGCCCATGGCGTTGACGACGCCGTCGCACGGCGCCTGCGCGATGTCGCCTTTGCCATAGCCGTCGCTCCCGAAGTTCGGATCGGGCCCGCCCGATCCGCTGCTCGAGCCCACGCCGCCCGGCCCCGCGCTCGATCCAGTGCTGCCTCCGGCCTGCCCGCCTGTCCCCTCGTTGCCCGGCGTCGAGCAGCCGCTCGCGCTCTCCAGCAAGCCGCCCGCGCCGAGGGCGACTCCGGCCAGCAACAAGAACGATCGACGCGCTCCGGATTCCATGGCTTCTCGCGGGTGGCTACTTCGCGCCGCCCTTGGGCCGCTTCTCGGGGGTCAAATCGTTGTTGCGCCAGTAATACTCGCTCTTCTTCTCGCTCGCGTCCGCGAAGCCGACCATCTGCATCTCCCCCTCGATGGCGACGGTGCCTTCAGGCACGTGGTCCTTCTTGACACAGGAGAACGTGATCACGGCCTTCTCGGCGGCCTTCATCGTGCCGCTGAAGAGGTTGCCGACGCAAGTCTGGTGCGGATGGGCCTGGCCCGCGGCGTCCTTCACCTCGAGCTGCTTGCCGGCCTTGTCGTAGAAGTAGGCCACGAACTTTCCGTACAGGATCACCGACGGCGATTTGTTCGTGACCCGGAATTGCGGCCCGCCGTCGGCCATCTTCCCCGTCCACGTTACCTCCATCATCCGCGCGGTCCCCTTGGCGTCGCAAGGCTTGCTCAGGGAGCCGTCGCCGGAAGAGCCCGCGGGGCAGTCGTGCACCGGGGCGCTGGCGCTGGCGCTGGGCGCGGGCGCGGGCGCCGTCGGCGCGGGGGCCGCCGACACCGGTGGGGGTGGCGGCGCGCTGCTCGCGCTGGGCGCAGCAGGCGCGCTGTGCTCATCGGAGCAGGCCCCGATCGCCACGGCGATCGCAGCGGTCATCAACGCTTTCGAGAAGGGTGTCGCGCTCGGCATGGCAGGCTCGCTTGTTGCGCTCGCAGGATCGCGAAGCGCGGATCTTTCGCACCATATCGCGAGCCCGTCCGAGGGAGCAAGCTCTCCCCATCGGCGCGATCATCTCCCTTGCAGCGCGCGCGGACGCGAAGAGCACGAACAAGGCAGTAGCCATTCCAGAGCTCGTCTCGAGAGACGATGACGAGGCGCGCGGTCTCCCTCGCGGCTCCACGTGGCGCGGGTCCCGGCGCTCAACAGGGCTTGACCCCGATGAAAGCGATCGGATACGCATGACCCTCGCAGGTGACGCGCGCCGGCGGTCCCAAAAGGAGGGTGCTTATGCACGTTTTGCTGATCGGAATCGACTCGTACAAGGGGAAAATCACCCCGCTCAACGGCTGCGTGAACGACATCGACGCGATGCAGCGCATCCTCGTCGATCGGCTCGGCGTCGACCGCGCGCAGATCACCCGCCTGACCTCGCCGCACGAGGGCACCGTCCACGAGACGGACGTCCCTTCGGCGCCGGCGACGCGCGAGAACCTGGTCCGCGCCCTGCGCACGCTGGGCGGCGAGGGCGTCAAGCCGGAGGACCGGGTGTTCATTTACTACTCGGGTCACGGCGCCAGCATCGTCGTCGAGGCCGCGGGGGTCCAGGCGGCGCGTGAGGGGTTGGTGCCCGCCGACGCCTTCATGGACGAGCAGGATGTGCCCCGTAAGCTCCTCCTCGATCTCGAGCTCAACAGCCTGCTCCGGGGCATCGCCGGGCGTACGCAGCAGGTGACCTTCATCCTCGATTGCTGTCATTCGTCCGGCGCCACGCGGGCCGCGTTCGACAAGAAGGGCGACGCCACGCGCGCGTTCGTGGTGTCGAAGCCGGTGCCCGCCGCCGCGCTCGCATTCGAGGGCGGCGAGCCTCTCACCGGCGCGCGCGGCATCAGCGGCGCGCACGGCGCGGTGGACGACTGTCAGATCGTGGCCGCCTGTCTCGCCGACGAGAAGGCTCTGGAGTGCGACGACGAGGAGGGGAGGAAGCATGGGCTCCTCACCCAGAAGCTGGTCACTCTCCTGAAGGCGGTCGATCCCAAGGATCTCGCGACGCTCACCTGGGGCCGGATCTGGCGCGCGGTGGTCGCGGAGATGGGGTCGGCGCGGCCGCAGCACGCCTCGTTGATGGGGAGCTATGCGCGGCTGGTGTTCAGCGGGCCGCGCACCGAGGGCGACACCGGGCACGGCGTCACGCGGCAGAGCGATAACACCTACAAGCTCGACGCTGGCACGCTGGTCGGCATCAACGAGGGGGCGAGGGTGGCTGTCTATCCCAGCGCGCCCGCGCATTTTCCTCCCCTCGACTCGCCCGAGGATCTCGCCGCCCGCATCGGAGTGATCAAGGTGACCAAGGTGACGAAGGGCTCCGCCTTCGCCGCCGCCGAGGGCGCGCTCTTCGACCTGCCCCAGGGCGCGCGCGCCCGCCTCGTGGAGCGCGACGCGCGGGCGCGGATCGCTGTCGGCCTCTCCCCGCACGAGGACGGGCTGGCCGGTCAGATCACGGGCTCGAAGATGCTGCGGCTCGCCGAACCCGGCGAGACCCCGGCCGTCCAGCTCGAGCGCCGCACTGACGGCGACTGGGCGCTCACCGACGCGGTCTTCGGCAAAGGGGAGATCAAGGACGAGCCCGTGCTCGTCCGCATCTCGCCGGGGAGCCTCGGCCGCGCCGGGGCGGTGCTCGAGCACTACGTGCGGTACTCCGAGCCCCTCCGCATGGCCGAGCTGTGCACGAGCCTCCCCGGCGCGCTCGCGGTGACCTTCCTCGACTGCAACGGCGTCGACTCGGATGAGGACCAGATCCTGAAGGGGATCGACCCGGCGGTGCCGAACCTGCCGGAGATCCTGCCCGCCGGAGACGGGATCCTGACGCGCACCCACGAAGACCTGGTCGCTATGCGCGTGCGCAACACCAGCGGCACCAAGCTCCGCGTGTGGCTCTTCGACTGCTCCATGGAGGGGAACGTGTATCTCCTCGGCAACGAGGTGATCGAGCCGAGGAAGCAGCACGTGTTCTGGTGCGAAAGCACCCTGGGCAGGCCCTTCGAGATGACGGTCCTCGAGGACCGCAAGGTGGGCATCGAGCGCATCGTGGCGATCGGCACCACCGCCCTCGACAAGTCGCTCGACCACCTGACGATGGCGGGCGACAAAGACACCTTCGCCGCGCTGCTCGCCGAGACCCGGGGCATGGGAGGCCGGCCGATGAAGGGGCCGGCCGAAGACCAGTGGACCGCGACCAGGCTCATGGTGCGCGTGCGAGCGAAGGATTGATGAGCGCCGAGATCAGCGCGAGCCCGCCGGAGGTCGCCGCCGTGGCGGCCTTCGTCGCGGGTGAGCCCGACGCGGGGCGCCGCGGGATGGGCGCCCCGCGCGCCTCGGTGACGGCACGCGAGGTCGATCACACCTTCAACCCCGACCCGTCGGCCGGGCTGTTCACCGGCGTGTCGACCTTCTTCGACGCCTATGGCCAGCCCTCTACCGAGATCCACGCGATCGATTTCGCGGTGGACGACGCCGTCGATCTCGCCGCGCTCTTCTCGCTCGAGCTGAAGCTGATCCAGCCTGCCAACGTGCGCCTCGCGCTCTCGGGCACGCCGAAGAAGCCCTCGCCCGTCGAGGCCCTGGCGCGGCTGCTGGCGCTGGGCGCGAAGCGGTACGAGGCGCGCTTCATCACCGTGCTCGACCTGCTCGACGATGTGTCGCGCTTGACGCGCGCGGACGGGATCCTGATCACCAGCTTCGCCACCCATGGCTACTCGTCCGGAGGGCGTGATCATCTGCTTTGCCAGGACTCGCTCCTCGCGCAGCCCCAGGTGAGCAGCCTCTGCGTGCAGGACCTCCTCGGCCGGATGCAAGAGCCGGATTCGACCCGCTCCAAGCGGCGCCTCCTGCTGATCGACGCCTGCCGCGAGTTCCTCAAGAAGAGCCGCGGGATGAAGACCGAGGGGCTCTCGGACACGTTCAACAAGGCGCTCGAGGCGGCCCACGGCACGGTCGTCCTCACCGGGACGGTCGCGGGCGGGTTCAGCTACGACGACGCCCAGAGCCAGAACGGCGTCTTCACCTCCGGCGTGCGCCAGGGGCTGCTCGGCGCCGCGGGCAGCGACGAGCGGGGCTTCATCACGCCCGAGACCCTCGCCGTGTACCTCAACGAGCGCGTCGCGAGCTGGGTAGCCCAGAACCGCAAGGGCGATCGCGAGCAGTCCACCGGGATCTCCAAGATCCTCGACGGCGCCTGCGCGCAGATGCCGCTCGCCGTGCACCACGAGAAGTGGACCGAGTGGCGGCGCCTCGAGGATCTGAAGAGCAAGCCGACGTCCGCGCAGATCGAGGCGGCGCTGGCGCGGCTCGACGACGAGCACCCCTTCTTCTTCGGCCGCGAGAAGCTCGTCGCCCAGATCGTGAGGACCCTGAAAACGAGCCCGATCGTGACGCTTACCGGGCGCGCCGGCTGCGGCAAGACCTCGCTGGTCCGCGCTGGGCTCGTTCGAGCTGCGGGACCTGGAGCGTCGCAACACCCTCGACGAGCGGCTCAAGGATCTCACCCAGACGGGATGGGGCGTGATCTTCCCGGAGGTCTTGCCGGGCAGCGAAGCCGCCCAGCAGCAGGAGGCCATCCTTTCGGCGCTCGCGCCGCTCTATTACCTCCTCACTCCTCGTCGGCGATCCTTCGGTCATCCCCTTCGAGTTCCAGTGCCAGCTCGACATCCAGCACGCCGTCGGCCGCATCCACTTCGACACCCTCGAGGACTACGCGAGCTACGCCCGCAGCGTGGCCGCGATCGAGCAGCTAGAACCTCCCGCCGAGCGGTGGAGGTCAACCACGTGCACCTCCTTTGCGCCCTGCCACGCGGGTGATCCCGCGACGGCGAGCACCTTCGCCGTGCTCCAGGCGATCGCGGATCGTAGCCGAGAGCAGGCGAGGGAGGTGATCGAGCTCGCCACCGGGGGGTCGAAGGCCGAGCTCCTGGAGTATTTCAGCAACGAGGGCGATTTCAGCAACTCAGGCAGCCTGAGGCGTGGCCTCCTCGTCGCCGCCGGCCATGGGCTCGCGCTCCCCGACGGCGACAACGAGCAGCCTGCGCTCCAGGGCGCGCTCCTCTGCGGGGAGTGGCCCGGACCGGGGGCGCCGCTCGCGGACCTCCTCCCCGATCATCGCTCCTCCGCCGCCGACATCGAGGGGCAGACCGACCTCTCGGGGAGAGTGGCGCTCTTCTGGAGCAGCTTCAGCGCGGGCACGCTGCGGATGGAAGATGATCGCCTGATCACCGGAAAGGCCCCTTGCCAGATCGCGCCCAGGCCGATGATCTCCGCGCTCGCCCAGCGGCTATTGGGCCAGAAGGCCGGCGGCGCGTCGGCGTTGATCGGGATGGTGCAGCGCGCCGCGTGCTTCTCGCTCCCGGAGAGCGACCAGGTCTTGAGATCGTTCCAGAAGGTCCTGGAGAACATCATCACGCGGCTCATGAGCGGCTATCCGGTGGGCGCCGCGCTGGACTTCTTCAACCAGTACTACGTGGAGCTGGCCGTCGATCTCCACGTGCTCCGGGAGGCGGACGACCTCTCCCCGGAGCACACGCGGCACGTCGCGGAGATCGCCGCGGCGGCGCGTGACGCGCGCAGCTTTGTCGTCATCGGCGATCCGGCGGCGCGGATCCCGCGTGATGGTCTGAGCTGAACACGCCTCAGGGGGAGGGCAGGGCGGGTGGGGCGGGCGCCTCGCTCGCCGGCTCCGGCTCGATCGGCAGCTGCTTGCAGGTGGCGCTGTAGACCTCGTCGCCCAGGTAGTACTTCCACTCTTCGCGGGTGAAATTGCGGATGGCGCGGTTGCAGAGCTGGCTCTCGAGCTCGCTCTGATAGACAGCGATGATCCGCGCGGTGTCATCCGAAAGGAGCACCAGCAAGCGAGTGCCGTCGGGGTTGAAGGCGGCGTTCTTCACCGTCCTGCCTTGAAAGATCGGCGCGCCGAGCAGCGCGCCGGTGCTTGGATCGAACAGCCGCAGCAAGCCGTGCTTGTCGACGGCGGCGACGCGATCGCTCCGCGGGCCTGGGGTCCACACGACCTGCGAGAGCTCGTGAGCGGCCAGCCTGCTCTTCAGCGTCCAGTCCTTCGTGTCCCAGACGCGGCCGGCGTCGGATCCGCCGGTGACGAGGAACGCGTCGTCGGGGCTCCAGGAAATGGAGAACGTCTTTTCGTTGCCCCCCTGGGGGACGTCCCGGGTCGGCTTGTTATCCTGGTCGCCGGCCCTCTCCAGCACCTTGTCGTAAAGGTGGATCCTCCCATTCTTGCCACCGGGAGTTCCATTATCGCCGCTGACGAGGCGCGCGCCCTCGTGGCTCCAGGCGACGTCGTTGACGCCGTCCACGTTGCCCTCGAGCGACCGCGGCGCGCCGAGATCAGGGCCAAGCAGCTGCACTTGCTCGGTGGACGCCCAGACCCGCTGGGCGACCACGTTCCTTTGCGGGTGCCAGATTGGATCGACGATCCGCTGGCCCGGATAGCGCGTCTCCGTGCGCTCGCCGCTCGCTGCTTCCCAGAGGATAGAGCTGTCCCTGTCGAAGGCCGCGATGAATCGTCCATCGCGGCTGCAGGTCGGCGTGGACTCGGGATCGGCGGTCCCGCTCAGGACCTGCTTCAGCGCGCCGGTGTCCGCGGCCCACAGCTTCACGCAGCGTCGGGCGTCGCGCGTGACGAGCGTCGCGCCGTCAGGGCAGTAGCGGACCGTGAGGATCCGGTCCGAGCCGCCCCCGAAATGGCGCACTTCGGCGGTGGTGTCGGCCGCGCGGAGGGTGACCACGCCCTGCTTGTCGGCGATCGCGACGACCTTTCCCGACGGGTCGTAGGTGGCGTCGAGGACGTCTTGCGCGTCCTGGCCGAAGCTCAGCGGCGGCGTCAGCCCGCGCTGGAAGATGCGCACTGTGCCGTCTTCGCTGGAGGTGGCCACGCGCATGGGGTCCGTCGGATCCCAGGCGGCGCCCGTGAGCGGGCCGTCGTGACCGGAGAGCACGACCACCTTGGTGCTCAAGAAGGTGTTCCAGATGATCGCGGTGCCGTCGGCGCTGCTGGTGAGCAGCTCGATGTTATCGAAGCCCCACTGGACGCTGACCAGGCCGGCCGCGTGCCCCTGGAGCTGGGAGGAATCGGTCAACACCTTGACGTGCCAGAGCCCCACCATCCCCGTCGTCGTGCCGGCCGCGAGGTACAGGCTCCGATGATCGAAGGCGAGCGCCCCGACCGCCCCGACGTGCAAATGGCGGGGCGGGGCCGCGCCGCTGCTATGGAGATCGACGCCGTCGTCAGTCGTCGTCGCGTACCAGCGCCCGTCGGCGCTGACCGTGCAGTGGTCGACCCGCTCGGTGTTGTCCTCGAGCACCCGTACGGGCTTCCCGGCCGCGCGCGGCGACGATTGAACCCGGTAGATGGCCGCGTAACCGAGCTTGTCCTCCTTGGACCTGCCACAGAGCAGCACCTCCTTGCCGCCGGGCAGGAGGCTCCCCTCGGCGATCTCCAGATCGTTCATCTGGATCCACCCGATCACCGCCGCTTTATCGGCGCTCCAGACCTCCACCTCGTCGATCCCGACGAGCAGCGCCAGCTTGCCGTCGGGGCTCCACGCGACCTGTTGCGTCTTCGTGCCCCGGAGCTCCGCGGAGGTCTGCACCTTCAAAGCATCCTTTGCGGTGCTGACGACGGCCCACTGGTGCCACCAGCCGGTATGGACGAGGAGCCGCTCCGCGAGCGGATTCCACCGCACCTGGTCGACGTCATTGTCCAGCTTGATCCGGGAGAGCTCGGCGCCTGTGGCCGGGCTCCACAGCACCACCGAGTGATCGCCCCCGCTCCCGGCGATCAAGCGGCGCCCCAGCGACGCGGGCGCCCAGGCGAGGCCAGAGACGCGGATGTCCTGTCCGAAGCGAAGGATCCTGGCCGTCGCCGCCGTCCGATCCTGCACCGCGCGCAGGCCGCTGTCGGTGTCGAGCGTCTCGCCGCGCCGACTGGCCTCGACGGAGAGGAGCAGCGCTTGCTCCTGGGTGACGCCCATGTCGTCCCGCCCAGCTTCGGCGACGAGCCGGCTGTGAAGCGCGCGGAGGTTGGATTGCTTGGCGCTCTTCTCGGACGTCTGGGCGCGGATCTTCTCCTTCTCGGCGAGCTCGGCCGAGTCCTTCGCCTTCTCCTGGGCCGCGACCGCCTTGCCCCGGGAGATCAGCGTCAGCAGCGAAGTCATCGACAGGCCGGCGATCACCAGCACGACGGCCACGCCCAGCGCGAGGTACCGATTCCGCCGGCGCTCCCCGCTCCGCACCAGGAACCGAGTCTCGAGCGCGTTGAACTGGAGCGCGTCCTTCTTCCGCAGAGCCTGGAGCTGCGGCAGCCGGGGATCGGCGTTCCACAGGCGAGCGGCGTCGTGGCCGTTCACTCTCCACTCCTCGGCGGCCACGGTGCATGACCGCAAGAGCGGCAGCTCTTCCCGGTACTCGGCCAGGATCTCCCAGAGCGTCTTCCACCCGGTCACCAGCTTGTCGTGCGCCGCCTCGACATAGACGTTGGCGTCTTTCTCTCCTGCGGGCGCCGATCCGGGCTTCGCGACGTCGTCCTCGCGGCCCTCGACGACGAGGCGGGCCTCCGAGAGCTCTTTGACGATCCGCGCGGCGCGGGCGGTCTCGTCCGCGTCGGTGGAGTCGAGCTCGCGCTTGAGCAGCCGGCGCTTGGCGGCCTCGCCGCCCTTGAGCGACACCAGCCGCAGCAGCACACGCGCCATGGTCTTCTTCGCCGTCTCGTCGGGCTGGCCGTCGTAGATTTTGTCCGCGCGCGTGCCGAGCGCGCCGGTCACGCCGCCGAGCTTGTCGTAGTCGGTCTTGGTGAGCGCGCGGTCGGTGGCGTCGCGCTTGATCCGCTCCCGGTAGAGCTCGCTCAGCGTGAACGACAGCAGCGGCAGCGCGCCTGGGCTGTCGTGGACCTCGTCAATCAGCTCGTCCACCAGCGCCGGTGGATCGAAGTCCAGGACGTGCTCGCGGGCCGGCCCTTCAATCACCTCGCGCAGCTCCTCCCGGCTCATCGATCGCACCGGAAAGCGCGCCCCGGGGTTGTCCCTGGAGATCTCGAGAAAGTGCGGCTCGAAGTCGGCGCGCAGCGTCCCGATCACGCGCAGCCCCGCCGCGCGCGCCTCCTCCAGCGCGGCGAAGAAGCTCGCGCGCTCGTCACCGTGCGACGCCATCGTCACCAGCTCTTCGAGCTGATCGACGATGAGGAGCACCTCGAGGGCGGGCTCTCGAGCCCGGAGCTGGCGCGTGGCCTCGGCGAGCGTGGGGGGCTTGGCGTCGGCGTGCGGCGGCGACCCAGCCCCGCTGCCGTCAGCGGACCACGCCTCGATCGCGTGCGCCGCGACCTCGAGCGCGTGCGCGGGCGACGTCCCCGGCCGCACCGGCGGCATGATCGCCCAGCGCGTCACCTTCTGCTTCAGGTGATGGACCAACCCCGCCTTCACCAGCGACGACTTTCCGCTCCCCGAGGCGCCCACCACCAGCGTCATCGATTGCGCCGCCACCACCGCGGCGAGCTGCTCCGTCAGCTTCTCGCGGCCAAAGAACATGGCCGAGTGCTTCTCGTCGTACGACTGGAGCCCTCGATAGGGATTGTTCTCGTCCGAGAGCGAGAGCGCCGACGGCAGGTCGGTCTGCCTCCCTGGCATCTCGAAGATGAACTCTCCCTGGCCTCGATTGTCGATTTGCCAGAGCATGGGCCGCTGCATCGCGCGGCCGAGCCCGCTCTCGGCCTGCGCCATCACGCTCTCGATGTAGAGGTGCAGCTCCGCCGCCGTCGTGACGCCGTCCCCCTTCCGCCCGTCGAAGCCCACGTCCGCGGCCGACTCTCGCAGCGCGCTGATCAACGCCAGCGCGAAGGGTGAATGACCCTCGCCGACGTCACGAGTCCCCAGCACCTTGCCCGAGACGACGTCGAGCGCGGTCTCGTTCGACGAGGCCGAGGTGATGACCTGCCGCGCTGGATCGCGCAGATAGCGCTCGTAGCGCTCCTTGGTGAGCTTCTTCTTGATCGGCCGTCCCGCGATAGCGCGGGTCTTCGTCCACTTGAAGGCGCCGGCAAAGCAGCAGTCGAGCAAGATCAGGACGTGCTTGCACTTGAGCTGGTCGAGCGCCTGCTGGACCTCGGCCATGGGGAGGAAGGACTGGAGGTTGTCGCGATCGGCGTCCTGGGGGACGAAATAGCCTCGAGGCCCCTCGACGTCGCCGTCGCCGCCGGTCTCGGCGATGCCGTGGCCGGCGAAATAGATGACCACCCGGTCGTCCTCGCTGACCCTCCCGGGGAGCCCGTTGAACAGGGCGCGGAGCTTCTCCAGCGTCGCGTCCTCGTCGATGTGGAGATCGACCTCGTAGCCATGGATGTCGGCGAGGATGCGGGCGATGGCCTGGGCGTCCCTCACCGCGCTCCCGAGCGGGGGGATGTTCTTTCCATACCGGTTGATGCCGGTGATGAACGCGTAGCGGCGACTGCCACTCATGACGTGGCGGCGAGACGCTTCAGCTCGCCTCCGAAGGCCTGAATTTTCCGGGTCATGAGCCTGAGAGCGTATTGAACAAGCTCTGATCCTCCTGAGAACGATCCGCGTCAGGGGGCGAGGGCGCGCGTCCTGCTGCGCGACCCCGCCCCCTGCGCCGACCGCTCAGATATTGGTGCTGTTGGGAACGTTGTCCGGGTGCAGGAAGGGATAGCTCTGCCCCTTCCGCGGGGCGCGCCCGTTCCGCTCGTCGACCGCCGTCGCGCACGCGGTCAGGGCCCGCTGGTAGTTCATCACCGCGTTCTTGCCGAGATCGTTGAGCTTCTCGTGGAAGGAAGAGTCGAACTGGCCGATCCTCCCGAACACCTTCTGGGTGATCACGTTGAGGATGTCCCCTTGATAGGCGGCCTTCTCGAGGGGCGGCAGCACCTTCATCAGCCCGCCTTCGGTCGCGTAGGCGGCGCCGGGCGCGTTGGGAACGACGGAGAAGAACTGGAACTGGCTGAAGTTGATGCCGGCGTGCCCCGGACCAGCCTGCCAGACCAGCCGCGCCAGCACGTCAGCGAGCTGCTCCTTGGTCGTCACCGTCTGCGGGAAGCCCTTGGCGGCGAGGTTTCCCTTGCCCTCCTGGTAGAGCTCATCCACCCAGTTCTTGAGCTCGAGGTCCGCGGCGACGTTGGGGGCATCATTGTAGTAAGCGCCGACGTACTCCGCCGTGAAGGCCTTGATCGCCCTCCAGATCGGCAGCCCGTCGTCGCGGTACGGGTACACGGGCAACCCCTGCGTATCGAGGGTGCCCTGCCGACCGAGGTAGTTCTCGAGGTCCCAGTCGTTGAAGCTCCAGACCTTGGCGTAGTAGTCGGCGACGATGCGCAGGCTGCCCTTCTCGAGATCGCCGGCCATCATCCTGTCGGCGAAGCCGCCCTTGTTGACGAGCTGGAGCCGACCGAGCGCGTTGTTGTAGAGGAGCGCCCAGTAGATCTGGAGCAAGAGCGCGCCGATCGGGTGATTCACCGGCAGGTTGCGCCGCGTGGCGACGGCGAAGGCCTCCTGGGCGAAGTGCGCCTCGCTCAGGTGGGTGCCCATCTCGTGGTAGTTGAAGTCCGCGACGCTGAACAGCACCCGCGCCACGTCCCAGTCGGCCTCCTTGGGCGTCCGGATCCGCCCCGGGGTCTGGCCGAGCTGGATGGCGACCGGCGTGAGCTGTTGACTCTTGGCGTCGGACCAGAACACGCCGATGGCGGCGGGCATGAACCGCCCCTCCTGCACCGGGATGCCGTCCAGCAGCCAGTAGTCACAGAAGTAGAGCCGGTGAGCGGCGATCTCGGACTTGATGGTGGCGCCGGCGCCCGCGACCGCCGCGACGTGGTCGTCGGTGAGCGGCATCTTCTGGAGCAGCGCTGCGGCCCGGTCGCTGGTGAGCCCCTGGACGACCCGCGGATTACACCCCGCGAGCCGCTGCCACCCGAACATCGCGTCGGTGTTGAACACGTCGGGGAGCTGGTCGAAGCCGATGACTTTCTTGCCAACGCGCGTGAACCGCTCGGAGTCCTTGAGGTAGGCCTCGTACATGACCTTGTAGTCCGCGGGCGACCGCAGGGGCTTGTTGTCCTTGATCAGCTTCTTGCTGACGTCGGCGCTGTTGCCCACGTACAGGACCCTGGGGAGGATGTACGAGGCGAGCTCCGGCACGTCCACCAGCGGGACTCCGGTCTGGTTGTCGTAGCCGTCAGTCGAGAGGATTTTGCCGACGAGATCCCTCGTAGCGCCCTCTTCCGGGCGCGCGAAAACTGGATTCCCGGCGAGGACGTTGGGATCATGGAGGGCCTCCTCGCCCTGCTCGTTCGCGATCCTGGTCAGCTCGTTGTTCTGCGCGTCGGAGAGCAGCAGATCCGCGAGGTCCGGGTGCGGCGCGTTCACGTCCTGCGCCGTGGGAGACGCCTCTCCGAGCGCCCTCGATCCGTCCCCCAACGTCGCGTTGCGGAGCGTGGGGACGCCGTGGATGTAGTCATGGTACCACTGGTATCGCTTGCGATCGAGGCCCTTGGCGCGCTCCTCGCGGTTGCTCTCGGTGGCCAGCGTCAACGTCTTCGAATCACTCATCGTCGTCTCCTTCCGGGTTGGCGGGGCCGACGATAGCAGCAAGCATGCTGATCTTGACCCGATTCCGATGAACAATCTCACGAGCCGCGCGGGCGACCTCCATGCCCCCACCGCGCCGCCCGGTGAGCTCGGGCGCGGTCGCCGAAGTTGTGCGCGTGCGCGCCGTGCAGTCCCTGTGCGGAGAGCGGTGGATTAATCAGAGGGGATAAGCACTGAAGACAGCCACTCGAGCGACCCCAGCGACGGCCAGGCAGCTTCGACGGGGATCACCGGCCTGGAGGCGATCTTGCGCGGCGGCTTCCCCCGCGACGAGATGCATTTGGTCGAGGGCGCCGCGGGGACGGGCAAGACGACGCTCGCGCTGCAACTCCTGCTCGCCGGCAGGAGGGCGGGAGAGAGCGGGCTCTACGTCACCCTCTCTCAAACCAGGAAGGGACTCGAGGTGATCGCCCGCTCGCACGGCTGGTCGCTGGAGGGGATCACCGTGCACGAGCTGTCTCCGGGCGCCGTCGCGGAGCGCATCGCCGCGCATCAGACGGTGCTGTACACCGCGGAGGTGGAGCTGGCTGAGCTCACCGAGGGGCTGCGTTAGCAAATCGAGCAGATCAAGCCCAGCCGGGTCGTCTTCGACTCGCTCGGGGTGGTCGGCCTGCTCGCGGACAGCGATCGAGGGGGGCGCGCGTCCACCTCTGCGCCACCACAGCGCCGTGAAAGCCAGCGCCATCAAGGTGCTTCTGGTGGATGATCATCGGATCATCCTTGACGGGCTGAGCGCGCTGCTCCGGAGCGAACCGGACATCGAGGTGGTGGCGGAAGCGGAGGAGGGCCTCGCCGCGGTGCGGTTGGCAAGCGAGCTTTCGCCGGACGTGGTGGTGATCGACATCGCGATGCCAGAGCTCGATGGCATTGATGCCACCCGGCAGATCAAGGGGCGCAACCCCCACGCGATCGTGATCGCCCTCTCCGCCAGGACCGATGCGCAATCGGCGCTCCAGATCCTGGAGGCCGGCGCGACCGGCTACCTGAGCAAGAACGCTGCGTTCTCCCAGCTAAATCACCGACCGCGATCCTGAAACAACACAAGGCTTGGAACCGCGCGCGCAAGCAAGCGGACCTGCGCGATCCCCGGTCCGCTTGCTTGCGCGCGCGGTTCTAAAGGGTGCGTGCGTG
>Ga0105048_10010301_pt1 | contig 14825 bp, 14 predicted proteins | sample MAT05_FD_78382 | JGI IMG/M metagenome (GOLD analysis project Ga0105048, IMG submission 78382) | Freshwater microbial communities from Lake Fryxell liftoff mats and glacier meltwater in Antarctica - MAT-05 | ecosystem: Environmental > Aquatic > Freshwater > Ice > Liftoff microbial mat | place... | reverse complement strand
GCGGCACAGGGGCCGGGTGGGCGCTGAGCCCCCCCCCCCCCCCCCCCCCCCCGCCCCCCGACCGGGGCCCCCCCCGGGGGGCGGGGGCGCCCCCCCCGGGGGGGGGGGGGGGGGGGGGGGGGGGGGGGGGCTCAGCGCCCACCCGGCCCCTGTGCCGCGGAGAGGCGTCCGGGGCGGACTCCGGCGCCCTCCGCCTCTTGAGGCTCTCGGGCCTGTGCGTGCGGCCCGCGATGTCCCACCGCTTGTGGACGCCCCAGAAGCCCACCCCCGGTACTGGACGCCGCAGCGCACCACCTCTTTGGGATTGCTTCGGCACTTTCCGGATCGATGGTGGGCGCCGGCGGCATCGAAGGGAGGTCGAACCAGCGCCAGCACGGGGCCAGCAGGGGGAAAGGCCTCCGGCAGTGCTCCATCGAAGCAGTCTTCCATCGAAGGGACAGTCTCCCATGAACGTGATCAACTCCGTGAACCGAGACGCCGGCCAGAAGAACGAGAAGGAGCGGGGCAAGGCGGGTCTGGCCATCCTGCTGTGGATGCTCGGCGTTCCCGGGTCGATCGTGCTACTGTATCTCGTCTTCGCCCGTTAGCTCGTCGAGGTTCTTCCGCAGATCCGCTCCTCCGCTGCCGTAGGTCCGTGTCCAGCGGCCATTCTCGACGCACCGGGGTAAGGACGTTGGATCGGCCTCCACTTGGAGAACGACTTTGCGCTCCGTCGACGTGAGCGTCCGTCGTCGCCGCCCGGAGGCGATGGACGACCCCGAACTGGACATCGTCCGCCACGATCACGCGTTGCACGGACTCGCACGCATCAATGTGCTGAGCGGAACGGTGGGTGCGCTTTGGGGCGCGCTCGCACCCCTTCGAGAGGCGTCACGCGGAGCGAAGTTGCGGATCCTCGACGTCGCCAGCGGCGGCGGCGACGTCCCGCTCGGTCTCTGGCGTCGATTCCGGCGTGCGGGCGCGGACGTCGAGATCGTCGGAACCGATGTGAGTGCGGCGGCCGTCGCCTTCGCCGCGAATCGTGCGCAAGCCCTCGGCGCGTCCGTCGAGTTTCGTCAACTCGACGCCGTCGACTGCGAACTTCCGACGGGTTTCGACGCGATCACCTGTTCGTTGTTTCTGCATCACCTCGACGGCGGAGATGCGGAGAGGTTCTTGACGAAACTCCGCGCTGCGTCGCCCCAGACGATCGTCATCGATGATCTCGATCGCAGCCGGCGAGGTCACTTCCTAGCGCGGGTGATCCCACGGTTGATCTCTCGATCCGACGTCGTCCACGTCGACGCGACGCGATCGGTGGAGGGCGCGTTTACGGTCGACGAGATGCGCGCGCTCGCGACGCGATGCGGGCTCGTGGGCGCGCGGATCGTCCGTCGCTTCCCTTGCCGCTGGTCGCTGACATGGAGCGCGCCCTGATGCGCGAGTGTGATGCCCTTGTGATCGGGGGCGGCCCCGCGGGCGCGACGGCCGCGATCCTGCTCGCGCGAGCCGGATGGTCGGTGATCGTGATCGAGGCTGCCCGGTTTCCGCGACGCAAGGTGTGCGGCGAATTCCTCTCGGGAACCAGCCTCCCGTTGCTCGACCGACTCGGGGTAGGAGAAGATTTTCGTGCGCTGGCTGGGCCTCCGGTCACATACGTCGGCCTCTTCGCGGGCGAAGCGACCGTGAGCGCGCCGTTGCCAAGCGCGGACGGCGTCTTTGGTCGCGCGCTCGGCCGCGAGCAACTGGACACGCTCCTTCTCACGCGAGCTCGTGAGTCGGGTGCAGACGTGCTTCAGCCGGCGACCGCGACCGCATTCGCGACCGACGGCGACGGTTTCGTCTGCAACGTCGCGTGGAACGAAGCGAGCGGCGGCAACGATCGCCCCGTCGCGATTTCGGCGCGCATTGTGATCGCCGCCCACGGATCGTGGGCGCCGGGTTCGCTCCCCACACAGCCGCGCCGGCGCGCGCCCCGGGCGAGCGATCTCTTGGGCTTCAAGGCCCGATTCGATCGTACCCGCCTGGCGCCCGGTCTCATGCCGCTGCTCGCCTATCCCGGCGGATACGGCGGGATGGTCCACGTGGGGGACGGGCAGACGAGCTTCTCCTGTTGCGTGCGCAGGGATCGACTTCAATCGATTCGGGCTGCGACGCACGGCGAAGCGGGCGAGGGGGTCCGGGCGCACATCGAGCGGTCATGTCGGGGCGTGCGGGAAGCGCTGGCGGGTAGTCGCCAGGACGGATCTTGGCTCGCGACTGGGCCCATCCGCCCGGGTCTGCGACTTTCCTCGTCGAACGGCATCTTCTCCATAGGCAACGCGGCGGGCGAAGCCCATCCCGTGGTCGCGGAAGGGATCAGTATGGCGATCCAAGGTGCGGCGCTGCTCGTTCATCGGCTTCTTCCGTGTCGAGGGGCCACGCGCGGCAGCTCGGATCTGTCCGACGCCGGAGCACGCTACGCCCGGGATTGGCGTCGGGCGTTCCGCGGGCGCGTCGCCGCCTCGGCCTTCGTGGCCGGCTGGGCTATGCGTCCGAGCCTCACGAGCGCGTCGCTCCCGATCCTGCGCGCGTTGCCGCGAGTCCTCACCCTTGGAGCGCGACTGGCTGGCAAAGGGACGCGTTTCGCGGGGATCCTGCGGTGCCAAGCATGAGTCTCTCGATCCTGAGCATCGGCACGGCGGTGCCTGACACGGTCGTCACGGCGGCGCAAGCCGAGGCGGTTGCCCGGGCGCTCTGCAACTCGCCGAACGGCGCGGCGTGGTTGCCGAAGATCTACGCAGGAACGGGCATCACGACGCGCCACCTGTCGATCACGCGGGCGGTGCTCGACGACGTGATCGCAGGATCGAAGCACTCGGGCTCCGCGTTTCTCCCGACCGGCGACGTCGACGACGCCGGCCCGACGACGGCGCGCCGCATGGTGCACTATGCGGAGCACGCGACGCCACTCGCTCTCAAAGCGGCGCGGCAAGCACTCGAGCGGTCGACGCTCGCATCGCGGGACATCACTCACCTCGTCACGATCTCCTGCACCGGATTTCAGGCGCCGGGCGTCGACGTCGCGCTGATCAAGGGGCTCGATCTCGCGCTGACCACGGAACGGACGCACGTCGGATTCATGGGCTGCCATGCCGCGCTCAACGGATTGAGGGTCGCGCGCGGTTTCGCCGACGCGGACGCCGCGTCACGAATCCTCGTCTGCGCTGTCGAGGTCTGCAGCGTGCATTACCACTACGGCTTCGACGCCCAGCGTGCCGTGGCGAACTCACTCTTCGCGGACGGCGCTGCCGCCTTGATCGGTGTGCCCGACTCGGAAGGGCCTGATGACGCATGGCGACTGGCGGCGTCGGGGGCGTGCCTGTTTCCCGACTCGGAGGCCGCGATGTCGTGGTCGATCGGGGATCACGGTTTCGTGATGACGCTGTCGAGGCAGATTCCGGCGCTGATCGGACGTTCGCTTGCACCCTTTATGATCGGTTGGCTCGCGCGGCATGGATTGGCGCTGGCGGACGTGGCGACGTGGGCCGTGCACCCCGGCGGCCCGCGCATTGTGACGGCCGTCGAGGAGGCGTTGGGCCTCGACACGTCGGCGACCGCGGCGTCGCGTGCGATCCTCGACGAGTATGGCAACATGTCGTCGCCGACGATCCTCTTCGTGATCGACCGATTGCGGCGCGGCAACGCGCCTCGGCCATGCGTGGCAATTGGGTTCGGTCCCGGTCTGAACGCCGAGGTCGCGCTGTTCCTTTGAGCCGCCGAGCGACGCGAGCTTCGACAGTGCCCTGGGTCGACGTTCAGGGTCGTGTTTGTGCTGTGCGTACACGAAGAGCAGCCCCGGGTCGGATGGCCGTCGGGCGCGGAGTCGGTCCCTTGTGTCCTCCGCTGGGCGCTCCATGGGCGAGTCCGTCAACTCCACGGTGGCGATCCTCATGATCGTGACGATACCGTCGATCTCGATCCAAGACGCGCAGTGCCGCTCGTCGAGACCACAGCGAGGGCGAGATCTGGCCGCGACGGACGCGGAGTGGGGCCCGGCTGGCGCTCGCGATGCCGTAGATCGCGCGCGCGGTCGCTGACACTGGGTGCCTCTGGCGAACGGACGGTGATGGTGAGGACCTCACCCGCCGAACTCCTGCGCTTTGCGTACGCGATCGGCGCTTTCAGGCCCGTGTCCTTGAGCGGGGCCGGTCGCCCCTCTGCCTCATGGGGTGATTCCTTTCAGCACCGTCGCCCCATCGTGGTTGATCCATCGCACGGTGACCTTGGTCGACTTCGGCGGCGGGAACCGGCGCGATGTCGGCGAGCACAGCGACGCCTACCGGTTCCTGCGGACACGGGGGATCGATCTGGCACGAACGCCACCTTCGACCGACCACCGTGCTTTCGCGTTCGACCGCGCCGCGGACTGCTGGCAGGTCGACGTCATGTACGTGCCCTCGATTGCGACCAACACGGGCACGCGGCGCAAGACGTACCCGATCGTGGTGGTCGACGGCGCCACGCGGTTGGTGGCGCACGCCGAGTTCGAATTCGAGCCGCATCTGCGGAGCCTGAAGGACGCGCTCAAGCAGGCGTTCTTTAAGCGCGGGCTGCCCCGGCGCCGCTACACGGACGACGGGAAGGTGTTTCGCAGCCGATTGCTCCTCGCGGTGTGTGCGCGCCTGGGCCTCCACCTGATCCACACGCGGCCCTATCGCCCGCAGGGGCGTGGCGAGGTCGAGCGCTTCTTCGGGACGGTGAGATGAGGGTTTCTGCGTCGCGTAGACCTCCCGCTCGTCGAGAGCCTCGCGGCGCTCAACCGCATGCTCTTCGCCTTCGTCGAGGGGGAGTCTCGCCGCCGACCTCTTCTCCCGCCCGCAGTTCCTGGTCGTACGCTTGACGCCGCGCGGACTGCGCCTGCTGCCCACCGACGAGGTGGTGGAGGCGCTCGAGGGCCACGTGATCTCGATGAGGCCCCCACGAAAGCTCGTCCTCGAGGGCCTCCTCGCTTGGCCGTCCGACGCCGCCGTCACGGCCAAGGACGGAAAGCGGTGCCACGACTGCCTGCACCCTCTGTGCCGCCCGCAGTTCCGTCTGCGGCTCGCAGACCGCCACGCGCACTACGTGCTCGACCTGGCCGTCACCTCCGCCAAGAACCTCGTCGCCCTCGAAGAGATCCTGCGCGCGCAGGGCCTGCGCCTCATGGACGCGCGACTGCGCTTGACCGTCACCGATCGGGGCCTCTGTGGCGAGGTCGCCTTCGAGCGGTTGCCGTAGGACTCCATCGCCGGAGTCACCCGCGAACTCCTCCGCGATCGGTGCGAGTCCTTGGAACATTGCGGAGGTCAACACCCCGGGGAGCCCCCGCGCTCCGGGATCGAGCGTGACGACGGAGGCCCGGGGAAACGCGGTTGCTGACAAGCCGGAATGGCTCTCCTTCGTACCGGTCGGTTCGAAACACCCTCTGCATCGTCCGGCAGGACCGCCATCCCTCATCCGTCAACCGGCGCGCCGCATCGTGGCCAAGCCGCGAAGCGGACGGCTCGGTCTCTCGCCGAGCGCGCGGGGGCTAGAAGTCGATCTCGAGCCCAATGACCGGGGCGACGACCCAGAGCCAGCGGTTGTCGCCGTCGTTCACTGGGTCCTTGCGGCCCACGCTTGTGTACATCCCCTCCACGTTGACACCCGCGCGGATCGTGACGTGGCGACTGACCACGTAGCCCAGGCCCCCTTCACCGAAGACGCCGAAGCCGCTGTCGTCGTGCAGATAGTCGGTCGTCCAGAAGTACTCCGGGCCCGCGCCGACCCACCCGAACCAGCGGCTTCCGTTGAAGGAACGTTGGTACGTCGCCTTGGCCCCGACGCTGTGGAACGTACCGCCGTCCTGGCCCGAGGGGAGCCGGTCGAACTGCGCTGTGTGCTGGCGATAGAAGCCGTCGACGCCGAAGCAGGAACCGCACAGCGAGTGCCCGATGTCGGCCCCGAAGTAGCCGCAATTGTCGGCCGCGTCGGTGCCGGTCCAGTACGACACGCCGCCGAGGGCGCGAACGTGCCAGCCGCCTAGGCCCTGCTCGCACGGGAGGCCACACCCCGACCAGCAAGCCTCGGCGGGCGGCGTGCAGGGCGGCGGCGCGCACGGGGGCAGCGGTTGCAGCGCTGGGGCGGCCGGGCGGGCGAGCCCTTGCGTGACGGGCCTCGCGGCTGCGGGCGGGGGCGGGACGTCCTTGGCCTCGCTGGCCGAACCCGAGGGGAACGGGGCGCGACGCGACGAGGCGCATCCCGTCGTCAGTCCGGCGACGACCACTACCACTCCGAGAACGCAGGCTGCGGCGCGCATGTTGCCCCCTGAGAATTCCGGCCGCGAAATTCCGAGTCCACGCCGGACAGTCCCGTTCGGACCGCCCGCCGCCCCGGGTCGGGTCGCGGCCGACCCGATGTCAGCCAATCGTAGCATCGCTCGCGACCGGCCACAATCACGAGTCGCGGATGAGGCGCGGATTCGATCTGGATCGCTCCCCCGGGGTCCGGGCCGCGTGCCGTTTTCCCATTCCGTGCGCGAGCGGCCACGTCGGAGTCCAGCGCGGATCCGCGCGTCGCCTCGCTCCAGTTGGTGCTGACGGTCCTTCGCCCGGCAGATGCACGGAAAGTCCGAGGTGCCGACTGGCACGAGAGCCGCGCCAAGCCCGACTCCTCGAGCCCCCGACTCCTCGAGCCCCCGACTCCTCGAGCCGTCGGGACGCGACCGCGGGAACCGCGCCCAATGTCCTCTAGGGCGCGGTCACCGTGTTTCCTGCCAGGACAACCTGACCATTGCGCGCCAGCAGTCGGCCCTCCGCCGTCGCGCCGGTCTTCAGCGTGATGTCGGTCAGGGCCAGGATGGTCCCGGCGAACTGGACGCCCACCTCGAGGACGGCAGAGCTGCCAACTTGCCAGATGACGTTGCAGGGGCGTACTCCCTGCAAGAGGATCTTGCGGCCCGTTCCCACGTTGAGCGAAGAGACCATCTGGAAGACGAAGACGTCGTCCGGACCGCCGATCAGCAAGAGGTCCGCCACGACCACCGACAGGAACGACGAGGACGTGTAGACGCCCGCGGTGAGGATCTCCCCGCCGAGGTCGCCCACGCGAGTCGCCGTGCTGGGCAGCGCCACGGCGGCGTTGTACGCCGTGATCAGGTCGTTTTTCGCCTGCAGGGCCGGGGCGTCGGCGATGTGCGTCACCCCGCTGACGGCTGGAGACCCCGTGACGGCGCTCCCCGGATGCAAACCGAGGTCTCCGTCGAGAAACGTCGCGCCGGTGTTCGTGATCGTGGTTCCAGCCAGCACCGCGTACGACACCGCCGTGCCGAAGTCGATCTGGGGCAGACACGGGCCGGGAGGCGGCGGCGGGGCGCAGTTGATGCCGGTCGTCGTGAAACTCGACGCGAACGCCGTCAGGTGCTGTCCGCCGATGTCCAGGACCGACGCAGACACCGCGATGTCGTACGTCGTGCAGGGCAAGAGATCACCCGCCGGGGTGCAGGTGGCCTCCGTGCGAGTCCCGCCATCGATTTCCTGGAAGACGAGGCTCTCGCACGGCACGATCGGCCCCCCTCGCTCCTTGAGGATGAAGGTGAGGTCGTTCACCGTGCCTTCGTCCATCAGCGTGCTGAAATCGAGGACGATCTGCGTGTCTGCGGGCACGTCCGGGGCTCCGTTCTCGGGGCCGACCTGCTCTACGAAGGGTGCAGGCAACGGGACCGGGGGGGGGCGGGGGACGAGGTTGCTGTCCCCTCCGCAACCGCACGACGGGAGACTCAGGAGCACCGCGAGGGCGACGAACGACGGGTACTTCATGTTCGCTTTCTGTCTCGATCTCGACACGGATTTGCCCGATGACGAGGACGGGTCCACAACTCTTGGATGCCGGAGCCGGCAGTCTGGGTACGGCAATTCCCCGGCAGCCCGGACGTGACGACCCGCTGCGCGGCCCATCCGAGGTCAGTTCCCGCGTGACGCCGGGACCTGTGGAAGCGGGTCGGTCGCGGCCCGTCGTCGTAACTCCCGCCCGGGGCACAGGTTGCGTCGCCCCCTCCGCGACGCCTCGCTAGAGCCATCGCACCGCGGTTTCTCTCCGCCGCGCGTTCGAACAGAGAAGTGGCTCCCCATTGTGCGCCTCTCGCGAACCCCTCGCTGTTTTCGAGATTCGGGGGCCGCGACGCCGATTGGATTGCCAATCGTCGTAAGCACTTTATCCAAAGGCACTTGGGACTTCCAATCGACGCCGACCGAGACCAATTCGGTGCGAGACTCGACCCGGTCGCGGGCGCAATCGACCGGGGGCTCCCCCGTGCTGCGGGCGTCGCGGCAGGGGCATCGACGCGAGCTCGTGAACTGAACTCATCCTGCACCGGGGATGAACCGTGTTCCGCTCGCGCCCTCCCGACGCTTCCCGCGGCCGACGCCTGCCCGTCCGCCATCGGCGAGAAAGTCCGGTCGACCGGGACCGGGTCGGCATCTGAGAGATCGGTGGTGGCTGCGTGAAGGGATCCAGGCGAGATCGGCTGGAGAGGACTCCCATGGCACAGAATGGCAGCGTTGGAGGGCGAACCAAGCCCGTTCGAGCGCGGGCCCGCGGGATGCGGGCATCGCGCCGGGCGCCCGGCCACAGTTGTGGAGCGGGACCGTTCGGGGACGCCCTCGCTCGCGCCGATCGCGGGTGCGTGCACCCCGATGCGGCAGCGGGGCCGACGAAGCGCAGTTGCGAAGGCCGAAGGACGTGAGTCACGCGCAGCCCGACGCAGTCGACGAAGCCGCCGCCTCGGGCGCCCCTCCGGGGCTTCCGGCGGTCGACGAACCTCCGCAGGACGCGGCAACCGGCGCCGCGATCGAACGAGGGGGCGAAGGAAGGGTTGAGCGTGCGGAGACGCGGACCAAGGAGGCCGAGGCGCGGGCCGATCGGGCGAACACGCGCTCGACGCAGGCCGACACGCGCACGGAGCAGGCCGAGACCCGGACGAAGGAGGCCGAGGCTCGGACGACCCAGGCCAACACGCGCTCGAGCCAGGCCGACACGCGGACGCAGCAGGCGGAGGCGCGCACGAAAGAGGCGGAGGCGCGCACTGAGCAGGCGAACACCCGCTCGACGCGAGCCGACACGCGAACCGAGCAGGCGGAAATGCGGACCGAGCGGGCCGAGAGCAGTGAAGAGGCGCTTCGGGCGTCCGAGCTCAGCTACCGCCGGCTCTTCGAGGCGGCGCGGGACGGAATTCTGATGCTCGACGTCCGGACGGGACGCATCGAGGACGTGAACCCGTTCCTGCTCTCGCTCCTCGCCGTCTCCCGCGGCGAGATGATCGGCAAGACGGTCGCCGAGCTCGGGCTCTTCACGAGCATCGAGTCCAACGGCGCCATGCTCTCGAAGATCGAGCAGCACGGGTACGTGCGGTACGAGGACCTGCCGCTCGAGACGCGCGACGGCCGCCAGCTCGCCGTCGAGTTCGTCAGCAACGCCTACCAAGTGGGCGACCTCCGGGTGATCCAGTGCAACATCCGCGACATCACCCAGCGCAAGCTGGCCGAGGACGAGATCCGCCGGTTGAATGAGGAGCTCGAGGCGTTCAGCCAGTCCGTCTCGCACGACCTGCGCGCGCCGCTGCGGCACGTCATCGGCTTCGTGGCGCTCCTCGAACGGGATCTCGGCCCGACGCTCGGCGAGAAGGACCGCCACAACCTCACGAACATCTCGAGCGCCGCGAGCCGGATGGGCGTCCTGATCGACGACCTGCTCGCGTTCGCGCGGATCGGACGCGCGGAGCTCAAACGGACCAACGTAGACCTCGACGACCTGCTCCAGGACGTGCGCGGCGAGTTCGAGGCGGAGACGAAGGGTCGGAGCATCGCGTGGCGGGTCCGCCCGCTGCCCCGCGTGCGTGGCGATCGATCCCTGCTCCGGCTCGTGCTCGTCAACCTCGTCTCCAACGCGCTCAAGTTCACGGCGGGGCGCGAGCGCGCCGAGATCGAGATCGGGCCGGTCGCGAGCGACCACGGCTCGGTCGTCTTCAGCATCCGGGACAACGGGGCCGGATTCGACCCCAAGTACTCGTCGAAACTGTTCGGCGTGTTTCAGCGCCTGCACAGCCAGACCGAGTTCGAGGGTACGGGCATCGGGCTCGCCAACGTGAAGCGGATCGTCCATCGCCACGGCGGCCGCGTGTGGGCCGAGGGCGAGGTCGATCACGGCGCGACGTTCTACGTGTCGATCCCGAGTGATCTCGTGGTTCCAAAGTCGATGGGAGGCTCCGATGGGCCGTGACGCGGCGAGGCTCCGGAACATCCTGCTCGTGGACGACGACCCCCATGACGTCGAGCTGACGCTCGCCGCGCTCGCGGCGCAGCACCTCGTCAACAAGATCGACGTCGTGGGCGACGGCGCGGAGGCGCTCGACTACCTGCATCGTCGGGGGAAGCACGAGATGCGGCCGATCGGCAACCCGGTCTTCGTCCTGCTCGACAACAAGATGCCGAAGGTGAGCGGCCTAGACGTGCTGAAGGAGATCAGGGCCTACCCGGGGCTCCGGATGATCCCCGTCGTGGCGCTGACGTCTTCGCGGGAGACGTCGGACCTGGAGGCTTTCTATGCGCTCGGCGTGAACGCCTACGTCGTCAAGCCCGTCGACTTCTCCGACTTCATGACCGCGATCACCCGGCTCGGCTGCTTCTGGGCGATCGTCAACGAGTCTCCCACCGGCGTCGCGAAGGCTCCGACCGGCGGGTCGACCGACGGCGAACCCGCCGCGAAAATCGAGGCCGTCGCATGATCGCCCGCCTGCGAGTCCTGCATCTCGAGGACGATCCCGTCGACGTCGAACTCGTCCGGTCCATCCTCGCGGCGGACCACCTCGACTGCGCGATCACGGCCGTAGCGACGCGGCTCGAGTTCGAGGCGGCGCTCCGCCGCGGTGACATCGACCTGGTCCTCGCGGACTTCTCGTTGCCCGCCTTCGACGGGCTTGCGGCACTGGAGATCGTGCGGAGAGGGTGCCCCGCCCTGCCGGTCATCCTCGTCTCCGGGATGACGGGCGAGGAACTGGCCGTCGATGCGCTCCACCGAGGTGCGACAGACTTCGTCCTCAAGTCGCGACTCTTTCGGCTCGTGCCCGCGATCCGTCGCGCGATGGCGGAGGTGGACTCGATCGTCGAGCGGCGGCGCCTCGAGGGACGGCTCATCGAGTCGCAGAAGATGGAGGTGGCGGGGCAACTGTCCGGCGGCCTGGCCCACGACTTCAACAACATCCTCGCGGCCATCATGGGCTACAACGACCTGATCGCGGAGAAGCTCGCCCCGCAGGACCCGCTCCGGACCTACACCGACCGCGTGCGGCACGCCGCCGAGCGGGCCGCGGCTCTAACGAGACAGCTGCTCGTCTTCAGCCGCCTGCACGCGGTCCAGCCCGTCACGCTCGACCTGAACGACGCGGTGCGGGACGTCGAGCCGATGCTCCGGCAGCTCGTCGACGAGAACATCGAGATGAGCATCGTCCCCAGCGCGAACCTCGGGTTCGTGAGCGCCGATCCCGGCTACGTCGGACAGGTGGTGATGAACCTGGTCGTGAACGCGCGGGATGCCATGCCGACCGGCGGCAGCCTCACGATCGAGACCGGGAACGTCACGGTGCAAGCGCGCCGGGCCGTCGATCACGGCTGGATCGCGCCCGGCGACTACGTCGTGGTCCGGGTGACGGATACGGGCATGGGGATGGCCGAGGCGGTGCGGGCGCGGCTCTTCGAGCCCTTCTTCACGACGAAGCCCGAGGGGAAGGGCACCGGGCTGGGCCTCCTGACCTGCCTGACCATCGTCCAGCACTCGGGCGGCTGCATCGACGTCGAGAGCGCGCTTGGCCGCGGATCGACCTTCAACGTCTACCTCCCGCGGGTCGCCGCGCCCGACGGCGTCGAGCCCCGACCGACGCCGGTCGAGTCGCCGTCCCGGGGAACCGAGACGTTGCTGCTCGTCGAGAACGAACGCTGGGTTCGCCAGCTGGCATGCGGCGTGCTGCGGGCTCAGGGTTACGAAGTGCTCTCGGCGTCCAACGGCGAGGACGGGCTGTGCGTCGCGCGCGCGCACAAGGGCGCGCCGGTTCGCCTGATCATCACCGACGTCATCATGCCGATGATGGGGGGACGGGCGATCGTGGAGCAACTGCGCGCGAACGACGCCGACTTGAAGGTTCTGTTCACGTCGAGCCACGCGGACCAGACGATCCGTCATCACGGCGTGCTCGATCCGGGCGTCGAGTTCCTGCCGAAGCCGTACTCATCCGTGTCGCTCGCTCGTCGCGTGCGCAAGATGCTCGACGCGAGCGCGGCGTCGGTCGTCCGGCCGTCGATGATCGACACGCGGACTTCAGCCTAGGCCCAGAACCGGGAAGTTGGGCCCGCTTGGGGCGAACGCGGACGTGCTCGGGGAATCGGCGGGTCGGCGCTGGGCTTGAGCGGCGGGGTCGGGCTGGGGAGAGAGGCACGGCTGCGACTTCAGGACGAGACGCGCTGCTTCTTCTACGTGACCAACGTGTCCGCCAAGGACCTCGCCGCGGCCGACGTCACTTTCCAGGCCAACGCCCGCTGCCAGCAGGAGAACGTGATCGAGCAGCTCGAGAACGGCGTGCGGGCCTTCCGGGTTCCCTCCGATGGCCTGGTGTCGAACTGGGCCTTCTCCGTGATCGCGGCGTTGGCCTGGAACCTCAAGGCGTGGCGCTCGATCCTGCATCCGCAAGAGGCGGCGCGTCGCGAGATCCGGCACCTGGAGTTCCGCCGGTTCGTGAACCCGGTGATGGGGGTGCCTTGCCAGATCGTGAGGGCCGCGCGGGGGGATCAGGCTGCGGATCGCGATGTACACGCGCTCGGCGAGCGCGCTCGTCGAAGGACTCGAGTTCTTCCGCAAAGAGCGCTTCACGACCTGACGCAGGCGTCTAGCGGAGGCCCCCCCCCCCGCAAACCAAGGCCCAGAGGACGTCGCGCGATGGCCCTGAATCTGGACGCCATCGAGCCCCGCAAACCCGCCTCGCACAAGGCTCGATCCGTCGGGGAGCGGCAACGGCGACGGGGATCCCCGCGCAGACGACCCGATCGCCGCGCGGCGATTCCCCAGGGGCGACGAGCTGGGACGGTGCCGCGGGGTCGACACCCATCAGGCGCTTGTTTTGGGACGAGCGCTGGCTTCCGAGCGTCAAATTGTCGCCGATGGCATAGACGACGATGGAACGCAGGCTGTAGAGCTGGTCGCGCAGCCGTGGAACGAGATCGGACGCCTCGGCAACAGAAACGCAGAGGTACCAGAACGGCTCCTCCTTGCGAATCCGAGCCCGAAGGGACTCCTTGACATGAGGCTGTGAACTGCCGCGAAGCGCGTTCGCCGCGAATTTGCGATCCGCCGCGACGACGAAGACGACCGGATCGAGGATGCCGCCCTCCTTGATTGCCTGTCGTCTCGTAATGCCCACCATCGGGTGGGTGGTGTCCATGATGGTCTTGATGTCGGACGTCATGACGACACCTGCGGTTGGACGAGGAGCTTGGTTAAGGACACCTTGTCCTCGTTGGACATCGCCCGGCCCTCGATCCGCCGACGGAATTCCACGATGAAGGCGAGCGCCTCGTCCCCGCCCACATGTTCCTCAGCAGCCGTGAGCCGGGTCTTCGACGGGCACTCCGTGCGCCAGCATCCGGTGTAGCCCAAGTACCGCGCATCCTTGCGCCAATGGGCTTCTTCTGACAATACGTTGCGATGCCTACCCATACGAGCCTCCTTGCCTCGGTCGCGCCGAGGCGAGTGCGTTCCGGAGACGCGCATGGAGGCGGCGGCTGCACACCGCGTCCAGGCTGCACACCGACTTGCGCCGGAGATGGGGACGCGGATAGGGAACTCGGATCTGGCAACGCTCGAACGAGGCGCGCGAAGAATGGCGGGTCGCGCGGGGTCGCCAACAGAAAAGTTCTGAATGCGTTGTGCTACGTCGCAGTTGTGGCGCATCCGTGTGTTGTCCGCCTGGCGTGTCCGCATATTGCTCGCGTCGGGGGACCCCGGATCCCGGCCCCGCCTCCCGGCCCCGGGTCCCACCTCCCGCCCTCGCTAGCCCGGACGTTTCGCGCGAGGGAGTGAGCGTGCGCGCGGATTCGGCCGCACAACGCGGTTGTCCAAGGACTGCGGTCTATGGCGCGCGCGCGCCCATGACCAAGGCTACGCGGCAGGGTGCGCAAGCGGAAGCGGTTCTCTTCGAGGGTGTCTTCGACAAGCCGCTGAAGGTCGAGTTCACGGCGGAGCAGCAGAGCGACTTTGGTGGCGTACCGCTGTTCGGCGCCCTCGACCGTACGCTGGGCCTCACCGCGGCGCTTGCCGCCGCCATCGACGACCGCCGCGAGCCGGGCAAAGTTGTCCCATGACATGGTTGACTGCTGCGCCAGCGCGTCTACGGGATCGCGCTGCTGCGCCGTAAAACCGGAATCGACGATTCCGTCCCCGCGGCGCAGCCTCTCACAGACCGTGATGAAGTCGGTTGGTGACGCCCAGGGAGCCCAAGAACTTCTCTGCAGCCCCGTTGAGGCGGTGTCGAGGGCTTGGGTCGCCCGCCGAAATCGCCCGAAGTCGCTCGTTCGGCCGCTTCGATCTCGCCTCGCGCGGCGGGCTCCCGCGGGCGCTCTGTGGCCCGCGCGACCCCGCCCGGCTCTCGGCGACGGCCGCCGCATCCGCTCTGCGCGACGCCCCCCCCGCAGCAGGTTGTGCGCCAGCGGGAACCACAAGAGCACCCGCCGTACCTTCTCGAGGCCCCTGACGAGCACCTGCCGCGGGCCCCGGTTGTGGGCCAGCGCGTTCACACACTCCGCCGT
>Ga0105048_10010300_pt1 | contig 14825 bp, 10 predicted proteins | sample MAT05_FD_78382 | JGI IMG/M metagenome (GOLD analysis project Ga0105048, IMG submission 78382) | Freshwater microbial communities from Lake Fryxell liftoff mats and glacier meltwater in Antarctica - MAT-05 | ecosystem: Environmental > Aquatic > Freshwater > Ice > Liftoff microbial mat | place... | reverse complement strand
GATCGGCAGGTTCTGCTGCACCCAGGGCAGGTTGCCGAAGACGTAGCCCAGCAGCGTCAGGCTGCACACCCACAGAATGCCGCCACCCACGTTGTAGGCCGTGAACGTGCTGCGCGTCATCTCGCCCACGCCGGCCACGAAGGGCGCGAAGGTGCGCGCAAACGGCATGAAGCGCGCGATGACGATGGTGATGCCGCCGTACTTTTCATAGAAGGCGTGCGTGCGGTCGAAAGCGTTGCGGTTGAACCAGCGTGAATTGGGCCAGCTGAAGACCTTGGGCCCGAAGTAGCGGCCGATGGTGTAGTTGGTCTGATCGCCGAGGATGGCCGCCAGGGTGAGCAACAGCATCGCCAGCGGCAGGTTCATCAGACCCAGGCCGCACAGCGCACCCACCACGAAAAGCAGGCTGTCGCCGGGCAGGAAGGGCATCACCACCACGCCGGTCTCGACGAAGATGATGAGGAAGAGCAGCGCGTAGACCCAGGCGCCGTAGGCCTGCACGAAGTTGGCGAGGTGGGTGTCGACGTTCAGGATGAAGTCGATGAAAAAGCTGATGATTTCCATGGCGGCGCGAATTCTCTCTGTTCAGGCAGCAGCTTGATCCGCCGGCAGGTCTTCCAGCAGAAAGCCACCACTCTGGTGTGCCCACAATTTTGCGTAATGGCCTTGCTGCGCCAGCAGCTCGGCGTGGCTGCCCTGCTCGACGATGCGGCCCTGCTCCAGCACGATGAGCTTGTCCATGCGCGCGATGGTAGAGAGCCGGTGCGCAATGGCGATGACGGTCTTGCCTTCCATTAAACCCAGCAGCTGGGTCTGGATGGCGAGCTCCACTTCGCTGTCCAGCGCGCTGGTGGCTTCGTCCAGCACCAGGATGGGCGCGTCTTTCAGCACCACGCGCGCAATGGCGATGCGCTGGCGCTGGCCGCCGCTCAACTTCACGCCGCGTTCGCCGACGTGGGCGTCGTAGCCGGTGCGGCCTTTCCAGTCCTGCAGCTGCAGGATGAACTCGTGGGCCTGTGCCTTCTTCGCCGCGGCGACGATCTCCTCCAGGCTCGCGCCGGGCCGGCCGTAGCCGATGTTGGCGGCAATGGAACGGTGCAGCAGCGAGGTGTCCTGCGTCACCATGCCGATGGCCGCGCGCAGGCTTTCCTGGCTGATTTCACGCACATCGTGGCCGTCGATGCGCAGGCTGCCCTGCTCCAGGTCGTGAAAGCGCAGCAGCAGGTTGACGAGCGTGCTCTTGCCGGCGCCGCTGCGGCCGATCAGGCCCACGCGTTCACCGGGGCGGATGACGAGGTTGAGGTCGTCGAGCACCTTCTTGCCGTCGTTGCGCCCGTAGGTGAAGGTGAGGTGGTCGAAGCGCACCTCGCCACCCTCGGGCGCCGGCTTCACCACCAGTTCGCGTGCGGCAGACGTGTCGGTCATGCCGTGCGGCACGGCGATGGTTTCCATGCCTTCCTGCACCACGCCGATGTTCTCGAAGATGCCCGTCACTTCCCAGCTCACCCAGCCCGCCACGTTGGCCAGGGTCCAGGCCAGCGGCAGCGCCGTGGCCACGGTGCCGGCGTCGATCTTTCCCTGCCCCCACAGCGTGATGCCGATGGCCGCGGTGCTGACGAGCAGCATCGCGTTCAGCGCCGACAGCGTGGTCATGAAGGTCGTGATCAGGCGCATGTGGGCCTGAATGGCGACGGTGTGCTCGTCGATGACTTCGCGCACGTAGTCGTCTTCGTCCTTCGATCGCGCGAAAAGCTTGACGGTCAGGATGTTGGTGTAGCTGTCGACCACGCGTCCCATCACCAGGCTGCGCAGTTCGCTGCTGGTCTTGGCCAGGTCGCGCATCTTCGGCACGAAGTGGCGCAGGAAGAACACGTAACCCGCGAACCACAGCACCGTGGGGATGGCCAGGCGCCAGTCGGCCAGGCTCATCAGGAACAGCGCACTCAGCCCGTACACCAGGATGTACCAGACGGCGCGGATGGAACTCACCACGCAATCGCGCAGTGCATTGCTGGTCTGCATCACGCGGTTGGCAATGCGGCCGGCAAAGTCGTTCTGAAAAAACGGCCAGCTCTGGCGCACCACGTGCCAGTGGCTCTGCCAGCGGATGAGGCTGGTGACCCCGGGCACCACGGCGTTGTTGCGTACCAGACTATCGGCCATCAGCGCCAGCGGTCGGCCCACGAGAATGAGCACGGCCATCGCAATCAAGAGCGGCATGGCATCGGCCAGCGCTGCGGCGCGGTCGCTGGCCTGCATCAGCCGCACCAGCTTGCCGATGAAGACGGGGATCAGCGTGTCGATCAGCGCCACCGCCAGGCCTGTGGCGAACATCGCCGCGAAGAGGCCGCGTGTCTGGCGCACGTAATGCCAGTAAAAGGCCATCAAGCCTGCTGGCGGCGCGGTTCCCGGCTGCGCCGTGGGCCGGATGCGGGTTTCGAAGAAGGCGAACATGCGAACGCGTGCCGCCTGAGGCCCCGTCGAAACGGCCGCCGGCAGCAAGGTGGTTTGGGATGTCAGCATTGTGGCAGTGGCGTTTGGACGCCCGAGGCGTCACGAGACTCGAGACTTCGCGCGCAACTTCGCGCACCACGGAGGTGGTAAAGATGGACCAACTGCGCGCCATGCGCGTCTTTGCCCGCGTCGTCGACGACGGCGGGTTTGCCAAGGCGGCGCGTGCGCTGGACATGGCGCCGCCGGTGGTCACGCGCCTGGTGGCTGAACTCGAGCATCACCTCGGGGCGCGCCTGCTGAACCGCACCACGCGGCGCCTGTCGCTCACCGAGGTGGGCGAGCAATACCTCGACAAGCTGCGCCTCATCCTGGCCGAGGTGGACGAAGCCGCCGAACTGGCGGCCGACGCCACGCACCTGCCGCGCGGCCATCTGCGCTTGCTGTGCCCGCCCGCTGTCGCCGTGCATCAGTTGGCCAAGCACCTGCCGCGCTTTCAGGCGCAATTTCCGCAGGTCACGCTGGAGATCACCTCGCCCGGCCCGGTGGACACCGTGGACGAGAGCTACGACCTCACCATCTTTGCCAGCCGGGAAGCACCCGACGGCCAGTTCATCGCACGGCGCCTGGCACGCAGCGAGGTGGTGGTCTGTGCTTCGCCTGAGTACCTGGCGCGACGCGGCCACCCGCAACACCCGAGCGATCTGGCCACGCACGAGGCCATCATTCCGCCGATGTCTTCGCTGCAGCGCGGCCTGGTCTTCTACAGCGGCCCCATTGGGCAGAACGGAACGGGCGGACAGGTCTGCGAAGTGCCACGTCCGCACCCCCCGGCACTTGCCACCACGCACATCGACACCATGTACGCCGCTGCGCTGGCCGGTCTGGGCATTGCCGGCCTGCCCAGCTATGTCATCGAAGACGCGCTGCTGGAACACGCGCTGGAGCGTGTGCTGCCCGAATGGCGGCTGTTCGACGTCACGCTGTGGGCGGGCATGCCGTCGCGGCGCTACCTGCCGGCGCGAACCCGCGCGTTCATCGACTTCCTGCTGCAGATTTTCGGTGGCGAAGACCGCGACCCCTGGCTGGCAGCGGCAGGCTGTGCCACGCCGCCGGCGACGACAGACAAAACGTGACCCCTTGGTTGTGATTAAACCCTACGGTTGATAACGTGAACTGATCAGTACAAACTCCGGCACTACAGCACAGAACGCCGCTTCTCAGCGGCCTCGCGTTGCCCACACCTCGGAGAAACCCTGATGTTCGATTGGACCCGACGCCTGTTCGCCATGGCACTGGTTGCAACCCTTTCTGCGTGCGGCGGCGGCAGCGACGAAATCGCACTCGACCCGCCGCGCAACATCGTTCAAATTGCGCAGACCGACAGCCGCTTCACCGTGCTGGCCGAGGCCGTGGTGGCAGCCAACCTGGCCACTGCCCTGTCGGCCCCCGGCCCGTTGACGGTCTTCGCGCCCACTGACGCCGCCTTCAACGCGCTGCTCACCGAATTGCGCATCACCAAGGCGCAGCTGCTGGCCGACCGACCGCTGCTCACCGCCGTGTTGCAGTACCACGTGCTCTCCAGCCAGGTTCTGCGCGCCGATGTGCCTCTGGGCCGGGCCATCACGCCGCTGGCCGGTGGCATCTTCAAGGTGGACAACACGCCGGCCGGGCTGGTGATCACAGATGGGCGCAACCGCACGGCGAACATCACCAGCACCGACATCCGTGCCAGCAACGGCGTCATTCACGTCATCGACAAGGTCATCCTGCCGGCCAACCGCAACATCGTCGAGACCGCGGTCGCTTCGAACCCCGAGTTCAGCATCCTCGTCGAGGCAGTGGTGGCTGCGAACCTGCAGGGCACGTTGTCGGGCGCTGGCCCCTTCACGGTGTTCGCGCCCACCAACGCCGCCTTTGCCGCGCTGCTGACCGAGCTGGGCACCAGCAAGGAAGCCTTGTTCGCCGACACCGCCTTGCTGACCAAGGTGTTGACCTACCACGTGGTGCCCAGCCGCGTGCTGAAGGCCGAGGTGCCAGTCGGCCCGGCCATCACCACGGTGAACGGCGAGACGCTGACCGTGAACGCCGCGCTGGCCATCACCGACCGTCGCGGGCGCACGTCGAACATCACCGACACCGACGTGCTCACCAGCAACGGCGTCATTCACGTCATCGACAAGGTCATCCTGCCGCAGAACATCACCCTGTCCACGCAGCGCAACATCGTGCAGCAGGCGCAGGCGCTGCCGCAGTTCAGCATCCTGGTGGAAGCCGTGGTTGCGGCCAACCTGCAGGGCGTACTGTCAGGCAACGGCCCCTTCACCGTGTTCGCGCCGACCAACGCCGCCTTTGCTGCGCTGCTGACCGAGCTGAACATCACGAAGGAGGCCTTGCTCGCCGACGTGCCGCTGCTCACGGCCGTGCTGCAGTACCACGTTCTCTCCAGCCAGGTGCTGCGCGCCCAGGTGCCGGCGGGCCGACCCATCACGCCGCTGGCAGGTGGCTTCTTCAAGGTGGACGCCATGAACGGCGCGCTGGTGGTGACCGACGGCCGCAACCGCACAGCCACCATCACCGCCACCGACATGCGCACCAGCAACGGCGTCATCCATGCGGTGAACAAGGTACTGCTGCCGCCGAACCGCAACATCGTCCAGACCGCCACCGCGCTGTTGCCGCTGTTCAGCGTCCTGTCGGAAGCCTTGGCGGCGGCCAACCTGGAAGGTGTGCTTTCGGGCACTGGGCCCTTCACGGTGTTTGCACCCACCAATGAAGCCTTCGCGGCGCTGCTTGCAGAACTGAACATCACCAAGCAGGCGCTGCTGGCCGACACCGCACTGCTGACGCGCGTGCTCACGTACCACGTGCTGCCGAGCCTGGTGCTGAAGGCCGGCGTGCCCGTGGGCCCCGCCATCGCCACGGTGGAAGGCGGCAGCTTCACGGTGAATGCTGCACTCGCCATCACCGACGCCCGCGGCCGCGCATCGAGCATCACTGCAACGGACGTGCTCACCAGCAACGGTGTCATCCACGTCATCGACAAGGTTCTCCTGCCGGCACCCTGAACCACGCCGGCTTTTCTCGCTCGTTTTTCTTACCCACCACCCTGAAAGCAATCACCATGAAAAAGCTCTTCATCGTCGCCGCCCTGGCTGCATCAGCCTTCGCCGTACAAGCCAAGGACATCGTCGACACGGCCGTGGCCGCCGGCAGCTTCAAGACCCTGGCCACCGCACTGCAGGCCGCCGGCCTCATCGACACCCTGAAGGGCAAGGGCCCGTTCACCGTGTTCGCACCCACCGACGAAGCCTTCGCCAAGATCCCCAAGGCCGACCTCGACGCCCTGCTGAAGGACAAGGCCAAGCTGACGGCCGTGCTGACGTACCACGTCGTGCCGGGCAAGGTGATGGCCAAGGACGTGAAGGCCGGCATGGTGAAGACCGTGCAGGGCAGCTCGCTGACCGTGGCCACCACCGGCGGTGTGACCGTCGACAAGGCCAAGGTCACCAAGACCGACATCGTGGCTGACAACGGCGTCATCCACGTCATCGACAGCGTGTTGATGCCGAAGTGATGAAAGCCGGCGTGCCCGTTCTGCGGCCACGCCGGTTGTTCTAGAAGGTGTAGCCCGCGCTCAACTCGGCGCCGGGCTGCACTGGCAAAAGCCGCAGCAGCGGCTTCAACGGGCCGAAGCGCAAGGCGACCTCGGTCACCGACCATCAGGCCGGCTTCGTTGCCCGTATCACCCGCACCGTCCATATTCCCGTCAGCCAGACGCAGCAGGTGCTGCCGCAGGGCCATCCATTCCAGGGCTCGCCAGCACTCGCCGAAGTCGGCTTCGACCGCCACGTGACAGGGCAGGCCACGGCCGAACCCTCATGGATAATGAATTTCACGAACCCGCCGTGATTGCCATGGCGAACGCCACGGCGCTTGCTATCCCTTCCTTGGACCCGATGCGCATCACCCAGCTGGCCCTGGCGGCAGGCCTTCTGGCCGGCGCCGGCACCGTCTTTGCGCAGGCGGCTTCATCGCCGCAGGCTGCGGCCAGCGCGGCCTCTGCGCCTGCAATTTTGGTTGTGGCTGAGGGAACGGGTGCAAACAGTCTGGAAGGCAGCCGCAGCCTGCTGCCACTGCCGCGTGGCGAAGATGCCAAGCGCCTGCCCATCGTGCTGCAGGCCGAGCGCATCCGCAGCCAGCCCGACCTGGAAACCGTGGCCGAGGGCAAGGTCGAGTTCCGCCGCGGGGGCACGGTCATCAGGGCCGACCGACTGGCCTACGACACCACGCAAGACCTGGCCAGCGCCACCGGCGACGTGCGCGTGACCCGCGGCGGCGCCATCTACAGCGGCCCCGAACTGCAGCTGCGGGTGCAGCGCTTCGAAGGATTCTTCCTGCGCCCCGAGTTCGAGTTCACGCAGCTCGGCGCAGGCGGACGCGCCGAACGCATCGACTTCTACGACAGCGCGCGTTCCAGCGCCACCCGCGCTGAATACACGAGCTGCCCGCGCGACACGCCTGACGAGCCGGCATGGGTGCTGCGCACCCGGCGTGTCAGCCTCGATCTGGAAGCCAATGAAGGCGTGGCCGAAGGCGCGGTGCTGCGCTTCCTGGACGTGCCCATCCTGGCGCTGCCTTTGCTGAGTTTTCCGCTGTCCGACGCGCGCAAGTCGGGCTGGTTGCCGCCCTCCATCAACACCGACAACCGCAGCGGCATCGAGTTCTCGATGCCCTGGTACTGGAACATCGCGCCGCAACGCGATGCCACGCTGACGCCGCGTGTGATCACGCGCCGCGGGCTGGGTCTGGACACCGAATTTCGCTACCTGGAGGCCCGCGACGAAGGCGCGCTCAACTTCGACTGGTTGCCCGACGACCGCCTCACCGGCCGTTCTCGCGAAGCGCTGCAGTGGCTGCATCTGGGCAGCACCGGCAGCGGGCTGCGCTACAGCGCCGATCTCGTGCGGGTGTCCGACGACGAGTGGTGGAAGGACTTCCCCAACGCCGGCCGCAGCCTGAGCGCACGCCTGCTGCCGGCACGGCTGGCGCTGGAACAACCGCTGCAGGCCGGGTTGGTGCAGGGCTTGGCCTATGTGCGGGCGCTGCAGTGGCAGGTGCTGCAGGGCTCGGATGCCGCCGTGGTTTCGCCCTATGAACGCTCGCCGCAAGTGGGCGTGCAGCTCGGGCTGCAGCGCGGCGGCTGGGATGTGGCGATGGAGGCGGAGTACAACCGTTTCACGCTGCCCACCGGCACCGAAAGCCGCGCCGGACGCGAGGGTGGCGAGCGGGTGCACCTGCTGGGCCACGTGAGCCATGCGCTGCGCGCGCCGGGCTGGTGGCTGGTGCCCCGGCTGAGCGTGAATGCCGCGGCCTATCGCAATCAGGGACCCGGCAACCTGGGGCCGAACAACCCGGGGCCCAGCCAGCGGCAAAGAACCTCGCGCAGCATTCCGACGCTGAGCCTGGACGCCGGCTTCGAGTTCGAACGCAACACCACCGCCTTCGGGCGCTCGGTGCTGCAGACGCTGGAGCCGCGCCTCTTCTACGTGCGCACACCCTACCGCGCACAGAGCCAGCTGCCCAACTACGACGCGGCGGCCAAGGACTTCAACTTCGTCTCGATCTACACCGACAACCAGTTCTCGGGCATCGACAGGGTCAGCGACTCGCACCAGCTCACCGCCGGTGTCACGACACGCTTCGTCGATGCCGTCACCGGTGCCGAAGCGCTGCGCCTGGGCCTGGTGCAGCGCTACCTCTTCCGCAGCCAGCGCGTCACGCCCCAGGCCGACGGCTCACCCGATGGCGCGCCACTGGAGCAGCGCTTCTCCGACGCACTGCTGCTGGGCAGCACCAGCGTGCTGCCGGGGTGGACGCTGGACGGCGCCGTGCAGTACAGCACCGACATCCAGCGCTCGGTGCGCACCATCCTGGGCGTGCGTTATTCGCCGGGCCCGTTCCGCACCATCGGTACCACCTACCGCTTGGCGCGCGGCCTCTCGGAACAGATGGAACTGGGCTGGCAGTGGCCGGTGTACGGCAACCCACGCGCGGCCGGCAGCAACAACGGCTGCCAGGGCACGTGGTACTCGGTGGGCCGCGTGAACTACAGCCTGAAGGACAGACGCGTCACCGACAGCGTGCTGGGCGTGGAGTACGACGCCGGCTGCTGGATCGGCCGCTTCGTCGCCGAACGCCTGTCCACCGGCCGCAGCGAGGCCACCACCCGGCTGATGCTGCAACTGGAGCTGGTGGGCCTGTCGCGCATCGGTTCCAACCCGCTCAGGGTCTTGAAGGACAATATCCCCGGTTACCGCCTGCTGCGCGACGAGCGCCGCGTCGCGTCGCCCGCCGATGACCGGCCCATCGCTCCTGTACATGACTGAACCCTCTTCCTGTCTGCCTTGCCCGCCTGGCCTGCCCCGCCTGCGCCCCCCCCCGCGGGCCTTGTGCACAGCCCTTGCCGTTTTCTCCGCCGTGGTACTGGGCGGCCTGGGTTCGGTGTCGGATGCGGACGCCCAGGCGCGGCAGCGCAGTGGCGACTACATCGCCGTCATCGTCAACCAGGAGCTCGTGACTGCGGGCGAGATAGACCGCCGCGTGGACCGGGCCCAGGCCGAGGCCGCGCGCGGCGTGCGGCTGCCGCCCGAACCCGAACTGCGCCGGCTGACACTGGACGCGCTGATCGACGAGCGCGTGATGATCAGCAACGCGCGCGAAAGCGGCATGCGCGTGGACGACACAGAGATCGACCGCGCCATTCAAAACATCGCATCGCAGAACCAGATCACGCTGCCCGTGCTGCGTCAACGCCTGGCCGCCGAGGGCACCGACTACTTCCGCTTTCGCGCCAACATCCGCGAGCAGATCATGATCGAGCGCATGCGCGAGCGCGAGGTCTACCAGCGCATCAGGATCAGCGACGAAGATCTCGACAAGTTCATCGAAGAACAGCGCATCGCGGCGAATGCCGACGCAGAAACCAACCTGGCGCAGATTCTCATCACCGTGCCCGAAGACGCCGACGCCGCCACCGTGGCTGCGCGCCGCGCCGTGGCCGAGCTGGCGCTGGCGCGCGTGAAAAACGGCGAGGTCTTCGAGACCGTGGCGCGTGAAGTGTCGGAGGACGGCAACCGCGCCCAAGGCGGCGTCATCGGCGCGCGGCCGGCCTCGCGCCTGCCTGACGCCTTTGTCGAAGCCACCAAGGCGCTGAGGCCAGGCGAAGTGACGGCACAGCCGCTGCGCACCGGGGCCGGCTTTCATGTGCTGAAGGTCCTGACGCGCAAGGAAGTCGTGCTCGGCCAGGTGCAGCAGACCCGCGCGCGCCATGTGCTGCTGCGCACGTCACCGCAGTTGACCGCCGAGGTGGCCGCGCGACGCCTGGAGGAGTACCGCCGCCAGATCGAAACCGGCGCCAAGGGCTTCGAGGACATTGCGCGCGAATTCAGCGAAGACGGCTCGGCTGCTGGCGGCGGCGACCTCGGCTGGGCCACGCCCGGCATGATGGTGCCCGAGTTCGAGCAGGCGATGAACGCGCTGCCGATCAACGGCCTTTCCGAACCGGTGGTCTCGCGCTTCGGCGTCCACCTGATTCAGGTGCTCGAACGCAGAGACCAGGCGATAGAGCTGAAACAGCTGCGCGAACAGGCACGCAACGTGATGCGCGAGCAGCGCTTCGACCAGGCCTATGCAGACTGGACGAAGGAGCTTCGCTCGCGCGCCTATGTCGAGTACCGCGAGCCACCTCAATGAGGCGGCTCTTCCCGCGGACGCCACCCCCGTGAGGCACATCGCCAGGAAGCGCTTCGGGCAGCACTTCCTGGTCGATGACACCGTCATCGACGGTATCGTGCGCGCCATCGACCCCCAGCCCGGACAGGCGCTGGTGGAAATCGGGCCTGGCCTCGGCGCGATGACCTTTCCGCTGCTGCAGCGCTGCCATGCGCTGACCGTCATCGAGCTCGACCGCGATCTCGCTGCGCGCCTGCGCAAGCAGCCCGCGCTGCAGGTCGTCGAAGCTGACGCGCTGAAGGTCGACTTCGTGGCACTCGCCGTTGCGGCGGGCCAGAAACTGCGCGTGGTGGGCAACCTGCCCTACAACATCAGCACGCCGATCCTGTTTCACCTGCTGGGCGCCTGCGCGCAGGTGCAAGACCAGCATTTCATGCTGCAAAAGGAAGTGGTGGACCGCATGGCCGCCGCACCGGGCAACAAGGACTACGGCCGCCTGAGCGTGATGCTGCAGTGGCGCTACCGCATCGAAAGCGTGCTGGACGTGCCCCCCGAAGCCTTCGACCCGCGACCACGCGTGGATTCAGCCGTGGTGCGCATGGAGCCGCTGCCGGCCGATGGCAGCGTGGACGGCGCACGCCTCGGCGCCCTGGTGGCGGTGGCCTTCTCGCAGCGGCGCAAGATTCTTCGCGGCACGCTCGGCCGCTGGATCGAACAGCAAGGGCTGCAGGTGGACTTCGACCTGCAGCGCCGGGCTGAAGAAGTGCCGGTGGACGAGTACCTGGCGCTGGCACGCATGCAGCCGTGAAAAAGGCTCCTCTCGGAGCCCTTTGAAATCGGCCTTGGATCAAGGCCTCGTGCGGTGCCGGCCGCGAACGGCCGGCATGACTCAAGCTGCGTTGAGCCAGGCGGCAGTGTCGAAGGCACTGCTCATCATCGGCATGTTCATGCCGAAGTTGGGGTTGGTGCCGCTTTTCGGCACGACCTTGACTGCCGGCTTGACAGTTGCTGCTGCGGGGGCCACCTCAGTAGCCCGCTCCCATGACCCTGTTTCTTGGGAGCGGGCTACTGAAAAGAATAGAAGCACCTGAAGGGTATTCGTCGTTCCCCCCAGAACTCTGCCGCGTCTCGGAACACTTCCAGCAATTGCTCGCGGGCCTCGCGGTCGAAACGCGCGTTGTCCGGCAGTTGCTCGAGCACGACGACGAAGCCCGGCTGCTGACCGGCCTTGTGCACGAGGTCTGTCATGCAGTCGTACAGCGCGTCGAGGTTCTTGCCGAAATGCGCCGGGAAGGTGAAGGCATCGGCAATGCCTTCCAGCACTTCCTGCTTCGACTGCGCCGCAGACAGGTTGGCATACAGAAAATGCTGGCCTGCCGTTTCGGCAGCCTTCATCAGGTCGTCGACTCGGTAGGCCCTGATGGCCTGCACGATATTCGAGCGGATGGTCTGCAACTCCATGGTCGCGATCCTCCAAGTCAAAGGCACAAAGGTTTGGGAAGTGAAGCTACCGGTGTTCATGGGGCGATGCGTTTGAAACTCGCGTAATGGTCACTGGTGTAATAGCAGACATCTGGCTGTGCGGGCGGTTGGCCACCGCACACAATGCGCCGGGCACCGCGGTTGTTAGCACCCGGGGTCTTGACGGTGTACTCGCGGTAGTGGCCGCGCGCATGCAGGGGCAGCAGGCGCTCGCGGTTGCCGAACACGCTGCCATCCTTCTGATAGGGAAACGGCCCGCCCTTCAGGATGAGCCGGTGTGTGGCCTGCGCTTCCGGCGGCAAGGTGGGAAGCGCCACTGGCGCTGCCCGGTCAGGGGTTTCAGGCGTGCGTGCGGCGGCAGCCGGCACTGCGCCACCGGCTGCCAAGCCAGCAGCCACCACGACGACGGCTCCCCACTTGCACAACGCTCGCCGCAGATCACTGCCCGACGAGACTGAACCGGTCCGAAGCACGGGTTTACCCTGAAAAAGCAAACCGGAATCCTACCCGAACCCCCCTAAAAACTCAAGCTGCTGCCCAAGAATGGGGCAAGGCTGAAGGGCTACCAGTGTGCACTTACATGCCCAGTGTCGCTGCAGCGTGAGTTGCGGGCCGTCAGCAGTCAGCCCGCAACCCTCAGCCGGCGGGGTTGGCTGCCCGCTCTGCTTCCACATCGGCCACCGTCAGCGCTGTCATGTTCACGATGCGCCGTACGGTGGCCGAAGGGGTGAGCACGTGCACCGGCTTGTCGGCGCCCAGCAGCACCGGGCCGATGGCGATACCGCCACCGGCGGCCATCTTGAGCAGGTTGTAGGCGATGTTGGCGGCGTCGATGTTGGGAAGCACCAGCAGGTTGGCTTCGCCCTGCAGCGTGCTGTTGGGCATGAGCTTGGCGCGCGCAGCCGGGTCCAGCGCCACATCGCCATGCATCTCGCCGTCCACCTCCAGCCAAGGCGCCTGTTCGCGCAGCAGCACCAGCGTTCGGCGCATCTTCACGGCGCTTGCGTGGTCGCTGGTGCCGAAGTTCGAGTGGCTGAGCAATGCGACCTTGGGCTCGATGCCGAAACGGCGCACCACATCGGCCGCCATCACCGTGATCTCGCACAACTCTTCTGCGGTGGGGTCGGCGTTGACGTGGGTGTCGACGAGGAACACATGGCGTCCCGGCAGCATGAGCCCGTTCATGCAGGCATAGACCTGCACATCCTGCGCCGTGCTGGGGCTGCCGCCCTGGCGCTTGCCGATGACCTGGTCGATGTAGTGCAGGTGTTGCGCCGTGGTGCCCCAAGTGCCGCACAGCAGGCCGTCGACTTCGCCCTTCTTCAACATCATCGCGCCGATCAGCGTCAGGCGGCGGCGCATCTCGATCTTCGCCATCTGCACGCTGACGCCCTTGCGTTCGGTCAGGCGGTGGTAGGTCTGCCAGAAATCGCGGTAGCGCGTGTCCTGCTCGACGTTGACGATGTCGTAGTCGAGGCCTTCCTGCAGGCGCAGGCCGAATTTCTCGACGCGCTGCGCAATCACCGCCGGCCGGCCGATCAGCGTGGGCCGGGCCAGGCCCTCGTCCACCACCACCTGCACGGCGCGCAGCACGCGTTCTTCTTCGCCTTCCGCGTAGGCCACGCGCTTGTGCGTGGCGCGCTTGGCGGCCTGGAAGATGGGCTTCATCGTCGTGCCCGAGGCGTAGACGAAGCTCTTGAGCCTTTCCCGGTACGCGTCCATGTCGGCAATGGGGCGCTGCGCGACACCCGAATCAAGCGCCGCCTGCGCCACGGCGGGCGCAATCATCATCATCAAACGGTGGTCGAAGGGCTTGGGGATCAGGTACTCGGGGCCGAAGCTCAGTGTCGCGCCGGCGTAGGCCGCGGCCACGACCTCGCTTTGCTCGGCCTGGGCCAGATCGGCGAGGGCGTGCACGGCCGCGATCTCCATCGCATCCGTCACCGTGGTGGCGCCACAGTCGAGCGCGCCGCGAAAGATGTAGGGGAAACACAGGACGTTGTTGACCTGGTTCGGGTAGTCGGTGCGGCCGGTGGCGATGATGGCGTCTGGGCGCACGGCCTTGACCTCGGCCGGGCTGATTTCGGGCGTGGGGTTGGCCAGCGCGAAGACCAGCGGCTGCGCGGCCATCTTCATCACCATCTCGGGCTTCAGCACGCCGGCTGCACTGAGGCCGAGAAAGACATCCGCGCCTTCGATGACATCGGTCAGCTTGCGCGCTGCAGTAGGCTGGGCATAGATGATCTTGTCTTCGTCCATCAGCTCGGTGCGGCCCTGGTACACCACACCCGCCAGGTCGGTGACCCAGATGTTCTGGCGCCTCACGCCCAGCTTCACCAGCAGGCCGAGGCATGCCAATGCGGCAGCGCCGGCACCGCTGGTGACGAGCTTGATCTCGCCGATGGGCTTGCCCACCACCTTCAGCGCATTCAGCAGTGCCGCACCGACGACGATGGCCGTGCCGTGCTGGTCGTCGTGGAAGACCGGGATCTTCATGCGCTCGCGCAGCTTGCGTTCGACGTAGAAGCAGTCGGGCGCCTTGATGTCCTCGAGGTTGATGCCGCCGAAGGTGGGCTCCAGCGCCGCGATCACGTCGACGAGCTTGTCGAGGTTCTTCTCGTTGATTTCGAGGTCGAAGACATCGATGCCGGCGAACTTCTTGAACAGCACCGCCTTGCCTTCCATCACCGGCTTGGACGCCAGCGGGCCGATGTCACCGAGGCCCAGCACGGCGGTGCCGTTGGTCACCACCGCCACCAGGTTGCCGCGCGCGGTGTAGCGAAAGGCGTTCAAGGGGTCTTCGATGATGGCCTCGCACGCGAAGGCCACACCCGGGCTGTAGGCCAGCGCCAGGTCGCGTTGGTTGATCATCTGCTTGGTGGCGCTGACGGCCAGCTTCCCCGGCGTCGGAAACTCGTGGTAATCCAGCGCTGCCCGCTTCAGCTCGTTGGCCTTCTGTTCCTCGCTGGACATCGCTTCGGTCTCCTTCAAGTTCCTGATGCATGCATTCGGCATTCGTTCTAACGGCGCTGAACCCCGCCGTCGGCCGAATGCCACGCCGGGCCGAAGGCGCTGGCGGGCGCGGATTGTAGGAGCGCAGTGTCGCCCCTGTGGCGCCCATTGGTCGCCCCTGTGTTGTCGCTGTGTTGTCGCTGTGT
>Ga0105048_10010299_pt1 | contig 14825 bp, 16 predicted proteins | sample MAT05_FD_78382 | JGI IMG/M metagenome (GOLD analysis project Ga0105048, IMG submission 78382) | Freshwater microbial communities from Lake Fryxell liftoff mats and glacier meltwater in Antarctica - MAT-05 | ecosystem: Environmental > Aquatic > Freshwater > Ice > Liftoff microbial mat | place... | reverse complement strand
GGCCCAGCTCGATGCGGTGTACGCCACAGTCGACTCCGAGGTAGCGGATCTTCGCCAGCAGCGAGCTGGGGTCGTCGAGGGCCTCGGGCCGGACAACAGCGGCCTCTATGAGCGGGTACGCAAGCAGTTCGGTGGCGTCGGTGTCGCCCGGCTGCAAGGTTCGCACTGCAGCGGATGTCATATGGACCTGTCGCCGCGTGAGCTCGACATCGTCAAGGCGGTCCCGGCCGACACGTTGGCAGAATGCCCGCAATGCGGGCGCATCATCGTTCGCTAGGGGCTGCACGTGTTCCTGTGGTTCCTCGGCACTGCGTTGCTGTCGGTGTTCTTCGTCTTCACCGACCCCCGGTTCGACTATCGGCTGCTCCTGGTCGGCTCGGTCCTGCCGGACTTCATCGACGTGCCGTTCGGCCAAGCCCGGTGGGCACACAGCCTCACCGTTGCCGTTGGCGCGCTGGCCGCCGTGATGTTGATCACGGCCGGTCGCAAGCCGATCCGGCGGTTGCTGTTGGGTCTGCCCATCGGCATGCTGCTGCACCTCGTCTGGGACGGCGCGTTCTCTGCGACGAAGGTGTTCTGGTGGCCGTTCAGCGGCTCTTGGGGTAACAATCAAGTGCCGTCCATCGAGCGTGGCTGGCTGAACATTCCAATGGAGCTTGCGGGTGCCGCCATGATCCTGTGGGCCTGGCGCCGGTTCCACCTGGCAGAGCCCGAGCGCCGCGCCCAGCTTTACCGCCACGGCCTCCTGACCGACGGCTGATGTCGGCCTGTGGTTCACTGAAGGGGTGCTCTACCTCGTTCGACACGGCCGCACGGAGGCCAACGCCGGCAGTCGGCTGCAGGGTCGTATCGACCTGCCGATCGACGAAGTAGGTCGCGCTCAGGCCGCTGCCCTGACCTCAGTGGTGTCGAAGGTGGACAGGGTGGTCTGCTCGCCCTCGCTGCGAGCACGCCAAACCGCAGAAGTGTTCGGCTTGGAGCCGGAGCTGGACGAACGATGGCTGGAGATGGACTACGGCGACTTCGACGGCGTGCCAATGGCCGACGTCCCGCGCGACGTGTGGGCGGAATGGATCTCCAATCCCAACTTCCGTCCCCCTCGCGGTGAGTCGCTGCAGGAAATGGGCGACCGCGTGTTCGCAGCCTGCGACGACCTCCTGGAAGCGGCACGAACGACCGACATTGCCGTCGTCAGCCACGCGACACCTATCAAGGCAGCGATGGCGTGGGCGCTGGGCGTCGACGTCACCATCACCTGGCGCAGTCAGATCGATCAAGCCTCCGTGACGAAGATCCTGATCCGCGACCGCGGTCCGGCGTTGCACGCCTTCAACATCGTGCCGATGCGCTGAAGTCCCCACGCGCACTCTCCCGGAACACCTGACATCGTTGTCGTCGCGTCCACCCCATAGCGTCATCCCTATGAACCAACGTCTGCGTGTGGTGATCGTAGGGAGCGGGTTCGGCGGCTCGAAGGCTGCGAAGGCGCTGCGGACGGCGCCCGTGGATGTCACAGTCGTGGACGGCAATCACTTCCATCTTTTTCAACCTCTCCTGTACCAGGTGGCAATTGCCGGTCTGGCGGCCGACGACATCGCCTACCCGACACGTGGCGTCGTGCGCAAGATCGACAACGCATCCTTCCGCCTCGGCCGCGTGACCACGCTCGATCCTGAGGCCCGTACGGTCAGTTTGTCTGATGGCACGACACTCGGGTGACGACCGGTTGATCCTGGCTGCGGGTGCAGTCACGAACACCTTCTCGATCCCTGGCGCGGACACCAACGCGCTGGGCATGAAGACGTTGCGCGACGCCGAACGAATTCGCAACGAGATACTCCTTCGCTTCGCGCGGGCCGCCTCCGACGTGGCTGCCGGCCGCCCGTTGGGCAAAGGGGCGTTGGCCATCGCCATCGTCGGCGGCGGGCCGTCCTCGGCTCGTTCGCTCCGAAGCTGTCGTCGCGCGCCGCCCGAACGCTGGAGCGCATCGGGGTGGTCCTGCAGCTCGGCACCGGCGTTTCGGCCATCGAGCCTGGGGCAGTGGTGCTGGCCGACGGTCGCCGCATCCTGGCCGGTACGGTCATTTGGGCAGCCGGTGTGAAGGCCGGTCCGTTGGCGGCAGCGTCGGGGTTGCCGCTCGGAGGAGGTGGCCGGACAGTGGTCGACGACCAGCTCCGTGTCCCCACACACCCGAACGTGTACGTGATCGGCGACATCGGGGCCTCGCTCGACGGTGCCGGTGGTGTGCTGCCACAGGTGGCGCAGGTGGCCATACAGGGTGCGCAGTACGTGGGCCGATCGATCTGTAGCGAGTTGATGAACAACAAGGCGCCGGCTGCGTTCCGCTACCGGAACAGGGGCACGATGGCCACCATCGGCCTCCACGCTGCTGTTGCAGAATTTCCCCTCGGCCTCCGGCTGTGGGGCCCCCTCGGCTGGGTCGCATGGCTCGAGCCGCACGTGGTCCACCTCATCGGCTTCCGCAACCGGATCAACGTGCTCGTGAACTGGTCGTGGAACTACCTCACCTACGACCACGGCAGCCGCTTGATGGAGTCCAACGACGACTGACAGGCTGCCCTTCGTGGTGATGACGCATGCCACAGCGGACACCTCAGGCTCGGTCGTTACCATCTCCGGCGTCCGTCCAGTGGAAGAGTCGGTCGAGATGAGTGTGAAACCGTGAGCCGGAGCCAGAACGTTCGGCCTGGTCCTGTCACCGAAGCGATTGGGTCGCGTGCCCCGTTCGGGCCGATCGAGCACCTCGGCCACGAAGAACTCGTGGCCGCGCAGGCAGCCACGCTCGCGAGTCCGAAGCGACGACATTCGTGGGCAGCGAAGATCCTGTTCCACATCATGGACGCTCTCTACGGGCGTGATCGCTCACTGGAGAAATTCAGGGTGCTCGAGCTCGTTGCTCGTGTGCCGTATCAGGCATGGGAACACGTCGCATACGTGGCCGTGACCCACACGGCCAGCGAACCGGGTTTCGCCCGCCAGGTTTTCAACCGGGTGCGCACGGCTCGATGGGAACAGGACAACGAGCAGTGGCACCTGCTCATCATGGAGGAACTGACAGCGGGCCAGCGGCGCGGTGTGCTGCGCAGCCGAGTGATTCCCCAGATCCTCGCATTCGGTTACTACCAGCTGTCGTGGGTCCTCTACGTCGTTCGCCCAAAGTGGAGTTACCGGTTGAACGCCGATTTCGAAGATCATGCCGAACACGAATACGCGCTACTCGTGCGTGAGCACCCCGAGTGGGAAGCAATTCGATACGAGGGCGAGTTCACCGAGGACTTCGGTGCCTACGACAGCTTGGCCGACCTACTTCGTCAGATTGGTTACGACGAACGCCTTCACAAGATCGAAAGTGAGCAGAACATGCTCACACCACGGTTCCGCTGACTGCGAGTCGTCGGAAGTGACGCAGGTTTCGGGCTCGGTGGCTGCGCCCAGCGTCGTTACCGCGCTCTTTGTCGCGGTGTAGGTGGTGAGTCGGCCTGTAAGCGGGATTTTGTCGCACCACCGAGGTGGTGCGGGTGACCATCCCTCTGATGCGGCCTACCCGAGAGTTGCCAACCCTGCGGCTGGCGGACGGGCCGCCCGTGCTCTCTGCTTGGCCTTGCTCCGAGTGGGGTTTACCGAGCCGTGCAAGTCGCCTCACACGCTGGTGCGCTCTTACCGCACCGTTGCACCCTTACCTGTGGCCAGCGAACTGGCCCATCGGCGGTCTCTCTCTGTTGCACTTCCGTTAGGTCGCCCCAACCTGGCTCACGCCAGCACTCTGCCCTCTGGAGTCCCGACTTTCCTCGACACGATCAGGTCGTGCCGCGGCCACCCGGCCGACTCACCGCCGAGCAGTGTACGTGCCGTTGCGCTGAGAGAGAGCATGAATCAGGGGCAGGAGGAGAACGGGTAGGCGAACGCGTTCAGGCTGGGCGTCTCGAAGTTGACCTTCAAGCGCACGCCGTTCTCGTCGCCGGCGCCACCGATGAACGTCGTGGGGGAGAGCAACCCATAACGGGCAGGCAGTGCCACTGGCAGCGGAATCGCTGTTGGCGGCGGCGCTGCGCCGTCTGCGGCCTGGATTGTCGTGGTCGCGACATCTTCCGGTGTGGTTGACTCACCGATGCTGGCGACGTAGCCGCCCGGGAAGATGCGCAGCGCGATCAACGCTGCCTGGCGCGCCGAGCGAACGCCGATCTGCATCGAAGTGAAGCGCATTGCCGCCTCGCTGAGCACCGGCACCATTGCCTGGCACGACGAAGCCGACATCGACTCCAGGGAGTGCACCAGGTTGATGTAGTCGCGAGTGGGATCGTCGGACGGTCCGATTGCTTTCGAGTTGTCGGTTGCCGGGGCGCCGTCCTCGACACGCTTGAAGATGGGGTTGATCGAGGCCGAATCGAGGCGGGTGTTGCCGCACGTCCAGGCCTCGGCGCCGGCCTCGACTGCGAGCGCATTGAAGGTTTCGGCTGCGGCCGTGTGGTGCGCCTGGAACAACGTGACCAGCTCGGTCTGATCGCCAAGGTCCGGGAGAGTGGTGCTGGGCTTGGCCAGGAAACCACCATCGAGAATGTGACTGTAGGCATTGGCAATGGACGTGAAGATGCCTGCCATCGTCCGCAGCATCACGCCGTCATTGACGATGGGGTCTTCCAGCGTTGGGACGGTGCCACCCTCTCCGACGCGACCGACCGTGCCGGCCACCGTGTTGTCGGCACACGCAGCAAGCGCAAGCGCGGCAGCGGTGAGGCCGCCAAGTCGGAACAGGCCGCGGCGATCGACACCAGTCGTGTCGGTGATCTGAACATCTTCGTTGGTCATGTCATTCACCCTTCGCCCACGAGGAACGCTGCTTCTTCGTCGACCAACAACACGGTCGGATCTGTTTCGCCAGCTAGGTCGGCCAGCACGGTGCAATACCGTGCCTCGTTCATCTGGATGGAGGCAATCAGGCTGGCAGCGTCGGTGCCGACCAGCTTCGAGATCACATCGCCGTGTGTTGCAACCGCTGTGGACTCGAGCGCCTCAGCCGCCGCCAACACTTCGTCGACGGCCCCGCTGAAGGCGGACTTGTTGGCGCCGAACAAGTTCTGCGAAATACTATTGGGGGCGTCGCGGCCCAGGAGGCCCGAAAGCGACTGGGCGTACGCAAGGTGGGCGTCACGGATGAAGGTGACCACCACCGCCTGCTGGTCCGACCAGCCCTCGACCTTCAGCGCCTCGTTGTACAGGGCGACGGCCGTGGCCTCGACCTGCTGCGCAAAGCCCAGCAGTGTCACATCCTCGGACGACGGCCGCTGCGGCGGGGCAGTGGTTGTTGCCGCCTCGGTGCCGGCTGGCTCGGTGGTTGCTGACGCTGCGGCATGCCCAGCGAGAAATGGCAGCAGCGACAAGGCCGCACCACCCAGACCAACGCCCGCTCCGACACGCACGACGGCGCGGCGACCTAGGTGTTGGCCGCCATCAGACAATTCGGCTATTGCGCCGGACTCAGTCACTTCGATCTCCACTCGGGGTATTCCTTTCGTAACGATCACCCCTAGCTTTCCCGGCCGGAGGTGAGCAGAGCAACTCTAGAAGTCCAGAGCCGATAGGTCAGGTATCCAACCCTTGGAACGCTGCACAGCTTCGGCCCACTGGGTGCGGTCGAGCTGGCCAGTTGGGTCAACGGTCGTGCGTGGTTCCCAGGCATCGGCAATGTCGTCGAACCCGTTCCACACGCCGACCGCAAGGCCTGCAAGATACCCGGCGCCCACCGTGGTTGCCTCGGTGTGCCGCGAGACCTCCACAGACTTGCCGGTGGCGTTGGCCAGCGCTTGCACGAACGTTGGGTTCTCGCTCATCCCACCGTCGATTCGCAGTACCGGCACGTCGTGACCAGTACCGGCCTGGGCGGCATCAACGAGGTCAGCGCCGCGGTGAGCGATGCCTTCGAGCACCGCCCGTGTGACGTGCGGACGGCCGCTGCCACGAGTGAGGCCCAGCAGCGTGCCGCGGGCGCCGTAGTCCCAGTGCGGGGTGCCCAGGCCCATCAGCGCCGGCACGTACACCACGCCATCGGTGGTCTCGCACTGTGCGGCAACTTGGTGGCTCTGCGGCGGACTGTCCAGAATGCCAAGGTCCTGGACCAGCCACTCGACATTGGTGCCAGCGGACAACATGATCGCCTCGACGCCCCATGTCAGAGAGCCGTTGCGGCTCCAGGCGACGATCGGGAAGATGCCATCAGCGGTGCGGCTTCCGGAAGAGGGCGCACCGTCGTCGGTGCACATGTCGAGCATGCCGCCCGTACCGAACGTGATCTTCGCCTGGCCCGGCCGCACGCAGCTCTGCCCGACGAGGCTGCCCTGCTGGTCGCCGACCAATGCGGCCAGCGGCGGTGAACCCGGTAGCGCGGTCGCCTGACCGAACACCGACGACGTGTCGACGAGCGTCGGCAACATCGAGGGGGGCACATTCAGCTTCTCGCACACCGAAGTCGACCAGCCCGACGCGTCCGGGCGGAGCAGACCGGTGACCGCCGCGTTGGAGTGGTCGGTGACGTGCACGCTGCCCTTGCTGAGCACCCATGCAACCCACGTGTCCACCGTGCCGAAGCACAGGTCGCGCTCGCGGTTCACGTCGTAGGTGTTCAGCAGCCACGCAACCTTCGTTGCCGACTGGTTGGGCGCCAGGTGCAGCCCGTGATCGGCCTTGGCAGTGATGCAATCAAACACCGTCCGAAGGTCCTGCCACCCGAGGCCAGGCCCAACTGGCGCGCCCGTGGAGCGGTCCCACACGATCGTGCTGGCCCGTTGGGCCGTGATGCCCACCGCCAGCACGGGGCCGCTGTCGGCCAGCGCTGCGCGCGCGACTTCCAGCACGGCGCCGGCCATCGCGACCGCATCGAACTCGACGAGCCCTGGGAACGGCGATGACGGCGGAAAAGCGCGATAGTGCAACGCGGTCATCTCGCCATCGGGGCGCATGACTGCCGCCCGCAAACCCGAGGTGCCGACGTCGACGACGAGCACACTCACTGGAGACCCCCATCGTCGTATCGTTCGATTTCGCCGATCTGTTCGATCTCGGCGCTCCGGCGCGCCTGGCGCTCGGCGGTCGGTACCAAACCTCGCTTGCGCAGCACGCTGCCCAACCCGCCGCCGACGAGACCCGCAGAGAGCACCACGGTGAACGTGAAGAAGACAGCCAGCCAGCTGATCGACCCACCGCGAAACAGCTTGACCATGATGAACACCGACTGCGCGGCGATGTAGGTCCCGCCTGCGCAGACCAAGCCATGCACCAGTGGAAACCCGGTCTGCTGCACCCACGCTGCGATGCCGGCACCCAAGGCGAAACCACCCAACGCGGCCAGCCACAGCACCGACGCCCACGGCGACTTCGGGTCGTGGTCTGCCATCAGACGCGACCCGACGGAGAATGGCACAGCGAACACCAGCGCGACCCACGCCCCCTGTTTCAGCGCTGCGCGATCGAGTGTTGTCATGGCCAACTCACGGTACCGAATGAAGTCGCCAGGCCCATCTTCCCGGGGTTCATGATCCCCTTTGGGTCCAGCGCCGTCTTCAGCGTCTGCAGGACGGGGAGCGCGTTGCCGAGGGCCTGGGGAACGAATCGGGCACGATTGAGACCCACGCCATGATGGTGCGACAGGTTGCCGCCGTGATCGAGCACGGCCCGCTGGCCGGCATCCCACAGTGCGATGTACGTGGACTCCACCTCGTCAGGCGGGGGAGTGGCGGCGAAGGTGAAGTACAGGCACGCGCCGTCGAGATAGCTGTGCGACAGGTGGCAGGTCGCCGCCCGGGCGTGGGGGACGGCCAACATCGCGAGCGGTACCTCACGGAAGATGTCGGCCAGAGCTGCCCACGGGGCGGCGATCTCCAGCGTGTCGACCACGAAGCCCTTGCGAGTCAGCGCCTGCAACGCACTGGTGTCGTTGCGGTGATGCATCCACTTCTCCACCAGTTCGACCGGCAGCGGTGCGGCCGCACCGCACTCCTGCTCGATGACCGACATCGTCGCTTCGATGAGGAGTTCGTCGCCCTCGTCGAGCACCAACAGGACGCAGTAGGTTCCGTCGCCGCCCTGACCCCGTTGGCTCTCTGGGGCGTCGTACAGGCGTAGCACCGCAGGTGTGGCGCCGCGCCGCAGAACGCGTCTGCAGGTTTCCAGCCCGGCGTCGAAGGTGTCGAACGCATACGCCGCTCGGCGTTCTGCTGGCGGTACCGGGTGAGCCTTCAGCCAGATGCAGGTGACCACGCCGAGGGTGCCCTCGCTGCCGATGAACAGCTGCGAGAGATCGGGACCCTGCGCGCCAGCGGGGAACCCGCCCGTGCGGGCAACGGTGCCGTCGGCGAGCACGACTTCCAGACCGACCACCATCTGCTCGATCTTGCCGTAGCGCGTGCTGTACTGACCGGCTCCGCGACAGGCCACCCAGCCGCCGACGGTGGCGATGTCGAAGCTCTGCGGGAAGTGGCCGATGGTGAGGCCGTACGTGCCGCGCAACTCGTCCTCCAAGTCGGGGCCGAACGTGCCGGGCAGCACCTGCACGATGCCTGACACCGCGTCCACCGAGACAACACCCTGCATTGCGGTCAGGTCCAGGAGAACACCGCCGAAGACCGGCAGGGAGGCCCCGACCACACCGCTGCGACCACCGGCTGGCGTGACGGGCACACCTGCCTGATTGCACAACGCGAGAACCGCCGAAACCTCAGCAGTGGTGGTCGGGCGCGCCAGCGCGGCGGCCCGTTGCGGCACCTCACCGGCGAGCGACCAGTGCATTGCCAACGGCCACCAGTCACGGCTGGCCTCAGCTGTCTCGGCGACGTCGGTGACGACGGCACACAGGGAGGAGAGCTGCACAGCGAACCCGTCGGGTAGCGGTGTCGCCTCGGCGAAGCGCGACGCGGTGCCGGTGAGCTCGATGGGAGACGTCGGTTGCATCAAGGTGCGGCCTCCAGGGTGCTGGCTGGGCTGGTGGCAGCGGCATGAACTTCAGCGGCGCACTGGGCGGTGAAGTGAGCGAGCTGGCGAGCTGTCTCGTCGGCATCCCAACCAAGTTCTGCGGCCAGCAGCGCTGCCGTGGCGGGGGCGGCGGCGAGCGCAGCAGCGCGATCCAACAGGCGCGAGCGCGTGCGGCGTGTCAGCACGTCGTCGAGCGACAACGCCATCTCCTCTCGCGCCGCGTAGACAGCCTCGGCACGAATGTAGGCGAGCCCCTCGACCAGTGGATGGCCCAGCGTTGGGTCAGCAGCGACCAGTGCGCGCACGTCGTCGGCCATCGTGCCGTAGCGATGCGCAAGGTGGCCGGCGGCAGTGCCTGCGGGTTGGTCGCGATAGCCGTTCGACCCCAGGAACGCCAGTGAGCGCGTGCGGCACTTCGCCTTCACGCCGAGCTTCGCAACCACCTCGTCGATGGTGTCTTGGGCCATCTCGCGGTACGTCGTCAGCTTGCCGCCGGTGATGCTGATGACTCCGCCGCTGCTGGTGTGCAGGGCATGGTGGCGTGACAGATCCGCTGTGCGCCCGGATTCTGCGGCCTTCACCAATGGACGCAGCCCGGCCCACACGCCCGTGATGTCCGCCGCCGTGATACCACTGGTGATGCTGGCATTGAGCGCCCGCAACACGTAGTCGATGTCGTCCTTGGTGCACTGCGGGTCGACCAGCGGACCGTCGTAGTCCGTGTCGGTGGTGCCCACATAGCAATGCTCGAAGGTGCCGTCGGCCCGGGCGCCCCATGGCACCACGAACAGGCTCCGCTTGTCCTTCGGCACCGGGATGACGACCGCGATGTCGTTGCGCACCTTTTCCCATGGCACCGTGATGTGCACGCCCTTGGCCGGCCGAATGGAATCCGGATGTGTGCCTTCATCGAGTGCACGAACATCGTCGGCCCACACGCCGGCAGCATTGACGATGATCTTGGCTCGTACCGCGAACCGTCGTCCATCGGCCTCGACGACAGCGCCCGACGCCCTGCCATCGGGCCCCTTGGTGACCTCGACGATTGAGCATCGATTGGCGACCGCTGCACCGTGAAGTGCGGCAGTGCGCGCAATGGTCAACACCAGGCGGGCATCGTCGGCAGCGGCGTCGTAGTACAGGTAGGCGGAGGCCAGCCGCTCCTTCGCCATCGTGGGCAAGTGTGCCAATGCGGCAGGGGCCTTCAGACGCTTGTGGAACTTGCCGATCCGCCACCCACCGGTGAGGTCGTACATCCACATCATCGAGCCCATGGCTCTGGCGATCTTGCTGGAGACGACGCCATTCTTGGTGAGGATGGGAATCATGAACGGCATCACGCTGACCAGGTGGGGGGCATTCCTGCGCAGGCGTTGGCGTTCGTGTAGTGCCTCGTAGACCAAGCGCGGGTCGTCCTTCAGGTAGCGAAGTCCGCCGTGCACCAACTTCGAACTCTTCGACGACGTTCCCGACGCGAAGTCGTAGCGCTCGATGAGGGCGGTTCGCAGGCCTCGCGAGGCCGCGTCGAGTGCGGCGCCGACGCCGGTGATACCGGCGCCGATGACCAAGACGTCGAACGCTTCGTGTTCCAGCCTGGCCAGCATGAGATCGCGTTGGAAGGGTGCGGCGAGCATCGCCGTCATCCTACGGAGACGAAAGAGGACCATCAATACTCGGCGACACACCGGCCCACCCAATAGAGTTCGAAGTAGCGGCACCCCGCCGACCGAAGGAGTCCCCGATGAATCTCGACGGCACAAAGACACACGAGAACTTGAAAGAGGCGTTCGCAGGCGAGAGCCAGGCAAACCGCCGCTACCTGTGGTTCGCGCAGAAGGCAGACGTGGAGGGCTACCCCGACGCAGCCATGCTGTTCCGATCGGTGGCCGACGGTGAGACCGGGCATGCGCACGGCCACCTCGACTACTTGGCACAGGTGGGCGATCCGGCAACGGGCGAACCGATCGGTGACACCGAGGACAATTTCAAGTCTGCAGTCGCCGGCGAGACCTATGAGTACACGCAGATGTACCCGGGCTTCTCCAAGACCGCCCGCGAGGAGGGTTTCACCGAGATCGCCGACTGGTTCGAAACCCTTGCCCGCGCAGAGAAGAGCCATGCAGGCCGCTTTGCGCAGGGTTTGGAAGCGCTGTAACCACCGCTGATCGTGGACATGCGGAGGGTGTGTGCCCTCCGCATGTCCACATCTGTGCTCGATCGACCTGACTGCTGAGTTCTCGCAATGACCACGATCTACGACCCGAAGCACCCGCTGTACACCGATGAAGCAGACGTCCGCACCGAGCTGACCCGCGTCTTCGACCTGTGTCACGGTTGCCGTTTGTGCTTCAAGTTCTGCACCTCGTTCCCGACGCTTTTCGAGATGATCGACCGTCACGACGACCAGGACGCCGGCCGATTGACGCCCGCCCAGCAGGACCAGGTCGTCGACGAATGCTTCCAATGCAAGCTCTGCTACGTCAACTGCCCGTACATCCCCAACCTGCACGAGTGGGCGCTCGACTTCCCGCGGCTGATGCTGCGCACCGACGCGATGCGCCACGCCAACGACCAGGTTTCGCTGCGCGATCGAGCGACCGATACGTTCATGGGCCACACCGACCTGCTGGGAAAGGCCGCAACATTGTCGGGGCCGCTGGCCAACAAGGTGCTCTCTGCCAAGCCCGGCGGTGTGGTGCGCAAAGTGGTGCAGGCCGCCACCGGCGTCTCGGCGGTGCGGCTGCTGCCGCCGTACGCCCGCCAACGGTTCAGTACCTGGTTCAAGAAGCGCCCGAAGGTGCGGATCGCGAAGCGGCAGGGCCGGGTGGCAATCTTTCCGACTTGCCTGGTCGAGTACCAGCAGCCGCAGATCGGCCACGACCTTGTGAAGGTCTACGAGCGTAACGGCATCGAGTGTTCGCTCGCCGATGGCGCCGGTTGCTGTGGTGCGCCCTGGCTGCACAGCGGCGACGTGAAGGAGTTCACCAAGGTGGCCGAGAAGAACGTTGCTGCGTTGGCGAGGCACGTCCGCAAGGGTCACGACATCGTGGTACCGCAACCCACATGTGGCTATGTCCTGAAGAAGGACTACGTCGACTACGTCGGTGGCCCCGACGCAGAGCTGGTGGCCGCCCACACCTACGACGCTGCGGAGTACCTGATCCGGGTGCACAAGGCCGAAGGAACCTCGCTGGACACCGACTTCACCGGCTTCGTTCCCAACACCGTCACCTACCACACGCCCTGCCATCTCAAGGCGCAGAACATCGGCCTGAAAAGTCGCGACCTGATGAAGCTGACCGGTACCAAGGTGAAGCTGGTGCAACAGTGCAGCGGCATCGACGGCATGTGGGGGCTGCGCGCCGAGAACACGGACATCAGTATTCCGATTGCAGGCAAGTTGGGCGACGAGATTCGTCGAGCAGGTGGCGACGTCGTTGCCGGCGACTGCCACCTCGCCAACACGGCGATCACCGAGCAGACGGGTGAAGTGCCGCAACACCCGTTGCAGGTCATCGCCCGCGCCTACGGGATTGCCGAGGAAGGTGAAGCGTGACCACTTCGCGCAAACTGACGCTCAATGACATCGCCGACGCCCGGGCGTACGAACGAGAGCGCGCCGAACTGCGAGCGGCGGTGCTGGCTCTCAAGCAGCGTCGTCGTGTCTCACTGGGCACGGTTGTCACGGTGATGTTCGAGAATCGCGAGACCATGCGGTACCAGATTCAGGAAATGGCACGCGTCGAACGCACCTTCACTGACGAGGCAATCATGGACGAGCTCGCCGTCTACAACCCGCTGATCCCCGAGCCCGGCCAACTGTGTGCGACGTTGTTCATCGAGCTGACCTCGGACGAACAGCTGCGCGAATGGTTGGGCAAGCTGGTAGGTATCGAACACTCAGTGGTGTTCCGGCTGCCGAACGGCGACTCGGTCCGCTGCGTGGTCGACCCACAGCACGCTGCGCAGCTCACTCGCGAGCACGTCACGGCAGCCGTTCACTACGTGACGTTCGAGTTCACCGAGGAACAGGTGGCAGCGTTCGTCGATGGCGTCGTTCTCGCGATTGATCATCCGGAGTATCTGGAAGCGGTGGAGCTGTTGCCATCCACCGTTGAAGAGCTGCGCGCCGACCTGCTGCCCTCGGCTTGAAGCGCGCAGAAAAGAAACAAATTGGGTCTAGCGCTGGACCCTTGACTGAACCTAGATTCAGTCCCGCTGGCGAGGGGTCCGCCTTGCCAGTCAATGACAGTGGGGGACATTTTCGTGTCGGCCAAAGAGATCGTGTGGCGTCAGCTAGGGGCATGCAGGGGTTTGGAGCCCAGCGTCTTCTACCCGGACGACGAAGACGAAGCGCTTGAGGCGAAAGCGGTGTGCGTCGATTGTGGCGTGCGCGTCGCCTGCTTGGAGTACTCGTTGCAAGTTCGCGAAAAGGCGGGCGTGTGGGGAGGCGCCACCGAACGCGAGCGTCGGCGGATGATCCGCCAACGACGTCGTACCGCGTAGCTGCAATCACTAGCCTCAAGCGCCATGAGTCAAATCGACGATCTGGGCGGCTGGCCCGCGCTCTTGACCGAGCTGCTGGAACGGCGCGATCTGCCGGCAGCGCACGCTCGGGCGGCGATGGCCACGATCTTGGCGGGCGAGGCGACGGCCGCGCAGCTGATCGGGTTCGTCGTTGCACTGAGCGCCAAGGGTGAGTCACCGCAGGAGATCTCCGGCCTGCTCGACGCGGTGCTGGAGGCCGCCACCCTGGTTCCGTTGTCGGCCGAACTGCAGGCTTCGGCCATCGACATCGTCGGCACCGGCGGAGACCGCAGTCACAGCATCAACGTCAGCACGATGGCTGCAATCGTCACGGCCGGCGCCGGTGTTCCTGTGTGTAAGCACGGTGCTCGCGCCGCCAGCTCGCAGTGCGGCACGGCAGATGTGCTGGAAGAACTGGGGGTTGCGGTCGAGCTCTCGCCCTTGGGCGTGGCGCGCTGCGTAGAAGAGGTCGGCATTGGCTTTTGCCTCGCGCCTCGGTATCACCCAGCCTTCCGTTTCGCAGCACCCAGCCGCCGCGAGATCGGCATTCCCACCGTGTTCAACATGCTCGGGCCGATGGCCAACCCTGGGCGGGTGAAGCGTCAGCTCATTGGCGTCGCCAATCCAGGCGTTGCCGAGCGGATGCTTGCTTCGCTGCGGCTTCACGGCTCTCATCGAGCGTGGGTGGTGCATGGCAATGGTCTCGACGAGTTGACCACCACCGGCACATCCACCGTGCTGGCCCTGGACGACGACACGGTGCGCAATTTCACGGTCGACCCGGTTGCGCTCGGTCTCGCGCCCGCAATCGCTGATGAGCTGGTCGGCGGTAGCCCGGCTGTCAATGCCGAGGTCGTGCGTCGCGTCATGGGTGGCCAGCAAGGTGCACACCGCAACATCGTTGTGCTCAACGCTGCGGCCGCATTGGTCGTCGCAGGGGTTGCCGAATCCATCGAAGCTGGTCTGGTGGTGGCATGCGACGCCATCGACAGTGGCGCCGCCGCCGCAACCTTGGACCGTTTCGTAGAGACATCCCAGCAGGCCGCTGAGGAGTTCGGTCACTGATGATCGTGCGGGTGCCGGCCTCGTCGGCGAACTTAGGTCCGGGTTTCGATGCCTTGGGCATGGCCCTCTCACTGCACGCCGAGGTGGGCGTCGGCGAGCCGTCGCCGGGAGCGTCCGTTGCCGACGAGCATCATCCGGCCACTATTGCCTTTCGATCGCATGGCGGCGAAGGGCCGCTGTGGGTTCGCTCTCCGATCCCAGTGGGTCGCGGTATGGGCTTCAGTGGGGCTGTGCGGGTCGGCGGGCTGGTC
>Ga0105048_10010298_pt1 | contig 14827 bp, 9 predicted proteins | sample MAT05_FD_78382 | JGI IMG/M metagenome (GOLD analysis project Ga0105048, IMG submission 78382) | Freshwater microbial communities from Lake Fryxell liftoff mats and glacier meltwater in Antarctica - MAT-05 | ecosystem: Environmental > Aquatic > Freshwater > Ice > Liftoff microbial mat | place... | reverse complement strand
CGAGATCTACAACTACCAGCAACTCATTCCAGAGTTGCAGGCGCTGGGCCACGTGTTTCACACCAAGAGTGATACCGAGGTGATCGTCCATGCCTGGGAATCTTGGGGTGCCGATTGTGTCAAGCGCTTCCGCGGCATGTTTGCGTTTGCCCTGTGGGACCGCAACCGGCAAACCTTCTTCATGGCGCGCGACCGTATGGGCGTCAAGCCCATGTATTACGCGCTGCTGGACGACGGCACGTTGCTGTTTGGCTCAGAGCTCAAATCGGTGCTTGCGCATGGCGGGCTGCGCCGCGATATCGATCCGCTGGCGGTGGAGGAGTATTTCGCCCTGGGTTACGTGGCCGAGCCACGAACCATCTTCAAGCAGGCAAAGAAGCTGGCACCAGCGCATTGTTTGAGCATCCATCGTGGCCAACCTCTGGGGCAACCCGTCCCCTACTGGGACGTGCGCTTCACGCTCGACAACCCGGCATCGCTGGCCGACGCTCAAACCGAGCTGGTGCACCGCCTGCAAGAGTCCGTTCGCCTGCGCATGATCGCCGAGGTCCCGTTAGGCGCCTTCCTGTCCGGGGGCGTGGACAGCAGCGCGGTGGTGGCAATAATGGCAGGCCTGTCGGCCGAGCCCGTCAATACCTGCTCCATCGGGTTCGACGATCCGGCGTTCAATGAGTCGGCCTTCGCCCAGAAAGTGGCCGACCGTTACAAGACTAACCACCGGCTGGAAATCGTCAAGAGCGACGACTTCGATCTGGTCGACACGCTGGCGCGCCTGTACGACGAGCCCTATGCCGACAGTTCGGCCATTCCCACGTACCGGGTGTGCCAGTTAGCGCGCAAACATGTCACTGTCGCGTTGTCTGGCGACGGAGGCGACGAATCTCTCGGCGGCTACCGGCGCTACCGGCTGCACATGATGGAAGAACGCATGCGTGCCGCGCTGCCCGGGGCGGTGCGTCGCCCACTGTTTGGCCTGCTCGGCCGGCTCTATCCCAAGGCCGACTGGGCGCCGCGCATGTTCCGCGCCAAGACCACGTTCGAAGGGCTGGCCCGCAGTTCGGTGGAAGCGTATTTCCATTCGGTGTCCATCCTGCGCGACCCAATGCGCGACGCCCTGTTCAGCCCACGTTTCAAGACCGAACTGGCCGGCTACAAGGCGCAAGACGTGTTCGACCGCCATGCCCGCCAGGCCGGCACCGACGACCCGCTGGCCCTGATCCAGTACCTCGACTACAAGACCTACCTGGTGGGCGACATCAACACCAAGGTTGATCGCGCCAGCATGGCCCACTCGCTCGAGGTGCGGGAGCCGCTGATGGACCACGAATTGGTAGAGTGGCTGGCAACTTTGCCAACAAGCCTCAAAATTCATGGGCAGGAAGGCAAGTATTTGTTCAAGAAGTCGATGGAGCCGTACCTGCCCAACGACGTGCTCTACCGGCCCAAGATGGGTTTCTCCGTGCCGCTGGCGCGCTGGTTTCGCGGCCCGTTGAAACAACGCGTGCAAGACGCAGTGCTGGGTGAGCGACTGGTGTCCACCGGTTGGTTCAACCCTGCCTATCTGCGCCACCTGGTCGAAGCCCACCAGTCCGGCGCGCGTGACTACAGCGCCCCCTTGTGGACACTGCTGATGTTCGAAGCGTTCCTGCGCCAGGTAGTGGATGGCGCAGATTGCGCGCAGGCAACCGTCGCGCCACCGAGTCGGGCAATGGCACTCTCATGAGTTTGCGCATCCTTCACGTCCTCGATCACTCCATCCCGTTGCACAGCGGGTATACCTTTCGCACACTGTCTATCCTGCATGAGCAGCGCAAGCGCGGTTGGGAAACCTTCCAGCTCACGACACCCAAGCAGGGCCACGGGGCATCGCTCCACGAGGACGTGGACAGCATGCGTTTCTTCCGGACCCCTAGTTTGCAAGGGGCCGGCCTTGTCGCGCAAATGCGCCTCACCGCACAGCGATTGGGCCAAGTCATCGATCTTGTGAACCCCCATCTGATCCATGCCCATTCACCGGTCCTCAACGCGTTGCCGAGTCTCTGGGCGGGTTACCGCCGAAAGCTGCCAGTCGTCTACGAGATGCGTGCCTCGTGGGAAGACGCAGCCGTAGACCACGGGACAACAGTCGAAGGCAGCTTGCGGTACAGGCTGTCGCGTGCCCTAGAGAGTTTTGCGTTGCGCCGTGCCGACCAGGTGACCACGATTTGCGAAGGTTTGCGTGGCGATATCGCCATTCGCGGGATTCCCGCGGAGCGGATCACGGTCATACCCAACGCGGTGGACGCCACGACGTTCAAGTTCGGGGTCGAGGCCGACCCCGCGTTGCGCCGTTCCCTGGGGCTCGACGGTGCAACTGTGCTTGGTTTTGCGGGTTCTTTTTATGGTTACGAAGGGCTTGAGCTTCTGATCGAGGCAGCGCGCCGTATGGTCCCGCGCCATCCCAGCTTGCGGGTGCTACTGGTCGGTGGTGGCCCGCAGGAGGGCAAACTCAAGCAGCAGGTGCAACTGGCAGGCCTGCAAGACCGAGTCATCTTCACTGGCCGTGTGCCTCACGCAGAGGTGCAGCGTTACTACGAGTTGATCGACGTCTTGGCCTATCCGCGCTTGCCCATCCGATTGACCGAGTTGGTCACGCCGCTCAAACCGCTCGAAGCCATGGCCCAGGGCCGCATGTTCGTTGCGTCAGATGTGGGCGGGCACCAGGAACTCATCCGCCATGGTGAGACGGGTTTCCTGTTCCGCGCTGGCGACGTAGCGGCGCTGGCGCAAGGAATCGAATCCGTGCTGTCCCAGCGCGCCGCATGGCCAACCATCCGGGCGCAGGCCCGGCGCTTCGTCGAAGTCGAGCGAACCTGGGCCGCCAGCGTGGCGCGGTACCAGGGCGTGTACGAACGCGCCTTGGCTACCAGTGGCCGCGTTCAAGCTGTGGAAGTCTGAGCCAAGACCATGTGCGGAATTCATGGAATCTATCGCTTGGATGGCCAGCCCGTGCCGCCCGCCATGCTCAGCGCCATGGGCAACGTCACCATGCACCGTGGGCCGGACGATGAGGGCATGCATATCGACGGACCTTGCGGCATCGCGATGCGTCGCCTGTCCATCATCGATCTGGCCGGTGGGCACCAGCCACTGTCGAACGTCGAGCAAACCTTGTGGTTAGTCTGCAATGGCGAGATCTATAACTACCGTGAGCTTCGTGCCGAACTCCAGGCCAAAGGTTACGTGTTCAAAACCGGCTCAGACAGCGAAGTCTTGATCCACCTCTATGCAGCTGAAGGTGATGAATTCGTTCATCGACTCAATGGCATGTTTGACTTTGCGCTCTGGGACACGCGCCGGCGCCGCTTGCTGATCGGGCGCGACCGCCTGGGCGTCAAGCCACTGTATGTGTTGCAGGATGGCAGCCGCTTGGCGTTTGCCACCGAAGCCAAAGCGCTGCTTACATTGCCTGGCGTGAATGCCGAGCTGGACCGCTCTGTTGTGGCCAGCTACCTGCATCTGGGTTACGTGGCCGCGCCGGGCTGTATCTTCAAAGGCATCCGCAAATTGCCACCGGCCACGCTGTTGGCGGTGGAAAACGGCACAGTTCGCGAGTGGCGCTATTGGCGTCTGCCCACACACATGGACCAAAAACTTTCCGAGCAAGCGTGGATTGGGCGCGTACGCGCGCAGCTCGAAGAGTCGGTTCGCATGCAGATGGTCAGCGATGTGCCGATCGGTGCTTTCCTGTCGGGTGGCGTGGATTCGAGCGCCGTGGTTGGGTTCATGGCCAAGCACTCGCAGCAGCCGATTCGCACTTACGCCATCGGCTTTTCTGGCGGCGAGGCCGAAGCCTTGTACAACGAATTGCCCTATGCGCGACGCGTTGCCACCTTGTTCGGCACCCAGCATCGCGAGATCGTCGTGAAACCCGACGTGGTGGACCTGTTACCCAAGCTGCTGTGGCACATGGACGAGCCGGTGTCGGACACGGCCTTCATCACCACCTACCTGGTCTCCCAGTTTGCTCGGCAAGATGTCAAGGTCATCCTCTCCGGTGTGGGCGGCGACGAGCTTTTCGGCGGCTACCGGCGTTATCTGGGCGAACACTACGCCCAGCAATACCTGCGGCTACCGGGCTGGTTGCGGCATACCGCTGCATCCATTGCAGGGCGCTTGCCGGCAGACCGCCATTCCGGCCTGCTCAATGCAATGCGGCTGGCCAAAGGTTTTCTGGCAACGGCCGAGATGCCGGCCGACGACCGTTACCGCAGTTACCTGCAGGTGCTAGATCGGCAAACCGTATCCGCGCTGTTGATGCAGCCGGATGCCGCTCAGGCAGACCCATTGGCGCTGGCCTTTGCCGGGGCCGGCAACGAAGACGCGCTCAACCGTATGTTTGCCGTGGACGCGGAAACGCAGTTGCCAGACGATCTGCTGATGCTCACCGACAAAATGAGCATGGCGGTGTCGCTCGAATGCCGCGTGCCACTGCTGGACCACCAGTTGGTAGAACTCGCAGCCGCCATGCCCACGGCGATCAAGGTGCGTGGTGGCCGCCTCAAACACGTCTTGAAGGAGTCCCTGGGTGATCTGCTCCCCAAGGACATTCTGGACCGCAAGAAGCGCGGCTTCGGCACCCCCATGGGCGCCTGGCTGAAAAAAGAACTCGCGCCATTGCTGCGCCGGCTGCTTGCGCCCGACGTGGTTCAATCGCGTGGACTGTTCCGGCAACCTGTGGTCGACCGACTGATGGCCGACCACGAAGCCAACCGCATCGACGGCACGGACGCGTTGCTGGCCATGATGAATCTGGAGATCTGGAGCCGTCTCTACCTAGACCACAGGGAGCCCGCCGACGTGGCGACGGAACTCAAGAGCTACGTGGCATGAACATCCTCTACGTTTGCCATCGGTTCCCGTTCCCGCCCAAGCGCGGCGGGAAGATTCGCCCGTTCAATATGATCCGGCATCTGTCCGCCAGTGGGCACCAGGTTACCGTGTGCTCGCTGGCCCGCTCTCCCCAAGAGGCTGAGGAGGGCCGGGGCATTGCGCCCCACTGCGCCAGCTTCGAGATGGGGCACGTTCAGGAGTGGGCGCAAGTGGCGCGCATGGTGGTGCGCCTGCCGCTGGTGTCGCCCTCATCCATGGGTTACTTCTATTCGCCCGAGCTGGCCGGACATGTTCGGCGCCTGCTGGCCTCGAAAACCTGGGACCTGATCTTCGTGCATTGTTCCTCGGTGGCACAGTACGTTGAAGACGTGCAGAACGTACCGAAAATCCTCGATTTCGGCGACATGGATTCGCAGAAATGGTTCGAGTACGCCAATTACAAGCCTTTCCCATTGTCGCTAGGGTATCGCTTGGAAGGCGCCAAGATGTTGGCGGCCGAAAAGCGACTGGCCAGGCGCTTCGACCTGTGTACCGCCACCACCCGGGCCGAATGGGAAACGCTCAACGGCTATGGTACTGGTGCCGACACCGACTGGTTTCCCAATGGTGTGGATGCCGACTTTTTCTGCCCGGTCTCTGAAACGTATGACGCTGACACCATCAGTTTCATCGGGCGAATGGATTACTACCCGAACCAGGAGTGTATGTCTCGCTTCTGTGCCCTGGTGTGGCCATTGCTGCGGGGCCAACGCCCTGCCATGAAATTGCTAATTGTGGGTGCCGACCCATCGCCGGCCATGCGCAAGCTCGGTGAACTGCCAGGTGTGACAGTCACCGGATCGGTGCCAGATGTTCGCCCATTCATCCGCAGTTCTGCCCTCATGGTCGCGCCCCTCAACATCGCACGCGGTACCCAGAACAAGATCTTGGAGGCGATGGCCATGGGCGTCCCGGTGGTCACCAGCACCATTGCCGCAGGTGGCGTAGATGCTGAAAGCGAGAAGCATTTCCTTGTTGCCGATGCCCCGCAGGACTATGCTCGCAGCATTCTGGGCATTTTAAACAACCCGGCAGAGCGTGGACGACTGGCTGTTGCCGGGCGCCAGCGCATGTTGAGTCACCATGCGTGGCCGCGGTCCATGGAGCGGCTGGACGGCTTCATCAACCGCGGGATACGTAATTTTTCTAAGGTCAGGGAAACGGTTCCATGAAGATCAGTATTTTTGGGCTCGGCTATGTCGGTGCAGTGTCTTTGGCCTGCCTTTCGCGCGATGGCCACGACGTGATCGGGGTCGACATCGACCGCATCAAACTCGGCCTGATCATGGGGGGCAAGACTCCGGTGGTCGAGGAAGGCATGGTTGACCTCATGGCCCGGGTGGCTGCCAGCGGCAAGGTCACGGTCACTACCGATGCCGGGCAGGCGGTGCGCGATAGCGAGATTTCGCTGGTCTGTGTCGGCACGCCCTCGGCCGCCAATGGCAGCCAAGATCAAGGCGCGATCCTGCGCCTGGCGGAGGAAATTGGCCGTGCCATTGGCGCCAAGGACGCGCCGCACGTGGTTGTATTCCGCTCTACCCTGGTGCCCGGCACAGTAGAAGACGTATTGCGCCCCATCGTAGAAGAACACTCCGGCAAGAAGGACGGCGTCGATTTTCATCTATGTTTTCAGCCAGAGTTCCTGCGCGAAGGCTCGTCGATCCGCGACTACGACAAGCCACCGTTCACGATCGTCGGCGCAAACCATGGCTATCCTTGTGAACAATTGAAGGCTCTGTTCGGTCACCTCCCGTGCAAGTTCATCCAGACTTCGGTGCGCTCAGCCGAGATGATGAAATACTGCTGTAACAATTTTCACGCTCTTAAGATCACGTTTGCGAACGAGACCGCGCGTCTATGCGATGCGCTGGGGGTTGATCCGTTCGAAGTGATGGACTTGGTGTGTCAGGACACGCAGCTCAACATTTCGAAGGCATATCTGAAGCCCGGATTTGCGTTTGGCGGGTCGTGTCTTCCGAAGGATCTGCGGGCTACAACGTATCTGGCGAAGATGCATGATGTCGAAATGCCGATGTTGGCGGGCATACTGCCGTCGAACCGGTTGCAATTGGATCTGGCGCTGCAGAAGATTCTGGCTACTGGCAAGCGCAAGATCGGGTTCATTGGTTTGTCGTTCAAGACCGGTACCGACGATCTGCGCGAAAGCCCGCTGGTGACGCTGGCAGAGCAACTGATAGGCAAGGGTATGCAGTTGTCGATTTATGATCCGGAAGTGCATCTGGCGAAGTTGCTGGGGGCGAATCGGAGTTTCATTGAGAAGCATTTGCCGCACATTGGGGACATGTTGCGGCCGCAGATGGACGCGGTGATTGATGAGTCCGATGTGCTGGTCGTAGGGTTGAGTGGATCGGGGGTAACCCAAAATCTGGCGTCACGCTGCCGCTCGGACCAAGTGCTTTTCGACTTAATCCATTTGGCGCAGCCCCATGGCATTAAGGCGAAAGTTCATGGACTGTGCTGGTGACAGCTGTTGCAGGTGTGAGGCGACCTTGACTGGCAGCGTGCAAATGCCGAGCCGAACAAACTGACGGACGGGTCCCCATGGCCAGACCCATTCGCACTTTGTTGTTTTCTAGTCTTTATCCCAATTCGGTACGGCCGGGACATGGTATCTTTGTCGAAACTAGGCTGAAAGAGTTGCTTCGCACAGGGCATGTCGAAACGCAGGTCGTTGCTCCTGTGCCTTGGTTCTTTTCCAGGCATCCACGGTTTGGTGACTACGCGAAAATGGCGCAAGTTCCGACCCATGAGACACACAATGGAATCTGCGTGTCGCATCCCAGATATTTGCTGGCTCCGAAGGTGGGCATGACAATGGCGCCCCTTTCGATGGCAATCGGCGCTCTGCCAACCGTACAGCGTATGCAGCGAGACGGTTTCGACTTTGATCTGATTGATGCGCACTACTTCTATCCAGATGGTGTCGCAGCTGCACTCTTGGCAAAGTGGATCAACAAGCCATATGTCGTGACAGCCCGCGGAACAGACCTCAATCTCATTGCTCAGCATAGCTGGCCAAAGCGAATGATGCATTGGGCTGCTGATCATGCTGAGATGTCCGTCGGTGTCAGTGCTGCGCTGACGGTTATCCTGCGCGGTTGGGGCGTTCCGCAAGAACGGATATCAGTGATGCGCAACGGTGTGGATCTGGAGCGATTCACCCCTTTAGATCAGTCTGATGCCCGCCTGCAACTTGGCCTTGACGGCAGCCCGGTATTGCTCTCTGTTGGTAACCTGGTGGAGTTGAAGGGTCATGACATCGCGATCGGTGTATTGCCACGCCTACTGCAGAGCCGCCCACGCACGTTGCTGGTCATTGTTGGCACGGGTCCGCAAAGGGACGCTTTGGGTGTTTTGGCCAAACGGCTGGGAGTAGACGCCCATGTACGGTTTGTCGGCGTCAAGCCCAACGAAGAACTGTTTCGGTGGTACAGCGCGGCTGACATTTTGGTCTTGGCCTCGTCCAGGGAGGGGTGGCCTAATGTGTTGCTTGAATCCATGGCTTGTGGTACCCCAGCAGTGGCAACGCGGGTATCAGGTATTCCGGAAGTCATTGCCGCTGATGTGGCCGGCCGTTTGGTTGATCACCGTGATTCGGAGTCCTTTGCGGCCGCGATCTTGTCGCTGCTGCAGGACTATCCGGACAGGTTGCAGGTGCGATCCTATGCAGAAGGATTCAGTTGGGACGACACGACGCAGGCGCAACTGGCGCTCTTCGCGCGTGTTGTTGGCGAACCAGGTCTAGTGGGTCATGCGTGATCTTGTGTTGGGTCCCATCATCCTGGGCATCGCGGCCTATGGAGTAATGCACCCATGGATTGGCGTACTGGGTTGGACCTGGATCAGCATCATGAATCCACACTCCTATGCTTGGCGACTCGACACCTTGCCGGTGGCGGCACTGATGGCGGGATCGGTGATGCTGGGCGTGCTCATTACACGCGACAAACGACAACTCGTGTTGACGCGCGAGACGGTGGTGTTGATGCTTTTCATGGCGTGGATGTGCCTCACGTTGCCGTTTTCCTTTTATCTCGAAGATAGTTTCGAATTGTGGAAGCGTGTGATGAAGATCGACTTCATGATCTTGATGGCACTGGTTGTGCTGCACTCCAAGAAACATATCCTTTTGCTGGCTTGGGTGCTGGTGTTCTCGATCGGCTTTTATGGCGTCAAGGGTGGCCTCTTCACGTTGGCCACTGGTGGCAGTTTTCGGGTGTGGGGCCCATCCGGAAGCTATATCGAGGGCAACAACGAAATAGCCTTGGCGCTGGTCATGATCATTCCGCTCATGCGATTTCTGCAGATGATCTCGTCGTCCATATGGGTTAAATGGGCTTTCGTCGTGCCTATCGTCCTCTGCGCAGTGGCTGCCTTGGGAAGCCAATCCCGAGGTGCTTTGGTGGCGATAGTCGCCATGGCGATCACGATGTGGTGGCGCTCTGATAAAAAGGTGATTGGCATGGCGTCGATGCTGGCGGTATCAGCCGCGATTCTGTCGTTCATGCCTGTCACTTGGTGGGATCGCATGGAAACCATCGGCACGTATCAGGAGGACACTTCGGCAAGTGGTCGCATCAACGCCTGGGGGATGGCTTGGAATCTCGCGTCGAACAACTTCTTTGGTGGCGGATTCATGGTTTCCAAACCTGAACTTTTCGCCAGGTATGCAGCGGATCCGTTTGCAGTTCATGCTGCGCATAGCATTTACTTCATGGTGCTGGGCGAGCACGGATTCATCGGTCTATTTTTGTTTCTTCTCATGTGGGCGCTTGTTTGGGGTTCAGCCGGTCGCATGCGTAAGCAAGGCAGCAAGAACCCGCAGACGCAATGGTTGTCCCATATGGGAGCAATGTGCCAAGTAAGCTTGGCAGGATATGCCGCGGGGGGGGCATTTCTGAGCCTGTCATACTACGATCTGCCTTACAATATTTTGGTGTTGGTGGTGCTGGGGCGACGCTGGATGGAAACGAAGGAGTGGGTCGAAGAAGAAAAGCAAGCAGCGAATGCCACCGCTGCCGCTGAGGCAGCACTCGCAAAGTCAAACAAGAAGCGACGGCTTGGGGTGCAATGATTCTTCGCACGGCTTTTCGACTTGCGTCGCCTGCGGGACCCAAAGCCCGACTGTCGATTCTGATTTTCCATCGGGTACATGCTCAACCCGATCAGTTGTTTCCGAATGAAATGCATGCCCACCGCTTTAATGCGGTATGCACTTGGTTGTCCCAATGGTTCAACGTGCTACCGTTGGGTCATGCGGTCAAGCAATTGAATGCAGGCATCTTGCCGGCACGTGCTGCCTGTATCACCTTCGACGATGGTTACGCTGACAACTTCCACATTGCCATGCCGGTGCTGCGCAAGCATGGTCTGAACGCTACCTTTTTCGTCGCGGCGGGCTTTCTTGATGGTGGATGCATGTGGAACGATTCCATTATCGAGTCGGTGCGGCGAAGCCAATGCGAATCGCTGGATTTGGCTGAATTGGGTTTGGGCCTTTCAACCCGTGCAATCGGAACACTGGGGGCGAAAAGAGCATTGATCGGCGACTTGATCGACGCGATCAAGTATCGAACAACGTGCGAACGACTGATTTTGGTTGACAGGCTGGCGACATTGGCGCAGGTTGCGTTACCAAGCGACCTGATGATGCGCGCGGACGACGTAATCGGCTTGCGTGATGGCGGCATGTTGATCGGCGCGCACACTCTGTCCCATCCCATTCTCGCGAAGGCCTCCGATTCCGAGGCTCGGACGGAGATTCGCGAAGGCAAGTACGCACTTGAGCGCATTTTGGGGCAGCCAGTCGATTACTTCGCCTATCCGAATGGGAAGCCAGGCCTGGACTACCGCCAGCTGCATGTCGCCATGGCGCGAGACGCAGGTTTCGCCGCAGCGGTGTCGACGTCCCCAGGAGCTTCCTCGCAGCAAAGCGATATCTATCAGCTCCCGAGGTTCACGCCCTGGGACATCACACGCACGCGATTTGGCGCGCGCCTATTGGTCAATCTGCGAAATACCGCGGCTGCAGTGGCTTGACTGCCATCGGCAGCCTGCACGCCTATTTCTCACCCACCGGGGTCGGAATCTTTTTCGCGGCAACGATCACGCGACGATACCAGATCGGGAACGACGGGTGATTTTCGGTCGCCTCTTTTCCGGTATCGTAGGGCGTCAGTTTCAACCAGTCGTATCGAACTGCGGGTAACGGGAAACCCTGAAGGGGGTGCTCAATGATCTTTGTCGTAGCCCCATTGACCGTTTGCCATACCTCTAGGAATGCGGCGATCGTATTCACGTGCACTTGATAGGTGACCCATGAGTCAGCTTCGAATTTTGCGCACGGTTTGGCTCTTGGATCAGGGTGTCGCATGCAAGAGGTATCGCCCCCGGGCTGATAATCAAACTGCGAGGGGTTGTCCCCCGTCGGATTTTGAACCGCCACGCCACGGAATTCGCCACACTTGTAGTAAAAACTTGGATAGCCGCGGTAATAGGCATTGTTCGCAACGATTTCGTATGGAGCACAGCCTGCCTTGCCTTGGCCCAATATAAACATCTTCCATCCCCCGTTGTGGATGAAACGATGTTTCAGGAAAGCCGATGGGTAGCGCACGTCAAACGAGAAATAAACATCTGTCAGCGAGGCAGGAAAGGGGATGTGCAACTGCCCCGCTGAGTCTGCTGGCGAGCGCGAGGCAATCGTGAATCGCGCTGCGTTGTGCGTGGGGTCCCACTGAATCCGGGTGTCGGTCGTCAGATGCTGCGGCACAGATCGCAACGAGGCTATCTCAGCCTCTGAGTTCAGCGACAAACATATGCCCGCAGCGACCGATCTGCAACGCGCTGCAAACTCGGCCTCTGTCTCCTCCTTGGGCATGGCTGCCAAGGTTTGCGTAGCCAACAGCAACAGCAGCGCAGCAACTGACCAGGCATTAACAAACCGGCGGGCCAAGGTAGCCCGTTTACCATTCGCCGCCACTGGGTCGCCAGCCCAACAGTGCATGAAGCGATCGCGCCTGATTGTTGAATTCGACATGGAAAAGTGACCGCCGATTAGTTGTCGACACAATACTCTGGCGCCTTGGCCCGAAGCCAGTGTTCCAGCATCATCAGAATCCAGATCATTTCGCCATAGTAACCAGGGTGTTCAGTCAAGCGCTCATGCAGTAGTGACTTTACGAAATCGCCCCGTACGATTTTTCTTGCCGCCAGCCCTTCCAGCGACTCCCTCGCAAGGCTCAGCAGGGCTGGGGTTGATGCGGTCCAGATTCCGAAAGGCAGTCCGAATCCCTGCTTCTTCTTCGAGATGATTTCATGCGGCAAGAAGCTGCGCAAGGCTTCTTTAAACAACCAGCGCAGCTTGAGACCTTTGAGCTTATAGGTCGTTGGTAAGTTCAGCGAAAACTCAAGCAAGCGGCTGTCCAGCATTGGAAAGCCGACGTCAATGCCTGCCAGCGCTGTGGCGCCCATCACCTTAGGCAAGTCACTCTCCGCCAACGTAAACCGCCAATCGAACGCCAACTCCCGATTGAGGCTGCTGCATGCGGGGGGAGTATTCCAGACCTCCCGTTGCAATTGCAGTGGCAGTGCCGCGTCGATGCTTTCGAGAAAGCTTGGCGTGAGCACCTCAGAAGGGCCCAATCGCATGATCAGGTTGTACATCTGGAGTCGGTCTGGGATTGGCACCCTGGCCTGTTCGACGTAACTCGCGGCTTTACTCATTCCAGGCACTGCCTTAGCATACCGATTGCTCAGCAGGGGCTCCAAGACGGTCGTCCGCAACATCCGGGGGACGGTCGCATACCAGCCAAATACCCGTTGTTTCGCATAGCGGGTATTGCCGCCAAACAACTCGTCACCCCCATCGCCCGCTAAAAGCTTGTTGACCCCGTCCTCGCGTGCCAGTTTAGCGCAACAGTAGGCCGGCAGGGCGGAAGAATTGCCAAACGGTTGGTCAAAATGCGCGGCCACCTGGGGAATGTGGCGCAGCAGATCATTGGGCGTCACATAGTACTCGTGATGGCGCGTCTTGAAATGCCGGGCGGCAATCCGCGCGAATTCCATCTCATCGTAGCCCTGGGCATCAAACCCGATCGAGTATGTGTCCACAGTAGCCTCCGTTACCGAAGTGGCCATTCCTGCGACCGTCGAACTATCGGTGCCGCCACTGAGAAAACATGCGGGACGCGCGTCCACGATCTCACGTTTTACGGCTTCACGTACTGTCGCGAGGAACTCGCTTTTCAATTCTTCAAGGTCAGCACTGCGCTTTTCTTCCTGAAAGTGGGGCACCCAATAGGCAGCAATGTGTAGTTGACCGTTCTCGAACAGGGCGAAATGCGCGGGTGGTAAGCGATATACGTCCTGATAAATCGTGCGAGGCGATGGTATGGCATGAAAGTAGAGGTAGTCGAATATGGCTTGAGGGTCGATGCGGGGCTTAGCCTCCGCCAACTGGTCGGCCCTGGAAGCGAACTGTAATTGGCCATCTTTGACTCGGTAACACATGGAGTGAACCGCAAATCTGTCAACGGCCAAAACGATGCGCCCGGAGCTCTGCACAAGGCCGATCGCGAAATGCCCGCTGACGCGGGCCAGTGCAGACTGCACATCGCCACTGAGTGCCGTTTGCCAAGCCAGTTCGACATCGCCATTGTCGGCAAGAGCTTGCGCCTGGAGGTCCTGGAATTCGGGCCGTCCGACGGCCAATGACGAGTTCGTATGCTGCATGTCGAGTCGGTGGGCGCGTCAGCGCCCTGATGAAGGCCCCGTGTGTTGAATGGCCCCCGGATTATGCGGTCTGGCGTGCAAGGCGCTTTGACCTACAGGTTCATGGTATTGCGCGTTGGGCTGCAACGCCACACCGTTTGCGGTGCCAGGGTCCGCCAACCCACCTGGAACCTCAATGCGGTTGCTGGGCGCAAAACCGACGCCGCGCGTCCGATCAAACTTGCCTGCAGACATGTAGATATTGCTAATGTGATACCCATACCAGGGTTTTCGCTGATCGCCGATGCCGACCAGCAAGTTGTTCAACGCCTTGAATTGAGTGATGCCAGAACGCATGCGCAGGAACTTGCCGCCAAAGCGCTTGCGGTCGATCAGCGTGTTGTGGACAAGAAACAGTGAATTCTCATGTGCAGAGTAGCCGTCCATGCCAAAGGCGATCATATGGCGATTTTCGGTCTGCGCGCTTTGCTCGATGATGTTGCCGATGACATAGGCGATACCGCCGTCGGCGAATTCCAGCTCGTAGCTGGCGCGGCCACCAGCTCCGTCCGCGAATCGGCTGTAGCGAATGTCGTTGATCGCTGCCCGGCTCTTGAGCAAATGGCCGGCGGACGCATGGTGGAAGTAACTTCCGGATACTGTCAGTTTGCCAATGGTACCGGCATACAAGTTGTGGCTCTGGCCATCACCGTGGCCGTTATGCCCGAATTCACTGTCGATGATGGTGAGCGAGATCCGTCTAGAGTTGCCGGTGAGGATGCCGTTCTCATTGTGGATGAACTGGCAATCGCGAACAATGAGTGCACCTTCCTCTAGCCGAATGCCTGCGCCGTTTCTGTCAGCCACGCGTGCGCCGGAGAATTGGAACCCTTCGATGTGGGCGTGTTGGCATCTGATGACCCAGATGGCCTTGCCCTCGGCGGAGAGGCCTGATGCGTCAAGGTTGACACGCCCCCCCACCGCGCGCAAAGTCAAATCTGGTTGCGTCCATACTGCGACGTCTTGGACATAGTCGCCGGCATCGACTTCAATGGTGTCGCCAGAGCGCGCAAGGCGCGCGGCATGTGAAATACTGCGGATGGCGCGGTTGGGCCCTACCTGAATGATTCGGTTACTTGCCCTCGCTGCTGTTGCGTTTTCCAACCCCAACCGCATGCTACTG
>Ga0105048_10010297_pt1 | contig 14827 bp, 18 predicted proteins | sample MAT05_FD_78382 | JGI IMG/M metagenome (GOLD analysis project Ga0105048, IMG submission 78382) | Freshwater microbial communities from Lake Fryxell liftoff mats and glacier meltwater in Antarctica - MAT-05 | ecosystem: Environmental > Aquatic > Freshwater > Ice > Liftoff microbial mat | place... | reverse complement strand
TCCTCGGAATAATCGCCGCAGTCGAGCTCATCTGGGCAACCAGCTACACCCTCTGGCCGAAGAAGATCCCAGCGGCGGCCTGAGCGACCCTTGGAGCGCGGATCGAACGGCGGCCGGGGCTGGCGATCGGCGAACCGATCTCCCTCCCGCCGTCCGCAAGAGGGACGGGCAGCGGGCGGCATTTCCCGCCAACGCGAGAGCACACGCGAGACCGTTTTTTGACCCGATCGGGTGCCCGCAGGGGAACCCCCTACAGGACAGCTGCGATTTTCCCGGGCGGATCGCTCAGCGCGTACCTCCCGCGTTCGGTGCTTTAGGTGGAATCTGTTGCTCGGGCCAGATTGCGCGGAGGATGCGGATGGTGTCGTCCAGCCCGGTGCCGGCGCGGGTACTGGTCGTGGCAAGTTGGCGGGCCGCTTCCACTACCCGGAGCGGTGTCGTCGTCGCGCTTCGGCTGACCCGGGTTCCCCCGCCGGTGCGGGCGGTGAGGTAGCCCTCGGTTTCGAGCGCCTTGTACGCCTTGGCGACGGTGCCAGGGGCGACGCCGAGGTCCTTGGCGAGCTGCCGAACGGAGGGGAGGCGCTCGTCGGCGGCAAGTCGACCGGAGGAGATCAGGCCGCGGATTTGATCGCGGATCTGCTCCGTGGGCGGGGCAGAACCCGACAGGGTGATGATCATGATCTGGTTGCGGTTGGCCGGCGCCGTCGCGGCGGAATCGCGGACACGACGACGGCGACCCAGAGCATGAACCCGAGCCCCGTGGCCACGCTGGACGCGCCGACGAGCGTCGGCTGCAGGGCGGCGAATGGCGTCCAGAATGCCACGCTGCCTTCTGAGGTCGGGAACGACGATCGAACGGAAGCTGTTGCGGCGAGGGAGCCGAAGATGAGTCCAACGTGCACCAGGAGCGCACCAGTCGCGATCAAGACGACGTTGCGGGTGCGGACAGTTCGCACGTGTGCGTCGCGCTCATGATCGGGGTCGAGCGCCGGTCGGGCGATGAGAACCAGGTCAATACTGGCGATGACAATCATGACTCCAATGAGAATGAGGCAGGGTACGGAGTAGAACCAACCGTAGATGCCGGTGCCCATTGCCCGTTCCCCACCGAGGTCCACCCAATACACCGTGTAGCGACCTGTTGTCTCCTCCGGCCGCGAGGCGGCACCGGCTGCGACGGTAAAGGCGACGATTAGCGCGAGCACCACGGCGGGGGTGATGAACCACCACCCTTTGGCGTAGCTCAACGGCGTCCGGGGCGCGAGCTCCGCAGTGCCCCGCCCGCTGCGCGCCCGCACCGGCAATGCGACGATGACCAAGCCGAGAATGCCGAGCACCAGCGGGTAGGTAAACCGATAGTCCGAGTACCAGCCCCATAATTCAGTCGGAATATGGAGCACGAGCGCCAACGGCCCGGCCAACAGACGCACCAGGACCCCGACAAGCAGGAGAATCAGCCCTGCAGCCAAAGCTGACGCACCAGCCGTGCTAGCTGGAAGCCCCATTTTCCGCCCCCAAATCAGCCACCAGACCACAACCAGAACAATGCCCGCTGCCACAGGACCCAGCACTATGAAGTACAACCAAGCCATCGTTGCGTCCCCCATCTTGTGTCACTTGAATAATACATCAATGTATCATGTGCTTGTCACAAGCGGGGCAGACCGTAAGGCGAACCCAGCGCGACTGCACTCCGCAATCTACGGACCATTGGCCATTCGCACATCGAAGTGCTCGCGACGGTCGCTCGCTTTGTAGGGGAACCGTTCGAGGTCTTCCCGGTGACGAGACTTACAAAGGACCGCAGCGTTGGCTGAGCGAGCCCGCCTCCCCGCCTACGGTCCCCGCACGTCGTCGAGACGTCTAGTCTGGCAACGTGACGTTGCTGACGCCGACGGCCGCCCGAGCATTCTGGCTGGCACTCCTGGACAACGCGGCGCGGAGCATCATTGATGCAGACGCCCTGTTCCCATCACCGCGCGCGCAGTCGCTGGTTGTACTTGCACAGGAGGAAGTGGGCAAGGCGGTCTGGGTGTACAAGTCGTTCTATAACGCCTGGAACGACGGTGACGAAACGCCACGCGAGGTGCCTGAACTGCGCAACAAGGGGCTTAACCACCTCGCAAAGCTCATAGAGGCCACCGACTTCTTGACCGCAATGGTCGAAGTCCCGGGATTTTCAGAGGCTGTGGACATCGAAATCGCGAAGGCCCACGCACCCGATGCGCTGGCCGCCTATCTGAAGGGCCTCGCCCAGGAGGACAACGAGGCGAAGAAGAGGGGCTTCTACGTCGATCTCCGAGCGGACGGCTCGTTCACGGTGCCACATGAGATCGACAGGCCACTCCTGAGGTTTCAGATCTGGGAGGCCGCTGACATGATCCAGTGGTTCCTCGTCGAAGACCATATGCGAGCCAGCCTGACGGGCAAAAAGCCTGTCTCCCCAACCGAGGACGTTGAGACACTGCTCGTAGCTGTCTTGGCTCGCGGCTCGGACGATTAGGTCGGCCCACCTACGTCACATGGGTATAACCGCTTATACCCATGTGACATGCAACCGCCCGTTGTAGCGGGCGTCCGTAACCCGGACGGTGACCGGAACGTCGGCTGGTCGTACCGACTCGCCTCGGTTGTACTGGCAGAGTGTCGTTTGTTGACCACGCGGTGCCGCGGGGCTAGATTGATGCCACCTGAGGAGGTGCTGTGGACGGGACTGCTGCCCTTGTGATCGCACTCATTGTTGGCTCTGCCTACGTGGCGGCGATCGCCTACGCCCTCGTGCAGATCGTCCGCACCGGGCAACTCGCCGACATCGAGAAGATTGTGTGGATAGTGGTTCTGTTGGGTGCCCCCCTCATCGGCGCGGTCGTTTGGTATTTCGCCGGCCCACATCCGTTGGGCCTGCGACTGACGTCGTCGGCAAAGTAGTTCGAACCGATTCGTACGACGAACCGTCAGCGGGACGGTCAGGTGGTGCTAGTGAGCGAGTCGGTAGATGTGCTCGACGACATCGCGGCCCAAACCATCGGCATGCGATGTCTCGGAGCCGATCTCCAGGAAGCCCGCGCGGGACAGCACCCTGGCCGAACCGAAATTGTGCTCGGCCACACGGGCGAAAACCGGCCGTACTGTCTCTACGGTCAAAAACACGGTCAGGGCTGCGGATGCAAGTCCTTCCCCCCACCGAGCCGGGTCGATCCAGTAGATGACCTCGCGGTCTCCACCGATGGTGAAGCTTCCAATGGTCCCCACCAGGCCGTTACCGTCGTCGATCGCGCGGAGGAACACTGAGGGATCACTCCGGATGCGCTCGTAGTGGGCATCGAAAGCGTCCCGATCGGACGGATCCGCGCGGGTAAACGCCGCCATCTCCACTGCCACACGATCCTGTTCCCAATCGAAGAGTCGATCAAGTTCTGCGTCGGCGAGATCCCGAAGAATTATCGTCATGCGATGACCGTATGGGCTCCCACCGACAGGCACCCGCGAGCGGATCCCTTGGCGGGCACCATCCGCCGTTTCCGGTGCGATGATCACGTTTATTATGCGAGCTAATCGGCTCGTCTTTAGGAGAGCCTTCGACCACGACGGTCGAGTCCCGTGCTGACCCTGTCCTCTGAGGGCAGCCCTCTTTCGGCTGTTCGGAGTTGGGTGCGACGCCGCGAGAGCAGTCGTGACAATCGGCTCAATCTGCTGAGGCTCGTCCACGGACCAGCAACCAGGCTCCAACCATCGCTCCCACCATAAGGAGGGGCGTGAGGAGGTATCCGATGGTTCCCAGGTAGCTGACAATCATGAGGGCGACTCTACCCGCTTCCACCTTCGCGAGGTAAGTAGCTAGAGCTCTTCCTGCTCGTTTCATCCCCCTTCCCAGCTCAAGTCTTCTTGGATGCACTACCTGTCAAGGCCAAGGTGGTCTACCTGAGTCCTTTGACAATCCAAGAAAGTTGCCCACAGCCCGGAAAAGCGCCCTAGAGCGATCGACTAACCTCCCTGCAGGACGCACGTAAGCGGATCCGGCAGTGGAAACCAGGGTGCTGCCAGACACGGAAGGCTTGGGTGGCGTTGCGCATTCGTGGCGTCTTTGGCTGCTTCGTGAACTTAATTGGTTGGATTGAGCAATACCTACTGTGAGTAGTGACAGAGAGGACATCTTCCGGGCCAGGGATGACCCGGGCGCATTCGCGGCCGTGTTTGACAAGTATTCAGCGCTCGTCCACCGCTACGTCGCCCGACGGGTGGACGCTCAGGTGGCGGACGACGTGATGTCTGAGACCTTCCTCGTGGCATTCGAACGACGTGCGTCTTTTGACGGGTCTGAAGATGCGCGACCGTGGCTTCTGGGTATCGCGACGAATCTCATCAAGAAGCATGCCCGACTCGAAGCTAAGGCGTGGAAAGGTCTCGTCGCGGCTGATCTTGGCGAAGTGCGCCTTGATGCGATCGACGAGGCGAACGCTCGCCTTGATGCGACCGCGACCGCGAAGCGGATAGGCGCAGCACTTCGTCGACTCCCGGCGGGCGACCGGGACGCACTTCTGCTCTACGCATGGGGCGACCTCAACTATGAGGGTGTCGCTGTCGCCCTGAACATACCGGTGGGCACTGTCCGCTCACGACTGAACCGCGCACGCCGCAAGCTGCGCATCGCGATCGATCCGGGCGCCGCCCGTGACGAGGAGGTTGAACATGAACGAGGTCTCGCTCCTGCGTCAGATTCGTAGTGACGCACCCGAACCCGAACGGGAGGCGGTCGATCAAGCGCGCGCTGCGCTGTTCGAGCGGATCCACGCCGACGCCATACCCGGCGCCCGGTCCGTTCCGGCGAAACGTCACCGTCGTGCACGATGGGCTGGGCTGGGGGTGCTGGGCGCTGGTGCTCTGACCGTGGCGCTCGTTGCCACGAACTTGCTCGGCGTGGGCGACTGGCGGGGTGGTGCAGACCCTGCCGCCGCGAACGCTCTCAACCAAGCGGCACTCGCGTCCATCGACACGTCCGATCCGGCACTGCTTCCAGGTCAGTATCTTCTAGTGGAGTCCAACTCGGTGTACGGCAACACCACCCAGGTCGACGACGGCGAATATGTTTCGTATCTCACTCTTAATAGGGACAAGCTCTACGTACCCGCCGACCAGTCCGATGAATGGATCTGGGAACGCGGAGCCCGTGTTCCCTACCAGTCCTTCAACGCGGAGGGTGAAGCGCTCGCACAGCGCGAGTACGCCGCAGCAGGGCAAACGGGGGAAACACTTCGCGCGCCAAATGCCGAGTTCTACGGAAACTCTGTCATCCCCGACTTCGAGGCCTTGCCAAAGGATCCGCAACAACTACTCGACTACATCTACAAGACCACAGAAGGCCAGGGAATTTCCGCCGACTGGATGGCGCTGCTATGGATCACGGAGGCGCTGCGAACTGGTGTAACTCCCGCTGACGTGCGCGCAAATCTCTACCTAGCTGTCGCAGGCATCCCTGGCGTTGAGATCACCGAACAAACCGCGAACCTCGACGGCCAGACCGGCATCGCGATCGGCCGCTACGAAAGTAAGGACGATTCCCGGCAAGACATCATCATCGACCCCGACACCGGGACACTCATTGGAGAACGCCGCATCGACTACAGCGGCGATTGGGGCTACCCGGCCAACACAGTGCGAAGCTTCACCGCCATCAAAACCTCTGTCGTCGACTCGGCGCCGGGCGGCGGCACCCAGAACGGGCACCTCGACGGGGAAGGATGCACAGATCTGGGCAGCGGAGCATTCCAATGCTGAACCTTCCAGCACCCATCCCCCCAAATGCAATCGACCTCCCGCCGACTTTGTCGATCCCGATTCCGGTCGAAGCATCTGAGAAGCGCTGAAACACAAACGGACGTCCACCGCACGGTATTTCCCGCCATCGCGAGATCTGTGAATTTGGCGGTTAGATGGTGGCGTTCTGTGATCGCGAAGTGGCGGCGTCCTATCTCAATAACTGACACCACAGCGGGCACCTGAAACCCGTACTTTGCGGTGCGTAGCTGCCAAATAGCCGGTGCTGCATTGAAAATTCAATCATGTGGCTCGCGCCCTGGCCGGGCTCTTCTAAGCCGAAGGCTATGGGGCTTCTCGCAATGATCGGCCAACCATCGGCTCCCATCTTCGGGCGAGGGCGTATGGTCGCGGTATGGACGTAGATGTCAGAGGTCTGCTGGGCCGTAGAGAAATCCTGAGCGCCTACATCAAGGTTTTCGAGCGTCCAGAAGAACTTCTGCAAGTTTGTGCACAGGTCGCGGGTGATTCCGACGCGGCGCGGACTGCGGTGGCCGTAGCTTCCGATTTGAGTGAAATTAGGGCGAGAGCCCTTCTCGACCTGGTCGACCCGTCCCGCTTTCTGCGTTGAAGGATTGAGAGAACAATTTGGTAAATTCAGCGGTTCGTCCTCGCCGCTCCTGGGGTCGAGTGCTCGTGGGGAGCCTGCTGCTTCTCTTGGCCGGCGCTGGTGTCGGGTGGGCGGGCGCTGCGGTCTTGGTGCCTCCCAGTAATGTACTGGATGCGACTCCGTTCACCTATGTGGATGTGGTGCCGGGTGAGGTCGGGTCGAGTATCAGCCTGAACACGGCTGCGGAGTGGTCTCTGGTTTTGGTGGGATCGAACCAGGCCGTTGGGACGGTGACGGGGGTAAATGTCACAGCTGGTCAGGAGGTGATGGTGGGCGCGACTTTGTATTCGGTCAATCTTCGCCCGGTGGTGATCGCACAAGGGGACGTGCCGGCGTTCCGTGCGCTGGCGCAGGACACGGTCGGCGCGGATGTCGCCCAATTGCAGCGAGCCCTGTCCTCGTTGAATTTGTACCGGGGGTCGGCGTCGGGGGCGTTCACTTCGGCGACGACGACCGCGGTGAAGGCGTGGCAGAAGGCGCTGGGTGTTCCTCAGGACGGGGTGGTACAGCCGGGGGATGTGGTGTTTGTACCGACGCTGCCGACTCGGGTGTCGTTGGACACCGAGGTTGTGACTCGTGGGGCGGTACTGATCGGGGGTGAACCGGTGGTATCTGGTTTGCCTGGTGCTCCCGCGTTCACGGTTCCGGTGACGGAGACGCAGGCGGTGCTGATGCCGACCGGTACCCGGGTGGAGATTACGAGCCCTGAGGGGGGCCTGTGGGAGGGGTACGCGACCGACCGGGCCGGTGACGATTCGACCGGGATCGTGGTGAACGTTCAAGGCAAAGACGGTGCTGTGCTGTGCGGGGACGGGTGTGCTCAGGTCCCGGTGGAGGGGCAGACGCTGTTGAGCTCGAGGATTGTGACTGTGGAAACGGTGACCGGTCTCACCGTCCCTTCCGCTGCCTTGCTGAGCAACGCGGACGGGACCGTGTCAGTCATCGACGCGGACGGTGTCGAGCATCCGGTGACTGTTTTGACCAGCGCCCGCGGCATCTCCGTGATCATGGGTGTCGACGAGGGACTGTCCGTCCGCATCCCCGCGACCGAGGGCTGACCGGTGCCGGTCGAGCCCCCCACCTCCTTTGTTGCCGCGCCCGTGGGCGGAGAGGTGGTCGTCGAGGCGCGCGAGATGTCGTTCGGGTACGACCCGACCATGCCGGTGCTGTCCGACTGGTCCGCGACGTTTCGGGCGGCTGAGGTGGTTGCGGTGACCGGTCCGTCCGGTCGCGGGAAGTCGACCCTTTTGTACCTGCTCGGACTGATGCTCCGCCCCACCAGCGGGCAGATCCTTGTCGAGGGGGTGGATGTGTCGAAAGCGAGCGACCGTGCCCGGTCTCTGTTGCGGGCGCACCGGTTCGGTTTCGTGTTCCAGGACGCAGCTCTCGATGCCACCCGCACTGTCCTCGACAATGTCACAGAGACCTCTCTCTACCGGGGCGCGTCGAAGACTGCGGATCGGCGGCGGGCGGTGGAGCTGATGGACCAGTTCGGGGTGAACCTCCGCGCGGCCGCGAAACCCGGACAAGTGTCCGGTGGGCAGGCGCAACGCATCGCCCTCTGCAGGGCCCTTCTCAACAATCCCCGCATCCTGCTCGCGGACGAGCCCACCGGGAACCTTGACGCAGTCTCCTCCGACCTCGTCATCACCGCCCTCCACACCCAAGCCGCGACCGGGACGACCGTCATCGTCGTCACCCACGACCCGGCTCTCGTCGCTCGCTGTGACCGGAGAATCGACCTTTGACGACCCTCCGTCGGTGGAGCGCCGTCGTCCGGGAAGCGGTCGCAACCGGGTGGGCTCAACCCGTCGCGTCGATCGTCACCATTGTGGTGATCGCGGGAATGTGCACCGCCGTGCTCCTCACAAGCGGACGGACCGTCGGTGCGGAGCAAGCCATCCTCGGCTCCATCGACGCGGAAGGTACCAGGTCCATCATCATCCGAGCCGAACCAACCGCAGGCCTCGACCCGACCGTCCTCGACCGGATCAAACAAATCCAGGGCATCCAATGGGCAGGAGCCTTCGGTCCGGCATTGGATGTCACCAACGCGGCGTTCCCCGGAGCGACCCGTGTTCCCGTCCGCCTCGCGTGGGGTGACGACTTCCAGAGACTCGGCCTCCCGAACACATCTTCTGTCCCGGGAAGCAGCGTGTGGGCATCCTCGAATGCCCTCGACTCCCTCGGCATGCCCGACCAGGTCGGCGGTGCGACCACCGGGGACGGCCGCAACTTCGCAGTCGTCGGCACTCTCACCACTCCCGACTACCTGACCTTCCTCGAACCCCTCGCCATCGCCCCGCAGACCGACCGGGTCGGACAGGTGTCCGTTCTCGTCGTCGTCGCCGCACGACCGGATCTGGTTGCTCCCGTCTCCGATGCGGTCCTCTCAGTCCTCGCCGTCGACGACCCCACGCTCATCACCTTCAGCACCAGTGAGAACCTCGCGGAACTCCGCGCCCTCGTCCAAGGACAGCTCGGGTCCTTCGGGCGGAACCTTGTCATCCTGATCTTCAGTCTCACGGCCGTCCTCGTCGCCGCGATCCTCTACGGACTCGTCATGCTTCGCCGGAGAGACTTTGGCCGACGACGTGCCCTCGGCGCCTCGCGCAGCCTCATCATCGGACTGCTCCTCACCCAAACCGGGATCCTCGCCCTCACCGGGGCGGCGATCGGCAGCGCCACGGCAACGATCGCCCTCATCACCACCGGCGATCCCCTACCGGGTCCCTACTACTTCGCGGCGGTGAGTATCCTCGCCGCCGCGGTCGGCGTCACCGCAGCAGTCCTTCCCGCGATCGCCGCCGCCCAACGCGACCCACTCAAAGAACTCCGCGTACCTTAAGTGTCCAACGGTAGCCGGAGTGCACCGCGGAGCTTCGGGCATACCGGAACGTCACCGCCGCGGAGAAAGAATTCCGGGTCAGATGCACCCTCGCCACTAGGCTCGGGATTACGCATCCCCGGTCAAATTCTGAAGAAGTGACTGACGTCCGTAGCGCTTCACGTCGACCTGACCTATGTGGAACCACATCTAGCCGTCATCGGGGGGCCACTTTGGCTGACATAGCCGATCCACTAGATGAGTGAGTCCTAATGGTCGTAGGCGATGAGGGATCGTTTGTTGGGTATTCCGAGGAGCCAGTTGTGCCAGATTCCGGCGGCAAGGGCGAGTAGCCGGCCGGCTACGCGGGAGTAGACGCCGGGGATGGTGCGTCCGCCGTGTTCTTCGAGGGTGAGTTGGCCTTTGAGGGTGTCGAAGACGGACTCGACCCATTGGCGGATGCCGCCGAGTTTCCCGAAGCGCTTCTTCTCGTCTTTGCGGTCGGGTCTGATCAGGTGGGCGCCGAGTTCTTCGTTGATGAAGCCTTCGAACTCGCGGCCGGCGAAGCCTTTGTCGCCGATGATGATTTGGTCGGTTTGGAGGAGGTGGCGGTCGTGGCGGAGCATCGCTTCCGCGGCTTCGCGTTCGCCGATCTTCGGGTTCGCGAGGCCCCAGATCACGGGCATCCCGTCTGGGGTGCAGATGAGGTAGAGGCGGAATCCCCAGAAATAGCGGGAGTGGGACGCGCAGTAGCCGTAGCCGGCGTGCCCGGCTAAGTCGGAGCGTTTCACGGTCTCCCTGGATTTGCCGCAGGGCACCGGGGTGGAGTCAATCAGCCGGGTGATCTCGCCCCAGGACGGGGTATCCCGGGCGAGTTCGGTGATCACAGCGGAGAGTAGACCGGTGGCTTGGCGCACGCGTTTGCCCCACCCGGATTGTTGGGGCAGGTTCGGGAACATGCCTTTGAGATGCTTACTCGCATAGCGAATCCATTTGCGGTCCGACGCGATACCGAGCAGGTGCTGAGCGACAACGAGGCAGAGCAGCTCGATGTCCGTCAAGGCCGGTGGTCGCCCGGGTCGGCCCCGTCGGGAAAATCCCAGCGCGGGGATGATCCGATCATCTAGATGAACGTAAAGTGTGGTCAGGAGGGTGTTTAGATCTGTCTTCACAAACAGGGTTTGACATCCTCCGCCTTCGATTAACAGCGTCCACGCGGGAGAAGTCCAATCGGACTCCGCGATCAGCGCGAGCCCAATCGATTAGGACTCACTCATCTAGCAGCAGCACATCGTGACCCGGTACGCGAGCTTCGTGTTCCGTGAGTCTCGAGCTGGAGGCCCTCACCGGCACCCCGCACCCCTTCTCAGTAATCGTCTAGTGAGACATTCGGCTGCGGGCAGGTTTCCTGGATCTGGATCCACTCATCTTCCGGCATTGCCGGGAGCTCCCCGTAGGCGGTCCAGCTTCCCCGTTCATCGATGTATGCCTGCAGGGTGGGAGGGTCACTAAGACCGTCGTAACCTTCTCCGCGCAAGCAGTCGAGGGTGTCCACCTGCAGCGCGTAGCCGTCATTCAGCATCTCGTCGGTCAGCACGACATCCTCTCCGTCGGCGACGTCGAAGCCGCATCCCGCCTGAGCGGCGTCGTATTGATCCTCCTGCTCAGAGGGAAATTCGGCAGCGACCCCGCCTCCGCGCCCGATTGAGACATCCCAACCTTTCTCCTGCATGCACACCAGCAGTTGCTGTTCTTCCGGGGTGCCCTCTTGCAAGTATTCCGAGGAACGCTCAATGGCACCCGTGGAGCAACCACTGATTAGCGCCACGCAGACGCTGAGCGTCAGGACGACAACCGACTTCGGCAACGACTGTCTCCAAGTTTTTGTCACGCGCACTCGTAGTTGAAGTAATAGATCGAGCCGCTTGTTGCAAGGCTCGAACTGCTAACACTGGGCCAGTTGGTGTAAGCCCTGCGAGTTTCGGGAAAGATCAGCAGACCGTTGAACGTTGTTGTCTTAATCACGCCGTTCCGCACGCTCTTATGGACGGCGTCAAGAGTCGTTTGCGACCTGGTGACAACCGTTTTAGCGCCACAGCTGGTGGAGCCGAGAGAGGTGGAGGCGGCGTACGCCGGCGCAACCGCAAGAGTGGCGAGCAGAACACCACTTGCCGCCGCCGCCACAGCCATGGGGAGCAACTTCCGCGAATTCTGCTGAGTACTCAGATGTGACTGCATAATTTCGTTGCCTTTCATCATTGAACAGAACGTGCTGGACGCCGGGTACGGGCTCATTGTGCGCTTGCTTCCCCCATGTGTCAATGAAAGATCGGGCCGTCTAAGCGAGCCGAAGGCACTACAAGATTCGGTAGCCGTCATCTGCTGGCCCGCTGCGCCCGGCGGAGGGGATTCGTCAATGGCTGTCGTGTCCGGGCAGCGCCCGTAAAACGGACGATCACCGGGCGGCGTTTCAGGTGCTCGCGAAAGTGTGATCGAGGCGGGATTTCGACGTTGCTCAGGTGCGCGCAGGGGAACCCTGATCGGGACGTATCTTGGCGCCTTGGTGGCTCGGGGCGGCTAGGGTTTGCTGGTGTCGTTAGGTAGGGGGTTCAGGCAGCTTTGGGCGGGCAACGCGGCCGGCAACCTGAGTGACGGTCTGATTTTCGTGGCGATACCGCTGCTGGCAACATCGTTGACGACGGATGCCATTCTCATCGCTGGCCTTGCCGCTATGTACTCGGCGGTGCGGTTGCTGGTGGTGGTCCCGGTCGGGGTTTATGTCGATCGTTTCGATCGTCGAACGATCTTGTGGATCACGAATCTCAGCCGGGCATCGCTCTTGATCATGATGGCGGTCTTGTTCGCGATCGACTTTGGCTCCGTTCCGCTGCTGTATGTCGTCCTCGCGGGCGTCGGAATTTTGGAGACCGCCGCGGACAACGCGGCGCTGTCGATCCTGCCTTCGGTCGTTCCGGCCAGCAAACTGGACCAGGCGAACAGCCGCATCTCGGCGGCTCAGCTCCTCGCCGATGAATTCGCAGGTCCGCCGCTGGGTGGACTCCTGTTCGCCCTCGGGGTGGCGGTTCCGGTCCTGGCCGCTGGCGGCCTCTATGCAGCGGCCGGGTTCTTCTTCCTCGCGCTCCCGCGTCCGGGCGTCGTCAACGGCCCTGCCTCGCCTCGCCGATCCGTATTCCGTGAAGCCGTGGACGGTGCCCGTTGGCTTCGCGGACACCGCTTGTTGAGTGGCCTGGCGGTAGTTGGCGGGCTCGCGAGTGTCGCGTACATGATGCCATTCTCGGTCCTGGTGCTGTTCGCGCAGCAAAATCTGGGTCTTGGTCCAGCGGGGTATGGCCTCATTCTGGCATTCTCAGCACTTGGTGGTCTTGTCGGCTCGATCATCGCAGCTCCACTTCGTTTACGTGTGGGGTACGGACGGACGATCGTGGGGAGTCTTTGCCTCGGCGCGGCGTCTATGTTCGCACTCGCATTCGTCCGGATTCCCTGGGTGGCCGCGGCTCTCCTGGCCGCGTACATCCTGCACTCCGTTGTGTGGGGAATCTGCGTGAGCTCGCTTCGGCAGCGTCTTGTCCCTGAGCACCTCCGAGGGCGGGTCAATGCATCGTCCAAGGTCCTCGGTCTTATCGGTCTCACCGTGGGAGCAGCCATCGGCGGGGTTCTCGCTTCGTCGCTGTCCTTGTCCGTGCCGTTCCTGGCGAGCGGCACCCTTTTCATCTGCTGCGGCGCAATCGTTTGGTGGCTGTTTCGATCTGAACTGCAATCAGGATCGGACTCGGACACAACGCTAGAAACCGCGCGCAACGATCAGCGCTGCCCGACCGTGACGCTGTCAGACGGGAACGGTCGGCGCGACGGCGTCCCGAACGGGATCGTGCACCGCGCCCGCTGACTCAGGCGACACGATGTTCCCGCTCCCGATGTGATCAGGCGAGCTGAACTGGATTCTCTTGTACTCTCTCCATCACTTCCTGAGCTTGTGCCTTCGCGACCTTAAATGGCGCGAACGTGCCTCGGATTCGCTTCTTGGATCCGTCGATGAAAGTGATTTCAAGCATGTTCGCATAGGATTCGACACCCCCGGTGATGAATCCGTAATACCGCACGGCTCGACACGCAGCAATCTGCTCTTTGAGCACGGAGTAGCTGGTGAACCAATCTCGAACAATCACTCTCTCCTCAGTCACCCACACCCCCATGACCACGGATCTTGCGATGAAACTGCCCGCTACCGCGAAGAACATGACCGCAACCACAATCGATTCAAGGTCAAGCCCGTCGGCGCTCTCTGCCCTGACTGACAGCCCGAAGGCAAAACTCAGAATCGTTAGACCTCCAACACAGAATGCGATGTACCGCGCGTAGCGTCCGGTGCGCTGTACCCAGTGAATCTTCAACACCGGATCTGGCGAGTGCTCGCTCAAACGACTCGACTCGATTCCTGGGCGACGGGCCCTGGGGGTATGGACTGACATGAGAGCCCGAAGGCAGTGCCGCTACCTACTCCCATTGCCGTTGCAACTACACCGGCCGACCGAACGCATTCCCTAAATACCATGCGCAATATGATTTGCCCCACCGCCTTTCTCGAGCCGATAGTGATCGCCACGGAACAACCAACAAGAGCCCCGACATTGCGACAGCCGTTGCACTCACAGTAACGGCGCGCGCCGCTCGGAAGGGCGTCCGAGCAGCACCGACTAATCACAGGAGGGCCGCCGGAGCAGGTGACAGTGACAGTGACAGTGACAGTGACAGTGACAGTAATGACGATGACGGCCCGCAAGCCGGTCGATCACCGGGCACATCCCCGCCCTCACAGGGATCGAGCTCGCGGCTGCCCGTAGGAACGCCGTTTAGGTGCCCCGACATTAAGCCCGATGACCGGGCGTCTTACGGACGAGCTCGAGGGTGTCGCTTCGCTATCCCGGTGTCGCCCACCCCCACCTGAAATCGCCACACCTAGGTTTCGATACAGCCTGCGCAGCTCGGAAACCTTGATGAGCCGGGCTACCACTTGGCTGGTAGTCCGGGTCAGCCTTTGTTGATCAGGTCTACAACTTCTTGAGCGCTGTCGTCCGGTGAAAGCGCGATCGTGAGGGAGTCACCCGTCAGAGGTTCTGCCACCGTGACGGCCGCCCGTATCTCATCACCGATTCTCATGACGAGGCGTGCTTCTCCTCCGGCCTGGACGGCCTCCGCTGTGAGCGAGTTTGCGATCGCCGCCCCATCATCAGTGAACGTCACATCAACTGTGTTCTGCCCATCGCGCTCGGAGGCAACGGCATCCTCGACGGTGGCGGTCTTGAAAGCCGCGGGACTCACAATGTATTGGCCTTGTACTGAAACGCACTGCGAATCCGACCCTTCAACGCACGTCTCCGACACTGCCAATTCGATCGTTCCCCCGGGAGTCTCTGACGTCAGGCCAGACTCAACCGCAGTGGAACACCCACCTAGCGCCAATGCGATGAGGACAAGCAAGGAGAGACCGCGTGTTCGAGTGTTCATAGATTCGCTCCCGTGAGACTTCAAGCTGCCTGCCGATACGGCTCGTACTG
>Ga0105048_10010295_pt1 | contig 14828 bp, 9 predicted proteins | sample MAT05_FD_78382 | JGI IMG/M metagenome (GOLD analysis project Ga0105048, IMG submission 78382) | Freshwater microbial communities from Lake Fryxell liftoff mats and glacier meltwater in Antarctica - MAT-05 | ecosystem: Environmental > Aquatic > Freshwater > Ice > Liftoff microbial mat | place... | reverse complement strand
ATTATTGATGAAGATCCCTGATCCATTACCAAGACCTGTTCCGTTGATTACACAATTCGCCTCATTCACACCTTGAAGGGTTAACGATTTATTGATCGTTACTTTTTCATTAAACGTCCATTCGGCACACTCAATTACATCACTCACATTCGCGGCAGTTACTGCAGATTGAATGGTCGTGTAATATGTATTTTGCGTGAGATTATGAACAGGAAAGAAATACGTGATCAGTCCAGTACAACTATTATCAGGTTTATGATCCAATGCAGATTCAAGAGATGTTCTTTGTGCGAAGTTCATTGCAGAAGGTAACTGCAATCCTAAACCGACATCAAACTTATTGTATCTAGCATCCAGATTCTGATCCCAACAAGCTTTCGTTGTGATTGAATTTGCACCAGTACCAATCATTGTATTATATGGAGGAAATATAGTTCCCGCACTTGTACCCGTTTGATTGTCAAAGACAATAAATTTCAAAATTCCTGTATTAAACTCATTCTCATTTCCCGCAGTTCCTAAAGTAAATGTTCCGTAACTATCATTATCGGAATCATGATTTAAAAACATCAAGGCCGTACCACCTGGAGTACCTGAACCATTGAACGTATTTTTTGTGAAGGTTCCATCAATTGCAGTTTGTGTAACTGTTGCACTCGAGGTTGCAATCTCTTTGGTATTCACTGTAATATGATGGAACGTCGTAGAACCAGCCAAAGGTGTGAATGTATTATTATCTATTGTTACATTCCTGTAGTTCTCAAGGCTGATACCCCAATTGTGATTGATGAATGTATTTCCGCTTACCACCGTATTTATGGTATTAGGTGCAATATTATCCAGTAATCTAAGGCAGGATGTATATGTACTACCTGCGGCACCATTAAAAGTATTCCCAGTAATACTAAGAGTACCACCTGTTACATTAGGTGCTGTACAATTTACACCACCACCATTAATATTATTATTGGTGATATTGATATTGTTTGAAGTAGTTACAAATCTTGTCTCAATATCCTGGCTGATTGATTGAATAGTATTTTGAGTGAATGTTCCTGTACCTTCGTCTGTGACAAAACCTGAACGAAAACCAGCATCATCTGCATTTCCCGCAATTGCGTCAACACCAATATTGTAGCTGATCGTATTGCCTTGACAAAGAATATTAACAGGGCTGGAGGTATTTACTCTGTAAGTACCATAGTTAATATTTACAGCATTTCTTGCTCCGAATGAAACCGTTGTTGGTACAATGCTTCTATATGGATTGATATCATTATTCAATACAGAAAGGTTACTGACGGATCCGGGTAAGGCAACACTGGCAATGACAGCGCTTCCTAATTTTGAAACATCAATCTTAAATTCAAATCCGTTTATAATAACACCTGCTGCTGTTACTTCAAAAGCAGTCAAACGCCCGCTGGAAAGACCAGGGGTTCCTGTGAAGTCTATGATAGGTTTCACCGCGCCCGACTTGTGAAGATTAATTGGTTTATCAATTAGTACCTGTTCATTATAAGTACCTGCATCTACTGTGATCTCGTTACCACTACTGGCAGCAGCAACTGCTGAGGCAATCGTACAATAATTCAACCCCGTACTAATATTATGTACTGTACCTGTAGGATTAGTAGAAATTGTAGCACTATATGTGATTGGATTCGCACAGCCGTTAGTAATAGTCACTGTATATGTTCCCGGCGCAAGGCCAGTAAGATCTTGAGTGGTCTGTCCACCAGGTGCCCATGAATAAGTTTTAGTTCCACTTGATCCTCCAGTTACGGTTACATCAATTTGTCCATCATTACTGGTATTACAGGTCATTGGAACAACTACAGAAGTGGCTAACAAAGGACTGTAAAGGATAAGTGTATAAATTTTAGTTGCAGATATCCCACCATTGTTAACATCTGTAACGGTCAATCTATATTTTACGATACGCACATCAGCCCCTGCTGTTCCATTGAATTCTGTCATTGGATCGAATCCAGGTATTGGTGCACTTATTCCCGATCCGGAAGTGGCAGGAGTCACTGGTATATAGCTAGCACCGTCAATACTCATCTCCCATACATAGTTATAGCTAGGAGTGAAATCACAAGATCCCGTATGAGTAATAGTTGAAGTGCCGATCAATGAAGGATCATAACCAGAACCATTATCACAGTTTGAAATGCTATTCCATGGCGGAGCTGTGTTGTTAATGCTCATTGCAGTACACGCCGCCCGTACATCCGTACTAAGCCCAGAGAATAAAAAGAGAAGAAGAAGAAATAGACAGGTGAGAAAACCAGTGTTGCGTTCTCTACCGGGTCTTAGCCGGTTCACATTCTTGGTGAACCACGCGTGTTGGGTAATTTTTTTCATAAAATACTTTGTTTTAAATTAATTAAGACATAGGATAGACTTTAGAATCAATTTTTTGGAGACGAATCTTGCTTGGATTTTTGCGGAATGACAAAATTGACATCAGTCAAAAACATGCGTTTTGTACCTGCAATTGATCTGTGCGAGACCGATGACTTAAGGAATATGGTTAATTCCTTTGAGTGCTCGTGTTTGGGAGTTGTGTTTTTTTCTACTTGGGTTAAACGGTTGGATGTTTTTTTAGGGTGATTAAGGATATATTTTTAAGTATATTATGATAATATGTCTGATTATATATTATTGTATGTTCTGTTAACATAAAAGTAAAATGGATTTCGCCAAAAAAAACGAAAAGAAACATATAAATGTTTCTGTTGACAATAAACAATTGATTTATAAGGAGTTAAGGATTATCCTGTTCAAACATTATTGGCAGCTAGTTATGAAGACTGGTTTGAGTATTTTATGTCTAAAAGGTATAATGATAGGAGATGCCAATTTTAAATCGAATCAAATTTAAGTACTAACTCACTAATGTTTAGTTCCGTTTTGTGGCTTTATTAATGAGTTAATTTGTACAGGATTAACCGTGCCTAATTTGCTTAATTAGTATTAGAAAATCATTAGAATAATTAAACCTACTATTTGATATCAAACATACTACATCTTACCGACAGCATCTAACGTAAGTGACGGGAAACCACCCACGATGTTAAACGGTATTCCTAAACTTTGTAGTATGAACAAGAAGTTATCCGAATAAATTTAGATAAAAGTGTCGCCACACTGCTCCCGATTACTTCATATTCTAATACTTTTATGGGATATTAGTATAATTGTGGCAATTCTATTTTAATTCGTTAGTCTGTCAATGCCAGACGAAATAACCCAATGTACAATGTGTGCCGTACTTGCTTATGACAATCCTTTTTGAAGCAATCAAAGCCAAAGCCACAGGTTAGATGAGTGTCTACGTGTTGACTGACCCTAACTTAAATGAAGGTCTGATTTTAATATCAGTACCTTTAGCCTTACGTTGGATACTATTACTGACAGACATTCAATAGGCTGAAAACATTCTTAATCAATATGAAGGGAACTCATACCCCGATTTAGTTCTATTCTCTGTCAAGGATCCACTCTTCTTCCAGTAAGTTTCCTGAGACATGAACTAAATATCAACAGCCACCATATAATACCTTATTCCTTTGAACCTTTATGAATATGGTATTGCGTCATAAAAAAGATGATTCTTTGTTTTAGTTTGCTAGCCATTAATGATGATTGTAATCGTCGTTCAATAATGGGAATCGTTACTCGGAATGCAACAAGTCAAATACCATCTTTTTTCTTGAAAGACTGATAGGCACTGTTTCGCCTGATATCAATGTGAGGGTCGCTGCTCTGGTTTTGAATAATTTACAGATGCCTTTAATATTAACAATATGAAATTTATGTACCTTCAGAAAGTCCTTCGCTGGAAGTCTGTCCTCAAAATCTTTCAATGAATGGGAAGAGAGTAACTCCAATTTATCCATCGTTGTAACAGCGGTAAAATTTCCCTTTGCTTCGATATGGAGTACCTTATCGAGACCTACCAATTCCAAATGATCCTTATATGGGATAACAAGATATGGCTGTTCCGCTTCCCCGGCAATCGTCTCCTCATCTTCATTTCGTTGAGGGTTTTGTAATTTCCTTATCTTTAGCAACTCAACTTCACACTTGTTCACGGCTAGGATAAAATCGTCGATACTGACAGGTTTCAGAAGATAATCCATCACTCGAACCTTGACTGCCTGTATAGCATACTTTTCATAGGCCGTCACCAGCACAACCATCAGATCGGGTTGTTGAATATCTTTCAGCACGTCAAACGCGTTCTTATTATAGAGTTCAATGTCCAGAAAAACAAGGTCCGGTTTATGTTTGATGATCATCTTTGTTGCTTGATCGGCATGGTCTGCAGTGGCTATAACTTCAATTGAAGGTGCATAGCGTTTGCAAAAACTTTCCAGTAACCGGATATTGAGGATTTCGTCATCGACGATAATTGCTCGCATAGTTTGATAGAATTAGAAATTAAAAGTAAGTAAAGAGTTTGAATGTTTAGTAGAATCCGTGTGATTATTTTAGAGGAGTTGCAGGGTAACGGGTTAGGGAGTTTAGGCTCCCCTCTCTTCTCGCTCTGTCTCCTGTCCTTGTCGAAGGAGGGGCCGGGGGTGCGGGCGGATTGAAAACTTGGGTGGCTTTACGGATAGTCATAAAATTGTTTGCGCATTTGTTCGATTGGCACTTCCCTGTTCTGTACATGTTTGAATAACGGGATCAACTCCTAAGATCATAAGGTTCCGGAATAGCCGGAACTTATTAGGTGTGTCTGCGCCCAACTAAAATAGAAACATGCACGAAAGAATGTAAACCTTCGCCCAAACCAAATTTGTATTGTAATGGAATGACGAGTAACTGACGTGCACTGCGGTAGCGATAGTTGTTGACTTGTCTGTGACAATACACAGGCATACAGAAAGCCCGTCTCATTACCTCAATCGGACAGGCGTGTCTGCGGACCTTAAAATTCTCCATCCAAATTTACTTTACCCAAATCTTCTTGGTATATGCAAACTAATGAATTGCCTCAAGAAGATAAATCTCCTCCAATAAACCATTTATCACGTAGTAAAATTAGTAGTAATTATTTTGTCTATAATTAAGACCAATAGCATGTCCAAATGATTATGGCATTATGCTCCCGCACGCGCGGGACAGTAGATGTTTGATTGATTCTTCATGGACTACTGTATATACTTTAACGGTATTATTCTAATTATTACAAATCTGTCTAAGGATGATTCGAAAATACAAAACCAATTGTATTCGATTCAGGCAAGGGGGTATCCAGCAGATCTACATTCCCATCTCCATTGATATCGCTGGCATAATACCCGGACTGGAAATTACTGATTTCATTTTCAAGTAGGGTAAGATCCAGCAGGTCAGTATTCTCATCATGGTTCAGATCGCCGCAATACAATGCCCATACACCAGGGGCGACTTCCGACTGGTTATTCCCAAATGCTTTGCTGGCAGCGGAGGTAAAATTGTAATTCGAATTTGAAGAAATGCTTACCGGGTTGGCACTCCATGTCTCCAATCCATTACGTGTTTTAATTGCGATATAATACGAACCTGTAACAGGAAAGAAACAAGTTGCAGAACCGTTGGTATATAGGATCGTTTTAGAAGAAGAAACTAAACTATAAGGTGGAAAGGTATTTCTAAGTTCTACCACAACGGAATCTGTCATAGTAATAGTTGCAGCAGCTATACCCTGATTTTGTAATACATGATTCATTAAACCTGATCCGAGATAATAACCTTCAATAAAAAGTGTAAGATTTAATGTGGATGTACAAGGACTTACAGCTATCGTTTTGGTAGCTGTCTTCGTGCATCCAAGTGAAGATGTTCCCGTAACAGTGTAGGTGCTTGTAACGGAAGGTGATACTGCAATCGTTGATCCCGCCAATCCACCCGGTTGCCATAAATAGCTTTGCGCACCGGAAACATTCAGTGAAACAGATTGACCGGGACAAATGACGGCCGCTGTTGAAAAAGTACTTAACACAGGAAGCGGTTTTACAGTGATGAACTTTGTTGAGGGCGCTCCGTTGCCATAGGCATTGATCCCCCGGACAGTAAGTTCGCCTGAAACGGCTGATGCTCCGAAAGTAAGTGTGATACTGTTGGTGCTACTGCTTCCGGCAACACCTGTTGGAAGTGTCCAGATATAGGAACTTGCATTAGCTATTGGCGGAACCATATAGAAAACTGACTGTCCCTGGCAAACAGAAGAAGATCCTGTCATACTTCCTGCACAGGCAGGTAAATAATTAATGAGTAGTTGGTAGAGCATAGCAGTGATACCATTAACGGCCGACTGATTAGAATTACTCAATCCGCATACAGTTGCCTTCATACATGGATCATAGATCATCCTGCTGGTATAGCCCAGAGTGGATCCTGCATGCCCCCAGGTTGTTTTTCCAAAGAAAGGATATCGGAGTAAACCAAGTCCATAGTTTCCAGGCATTAAAAAGGTGGTCATTGCATCGAGGGAATTACTATTGATCACTCCCCCGCTAAATAATGCCTGGTACCATTGCGCCATTTCACCGGAAGTAGAGAAGATAGCACCCGCTGCCCCACCGGCCGTATTCAGAGAAATTCTTGAGGTATCATGAAGGTCTGCGCCATTATACCATCGATGCGCAAGAGTTCCGTTTACAGGTTCCTGAATATCAAAAAAGGTACTATCCAATTGGAGTGGTGTCAGTATGCTGTCGCGTATGAGTTGAGAGATGGAAATACCACTTGCGCTTTGCGCGATCATTCCTGCTAAAACGTAATTTATATTTGAATAATTATAACCGGCTCCGGGAAGAAATGCAGGAGGACCTACATATGATACTACTTCTGCAGGGGTATACACACGGGTTGGATAAAGTAGAATAGAATCGAAGGTGGTCGTAAAAAACGAATCAGTGATACCGCTCCGGTGTGAAAGCAATTGCCTGATCGTGATGTTCGAATCAATATTGGCAAAGGCAGGAAGCCATTCTTTCAATGAATCATCCAATTGAAGGATATTGTTTTCTGCGAGTTTCAAAATAGCCACAGCCGTAAATAATTTGGTGTTGCTTGCTATGCCGAATTGCATAGCCGTTGTGATAGGTTGACCCGGGTAGGAAACTCCGCTACTACCGGTCCATATGCCTTGCCCGGGGTAAAAGACAGAGGCCGACATACCGACCGTGTTCGGGAATGCAGTAACTGAACTGTCTAATCTTGCTTGCAATTTAGCAGCCAGTAAGGAATTGAACGTCTGCGATCTGACTGAATGAACGCTGAAAAAAAGAAGAATAACGAAGGATAATTTTTGCATAACGGTTTATTTAAGAGGTTGGAAATTCATAAGGTAGTTCGAGAACCTAATTAAAAGAATCAACGAATCTGCTGTGTAATACCAAAAGCATCTCATTTTAATCCACATGATTATGGTATTATGCAGTTGCAGTAAATGTTTAGTTCATGCCTAATGACCTAATACAGATACGCTAACGGTGTAAAGGTAGCAAGCACAAACAGCAGGCTACTATTCTGATTGTAAAATTTTCATGACAATTGAAACTAATTTCAGCGAATCGAAAGAAGCGAAGCAGCATTGCTGGTTTTATTGTGGTTTATTTCATAGAAAGATAATTCAGCATTATATTGTCATCATAAACCTGTTTGCTAAAATTGGCTAACTTTGAATTTACACACACCAAGACGCCTTAAGTAAAAACCTAACATACCACATTAAACTCTTTTACCAGCCGACGATACAATACAATTTCTATGACCACCTTAATAAAATCAACTATATCTGTTCTTTTTTTTATTTCATTGTTTTCATGTAGAGAGAACCAAACAACTACCGAAGGTAAAGAATTGAACCATTCAACAAAAGCTACATCAACAAAACTGACTAAAGATTCCATTCTCTTACATTTAGGTAAGCGTGTATTATCTTCTATTAAGGAGAACGATTTTGAAAACTTTGTACGATTTATACATCCCGGATTAGCATTGAGATTTTCACCCTATGGATATGTTGATACAACATCAGATATCGTCTTAACGTCTGAAAGTTTCCTCCAAAAAAGAAGAGAAATGATTAAACTGAATTGGGGACATTATGACGGAAGCGGAGATCCTATCCTGCTGACAATGGACGACTACTTTTCAAAGTTTGTTTACAACGCCGATTTTCTAAACGCCAAAATAATTTCTTTAAATACGATAAAAGGGTTCGGAAATTCGCTGAATAACCTTGAGCAGGTTTATACGAATTGCGATTATGTAGAATATTATTTTCCTGGATTTGATAAGAAATATGAAGGAATGGATTGGTGTACGCTTAGATTAATTTTCAAAAAACATGTTGATACGTATTATCTTGTTGGGATTGTTCATGATCAATGGACAATTTGAACCTGATTCCATAGTGATCAAAACCTCTTTAGGGCTTTCTCATAAAATCATACCCACCTTTCCTGAGGTTGATACCGTATTCAAGCCAGGCTTTGAGACAAGCCAGAAAATTCGCCCAGCCTTCTGTATTTCCCTTCAACCATTTAATACCTGCCTCGTCGTTGTCACGGCTCTTTTCTGTGACCTTTACGATGGTGGAATTGTTGATCCCATCAATGAAATTGATCTCGACAAGCATATCATGACCATCAGAATCCCAGTAGTAAGAAATGTATTTATCCATTTCGATCTTGTGGACGCGAACAGGAACGTCTGTATCAAATTCAGGGAATTTCCATAGCAGTTCTTTACCTTCTTCCATTCTTCCGGTACTGCTTGCGATAAAATAATGCTTCATCTTTTCAGGATCCACAATGGCTTCAAAAATTTCATGCCTATCCTTCTGGATCTGAAGATTGGTGCTGATGTTGAGGGTTTGATTGTTCATGAGGAGTTAGGGGTTTATGAGTTACGGGTTTATGAGTTACAAGTTTATAAGTTACGAGTTACGGGTTACGGGTTACGGGTTTTGAGATTGCGGGTTACGGGTTTTGAGTTTACGAGTTACGGAGTAGATTTGGATAAGCGTTTAGCTATTACCTTTTGAATAATGCAACCCTACAACGCCGGAAGAATACTGTTTACTTTCCTTTAATGTGAGTTTTATGGTTGAATGTACATCCTTGAAAAACGGAATCTCTGTACCGAGGATGACCGGGTTCTGGAATAACCAGAATTCATCGACCAGCCCTTCCAGTAAAAGTGAATGAAACGCAAGAGGGCTTCCGAACATCAGGATATTTTTACCTTCCTTTGATTTGAGTTCATTGACACTTTCAGACAGATAATCGCTGATCACCGTTCGGTTTTCTGAAACATCGTCCTTTATCGCCCTGGAGAGAACCACTTTAGGCACACTGTTATACCAGCGCGAATGATCAATGTCATGCTTTGTGGCATTGGGCTGATCGCCTGCTGTTGGCCAGTAAGCCTGCATCATGTCGTAGGTATTCCTTCCATACAACGCAGTGTCTGCTTGATCGATAAGGACATTTGCGAATCCGAATAATTCATCATCCACGATGATCCAATTCATCTCACCTTTTGGTCCGGCTACAAAACCATCAATTGATACATGCATCGATATGACTGATTTCCGCATGGTATTGTGTTTTATTGATGGGTAAATTTAGGATCATTTCAAGAATGATTCAATTTTAAATTGATATTTACTATACAATGTAGTTATCCCAACTGCAATCTGGCGGAAGTCAATGAATTATGGTACCGGACCAAAATATACAGGTCCAACAATTAATAGCAATTGCATCATCGCTACACAACGAAAATGGGAGAAATCAATAAAATCTACACATCGATCTTCGCATATTTCGCATGCTTCTCGATAAACTCACGACGAGGAGGAACTTCTTCACCCATCAACATCGCGAAGACACGATCTGCTTCGGCGGCGCTTTCAATGGTAATCTGTTTGAGGGTTCGACGAGCCGGATCCATGGTGGTCTCCCATAACTGCTCTGCATTCATTTCCCCGAGACCTTTGTAACGCTGCGTATGCACCGCCTCTTCATTTCCATCGGCAATACGCTCGATTACTTTTCTTCGTTCAGCCTCATCAAACGCATATATAGACTCTTTCCCTTTTTTCAATAGATACAAAGGCGGTTGCGCAATATAAACATATCCTTGCTCGACCAGCTCTTTCATATATCTGTATAAAAAAGTGAGTATTAATGTAGAGATATGAGATCCATCCACATCGGCATCGGTCATGATAATGAGTTTATGGTAACGCAATTTACTTGTATTCAGTGCCTTTGCATCATCAGGCGTACCGATTGTAACCCCTAAGCCTGTGAACATGTTCCGAATCTCCTCGTTCTCAAATACTTTATGAGGCATGGCTTTCTCTACATTCAGGATCTTACCCCGTAATGGAAGGATGGCCTGATATTGACGATTACGCCCTTGTTTAGCTGTTCCACCAGCCGAATCTCCTTCGACAAGATATAACTCACATTTAGTAGGATCATTATCACTGCAATCGGCTAGTTTACCAGGCAAACCACTTCCTGTTAATACATTCTTACGTTGCACCAATTCCCTTGCCTTACGCGCGGCGTGTCTTGCCTGTGCCGCCAGGATTACTTTATCAATAATGATTCTGGATTCTTTTGGATGTTCTTCCAGATACGCTTCCAATACTCTTGAAACAGCAGAATCTACAATGCCAGACACTTCACTGTTTCCAAGTTTTGTTTTCGTTTGTCCTTCAAACTGAGGTTCAGGAACTTTTACGGAAATAACGGCGCTCAATCCTTCACGGAAATCATCGCCAAGAATATCGACTTTGGCACGTTCAAACAATTTGTTCTTATCGCCATACGATTTAAAGACCCTCGTCAATGCCCTTCTAAAACCGGCTACATGTGTACCGCCTTCGATGGTATTAATATTATTCACATAGGAGAAAATATTCTCGCTGTATGACTGATTATACATCATGGCCAATTCAACGGCCACATTACTTTCTGAATCATGATCGGTTACAAAGATTGGTTCTGAAAGCAATCCATCACGTTTTGCATTCTTATCCAATAAAAGTATAAAATCGCTGATCCCACCTTCACTATAAAAAACATCCTGAACAAATTCACCGCTATCATCTTTTTCGCGTTCATCGATCAATACGATACGAATGCCTTTATTCAAATAGGATAATTCCCGCAGACGCGCCGCAAGGATCTCGTAGTTATATTCACTCACATTGAAAATACTGTCATCCGGAAGGAAGGTTACTTTGGTACCGGTCTTATCACTCACTCCGGTTTCGCGAACCGGATATTTAGGCGCACCACAACTATATTCCTGTTCAAAAGATTTTCCATCACGATTGACTTCGACCAATAAATATTTGCTCAATGCATTTACGCAACTAACACCTACCCCATGCAATCCACCGGAAACCTTGTACGAGCCTTTATCAAATTTGCCTCCCGCGTGAAGAACGGTCATGACCACTTCCAGCGCGCTACGTTTTTCTTTGGTATGCATCGCAGTAGGAATTCCACGACCATCATCCTCTACGGATATTGAATTATTCTCCAATATCTTTACGGTAATATTTTTACAATGACCTGCAAGGGCTTCATCGATCGAGTTATCGACCACTTCATAAACAAGATGATGAAATCCTTTCACACTCACATCGCCAATATACATAGCAGGGCGTTTTCGTACAGCCTCTAATCCTTCTAATACCTGTATACTATCTGCTCCGTAATTGGGTTGTTGAACTTCTTCGTTTTCTGCTGACATATTGCTATTTTCTGTTTAATGTAACACCTCCTTGTATTGAGGCGTTTGTGAATGAAATCCCTTATTTTCCAAAGGTGCACAAAAGTACATTTTAATACCCTGCAAAGCAAGTTTTTAAGCACTTGATATTGCTTTTAAAACTCAATTAAATCAATACTTTCAACGCATTAACGAATATTTTTTATCCACATTTATGTGAGTACAGCTTTTAATGACTATCTGCAATAATACCCAATACATTTTTTAATACTTGAGACAAACAAAAGACCTTCGTCAAAGTCAGTGCCAGTAAGCCTTTAGGCTCCCCCTCTCTTCGCGCGCTGTCTCCTGACCTTGTTGAAGGAGGGCCGGGGGCGAGGTCGGATTGAAAACTTGGGTGGCTTAACGAATAGTCATACAACTATTTCATTGGCAGGAACAGTGATTCTTCCCAATTCTATCAGACCAATGAATTAGTTATTGAGGCGATTGCGCCGATCTCCCCTGAAAATAATTTTGGCAGTTTGAAAGTGAGAATAGAGAATACCTTAGTTTTACACGTTCAAAAAATATCCTCCATTATGTTCAGAAATCTCCTCGTGGTTATTGCCATATTTTTTACCCTTAGCGTTTCCGCTCAAATGCCCGGCGATACAATTGTTGTCAGCACCTTCAATTATGGCTCTGCTACCCGCGATAGTGTCATTCAATTTCCGAGTACTCCAGGCTTGAGTTATGAAAAAGTATTGATGCTTTATAATATGCGTTGCAAGAACGGTCTAATATCTTCCGGTGCAGCTGGCCAAACCAATGTAGGCTGTGGCGAATGGGATTATTCATGCAATACCTATATTACCGATTCGTCCAGGATAGATTCTCTGGCGAGTACAAGGCCTTCCTATTCGATCACAAATTTTTCAGGAACTACGTATCCATACATCAACCAGGCATATTACAACCTGTTCCAGTTTACACAGGTAAACACCGTGGCTATGGTTATCTCTGAAAACCAGTACCAACTTGGAAGTGGAATTCTTTCGGTGAATAATGCCCTCGCGGCCAACCAGCGATCTGGCCGTTCACAATACCTTTTTACGCAGGCTGAATTATCGGCTGCCGGTGTCACTACTGGGGATATCAATGGGATCATTCTGGATGCATTGAACAGCAGCTCGGTTAATTTCCTGAAAGTAAGGATCAAACATACCGGCCTGAACGCATTGAATGCAGCCACACCGGAAACGAGTGGGTTTTCCGAAACCTTTTATGCAAATCAATCTTTTCTTGCCGGAGCAAATCGTCTTCAGTTTCATACTGCCTTTAACTGGGATGGGGTTTCTAATATTATTATTGATTTGTCATTCACTAACTCAACGCCAAATGCAATTCTTAATTTAGCCGGAACAACTACGCCTGCCATCTATGGCTTGTATGCATCAAACGGAACTTTTATTAATACCACCGGAGGTGTTTCGGCTGTGGCTCCTGCTGCGCCTTTCTCGAGTGTCAATAATCAGATTACAGTCTCTTTCTGGAGCCGTGGTAATTCCGGGATCGGAAATAAAGCCACCTCTATCATTGAAGGTGTTGATAATAGCATGAACCGGCAGTTGAATATTCATCACCCATGGGATAACTCCAATGTCTATTTCGATTGTGGAAATCTTGGTTCAGGATATGATCGAATCAATAAATTAGCAACAGCGGCTGAAATAGAAGGAGACTGGAATCATTGGGCTTTTACCAAGAATGCAACCACAGGCATCATGAATATTTACCTGAATGGCACGTTATGGCATACAGGAACAGGAAAAACCAATCCAATTTCAATCGATTCATTAATCTTTGGTGCTAATATTAATAAAGGAAACCAGTACCAAGGCGATATGGATGAACTCAGTGTTTGGAATGCTGAACTTTCACAAACTGATATTCAAGCCTGGATGAATAAGGAGATCACTGCTTCACATCCAAACTATAGCAATCTTGTAGCGTATTACAAACTGAATGAAGGCAATGGTATAAACTCAGCGGACGCCAGCGTGAATGCGCTAACGGCAGATTTCACCTTTGTTCCAGACTGGAAATTTACACGTGGCGATCAGCTCTCACGTTTTTTTACAGAAACCACTGAGCGTCCGAATACTATTTTTCTTCAGGGAAATTATACCATCTTAAATACCAATGTGAATGTACTGGATTCTGTTGTAGCTTCTGCAAATATTGTTCGGGAATACGCTGTTGTCTCCAATGCAGGAACATTTCAAAGCGATGCCTATAATGTGATCAGTACAAATGCCTATTGGCTTGCCAGTTACCGTTATTTATATGATGGCGTAACAGGTTCTCTGATCGATTCATTTGCAGTAACGCCAACCAGTACTTTAGTCATTACAAATCTGCCATACATCGAACGCTCTCCATCAAAATATGAGATCATGTCTTTTGTTACGCCTTACGGAATTAATCTTGATTTAGGAATGACAGGGAAAACATGGACGTTTGACATGACCGATTATCTTCCCATTCTTAAGGGAGCGAAACGTATGAGTATTGAACGCGGCGGCCAATGGCAGGAAAATATGGATATTAAATTCTTATTCATTGTGGGCACGCCACCACACGAAGTGAAAGATATTACACAGCTATGGAGACAGCCCGGCAACTCTAATTATAATGATATCATCACAGATCGTTATTTCGAGCCAAGAGATGTGCTACTGGATGCAAGTGCTACATCATTCAAAATTCGTAATACTATCACAGGTCATGGACAGGAAGGGGAATTCCTTCAGCGTGATCATACGTTTAATATCGGTGGAGGAGCCGATGAATTTGTATGGACTGTTATAAAAAAATGTGGGGCCAATCCTGTGTATCCGCAAGGAGGAACATGGATTTACGATCGTTGTGGTTGGTGTCCGGGTATGGCCAGTGATTTGAAAGAACTTGATATTACACCGTATGTCACACCAGGCACAGTGGCTAATCTCGATTATCATATGGTTCCTACTAGCAGTCCAGCGATAGGGAATTCAAATTATATTGTAACCAATCAACTTGTT
>Ga0105048_10010294_pt1 | contig 14831 bp, 15 predicted proteins | sample MAT05_FD_78382 | JGI IMG/M metagenome (GOLD analysis project Ga0105048, IMG submission 78382) | Freshwater microbial communities from Lake Fryxell liftoff mats and glacier meltwater in Antarctica - MAT-05 | ecosystem: Environmental > Aquatic > Freshwater > Ice > Liftoff microbial mat | place... | reverse complement strand
GAGCGCTCAGAGCCTGACCAGGCGGGTGAGCACGCCGGGCGATGCGAGGGTGAGGCGGTGGGTGGTGCGAGTCACGCCCACATAGAGCGCGCGTCGGGAGTCGCCGCTCTCGGTGAAAGTGGTGGCCGTCGCGTCAGGCACCACGATCAGATCGAACTCCAGGCCCTTCACCTCGGCGACGCAGGTCAAGATCAGCCCGGGCTTGAAGTCGAACAGCCCGTCGAGCGCGATGCGCGGCGTGACCTCGTGCCTCACGGTTCGCGCGAACGCCTTGGCCCCTTCAGCCGTGCGGCAAATGATGGCGATCGACGCCCACGGGTCGACTCTCTGAACATCGCGCAGCGCCGCTCCGAGCCAGGCCGCCTGATGAAAAAGTGACGGCGAGGTGACGACCGCGATGGTCGGGTGCGCTACCGGCGCGGGCAACGCAGGGTCGATGATCGACCTCGCCAACGCGGTCACATCAGGCGGGCAGCGATAGTTGACCTCCAGCACCGCGCGGGTGTGCTGCGGAGCGCTCACATCGCGCATCACCTCGGCCCACCCACTGAAGAACGACGAGGGGTCGACCTGCTGCGCGGCGTCGCCGGCGACGATCACGCTGCCCTCGGGGAGCAGGGTTCGGCCGATCAACGCCAGCTCGAGCGCGGCGAACTCCTGCGCCTCGTCGAGCATCACGCAGTGGTACCGGGCCAGGGAGATCGGCTTTCGCCCGCTGGCTCGCGCGCGCATCCGCTCCAGCTCGAACATCACCGCGTGATCTTCGGGGTCGACGGTAAAAGCGTCTTCGGTCGGCGTGCCATCGTCGATGCTCCGCCCGTCGACGGTGGCCAGCGAAGCGCGGTCGACGTGCGAGTAAGCCTGTTCGGTCGAGTCGAGAAATTGCACCCGCGTGTGCTCGGCCACGTCACCCACCGCGGTCTGCCTCAGCGCCCCCTGCGCGCCGTCGACCACCCGCTGCATCGTCGAGCGCTCTCCGAAGAGCAGCTCGAGATCGGCTCGCCGCGCCAGGTGCTTCGAGTGCGTCGGCCGGTCTTCGTCGAACGTCGGCGTCGGGTGGCTCACGATGAACTGCTCCAGCACCGGGCGCAGCGCAGGGTGGCGTTTGAGCGCGGTCACCGCGGCGTGGCTGCTGCTCTCGCGCTTGGGCAGGTCGGGGAAGACGCTGCGCGAGAGCTCGCTGGCCCAGGCGTCATAGGTCGAGACCTCGATGTCCTCGATGCCGCGACGCTCGAGCATCAGCTCGGTCAATCGCTTGAGGCCCTCGGTCGGCACCAGCACCGCCGCGCGAAAATCGAGGTTCTTCTCTCGCAGCGCGACCAGGCGATGCAGCGCGACCGTGGTCTTGCCGAAGCCCGCTTCTCCCAGCACCAACACGTTCTCACGGGGCGGCAGGTCGACCACGCGCTGCTGCGCCGGGTCGAGCGTCACCTCCAGCGGCGAGCGAAACGGCTTTCGGGCCTCGGGCGGTCGCGGCGCCAGCACCCGGGCAGGCTCGAGGGGTTGCTCGCTCCAATCGACGCCAGTGCGAATCAGCCGCTGCTTCGGCGTATCGACCCGAACCAGCTCGCCCTGCTCGAAGGTGAGCACGTTCTTCTGCAGCAACACCCCGGTGATGGAGCGATCGGCCTCGTCGATCTCGTAGGTCTCGTTCTCGTCGAAGAGAAAGAACACCTCAGCCAACGGCGCGGCCTGCCAGTCGATGATTGTGCCGCGCGAGAACGTTCGGTTGGCGGTACCCAGCAGCACGTCGAGCTCCCGGCGCGGGGTGCGAAGCCGGAGGTGGGCAAAGACCGGCGAGCTGGTGCCCGCGGCGTCGAGCACCTGGAGCAAGGCCTCCAGCCGAGCGTGCAGAGCGGGGTCGAGCGGGCTCATCGTTTCGTTTCAGCCGAATTGAACGGTGCGCATCGACAGCGAAGCCATGTCGAACCCGGTGATGGGAAAGGTGACGGTGTCACGGCGATCACTCGCGCCGATGGCGTAGAGCACCGGCATGAAGTGCTCAAGCGTTGGGTGGCAGAGTCGGCCGTCATCGCTGTCGAGCAACTTGGCGAGCGCCTGGCCATCGTGCTGCTCGAGCGTTCGCTGCGCCTCGGCGTCGAAGCGGCCGGCCCAATCGGGTGTCGCTTGAATGCCCTGGCGCCAGCTGGCGAACGCGTGTCGCAGGTTGTGGGTGAGGTTGCCGCTGCCGATGATCAAGACGTCATCTTCCCGCAGCGGGGCCAGGCGCGCTCCCAACGCGAGGTGCTCTTCCGGAGTCGCGCGCTGATCGAGGCTCAACTGCAACACCGGCACGTCGGCTGCGGGCGCGAGGTGGGTCAGCACGCTCCAGGTACCGTGATCGAGCCCCCACCCGAGGCTCACATCGGCGCGCGGCAACATCGAGGCGATTCGCTGGGCGAGCCCTGGCGCCCCTTTAGCCGGGTACTGCACCGCGAAAAGCTCCGGTGGAAAGCCGCCGAAGTCATGAATGGTGTCGGGCGACTCGTTGCCGGTGAGGTGCGTGCCCGGGCCCCACCAGTGCGCCGAGATGGCCAGAATGGCTTTGGGCGTGGGCAGCGCGCGGCCCAGGGCTTTGAAGCCGCGGCTCCACTCGTTATCGGTGATGGCGTTCATCGGCGAGCCGTGACCGATGAACAACACGGGCATCTTCATCGCGTGACCTTCTTCGGTGGCGTCGGAGGCAGCCCCATCTGGCCACGCAGCGCCGAGAACTCCGCCGTCCACTGATGGGCGGCATCACGTACCGTCAGGGCTGAGTGCTCGGCGCCCTGGTCGCGTCGTTCGAGCGCGAACACGTCGACGGTGATTAGCGCCGGCTTCCCTTCACGGGGTATCACCTCGAGGCGGCTCAGGTGCGAGAGCCCAAGCGAAGCCGCGGCGTCGGTGATGCGGGCGCGTTCGAGCGCCGAGGCGCACATCACGAAACGGCCGGTCGGGGCCATCAGTCGCTTGGCAGTCTCCAGGTAGTCTTCGACGCCTCCCCGGTGCTCGAAGCGGCAGGGCGCGGCATGGGTGTGCGCCGATTGAGTGCCGGTGCCTTCGGGGAAATACGGTGGCGTGCCGGTGATCAGCTCGAACCCGGTCGTCGGCAGCGAAGCGGAGCGCAGATCTCCGGTGATCACCTGACATCGGGCTTCGACACCGTTGAAGGCGATTGAACGGCGCGCCATCTCAGCGCGATCGGCTTGCGCTTCGACCCCCGATATCTTCGCATCCGGTGGGAGCTTGAAGGCCAACAACAGCAGCACGCTCCCCAGGCCGCAGCCCAGGTCGAGCGCCTGCGTCGCTTCCGGGCGCTGGCCAATCGCCACCCAGGCAGTGACCAGATCATCGAGGCTCCACCGGTGACCCTGGCGCTTTTGAAACACGCGCCAATCGCCACAGAGAAACGACAGATCTTCATCGGGCAACGGCTCGAGCTCGGGTCGACCCTGCGCCCCCGCGGGCGGCGGCCCCGGAGGCAGCCACCCATCAGGTCTACGCGGTGCCCTGGGCAGAGAGCTCATCACCCGAGGTCTCTGTCACGGAGACCCGCGCCCCACAAGACGACTCGCGATCGATTCGACGCGACCGCGTTCTGGCGCCGCCCAACGTCATGCCCTGCTTCAAGTCCCCTCTCATGCTGGTCCTCACCTGCCTCGGGTGTGGTCCGGTTCACCTCGGGTTCGGAGCGCCGTGGGCCGGCGGCACCGGTCGGCCTGAGAACGACGCCCCCCACAAAGTGATCGGTGCCTCGATTCTCAGGAGCCTCGAGCTCGATCGAAACGAAGCCTCACGCTGGTCGAGCTCAACGCCGGCCGAGGTGTGCTGCTCGCGTACCCCGCGCTGCTCCCGATGAATGACGAGGTCGTGGTGTTCGTTCACTCGTTAGTCTGGGAGTTGGGGAATGCCGAGCAGCTCGGCCGACTCATTGAGCTCGAACACCAGCGAGCCATCGGTCGCCTCATCGGCCTCCGCCGCCAGCCCGACGAAGAGCTTGCCGAACGGAGTCTGCTTGTCGGCTTTGGTCGGCGTCACCGAGCTCCACGTCGCCGGAGGTTGCGGCACGGCGTCGCCCGAGTAGCTCGCATAGAGCGCATCCATCCGCGCGAACGAGGCGTCGATTTCTTCTGCCACCTGAGGCCCGTTCACCTTGGTCGCCAGCCACGGCTTGAACGCCAGCCAGGTGGCTTTACCGCCCTCGAGGTTCGCGCGCATGTCGTTGAGGGTGAACTGGGCGTAGCGCGACTCTTCTTCGCCGCTCGCAGCCAGCTTCACCTTCTCGAGCTGCTCGGCCATCGAGCCGATCACTCCGCGATAGGCCGCGGCCGGGTCGAGCGCGAGCGGTGCGAAGTCGTCTCTCATCTGCCTGGTCTCACGCGCCCACCGCGCACAGAGCGTTTTCTTGAAGTCGAGCGCCTCGGCATCGGTGGAGGGGAACCTGGCCTCGACGTATTTGGCGCCGAGCGTCTCGGTCTCGAACGCCACCACGAACTCTGGGTGTGCGTCGGCGTAGAGAATGCGCTCGATGGCGTGGTTGCCGGTGATGACCTGATCATCGAAGAGGTTGGTGTCGGTCGCGTTCTCGAGAAAGCCGTCGTAGCGCTCGTCGATGCTCACATCGAGCTCCGGGTAGAGCACCGCGATCGCGCCTTCGATGTGCTCGTAGGCCGGGCGTGAGCGCTTCCACGCCGCCTTCATCGCGTCGATCGCACCACGGTCAGCGGTCGCCGACCAGGCCTTGCCCGGTGCCGCCGCGCACAGGTCGCTCGCGGCCGTCGCCTGCAGATCGAGGTTCTGCTGAATGTAGGTTTTGACGTTTTGGAGCGAGCAGTTTTCGCTTGGCTCGGTGCAGGTCGCCGGAGGGTTCGCTCCGCCGCAGCCCACCGCGAGAAAGATCACCAACGACACAGAGACTCGACGCATAAATCACATTCCCTTGACTGGTTTCAGAGAGACGAAATGAAGCTCAACACCCGCAGGCGCTCGGCTCCTGGCAGCGCGAGGTACGCCTCGACGCTCGCCCTGGCTTCGCTGCGGTCAGCGCCGTGAAGCACGATGGCCTGCTCGACCGAATCGGCGCGGCCGTCATGCAGATAGCTGATCAGGTGCCGCAAACCGATGAGGGGCGCCGTCTTCCACTCGCTGGGCTGCGCGTCTCCATCGATCAGGCCGTCAGAGAACGCGGGCCCCATGTCGTGCAGGAGCAGGTCGCTGTAGACCTTCGCGTCGATGCCCGCGAGCGCGGCGATGGGGTAGTCGGCACGGGTCTTCATCGCGGGCACGTGACACGCGGCGCAGCCGAGGCTGGCGAAGGTGGCCTCCGCCGATGAGTCGTTCACCCGGCGCGCCGGTATCTCGAGCAGCCGCATGTAGTCGGCCAGCTCATTGACCACGTAGAGCGGCACGTCGACGCCGGTCTTCGAATCGTCAGCCCAGCCATCGGGGTTGGGCAGCTCGACCGGGCGCAACGGTGAGGTCATGCCCATGTCGCCTTGAAGCGCGTCGGCAGAGAACTCGTCGAGCGTGGCGATGCGCGCCTTGAGCCCGAAGCGGCCGATCAGGTTCGATTCTCCCAGTTGGTGCGCGTGAAAGAGGCTGTCGGGGTTCGGCTCGCTCTCGTAGCGCACCCGATTGATTCGCCCGCTCACCACGCCGCCCGCGAGCTGAGAGGCCTCGACCGCTTCAATCTCTGAATCGGCGATCGCCTCGAGGTACCCGCGGCCGAACACCGCCGGGCTCGAGCGCTGGCTCATCACCACACCCACCGCTTTCGGAGCGAGCAGCGGCGTCGCCCCACCGATGCCACGCGGTCGCTCGGTGTGGCCGTACATCAGCTCCGTGCCCGCATCGCCGCTCAGCGACATCTTCACCACGAAGCCCGGGCCCCGCGCCGCCCCCTGGTGGCACGCCGAGCACTGGGCACGAATGAACACCGGCCCCAGGCCATCGGCCTGCCGATACACCTCGTCGAACTGGCGATCTCCGGCGGTGAAGCGGTCGACCTGAGCTCCCGTCGCCCCACGCAGCGGAAGATCGGTCGACTCGTCACTCACGATGATCAGCGGCGGCGGCGTCGCTCCACACCCGGTCAGCACCAACGCCAACACCGTCAGTGCGCGCCTTCGCCCTCCGGCAGCGCGGTCAGCTGAGGCAGCGCCTCGTTCAAGATCAGAACAGCGCCCGAAACACCTCCGGCTCCATTCGAATGAGTTCTTTCGTGGCAGGGCATGAAACACCTCGAACGCTCCTTGGGGGAAACTGCGCGGAGGGCACATAGGTGATTTTGAGAATCAAAGTCAACAAGAGCCCGGTTGCGATGCCAAGGCCTTGATATTCAATTTGATTTCCTGAGGGGTGCTTCAGCGAACGACGAGCACGGGCTTGGCGCAGATGTGAACCAGCCGGTCAGTGGTGCTGCCGAGCATCACCCGCGCGACCACATTGTGCCCCTTCGCTCCCACCACGATGCCCCAGACGCGATCGGCCTGGGCCAAGTCGGCGATGGCCTCGGCCGGTGCCCCGTGCACCATCACCGAATCGCAGTCGCCGCCGGCGGCTTTCACGGCAGCCGCGGCCTTGCCCAGAATCTCTTTCGCCACCAGCTGATTGCCCTCTTCGAGACGGGCAATGGTGTCGCCGTACACCGAGGGCGGCAGGAGCACGGGAGGGATGACGTAGACCAGCTCGATTCGGGCACCCACCGCCTGCGCGAGAGGAACCGCCATTCGAGCGCCTTGGAGCGAGGGCTCCGAGCCATCGACTGCGACCAGAATGGTTTTCATGGGGCGGTATTGCCTCCATGCGATCAAAGACGCAACTTCCAAGTAAGTCGATTCAGCGCTCCACCAGCCGAGGCGCATCGCCCACTCGCAGCGTGCCCGGCCGCTCGACCCACCCCACCAGACCCCGCCGATTCAGGGCTGCCTTCACGAAGGCCGACTTCACGTCACGCCCCACCTGCGCGCTGATGGCCTTACCCGCCGAGGTGCACGGGTCGTTGTCACCGTCGATCACCACGATCGCGCCCGACTCGAACACCAGGCGGGTGCCCGGCAACACCCGCGTCAGCGTGGGCGCCTCTGCGAAGCACAGGTTCGCCCCGTACGAGCGCCAGTCGAGCTGCGGTACGTCGAGCGCCTTGGCGGTCTCAGCCAGCTCTTCGACGCTCACCAGCGAGAGCTGCCGGCTGTTTCGCAGCTCGGCGCCGCGAGGTGCGTAGCGCTGGCGAACGGTTGCCTTCGCCACCAGACCCGCGTGGCGATCGCCCTCGATGCCCGCGTAGCTGAGCACCACCAGCTCGACCGAGCGGGTGATGAACGAGCCCTTCTCATCGGCGATGCCGAGGCCGACCAGGCGCATTACTGACGCTCCTCGAGAATCGCGCGCAAACCGGTGACGACCTCTTCAGCAGCGCCCTCTTTCTCGAGCTGCGTCAGCGCCTCGCCACTTCTGGTGAGAGGAGCTTTGATCACCAGCCACGCCAACGCCGCACGACGATCATCGGCGCTCGAATCGCTGGAGGCCAGAATGCGCTCGTACTCCTGCTGGGCGTGACCCAGCGCCCCCAGCCCGTCGTAGACCTTGGCCTTCGCCAGAGGGGTCGAGGCCTTCGCCCACCCCGCGCTCGCCGTGCTGATCGCCTTCTCGAGCAGGGTCAGCGGCTCATCACGCCCGAACCTTGCTTCGAGTGGCTGCAGCGCCTCGCGGGCCGCGTCGAACTCGAGCGCGCGGGCCAGAAACAGCGGGCGGTCGAACGCGACGCGCTTCTTGTTCTGATCGAGCGCGGCCAGCTCGCGCAACGCCTGAGCGTCGTCACCGCGAATGCTCACGCACACCGTCGCGCCGAGGTTGATGGAGTGCTTCAAGATCGGCGAATTCATGCTCTGCAGCCGCCGAAACTCGAGCAGCGCATCGTCGACCCGGTGTGCCTCGAGCAACGCATCGGCGTACCCGTTGCGCGCGCCGAGGTTCTCGGGTGCGGCCTGCGCCACCGTCACCCGCCAGAACCGAATCGGGTTGGCCCAGTCGCGATTGCGAACCCAGGTCGCCGGGGCGAACGAGACCGCCAACAGGCCGATCGCCACCACCGCGCGGCTCGAGGTCAACCTGGGAGCGAGCAGCAGCCCCCCCAACGCGATGGGGAAATAGAGGAACCGATCGCTGGTCACCGTGAGGTAGCCGAGGTTCGGCACCGTCACCGACAGCATCGAAACCAGCACGCCGCACCACAGCCAGGCGCCCCGCCAGAGCAGCACCGCCGAGCCGCCCAGAAACGCGAGCCCCAGCAGCATGGCCCAGCCCTCGCGCGACCCGACGAAGCCGTACTGCGCGTTGGGGAACCAGGGCGTGAGGCCGAGGAAGACCAGGTGGCCGAGCTGATTGAGCGCTCCGCCGAAGTCATTGAGCTGCACCGCGCGAGTGGTGGTGCCCGACTGGCCACGCAGCACCACGAAGGCGACCATCGCCAACACCAGAGGCACAGCGGCGATGGCCTCGGCCCGAAAGGTGGTCACCTTGGTGCGATACCGCTCGAGACTCTGGGCGGCGATGATCACGAACACCGCGATCGTCACCTCTTTGCAGAACAACCCGAGCAGCAAGGCCAGCGAGACCAAGACCCGACGACCCGGCGAGCCAGGTCGGGCAAGCTCGAGCCAGAGCGCTCCCAACGCGAAGACCGCGGCGAACACGTCGGTGCGGCCCACCACCCAGATCACCGACTCGGTCAACCGGGGAAACAGGCCAAACCCCAGCGTCACCACCGCGGCTGCCACAACGTGGGCCTTGAGCCGCAGCGCCAGCGCGAAGATCAACCCGCACACCAGCAAGTGGGCCAGCACGTTGGTGAGGTGAAAGATCACCGGCGACCCGTCGCCCAGCGCCCAATCGATGGCGAAGCTCAAGGCGATCAACGGCCGAAAATAACCCTGGCTGGTGCCCTCGGCGAACGGGTGTGCCCAGAACGAGCGACCGAAGAACGCGCGAAGCGGCGTCAGTTGATGCGCCGCCGGGTTCTGTTCGATCAGGGTGTGATCGTCCCACATGAAGCCGACGTCGAGGGCGTTCGAATACGCGGCCGCGATGGTCAGCAGACTCAGCGCCAGCACCAGGCCGGGTCTCGGGCCACGCATGCGACTGCTCTATCAGACGAGGAGCACTACGGAAGGGCTTCAGTTCGTGTATAGGCGGCGCCATGGCGTCATTTTCAGTGGTCAATGTCTCGAAGGGGTATGGGCCGAAGCGCCTCTTCGAAAACGTCAACGTCGCGTTCTCAGCGGGTCGCCGCTACGGCCTCACCGGCCCGAACGGTGCCGGCAAGACGACGTTCATGAAGATTCTCGCCGGTGACGAAGAGCAAGACACGGGCGACATCATGCGCCCCAAGAAGCTCGGCATTCTTCGCCAAGATCATTTTCAGTACGAAGAGATGCGCGTGCTCGACGTGGTGGTGATGGGCAACAAGGGCCTGTGGGCCGTGCTCAAAGAGAAGAACGCGCTGCTCGAAAAGGCCGACCTCACCGAGGCTGACGGCAACCGCCTGGGCGAGCTCGAGACCGTGATCGCCGAAGAAGATGGCTACGTCGCCGAGAGCGATGCGGGCGCGCTGCTCGAAGGCCTCGGCATCGAAGAGAAGCTCCACGAACTGCCACTCAAGGGCCTCACCGGCGGCTACAAGCTGCGCGTGCTGTTGGCCCAGGCGCTGTTCGGCAAGCCCGAAGGGTTGCTGCTCGACGAGCCCACCAACCACCTCGACCTCGACTCGATTCGCTGGCTCGAGCGCTTTCTGCACGAGTTCGAAGGCGTGCTGATCACCATCTCGCACGACCGGCACTTCTTGAACTCCATCTGCACCCACATCGCCGACATCGACTACGAGACCATCATCACCTACCCCGGTGGGTACGACGACATGGTTCGCAACAAGTCGTCGGTGCGAAGCCGCATCGAGTCTGAGAACCAAGAGAAGCAGAAGAAGGTCGAGCAGCTGCAAGACTTCGTGGCCCGCTTCTCTGCCGGCACGCGCGCCAGTCAGGTGCAGAGCCGCAAGAATCAGCTCGACAAGCTCAAGGCCGAAGACCTCAAGCGCTCGAACATCGCCCGCCCTTTCATCAAGTTCGAGCAGAAGGCGCCCAGCGGCAAGCAGACCCTGATGATCGAAGGCATCAGCAAGGCCTACGAAGGCAAGACCGTCATTCCCCCGTTCTCGGCGCTGGTAACCAAGGGCGAGAAAATCTGCGTCATCGGCAAGAACGGCGTCGGCAAGTCGACGCTGATCAAGATGATTCAAGGCGCGGTCACCCCCGATGGCGGCAGCGTCACCTGGGGTCACAATGCGCAGGTCAGCTACCTGCCCCAAGACCACCACGGGCTGATCAAGAAGGGCACCTCGGTCTACCAGTGGCTGCGGGATCAGGACACCAAGCTCGGCAACGAAGAGATCTCCGGCTTGCTCGGGCGAATGCTGTTCTCGGGTGAAGAGCGCATGAAGCCCACCGACACGCTCTCAGGCGGCGAGACGGTGCGCTCGCTGCTCTCGCAGTTGATGATGCGCAAAGACAACGTGCTGATTCTCGACGAGCCCACCAACCACCTCGACCTCGAGTCGATCGCCGCGCTGGCCGAAGGCATCGAGCGCTACGAGGGCACCGCCATCGTGGTCACCCACGACCAGGAGCTGATCAAAGAAGTCGCCACCCGAATCTGGGCACCGCGCCTGGGTCAACCGGTGATCGACTTCGCGGGTGGGTTCGAAGATTTCTTGGTCAAGCATGCCGACGTCGCGGTGCAACGACGGTAGTCTTCGCGCCGACATGACGGCACGACCCACGACCCGAGACCGAAGCGACATCGCCCCCGACCTGAAGTGGGACTTCAGCCACATCTACCCGAGCTGGGAGGCCTGGGAGACGGCGCTGGGCGAGATGGAAAAGAAGATGCAGACCTTCGCCGCCCTCAAAGGCACGTTGGCCTCTGGCGCCGACGCGCTGCTGCGCGCGTACGAGTCGTTCGACGAGATCGGCAAGCTCCAATACCTGGTGTTTCGCTACGTGCAGCTGCAGCGCGATGTCGACACCCGAGATCAGACGATGGCTGCCCGCTTTCAACGGGTCGGCGCGGTGTTCTCGAAGTTCGATACCGCCACCGCCTGGTTCACCCCTGAGCTGCTCCAGGTGCCGCGCGCTTCGGCCGAAGAGTGGGTTGCGAAGACGCCCAAGCTGCAGCCATACCGCTTCCCCATCTTCGAGCTGTATCGAAAGCAGGCCCATGTGCTCAACGAGCAGGGCGAGCGGCTGCTCTCGTTGGCCGGTCAGTTCACCCAGACGCCGGGGTCGACCTTTCAGGAGCTCTCGACCACCGACATCAAGTACCCGACCATCACCACCAGCGATGGCAAAGAGGTCAAGCTCAGCCCCGCCAGCTACTCGGCGCTGCTCGAGAGCGCTCCCGAGCAAGCCGATCGCGCCAAGGCCGCGGCCGCGCACATCGGCACCTACGGAGCGACCATCAACACCTACGCGGCGATCTACAACAGCCTCCTGCACCGCGACTGGTTCATCGCCCAGGCCCGCAACTTCACCACCACGCTCGACGCCGCGCTCGAAGACAACGGCATCCCCCGAGATGTGGTCGAGACGTTGGTGAAGACCACCCGCGAGAACACCGCGCCGTTGCAGCGCTACGTGCGGCTGCGAAAGCGGCTGCTGGGGCTGGCCGAGTACCACCCGTACGACGCCTTTACGCCCATCTTCCGGAGCAACAAGACCTACCCCTACGAGCAAGCGCGCGACCTGGCGATGGCCTCCATCGCTCCGCTCGGTGAAGACTACGGCGCCAAGTACAAGCGCTTCGTCTCGGGCGGCCGCATCGACGTGTACGAGAGCGAGGGCAAACGCTCAGGCGCGTACCAGGCGGGCGTGTATGGCGTGGGCCCGTATCTGCTGCTCAATCACAACGACACCCTCGACTCGGTCTTTACCCTCGCGCACGAAGCGGGTCACGCGATGCACACCGTGCTCTCGCACGAGACCCAGCCCTTCTCGACCAGCGACTACACCATCTTCGTCGCCGAGGTGGCGTCGACGACGAATGAGCGCTTCTTGCTCGAGCACCTGCTCTCGAAAGCCCAGGAGCCCAAGGAGCGCTTCCTCTTTCTCGAGCAGGCGGTCGATGCCATCGTCGGCACCTTCTTCACCCAGGTGCTCTTCGCCGACTTCGAGCTGCAGGCGCACAAGCTGGTCGAAGAGGGGCAGCCGATCACCGCTGAGGTGCTCAACGGCATCTACCTCGGGCTGTTGCAGACCTACTACGGCGACGCGGTGACCATCGATGACTTCTACAAGCTCACCTGGGCCCGCATCCCCCACTTCTTCAATTCGCCGTACTACGTGTACCAATACGCCACCTGCTTCGCATCGTCGGCCCAGCTGTTTCAGACGATGAACACCGGTACGCCCGACGAGCGCAAGGCGGCGACTGAGCGGTACTTGAACCTGCTCCGCTCGGGCGGCGACGATCAGCCGATGGCGCAGCTCAAGCGGGCCGGCGTCGATTTGGCCAAGCCCGAGACGGTGCGCGCGGTGATCACCCAGATGGACGAGCTGGTCACGCGAATGGAGAAAGAAGCCGCGGCCATCGCGTAGCGGTCACTCGGGGTCGCAGGTCATTTCGATCATCGTCGAGCGAAACCCCAGCGAGGCGAAGAGCGCCTGCGACTGGGTGTTGGGGGTGGCGGAGTAGAGCACCACCCTCGGTGCTCCGGCCTCGCGCAGTCTTCGCATCGCGTCGAGCATCAGTGCTTTAGCGACGCCTCGACGACGAAAGGTGTCGTCGACGAAGACGTCGTGAATCGCGCCGTGCACGTCGAGCAGCTTGGCCCAGTCGCGGGGCTCGATGCTGCCGTACACGTAGCCACCGACCTGACCGTCAGCCTCCGCCACGGTCAGCACGACCTTCGGGTCTTTGGCCTCGAGGGCCTTGGAGAAGTACCAGCGATAGCCCTCTTCGACGCCCTCGGTCAGAAAGAATCGACGCGTGTCGAAGTGGTGATGCACCCGCACCAGTTGGCCTGCCAACGCGCCCACCGGCCCGAGGTCGGCCTTGGTCATTTCGCGAACCACGAATTCGCTCATGCACCCGTGTTACGAGCGTGCCAGAGAGGACGCAATGACGGTGGCATCGACCCAGGGCGATTCGACGACCCCCGAGCCGTACGCGCGGGTGCTGGCGGGGCGCAAAGCGCAGGCGTTGATCACCGACCCTCCGTATTGCTTGCTGACGCGCCGTCGAAAAGGCGGCGATCTGCGCGACCCGAAAGAGCGAAAAATCGAGCGCGGCCCACTGCGTCGCTTCGAAAACGTGAAGGCGTATCGCGACTTCACCCGCACCTGGCTCTCACTCGCCGCCACGCACCTCGAGCCTCACGCGCCACTGGTGATCTGGTCGAACCTGCTCGGGCGCGAGCCCATCACCTCGGTCGCGGCGGAGCTCGGGTGGAAACACGCGCTCGGTGAATTCGTGTGGGGTAAGCGCACTCGCGAAGGCAACAGCGGCGAGGAGCTGCTCCGGGTAGTCGAGACGGCGCTGGTTTTTTCCTCAGTTGACCGGCCGGTCTCTGCGCCCGAGGCCGCCGCCCTGCCCTGGTCTGTTGTGGCTGGGTACGACGATGACGGTGAGGCCGAGAAGTGGGGCAGCCACCCCAGCCACAAGCCCTTCGGTGTGGTCGAGCCGTTGCTCAGAACCTGGTCGCGAGTGGGCGGGCTGGTGCTCGACCCGTTCGCCGGGAGCGGCTCGATACCGGCCGCCGCGGCGCGCTTGAAACGACACGTGGCCTGCATCGAGCTCGAGGCCGAGTGGGCCTCCCGTGTCGAGAACCGGCTCAAAGAGACATGAAACCGACCATCTTGCTGTTCGACATCGACGGTACGTTGATCACCACCGGTGGAGTCGGCCGCCGCGCGCTGGTGAAGGCCTTCGACGCCCTGTACGGAAAGCCAGACGCCTGCTCGTCGTTCTCGTTCTCGGGCATGACCGACCCGGCGATCGCCCGGCAAGGCCTGCAGGCGATCTCGGTCGAGCCGACCGAGACCAACATCTCGGCGGTGCTCGGCCAGTATCTCGGGTTTCTCAACGCCGAGGTCACGGCCAGCGACAAGACCCGCTATCGCGTGCACCCAGGCATGACCGAGGCGGTGCAGGCCGGGTTGTCTGAGTCAATGGCGGTCGGCCTCGGCACCGGCAACGTGCGCGAAGGAGCGATGACCAAGCTCAAGCACGTCGCGCTGGCTGAGTTGTTCAAGTTCGGCGGCTTCGGTGACGACGCCGAGCATCGGCCTGACCTGATTCTGCGCGCGGCCGAACGCGGAGCTGCGCACCTGGGCGTGCCTCGAGAAGAGGCGCGCGTGGTGGTGATCGGTGACACGCCGAAAGACGTGGCCGCGGCTCAGGCCATCGGCGCGCTCAGCATCGGAGTCGGCACCGGCGAATACACCGTGGCGCAGCTTCGGGCCGTCGGGGCGACCTGGGCCTTCGACACCATCGCCGACCCCGCCGCGCTCGAAGCACTCCTCCGCGGCCAGGGGTGAGCCTCAGTCGACTCCAACCTCGGTAGGCTTCACCAAACACGCAGCTGCATATAGAAAGCGAGTGCACGTGACCGCGAAATACTCAGTCAAATTGAAGTCGGTGCCGAAGGGCCATTCTCTGCCGCCACTCCTCGCCCAGTTCGGGGCTTAGGGCCTGCGAATGGGGAAGTCAGTCGTTCAACGCCGTAGCGCGCGTGGTCGGATGACGTAGTTCCAGTCGCCGTGGAAGGTCTCGCGCTCGATTTTGAGTTCACTGAGTTCCTT
>Ga0105048_10010292_pt1 | contig 14831 bp, 9 predicted proteins | sample MAT05_FD_78382 | JGI IMG/M metagenome (GOLD analysis project Ga0105048, IMG submission 78382) | Freshwater microbial communities from Lake Fryxell liftoff mats and glacier meltwater in Antarctica - MAT-05 | ecosystem: Environmental > Aquatic > Freshwater > Ice > Liftoff microbial mat | place... | reverse complement strand
CGATGTCGTGCGACTTCTCCAGCCCGTCGAGATGCACGTTGAAGAAGAACCGCGAGGTCGGCTTGAACAGGTGCAATTTCTTGGTGATGAACATGCCGTTCGTACACAGGTAGATGTGCTTGCGGCGCTTCAGGATGCCGCGCACCAGCTCGCCGATCTGAGGGTAGATGAGCGGCTCGCCGCCGCAGATGCTCACGATCGGCGTGCCGGCCTCGTCCACCGACACCAGGCACTCTTCGAGGCTGAGCTTCTGCTTGATCGTACTCTCGTACTCGCGGATGCGGCCGCACCCGGTGCAGGTCAGGTTGCAGGCGTGCAGCGGTTCGAGCATGAGCACGAGCGGGAACCGCGGCGTCCGCCGCAGCTTCTGCTTGAGCATGTAGCCGGCCATGTCGGTCGTCAGGCTGAGCGGGAAGCGCATGGGGAAGCTCCGGAAGCTGTCAGCTATCAGCCGTCAGCCAGAATGTCGGACGAGGAACCTTTGCGTGCGGGAACGCCATGACCGGGATCGGCTCGGTATTCGGCTTGGCAGATAGCCGATAGCTTGGAGCTAACAACTTTGCCGTAGCGACCGAGCGCCACGAGCGGGAAGTAGACCGGGTACAGGTGGTACTTGAGATAGAAGACGCGCGGGAAGCCGGTGCCGGTGAACGGCTCTTCGACCCACCCGCCGTCGCCGGCCTGGGTGCCGATCAGGTACGCGACCCCGGCCCGTACCCCGGCCGACTCCGCTTCGCCGGCCGCCAGTAGACCGAGGAGCGCCCAGGCCGTCTGCGATGCGGTGGAGGGGCCGACCCCGGCGGCCGCCGGGTCGTCGTAGCTGAGGCAACTCTCGCCCCACCCGCCGTCGGCGTTCTGCACGTCCTTCAGCCACCGCACCGCCCGCCGCACCACGACCGAACCCGTGTCGAATCCGACCGCGGCGAGGCCGACCAGCACCTGCCACGTGCCGTAAACGTAGTTCACGCCCCACCGCCCGAACCACGCGCCGCTCTCCTCCTGCCGCGCCAGGATGAACGCCACGGCCCGATCCACCGGCTTCTGGCCGACGCGGTAGCCGTAGTGGCTGAGCGCCTCCAGCACGCGGGCGGTGATGTCCGGGCAACTCGGGTCGAGCATCGCGTTGTGGTCGGCGAACGGGATTCTTTCCAGCACCTGCTTGTCGATGTCGCGGTCGAACGCCGCCCACCCGCCGTCGCGGTTCTGCATCGCCAGCAGCCAGTTCAGCGCCCGCCGCACGGCCGGGCGGCACGCCTCTCGGGTGGCGTGGCCGCACCGGGCGAGGGCGATTAGCACCATCGCCGTGTCGTCGGTGTCCGGGTAGAAGGCGTTGCGGTACTCGAAGAACCACCCGCCCGGCTCGACCCCGCGGACGGTCTTGGACCAATCCCCCGCGCGCCGCACTTCCTTGTCGAGCAGCCAGCGGACGGCGGCAGCGGTTTCGTCCGAGTCGCCCGGCTCGCCGGCGTCGGCGGCGGCGATGAGTGACAACGCGGTGTCCCAGACCGGCGACAGGCACGGCTGCAACCGCAGGGTGTCGCCCTCGACGATGCACAGGTTGCCGAGCTGCGTCATCACCCAGCGCATTTCGTGGTGGTCGTCTAGTGTGCCCATGCACTTCAAGACGATGGCGTGGTAAACGATCGGCGGGAAGATCGCCCCGATGCCGTCGCTCCCGGCCATGCGCTCCGTCATCCACGCCCGCGCCTTGCGCACGGCGTAGCGGCGCAGCGGGGTGAGACGGAAGCGCTCGATTTTCTTGAGGCACCAGTCGATGCCGAGGAAGAAATTCGTCCACGACAGCCGTTCCCGCGTCGGCTTCGCCGGCCAGCGCGGGGTTTCGGGCGACTGCAGGAAGAGTTCGCGGACGTGCATCGACGTGGGGAGGGTCGTCACCGGCTTGTGGGCATCGACCACGCTGAGTGGGACGAAGATGGTGCGGCTCCACGCCGACATCGCGTAGACGTTGAAGTAGAACCACCGCGGCAGCAGGATGATTTCCGCCGGCACCGACGGGCACGCAGAGTACGGCACCTGCCCGAGCAGGGCGAGATAGAAGCGAGTGAACGAGTTGGTTGCCTCCGCCCCGCCGAGGCTTCGGATCGCGCCGGCGGCCTTCGCCATGAACGGTTCGTCGGCGGAATACTCCGCGATTTTCAGGGCGAAGTACGCCTTCACCGACACGCTGACCTCGGCCGGCCCGCCGGGGTAGTTCGGCCACCCGCCGCCGGGGAGTTGCCGCGCGCGGAGGTAGTTCGCGGCGAGCCGGACCCGCGGGTCGGCGGCTTCGCCGAGGAAGGCGAGGAGGAGGACGAATTCCGATTCGAGAATCGTATCGCCTTCGAGTTCCCCGACCCAGTGGCCTTCCCGCTGCTGGCGGGCGAGCAGCCCGAGGCGGCCGCGGTCGGCGGCGACGGCCACGGCGTCGCGCCAGTCGGCAGCGCGGTCGTCATCGGGCGTGGGGCGCGGGGGGGTCACGGGAAGGAATCCTTTCCTTCGGATGGCGGCGTTCGAGGTCGCATACTCTAACCCTGCCGACACGGACGCTTCAAGCCCAACCACCCGACGGCTTGGAACCACTGTACGACTTCGGCCATCGAGTCGGCCACTGGCCGCGGGGCCAGTGCGAGTTCGGCGAGGCTGCGACTGGCGTCGAAGTGCATCCGCCGGCGCGTCAGTTTCACGCCCGTCACGGTCGCGGCCGGGACCGTGCCCGTCACCACGTCGGCGATTAGCTCACTCGCATAGGCGGCGGCCAGCGCGACGGGGTACGGCACGCGCCACCGCGGTTCGGGCAGGCCGGTCAGCTTCGCGAGATGGCCGAACACGGAGCGGATCGACCAGTTTTCGGCCCCGAGCAGGTAGCGCACGCCGGTGCGCCCGACCTCGACGGCGCGGACCATCCCGGCGGCCACGTCGCGCACGTCGATCAGGTTCACGTCGGCGTCGAGGTACGCGGCGCGCTTGCCGCGGCAAAAGTCGAGCATCATCTGTGTCGGCGGCGAGCGGCCCCAATCGCCGGGGCCGACCGGTAGGGTCGGGTTCACGACCACGACCGGCGCGCCGCCGCGGGCGAGGTGGAAGGCGTACCGCTCGGCCCGAAACTTCGACCGGCAGTACGGCCCGATCACGTCCCGCGACGGCACGTCCTGGTCCTCGACGATGGCCGCCGTTTGCCGACTCCGAGTGAGGATGCTTTCGGTACTCGTGTGCAGCACCCGCGTCGCCCCCGCGTCGAGCGCGGCGCGCAGCACGTTCACCGTGCCCAGGTAATTGACCTGATGGAAGTGCCCACGGCGGCGGGTCCAGAGCTGCGGGTTGGCGGCGAGGTGGTAGACGACCCCGCACCCACGCACCGCCCGCCGCACCGCGGCCGCGTCGCGGATGTCGCACGGCACGAACTCGATGCGGGCGGGCAGTAGGTGATCGACTTTCGCCCCCGGCCGGTCCAACACGCGCACCCGCTCGCCACGTTCGACGAGTAGCCGGACGAGGTGAGATCCTATGAACCCGGCCCCGCCGGTGACGACGGTGACATCACTCATGCGGCTTTCTTCGCGTACAGGTCGAGTCGCGGGGTGGCTGTGATCGCAGCGAACACGCGTCGCACCTGCTCGAACCCGTCGCGCAGGAAGAAGCCGCCGTCGCGGCCGTAGCTCTTCGCCCCTAGTACGTAGTAGCCCGGCTCGCGCGTTTCGGGGCGGCCGGCGGGTTCGTCCACGCGTAGCCCGGTGCTGAGCCGCAGGTCGGCGCGGAACCCGACGGCCCCGATCACGCGCTCGACCTCCCAAGCCACCGGCTTGCCGTTCGACCGGCCCGCGACGCGGAAGCCCTTGTCCGGGCCGTGGCAGACGACCTCGTCGAGGAATGTCTGTGGATGGAATTCGAGGTTGCCGTCGCAGCGGGTGGCGAGCGAGTTGGCCTTCACTGCGAGGCGGTCGCGCTCCTTGAGTGGGTCGTTCGCCACCCGTGGGAGCGGTTGGCCGCGCGGCCCGCGGGTGAGCCAGAAGACCCACGTCGCCGGGTAGCTCTCGGCGAGCGTCGCCAGGGCGCAGATCGTCGTTGCGGCCGAATAGCCGTCGCCGACGAGGGCGATGCTCCGGCCGGCGTAGTGGTCTTTCCGCTCGCCGAGTACGTCTTCCAACCCGTGGGCGACGTGCGGGCGGGCGGCCATCTCGCCGACCGCCGGGATGTTCCCGTCGCCGAGCCAGTTCGGGGTGACGGACGTGCCCGTGCAGTCGAGGACGACATCGGCGGTGTCGATTCGCTCGCCCCCGCCCACCCCGCGGACCAGTAGGCGGAAGGGGCCGCGGGCGTCTTCCGGGTCGGACTTCTTCGGCGACGCCCGGCCGACGTGCAGGACTGCGTGCTGCGGGTGCATCGACTCGATCAATTCTTCGGACTCGGAGAGCGGGACGAGATACGTCTCGCGGAACTGGCGGCCGGTGAGCATGTCGGCGTCGGCCGGAAGGGTGCGTGACGCCTTCTCGCGGAGAAGCGTCTTGATGCCCAGCGGCGTGGCGTTAGCCCCGAACGGGGTAAACATGCGGGCGTGGCCCCAGCGGAGGAGGTGTTCGCCGACCTGCCCGCGCTCGTAAACCGCCACCGACAGCCCGGACGCCTTCGCATACAGCGCCGCCTCGACGCCGACCGGCCCGGCCCCGAGGACGGCCACCCGCAGCGGTTCGGCTTTCGGCATCGCGCCCTCCGTGGGAGGTCAAAAGTACTTAACCGCGGAGTTCGCAGAGAACGCAGAGGATGAAGAGAGAGTTGGACGGGATGGACGGGATTTGGAATTCGATTCCCCCTCATCCTGTGCATCCCGTCAATACTCTTCTCTCTGCGATCTCCGCGTTCTCTGCGGTGAATCGGCCCTCGCGCCCGGATGTTACACCCCCGCGGCTGCTTCCTTCAACCCGACCCGAGCGTGCAGTTGCTCGATCACTTGGTCCAGCCATTCGGGGTCGGGCAGCCCGTAAGGGCGGAACTTCTCCGGCCGCTCCTGGTCTTCCTGGAGGAAGAGCGCCCGGTTGCGGCCGAGCTTGGACGCGGTCGGGGCGTCCATCAGCGTACTGGAATCGGTCGGACTCATCTGGAACAGCACCCGCATCCCGAATTCGCGCAGCAGCGGGCGGTCGAAGGTGCGATTTAGATTGGTCAGCGAGTCGCACCACGCGATGACGTGGACCCCGAGCGGCGGGCCGTCGCGCAGGATCGTCGTGAACCGCTCGGCCGGCGACGGCTCGCGCTCGGCCCCGCGACGGCCGAAACTGAAATCGTCGTCGGTCTTGCGCAGCTCGCGGAAGCGGTGGGCACCGAAGACGAACAGGAACCGCGGCGTGCGATCCGTCGACTCGCCCTTCTGCCGCTTTTCGACTTCGACCGCGAATTCGGCGAGCGTTGCGGTCAACTCGGTGCGGGCCGGGGTGCGGGTGGGGTGCGGGAGGCGGGCGGCGAGCTTGCGGAGGTACTCGGTGTCGTCGGCGTCGTCCGGGGTGCCGTCGAGGACGGCGAACGTCGCCCCGGCTGTCGGCGGGGCCAGCCGCCCGGCCAGCCCGAGCAGGGCCGCCGCGAACAGCCCGCGGGCCGCCTCCTCGTTCTGCCCAACGAGCAGCAGGTTCGCCGCCCCGAGTGGGCGGAAGACGGCGGCCGTCGGCTCCTTGATCGCCACCGGGTCGCCGAGCCAGGCCGACACCGCCCGCACGTCGGCCGGCCATGCCGGGGCGTCGAGGACGCCGGCGAGGGCCGGATTCCGGGCCGGGTCGGCGGCGCTGTTCCCCTCGAACACGAGCGGCGGCGGGTACTTCCCGCCGGCCCGCTCGCCGAGGCCGCGCAGCACCTCCTCGCGCTTCTCCTCAGACAGCCACACCACCTGGAACGGGTCGTTCCCCTCGGTCAGCCCGTTTTGGTCGTTGTAGATTGCTTCGCCGGGCCGCGAGAGCAGCCGGGCGGCGTTGTTGTCCTTACTCAGAATCAATTGGGCGTCGGCCTCCGAGCATTGCAGTGCGACGCGGACGGCCATCTGGTCGATGGTGCTGCGCGGCAGCGAGTACGACCCGCCGAGGCTTTGCGAGCCGAGCAGGACATGGATGCCGAACGCCCGCCCCTGGCGGACGAGGCGGTCGAGAATCAGCGATGCCTCCTGCGACAGCTTGTCGTCCTCGACGAAGAATTGCTGGAACTCGTCCACGACGAGGAGGATGCGGGGCGACTTCTCACCCGGCGTGGCGACGCGGTAGCCGGCGAGGTCGTTCACCCCGGCGTCGCGGAACCGCTCCCCCCGCTCGCGCAGGATCACGTCGAGCCGCTGCAACACGCTCAGCCCGAACTCGCGCTCGCTTTGGATGGCGACGACCCGCGCGTGCGGCAGGCGGTAGGTCGCGTACCACTGGAACTCGACGCCTTCCTTGAAGTCGATCAGGTACAGCTCGGCCTCATCCGGGCTGTAAATCAGGGCGAGGTTGGTGATGAGGGCGTGGAGCAGGGTCGATTTGCCCGACCCGGTTTTCCCGGCGATGAGTGCGTGCTGGGCGGTGCCGCGGCCGAGGGCGAACAGCTGCCGGCGGGTCGCCCCGGCCCGGCCGACCGCCACCTCGAACCCCTTCGCCGCGCTCCCCCGCCACACGTCGGCCGGGGCCGGCGCGATGTACTCGAACGGCACTTCCACCCGCGCCGCCGTCTTGCTCGCCTTGCCCACGCGCTGGACGAGCCGGGCGACCGTCACGGCGGGGGGGGGGGCGTCGATGGTCAGCGGGAAAGGGGCGAGGGCGGCGTCCTTCGGGGTGAACCGGCCGTCGCGCCCGGTCAGGACAAAGCTCGGGGCTTCGAGGTCGGCAAGGGCGAAGTCGCGGGGCAGGGCGGCCCGCGTATCAACGCTCACGAGAGTACACACTCCGCACGACGGCCCGCTCGTCGCGATGCTCACCAATCGCTTCGCCGCCTCGGGGGTGAAGCCCGTCGGGAAGTTGGCCACAACCAGCACTCGGTACGGCTCGGCCACCTCGCCGGCCGCCCTGTTGTAGTCTTCTATGGAGGCGTACTGGTTCCGCAAGTACTTCTGGATGACGGCTGCGACGTGGTCGGTGAGGTCGGTCAGGCGTTGTTCGATTTGACGCGGTTCGGTCCAGATTTGGCCGGTGACGAGCTTCTCGTCGGAGTCGGCGAGGTGCATGAACGCGGCGAAGTTGTCGCCCAATCCGACCGGATCGACGATCGTGAACCGCATCTTCCCTGCCGGCAGCCCGGTGAGGAACCGCAGCATCATCGACTGGAGAGCGTCCACGGCCGCGGCCCGCCCGTCGTCTCGCGCGCGCAGGACGACCGCGCACCGGCCGGGGAACGGGAGGAAGGCCGGCACCGGCCCGGCGAGTTCGGGCGGCGGGGCGAGGCGCGGGTCGGCCGAGACGAAATCGGGAATCGTCGCGGGGTCGAGCATGACTTCCCCGAAGCGGACCCCATTAGGGACGCCAGTCGCGTCGCCGATTTCATCCCAAGTGGGGAAGTGCTGCGCTCCCTCGGCGCGAAGGTGTGTGACGGTGGCGGTCACGTCGGCCGTCGCCGCCCGCCAGTCGGTCGCGGCGCGGTCCCAGGTGGTGTCGCGGGTCGCGGTCGCGGCGGCGGTCTTGTCGGCGTGGACCCGCACTGCGGCCGCCAGCTCGGTATCGAATCGCGCTTCGGCCTCGGCCCGCCGCGTGCGATGGCCGGCAACTTCGGCCCGTAACTCGCATTCGCGGCCGGCGTCCAGGGCGGCGGTCGCCGCCGCGTGGTCGGCGACGAGTCGCTCCAGTTCGGCCTCGTACTGCCTTTTCTGGGCCGTGAACTGCGGCAGGTAGTGGGCCTTCGTCTCCTCTTTCTTGCGGCCGTTCTTCTCGGTCAGGCGGGCTTTCTCGGCGGCGTAATCGGTCGCGGCGTGGTCGTGGAGCGTCCGGCATGCGGCGGCGGCGAGGGCCAACTTCTCGCCCGTAGCGGCGGCCGCGGCGAGCATCTTCTGGCGCGTGGACGTGCGGAACACCGGCCACGCCCCGGCTACCTGCTTGCGGAGGGCGTCGATGGCGGCTTCGGCGGCGGCGAACGCCTTCTGGAAGCGGCCGATGGGGTCGTCGTCGTCCTGCGGGAGCGGGTCGGGGACGGCATCGACCGCCGCCCGCGTAGTGCCGGCCTTCTCGACGAGCGGGGCCGCGTCGTCCCACAACCCCTCGACCCGCTCCAGCCCGGCCGCCGCCTTCCGCTGGAGCGAGTCGAGCTGGTCCTTCGCCCGCTTGTCGCCGCCTTCGAGGAGCGAGTCGAACGACCAGAGCTTGTCCTGGTATTCGGTCTTCCCCTTCCGCTCGGCGGCCTTGAAGCGCTCGGCCGTCGCCTCGCGCCGCTCGTCGCGGCCGCGGTTCGTGGCGAACTGGTCGGCGGCGTGCCGGCCTTCGATAACTTGCGCCGCGTCGGCGTGGGCGGCGTCGAGGTCGGCGAGCGTCTTGTCGCGGGCGGCGGCGTTCGCCTTGCGGGCGCGGCCGACCTCGCGGTCGGCCTTGTCGGTCGCCGCCTGGAACGCGGCGGTGAGGTCGCTTTCGGCGGTCGCGCGGGCGCGGACGGCGTCGGTCAGGCGGACCAGGGCGGCCCGCTCCTGATCGAAGAAGTTGGCGGACGACATGGGTAGGGTTCCGGTCGGGTGGACGCGGGCGACGGCACCGGGCTGGGTCAAGGCGGCGATCACGTCCCCGGCCGTCTGGTAGCGGGCGGCCGGCTCCCGGGCGAGCATCTTCCGGGCGACGGCATCCAGTCCCGGCGGTACGTCGCCGCGCCGGGCGGCCGGCGACGGCGGCGGCAGGGTGAACGTCTTGCGCAACTTCTCGGCCAGCGACTTACCCGGGAACGGGACTTCGCCGGTGAGCAGGTAGTAGAGCGTGCCGCCGAGGCTGTAAATGTCTGACCGAGCATCCGCTTTGCGGGCGTCCTCGGCCTGTTCGGGGGCGGCGTAGTCCGGGGTGCCGAGGAACATGCCGATTTCGGTGAGGCCGTCCGCGGGGTCGTGGTCGGCGGCCGGGAGCGGGCGGGCGATTCCCATGTCGAGGATTTTGACCCGGGCGGGCACGCCGGCGGCCGGGGCGGGAACCACCATCAGGTTCGACGGCTTGATGTCGCGGTGGATCAACCCCTGCTCGTGGGTGTGCCGCAACCCTTCCGCTGCTTGAAGCGTGTAGGCAACGGCGTCGGCGATGGGGAGTGGGCCGCTTTGCCGGACGAGACGGAGCAGGTCGAGGCCGGGGACGTACTCCATCGCCAGGTACGGGGCCGGGCCGTCGAGGTCGGTGTGGTACACGGTCACGACGTTGGGGTGGTTCAGCCGGGCGGCCGCCCGCACCTCGCGCTCGAACCGCTCCCGAGCGTCGGGCTGCGCGAACGCGGCGGGCGAAATGACTTTCAGTGCTACGATGCGACCGAGGGCGACCTGCCGGGCTTTGTAGATCACCCCCATCCCGCCGCGGTTCAGTTCTTCCAGCAGCTCGTACCCCGGCACGACCGGCCCGCCGTCCGGGGCCGAGCGGTCGGTGGCGGCGCGGAGCATCTCGGCGGCCGTCCGCACGACGGTCCGCGTGGTGTCCGCCTGTGCGAGCGGGTGGTGGGACAAACCGGCGGGGCTACACACGGGGCAGAGGCGGCGCAGGTCGCCGGGGACCGTGGCGTCGCCCGGCGATTCCCACGAGTGCCCGCACGGGCAGGTGAGCCGGGCTGTGGTCACGAAGGGAGCCTCGGGGCGGGGTCAGGAGCCGGGGTACTCGCACTCGTTGCGGATCTGGACGAACAGCACGGTCAGTTGGTCGATCGCCCGCAGCGCGTCGGCGACGGTGCGGTCGAGTGGCTCCCACACCTGCTCGGCGTGGTCGCGGCGGACGGCGTCGTCCCACGTTTCCTCGGTCGCGTGCCAGTGGGCCTGGGCGGTCTTCTGGGCGTCGTAAATCTGGCTGCGGGTCGTGCCGAACCTCATGACGACGGCTCCGGGGGCGGGTCGCCGCCCGCGGCGGGGGGGGGCGGCATCGGGACCGACGACACGCTCGGGGCCGGGGCGTAATCGGCCCGCAGACCGGCGTAGCTTTCGAGCGCGGCGAGCCGGCGGTCGAGGGCGGTCAACCCCTTCTGCAAGTCGGCTTCGACGAGCAGGACGAGTCGGTGCGACGGCCCGCGGTACACTTCGTCGATCACCTTCGGCAGCCGGCCGATCCAGCCCCGCGTCTTTTCCACCTGGTCGTGAGCGTGTTCGAGAGCAGCCTTCGCCCGCCGCAGTACCTTCTCCTGCACGGTCGTGTCCGGCTCGCGGCCGTCCCACCCGGGGAACTTGCGGGCGGCGAGTTCGGCCTTCGCCTGCACGACTTCCTCCTCGCAGTCGCGGACGGCCCGCTGCCACCGCCCGAGCTGTTCGTGGAGCCAGTCGAACCCGCGGCGGATTTCGAGTTCGACGCCGGACATGCCTTCGGCCAGCGTGTCACCGTAGGTGGTGAGGGCCGCGTGCCAGTCGCGCAGCGCGTCGATCGAGCGTACGTCGGCACCGTCGGCCATGATGCTCCTCCGCGGTCCCCGGCGCTAGCGCTGCGACAGGTACTCTTCGATCCGCTCGGCCTTGCGGAGGAGGAACGGGATGTGTTCCCCGGACACCTCGACGAACCGTTCGAGTGCGTGGATCGTCAGCTCGAATTCCTGTCGGAAGCGGTCTTGCTCCTGGTCCCGCCAGGTGTCTCCGAGGGTGACGAGCTGGCCGTGCAACCCGGCGAGGCCCGCCTGCAGGTCGGCGTTGAACCGCTTCAAGTTGGCCGCGAACCGCCGGAGTTCGGCCGGATCGACGATCGCTTGCGACATGGGTGCCCCTGCCCGAAAGCCTGACGTGACGGAGCGGAACGGGATGGCATGGGGGAATTATACCGCCTCCGCCGCGGGACGTGTCGGAGAAAGGGGGCAGCCCGCGGAGTCGCGCCGTCATGGCTCGGTGGCGGTGCCGGCGAGCCAGTCGAGCGGGAAGCGGTTTAGTCGGCCAGCGGCAGGGAGGTCGCCTTTTACTTTGCTTTCGATTTCAACGAGGCGAGCAGGTCCGGCCGCGTGTGAAGAACCATTACCTCGGCGGGGGTGAGCGGGCGGTCGAAGAGGGCGAACTCGTCGAGCAGGCCGACGTAGCCGAGGGCGAGGTAAACCCCCGTCTTGTCGATGTCCCAGCCCATCGCCAGCTTCCGGCCCGTTACCTCGCCGATCGGCTTGCCGTCGATGTAGAGGGCCGTGGCCGCGTCGGGTTTGCCGGTGTCGAGGTTCGTCCAGGTGACGACGACGTGGTGCCAGTCGCCGGCCTTCCAGCCGACGCCGGGGACGCGGACCATCGGGGCCTTCGGGTCGTCCTCGCCGATCCCCTTCTGGCCGTCGGGGATTGCCGGGAATGCGCCGTGGCGCAGGTCGCGGGGCTTGGCGTCGTTGAAGTCGAACCACAGCCCGCCGTTGTTCGCCCCCTTCTGGGTGATCTGCACCGGGTCGCAGAACTTCGACGTGATGAGCGTGTCCGGGTCGGTCTTGCACCACAGCGACAGGCTGCCGCCCCAGCCGCCGCTCTTGTACGCGAGGTTCCCCTTCGCCGGGAAGAACAGCCGGCCGTTCCGCGGCTGGAGGGCCACCGCGTCCAGCGCCCCGCCGGACACGCCCTTGCCCTTCGCGATCCGCAGAGCCTTCGCGTCGTAACCCTTTTCGACGACGAATTGCCCTTTCTCGGTCGGGTGGGCATACCGCGTGCTCGGCACGAGTGCCCCGCCGCCCGCGTCGCCGGCCACGGCCTCGTCGAACGAGGCGTAGAAGGTGGCGGCGGCGCGGATCGCCTTCGGGTCGGCGTCGGCGGCGGTGCCCGGCGGGGCCGCCGCGAGGAGGAGTAGGAAGGCGAAGGGGCGACGCATCGGGGTGCCTCGGGGGGGAATCAGGCAAGCGCTTCGGCGACGAGCGGGGCGTCCTCGACGACGAGCTTGACCGGGCGGTTCGCCGGCGTCGTCACGACCGTGTCCGGGTCGATGCCGAGCAGGTGGTAGAGGGTGCGGCCGAAGCTCTCGACCTTGTAGAACTTGTCCGTCACCCGCTCGCCGAGCTTGTCGGTCGCCCCGACGACGCACCCGCCCCGGAACCCGCCGCCGGCCGCCAGCACGAACTGGGCGTAGTCCCAGTGGTCGCGGCCGGCCCCGGCCGCCTTCGGGTTGTCGATCTTCGGCTTCCGCCCCATCTCGCCGAGCGCCAGCACGATCGTCGAGTCGAGCAGCCCGCGGACTTCCAGGTCGTCGAGCAGGGCCGAGAGGGCGGCGTCGAACATCGGGATCTGCTGCTTGCCGGCCGTGAAGTTGTCGCCGTGCCAGTCCCAGTAGCCGAGGTTGAAGTGGACGACCGGCACACCGGCCTCCACCAGCCGACGGGCGAGGAGGAAGTGGAGCGGGTCGCCGCTCGGGTAGCGGGTCTTGCCCGCGTGCCGCTTGTACCGCTCGACCGACCGCACCGGCTCCTTCGACAGGTCGAGCGCGTGGCGGAGCTTCGGCGACCGGAGCAGGTTGAACGCCGTCTGCTGGTACTGGTCGAGGCCGGCGACGAGTTCGTCCTGTTTGTCGTCGCGGCGGAGCTTGGTGTCGAGCGCCCGCAGCAGGTCGGCGTTCTTGTCGAGCGCCGGCACTTCGAGTTGCGGGGTGAGCATCCGCGTGACGGCGTCCTTGTCCTTCATCGGGTCGAAGACGAACGGCGAGTACGCAGGCCCGAGGAAGCTGCGGGCGAGGGCGTTGTGGGTGTGGACATCGACCTCGCCGAGGACCGCGTGCGTCGGCAGGTCGGCCGGGCCGGGGCGGAGCTTCGAGACGACGCTCCCATACATCGGGTACTCGTCCGACCCGGTGGTGAGTCGCGGGTTGCCGGTGAGCCAGTAGAGCGGGGCCTGGCTGTGGTCGCCCGGCTTGTTGAGCGTGCTGACCGAGCGGATGACGGTGTACCTGTCGGCCCGCTTCGCCAGTTCCGGCATCAGTTCGCCGATCTGCAGCCCGACGACGTTGGTCGAAATCGGCTTCCACAGCCCGCGGTATTCTTCCGGGGCGTTCGGCTTCATGTCGAACATGTCGGTGTGCGGCGGGCCGCCACCGAGCCAGCAGACGATCAGGTGCTTGGCCTTCGCCCCGGGGCCGGGCGCGGCGGCCGCCTTGAGCACGTCGGTCATGCCCACGCCGCACAGCCCCAGCCCCCCGGCCCGGAGGAAGTCGCGACGCGACGATTTGGTGGGACCGCTCACTGACCTATCTCCATTGTTATCCCACATCCGGGGACCGTATTCATACGGGGAAGCGATTGGTTAGGCCACTAATATGCACGGGGCATGTCACAGAAGCATGCTGCGATCTATCAGGCCGAGAGAGCCAGCTCTGCTCATGGTTTGAAAGGAACGTTTGATGCGGTTCGCCAGCATCCCACAGGTTCCATAGTAGCCCCGATTCGATCCTTCTGAGTGTAATCGAATCGTCTTGGGTCGTGGCGATGAAGAGTCGGATGGTAGAAACGATACTGGCGATCAGGGGTTGGAGTTCGTCGTGGCGATTATCAAAGTCCACCGCGTCAGCCTGTCTGCTGTTGCGCGGCCTGTAATAATAGTCTCTTCGGCCTCTGAACCGTGCTGCGAAATTCGGCAGAAACTCGCGGCCGTCATAGAAGCGTTGGAGTTCCTCTGAGAAGCGTGTGCGGAAAGCACGGTCCGTTTTCCCCACGTAGTAGACGAAATGGCGACCGAGATAGGCCGTCTCATCGCCACTATATGGCACCGTCCATAAATACACACCTGATCTGGATGTGGCGCGTTCCTGGGGAGCAAGTATGTGGGTGGCATCACAGGTCGGCACCCAAGAATATGGGCCTTGCCAATCAAGCCTACAATTCATGACTGACCTCCGATCTTGTCAGTGTTGCAACAGGAACTCGCGGGTGTTGAGAAGCCCCCACAGAACACCCTGCAAACCTTTCTCGGGCGAGTCGGCGGCCTTGAGGTACTTCACGCAGGCGTCGCGCTCGGCCCCGGCCGGCGGGCGGCCGACGGTCGCCAGGAACAGCTCGTCGATCTTGCTCGCGTCGGCGGTCGGCTCCTTTGCCAGCTTCGAGGCGCGGCCGTTCGGGTCGCGGATCTTCTCCCAGACGCGCGGGTGGTTGGCGAGCGCCAGCACCTGGAACACCGACGCCGCGCCGTCGCGCTCGCAGTCGCACTGGACCGCCGCGTTCCGCTTCGGCCGGCCGTAGGTCTCCAGCACGAACTCGACGAACGGGTTCTTCGGGACGAACGGCACCTCGACGGCCTTCATCTCGTCCGGCCAGTGCTGGTACTTCATGTCCATCTTCTCGGCCGTGCCGGTGGCGGCGTTCAGGGCGTCGAGCGTCACCTCGGCGGGGAGGCGGCGGAGCGGGAAGGCGGCGTAGTTCGCGCGGTCGGTGGCCGCATCGGGGTGCGGCAGGCTCGCCTGCTGGTAGGTGCGGCTGGCGAGGATCGTGCGGTGCAGCCAGCGGAGGTCGTACTTGTTCGCCACGAACCCGGCGGCGAGTTCCTGCAACAGTTCCGGGTGCGTCGCCGGGTTGAAAGCCGAGAGGTTGTCGGGCGGGTCGATGATGCCGCGGCCGAAGTAGTGCGCCCAGACGCGGTTCACGATGGCCCTGGCGAAGTACGGGTTGTCGGGCCGGCGCAGCCACGCGACGACGAGTTCGCGCGGGTCGCGGTCGGCGGCGACGGTCGCGGGTTCGGCGTCGCCGGGCAGTCGCATCGCCTTCGCCTCGCGGCTGCCGATGGGGCTGGTGACGGACGCGAACTTGCCCGG
>Ga0105048_10010290_pt1 | contig 14833 bp, 10 predicted proteins | sample MAT05_FD_78382 | JGI IMG/M metagenome (GOLD analysis project Ga0105048, IMG submission 78382) | Freshwater microbial communities from Lake Fryxell liftoff mats and glacier meltwater in Antarctica - MAT-05 | ecosystem: Environmental > Aquatic > Freshwater > Ice > Liftoff microbial mat | place... | reverse complement strand
GGGCAAATCGACCGCCGCGTCAAATCTCGCAATATCACTCGCGCAGGCCGGCCATCGTACGGTCCTGGTCGAAGCCGATTTCCGTCGGCCGACGCTGACCAAAGTCTATCCGGGCGAAGGCAGCATCAACCAGTTCATGGCAGGCGAGGTGAAATTAGACAACGTTATACGCCACACCGACGTCGAGAATCTCGACGTGCTGGTGTGTGACTGGCCGATATCTCGAGCCAGCGAAGCGGTCGCCAGTGCCGAGTTTAAGGCAGTGCTGGGTGAGCTCAAGCAGCGTTACCAGTACGTGCTGGTGGACTCCTCGCCGGTGTGTGCCGTCTCCGATTCCCGTGTGCTGGCCACGATGTGCGACGTGACGATGCTGGTCGTTCGTGCTCGCAAATCGTCCCGGCGCCTCGCACTGCGTGCCGCCGAAGACCTCATGGGAGTCGGCGCTCGGCTGATCGGGTTGATCGTCAATGACGTGACGCGTTCGTCCCAGCGAAGTTTCACAGAGTACGGGGGCTACTACGCATATGCATCGAGCGTCTCAGCGGTGCCCGTTGAATCAAGAGTGAAGTCGACAGCGACACCGCTGCTGCCTGCGGTCGTTTGAAAGTGAATGCAATGTGAAAGCCGGTAACGCCGGAGTTCACATGTCTGGAGCGGTCGTAGAAAGGCCGGATCGTGATGGTACGCGATCTGTGAGTTGCAGCGTTCGCCCGTAAATCGAAGGGATACGCGGGACGAATGCAATCATGTCGGTAGCCTGAATCGGCGATGAGGTTGCCGCCTGCGGCGAATTCTCGCGCCGAGTCGGACTCTGCGACCGAGCCGATCCAGGTTCGTTCGAACTGTTTAGCGACGGTTGCATTAACGAAATTCCGAACGGTTCCAAACCGTCTTGGCAAGCTGGGGAGCATTGTGATGTCTCAGATGCCTGAAGGCGGCCTGCGCCAAAGTCGGTAGTCCGGCGTAACGCGAGAACATAAGTATCAACCGCCCTCATGGGCGACCATATATCCAGTTAGTGGATAGGAAGGCAGCAGCAACGTGAGTTTAGCAATCATCACTGGCTCGGCAGGACTAATCGGATCCGAGGCCACCCGATACTTTTCCGATGCGGGCCTTGAAGTTGTCGGAATCGACAACGACATGCGCCGCGAGTTCTTCGGCGATGAGGCGTCGACGCGCTGGAATCGCGAGCGGCTGAAGGCAGACCTGGGTGCGCGTTATACGCATCTGAACATCGACATTCGCGACAGCGATGGGATCGATCAGGTCTTTGCCCGTTATGGCAGCGAGGTGAAGCTTGTCGTCCACACCGCGGCGCAACCGTCGCACGACTGGGCGGCGCGAGACCCGCGAACCGATTTCTCGGTCAACGCTGTGGGCACCCTCAACCTGCTGGAGGCTGTTCGCACCCACGCGCCCGAAGCGGTCTTCATCTTCACCTCCACCAATAAGGTGTACGGCGACGCACCGAACCGCCTGCCGCTGGTCGAACTCGAGAAGCGATGGGAGATCGCCTCATCTCACCGCTACACCGGCGGGATCAGTGAGGATTTCCCGATTGACCAGTCGTTGCACAGCCTGTTTGGCGCATCCAAGGTGTCGGCAGACGTGATCGTGCAGGAGTACGGGCGGTACTTCGGCATGAAGACTGCCTGCTTCCGTGGCGGATGTCTGACCGGACCGAATCATTCGGGCACTCAACTGCACGGCTTTCTAGCGTACCTGATGAAGTGCGCCGTCAGCGACACGCCTTACACCGTTTTCGGTTACGGCGGCAAGCAGGTTCGTGACAACATTCACAGCCACGACCTCATCCGAGCCTTCGACGCGTTCTTCCGGAACCCCCGGCCCGCCGCCGTTTACAACATCGGTGGCGGACGGCATAGCAACTGCTCGATGCTCGAAGCCATCTCACACTGCGAAGAAATCACCGGTCGCGAGATGCAGTGGACCTACACGGAACAGAATCGCACCGGCGACCACATCTGGTGGATCAGCGATCTGGCGCGGTTCAAGGCCGACTACCCCGAGTGGGATCTGGAATACAACGTTCCCCAAATCCTGCGTGAAATCTACGAGTGCAACATTGAACGTTGGCAAGAGCCGGTGCACGCATGATTTATAAAGGCAAACACACGGTGCTGGGCGTGCAGGTGGACGCCGTCGACTACGACGCCGCGGTCTCGAAGATCGTAGACGCCGCGCATGATCGCCGCCCGTTTGCGGTTTCCGCTCTGGCGGTCCACGGCGTGATGACCGGCGTGATGGACAAGGCGCATCGCTATCGGCTGAACGCGTTCAATCTGATCTGCCCCGACGGCCAGCCTGTGCGATGGGCGTTGCGGTGGCTGCACGGAGTCCAACTTCCCGAACGCGTTTACGGGCCGAACCTCATGCTCGAAGTGTGCCGCGCCGCCGAGGCGCAGGGTTTGCCCATCTTCCTGTTCGGCGCCAAGGCGTCGGTGCTGGAAGTGTTGTCGGCGAATCTGCTCCGGCAGTTTCCCAAGCTCAAAATTGTCGGGACGCGCGCCTCCAAGTTCCGCCAGCTCGACGACGTCGAATGGGAGAACCTCGTCGCCGAGGTGCGTTCCAGCGGTGCCCAGATCATGTTTGTCGGGCTCGGTTGCCCCCGTCAGGAAGTGTTCACGTTCGAGGTTCGCAATCTCGTGTCAATGCCGGTAATCGCGGTCGGCGCGGCGTTCAACTTCCACAGCGGCCTCCTCGCTCAGGCACCGTCGACAATGCAGCGGTACGGTCTGGAGTGGCTGTTCCGTCTGCTCCACGAACCCAAGCGACTCTGGCGTCGATACCTGCTGCTTAATCCTGCGTACCTGACACTCATCGGAATGCAGAAACTAGGTGTACACCGGATCGACTCCGCTTCGTTGAAGCCGCCGCCTTCGCATGTGTTGTATGGGTAGGTCCGATATCCATGGTCGGAAGGGAATCTTGCCGGCCGTTTGGATATCGGCTTGCCACGTTGAATAGTGCCCAAGAAATGTCATTGTTCGTTTCCAACCTCACTACGCCGGCACACGGGATCGAGTGCCAACGGTTGTCCACGCCCAGACAGCGAATCGCAATCTTCCTGCCTGCGCTCGCCGGGGGCGGTGCCGAGCGCGCGATGGTCAACCTCGCAGGCGGGTTCGTACGTCGCGGTGTTGCAGTGGATATGGTGCTGGGCGTGGTCGAAGGCCCGTACCTGGCCGACCTGGACCCAGAGGTTCGGGTTTTGGGGCTCGGCGCGGTGGGCGCGGTCGCAAAGACCCGTGCGCTGGTCCGATATCTCAAACGCGAGCGGCCGTTGGCGGTGATTTCCGCGCTCGACAACATCAACCTTGCCGCGATCGCCCGTCGTATCGCGGGCGTGAATACGCGGGTCGTCATCAACGTGCAGAATAACCTCTCGGCCGACCTGGCGTCGCTGCGCGGGTTCAAGGGGTGGATGAGGCGGCGGATGATGCGGGTTTGCTACCCAATGGCGGACGTTCTGACGTGCGTCTCCAGCGGGGTCGCCGACGACCTCGCCGCGACTGTGCGGTTGGCTCACGGACAGGCAAAAGTTGTCTACAACCCGGTCCAAACGGAGCAGATCGAACAGTTGGCTGACGAACCGGTCGCCCATCCCTGGCTGAATGATGCGAATGTGCCGCTGCTTCTTGCGGTCGGACGGCTGACGAAACAAAAGGATTATCCGACGCTTGTGCGAGCATTCGCCAAGCTCGTCGCGAGCCGGCAAGCCCGGCTGATGATTCTAGGTGAAGGCGAGGACCGCCACAGCCTTCAGCGCCTGGTCGACAGCCTGTCACTGACGCAGCAGGTCGAGCTGCATGGCTTCGTCAAGAACCCGTACGCGTACATGTCGCGCGCAAGCGTTTTCGTAATGTCGTCGGCCTGGGAGGGTTTGCCGACCGTGATGATCGAAGCGATGGCGTGCGGCGCGGCGGTCGTGTCCACCGATTGTCCCAGCGGCCCGCACGAAATCCTGGACGGCGGACGCTACGGATCGCTGGTCCCGGTTGGCGACGCCGACGCGCTTGCAGCAGCGCTTGCGGTTGCACTCGATGAGCCACACGCTCGCGGCCTGAGTCTCGTTCGTGCCAGCGAATTCACCGCAGAAAAGGCTGTCGAGAAGTATCTGAAGCTGTTCGGGATTGGGAGTGCCAGCAGCGAGATCGGTCCGTATTCATGACGTCTGCAAGTGCCATTCTCACCAATCCCATGGAACCGTCGCGTGGCGTCACGCGTCGGATCCTCACTGCATTTCAAGGACCGGCCGCCTGGTCGCTCGCAGACCAGGCGGCAGTCAGCGTCGGCAACTTCGTCACCACGGTGCTTGTGATCCGCTCGCTCACGCCGACCGACTCCGGGCTGTTCGGAATCCTGCTCGACGTCACGTTCTTCCTAAACAGCGTCCACGCGCCGCTTCTAACGTATCCGCTGTCGGTCAGAGGCGCATCGACCGATGGCGCCACGACCGCTCGCCTTACATTCGCGTCGCTGGTGCTGACGTTAATGTCCGGCATCCTGCTGATCGTCATTGGGTGCGCTGCCGGCATCGCAGTTGGCGAGGCAAGCCCGATTATCTGGGCATCGGTGGCGGCGATGCTGTGGCAAATGCAGGAAGTGGCAAGGCGTGGTCTCATGTCGCGGCTGCGGATCCGGACTGCTGTCCTAGGCGATTCGCTGAGCTATCTGGGACAGGCAATCGCAACCGGTGTGCTGTGTTATTACGGTGCCTTGACACTCGAACGTTTGTTCATGGTCATGGCCGCAACGTCGGCGGTTGCGATGGTGGTGCAGGTTCTGCAAGTTGGTTGGCGCATCCTGAGCGTCAGGCAGGTCTGGTCACATGCGGTCGAGTTCTGGGTCATGGGCCGATGGCTCTTGGCGGGAAATCTGACCGGACTGATCTGCATTCCGGCGTTCGCGTGGGTTCTGGTCTACTTTCACGGCTTGGAGGCAGGGGCGATCAATCTGGCGCTGCTAAGCCTGCTCAAGATCAGCCATCCGGTCATGTCGGCGGTGTCGAACCTTATCGTTCCGGCGGTCGCGCACGCGAACAAATCGCACACGGGACAGGCCCTCCGCGCATTCCTCACGTACGCCGCGGTCGGTGCTGCAATGCTGTTGCCCTTCTTTGCGATCCTTCTGGTCATTCCCGTCATGGTTCTGCGAACCGTGTACTCAGGCGACAACGCAGACGTGTACGCCACCTATGGCGCAACGATGCAGATCATGGTGCTGAGCTACGTTGTGCTCTACGTCGCGAACATGACCACCGCGTTTCTCACCGGTCTGCAACGCACTCGCGATGTGTTCTTCGGCCACATGGCGAACATGGTCGGATCGTTGGCGATCGGATTGCCGATGGTCGCAGTCTGGGGCGTCACCGGTGCGGCGTGGGGCGGCGGCATCGCGGTCGGTGCGCGGCTGGTCGCCAATGCCGTTGCGATAAGGAGGGCGGTATGAGAATCCTCCATGTAGGCGCGGTCCATTCCCCGCGCGCCGTTGACGGCGTCAGCGGTATGGTCTGGCTGACCGCCACCGAGCAGGCACGACTTTGCGAAAAGGTAACGCTTTTGCTCGACGCCGCGCCCGACGATCAGGCGATCGCACTCGCGAACGAAAGCGGACTGACCCTTGAGCACGTTCAGTCCGGCCGGCTCGCCTACGACAGCGCGGCGGTCGATCGCATCATCAACTCGTATGACCTGGTGCATATGCACTCCGTTTTCGTGCCCAGGCACGCCACGCTCGGGCGGCGTCTGGCCCGCGCCCGGATTCCGTACGTCATCACGCCGCATGGGGGCCTGTCGAAAGATGTGCTTCAACGAAACCGGATAAAAAAATGGGTGTACTCGCTGATCGTGGAGCGCCCGCGATTCGCTGCGGCGGAGGCGATCTCGGTGGTCGTCCCGGGCGAGGAGGCCGACGTCCGCGCGTACATTGGCGAGTACGACCGGCCGATCGAATGGATTCCGAACCCGGTCGCCCATTCCAAACTTGATGCACACCAATGGCGGCATCGAGCCGGGTCGCCGCCGCGCGTGGCATTTCTTGGTCGCTTCGATGTGCTGCACAAGGGGCTCGACCTGCTGTGGGACATTGCCCGCCGCCTGCCGGCCGTGCAGTTTGATCTGTACGGCACGCCTGATGTCCGCACGAACGAGTGGTTCGCAAGGTTGCGCGGCCAGAACCTCACCAATGTCCATGTCCACGAACCCATCTACGGCGATGAAAAAATCCGCCTGCTCGCGGAAGCGTCGATGTACCTTCAAACGTCGCGCTGGGAAGGATTCCCGTTGTCGATCGCCGAGGCGATGTTCATCGGGCTTCCGGTCGCCGTTGCCGAGCGATTGAACATCGGAAAGCAGTTCAAGCAGCATGATTTGGGCGTCACGTTCCTAGCAGATCCTGACCTGGCGGCGCTGGCGATCACGAGCGCGCTTGAATCGCCTCATCGACTCGCCGATTGGTCGCAGCGGGCAAGGGCGTTTGCGGAGCAGAATTTTACGGCACGATCCGTTGCGCGACGTTTCATCGATCTCTACCGGGGTGTTCTCCGAAGCCAGCCCGTCGACGAGGTGCTGGCGGACGAGACGGCGGCTGTGGGTGTCATCAGAAAATGAGGAATGGAATGCGCATCGCGTTGGTCGGACATGCTTGCTCTCCTTACTTCGGATCAGAACCGGGACTTACCTGGAACTGGGCGAAGCACCTTGCGCAGTTCCACGAAGTGCATGTGGTGACCCATCCCCAGTTTCAGACCGATATCGATCAGGAAGTAAATGGGATGGCCTCGTGCCGACCCATCTTTCACTACGTGAATCTGGACGGCCAGTTCGATCCATGGAAGCCGCTTCGTGGCGAGCAGGGGATCCGCCTGCACTACCGCATGTGGCAGCGACGTGCCACCAAGCGGGTGCAGGAACTCGCCAGTGAAATGAAGATCGACCTGGTCCATCACGTCAGTTGGGCAGCGTTCAATCATCCGCCGTTGCTATGGAAGACGGGGCTGCCGTTCGTCTGGGGACCCGTCGGTGGCGGACAGACCTGGCCCCGGCGTTTCATGGAATATGCCGGGAAGAGCGCGGCGATCGAGCGCGCCCGGAAACTCGTCGTCTGGCTGTCAAAGTGGAACCCGTCCATCCTTCGCAGCCTCAGGAGCGCCGATCTGATCATGGCCACCAACCATGAGACGGCCGAACTGATCAACCGTGTTGGCGTTTCGCGTCGGATGGAGATGTTCTTCGACAACGGCACGCCTTCGTCACGACTGCTGGATGCCCCCGCCGCGCCGAAGCAAGGACCGATCACACTTCTGTGGGCCGGTCGTTGCGAACGGCGCAAGGGCCTGCGACTGGCCATCCAGGCGCTGGGCCGGGCGAAAAACAAGGACGTGCGGCTCGTCGTTGCCGGTGACGGGCCTGACAGGGCGGCGTGCGAAGAGCTGGCGCGTTCGATCGGTGTCGCGGATCGTGTGGACTTCCTTGGCAAAGTGCCCTGGCAGCGGATGTTCCAACTCTTTGACGAAGCGGCGGCGTTTCTCTTCACGAGCTTGCGCGACGCCACCGGCTCCGTTGTCCTTGAGGCGATGGCACGCGGCCTGCCGATCGTCACGCTGGATCACCACGGCATCGGCTACCTCGTGACGAACGAATTCGGCTTCAAAATTCCGGTCGACGACCCCGAAGATACGGTCGAACAATTCGCCTCCGCCATCGACCGCCTTGCCTCTGAGCCGGAGATGAGGCACCGCCTGGGCGTCGCATCGCTCAAGGCCGCACGCGAGCACACATGGGACCGACGGGCCGAACGGATGTCGCAATGGTATGAGGAGGTACTGCATGCACGCGGTCACTGATCAGATCATGAGCATCCGATCCAGTCCGGCGTACGCCGCCGATCGAAACGCGGCGCTACCTCTGTCGCGTCAGTCGCGCGCGTTCCGCTTCAGCACGCGCGGGTGGGTCGAGTTTGTGATCCTCGGCTACCTCGTCCTTACCCGATCCTTCGCCTACATCGGCTTCGCACCTGCGAACATCTTCATCAGCGAGATCGCACTGGGCTGCTTGATACTCTTCCGTAGCCGCGCGCTCGACTGGTTCTTTGTGAACCGAAGCCGGGACTTCGCGTTCAAGGAACTGCGTTGGGGCGCTACCATCTATTTGCTTCACGGCGGGTTTGCGATCTCCTGGGCAATCTGGCTCGGATACGACTTGATCGACATCCTTAGGATGGCCGGGTTTCACTACTACGTGGTGTACCTGCCGTTTGGTCTCTGGCTTGGCATGCAGTATCCGGATCTGCTCGTGTCGCTGGTCAAGAAGCTTGCCTGGATCACTGCTATCTATGGCACGTTGTACGTCCTGTTCCTAAATCGAATGTCTTGGATCACCGTCCCGGGTGCGCCCTGGATTCAGCTATTCGGCCAGCCGGGTTCCGGGGGCATCGTCATGCTCGGTCTGCTGTCGTTGGGCCTTGCACAGAAGATGTGGCCACATCTTCTGGCCGCGACCTTCGTTTTCTTCGGTATCCAGATGCGCGCCGAGTGGCTCGGCGGCATTGCAGGGTGCGCCATCCTGTTCGCGCTGGGTGTGCAACGACGGCTCATGATCATCGCGCTCATCGCTGGCACGCTGCTTCTCGCGACGGCGTACGCGTTCGATCTGAAAATGGACGGGCCGCAGGGCCGTGACGGCGAGATTTCCGTCCGTGGCATCGTCGCACGCGTGATCGCGCCGATCGACCCTGACGCCGCGTCGGACATGACCGGATCCGACTTCTCCACCTTCAAGGGTACGGTCGACTGGCGAACGTATTGGTGGGACCAGATATGGAAGCAAATCAACGACAATGACTCCGACGCCGCTTACTTTCTGGGCATGGGCTATGCGTACCCGATCTCAGATCTGGGTGCCTACGGCACCGGGGGCATTCGAACGCCGCACAACATTTTCTTCTACGCGCTCGGTTATCACGGTTGGGTAGGCGTGGTTGTCTTCTGGCTGATGCAGGGGCTGATTTTGTACACCCTCTGGCGGGTGTACCGCCAGACGGGCCAGGCGTTTGGCATCGTGTTTGTTGTGATCTGTACGTCGATGGGATTGTTTGGCAATTTCTTCGAAACGCCCTACGGAGCCATTCCCTATTACCTGGTGGTCGGGATTTGTGCCGCACCGCTGGCAAACCGGTGGGTGCAGAGCCATTACGTTCCGGGCGTTGCGACACCGCATCGAGATCTGGTCCAGAAGAAGGAGTAGCCGTTATGACTAGCTCGACAATCGATCGCGACGTGCAAATGCTCGATCCCGCCAGCAAGGTGGAGCGCGTGCCGCTGTTCGTCGATCTGGACGGATCGCTGGTCGCCACCGATACGCTCATCGAATCGGTACTGCTACTGGCGAAGCAGCAGCCGCTGTCGTTGTTCAGATTGCCGTTCTGGCTCATGAAGGGTAAGGCTTACATGAAGCGGCAGATTGCGGATCGCGTGTCGCTGAATGCGGCATCGCTTCCGTACCGCACTTCGCTGATGGAGTACATTCATCAGGAGCGCGCGGATGGCCGCCGGATCGTGCTTGCGACCGCCGCCGATGCGAGCATCGGCCGGTCGGTGGCGGATTACCTGGGCGTGTTCGACGAGGTTTTGGCCAGCGACGGTGTGACCAATCTTAGCAGCAGCAGGAAGCTCCGAGCGATTCAGGAGAGTTCTCCCGGATCGTTCGACTACGTCGGAAACAGTCACGATGACGTTGCACTCTGGGCCGCAGCACGACAATCTTTCGTCGCGGCGCCGAACCCAGGTGTTCTGCGGAGCATGAAGGCCGTATGCGCTCCTGAACGTCTCTTCGACTACGAAAGCACCGTTCGCACCCGGCAGCTCGTCGCCGGGATCAAAGCACTACGGCCGCACCAATGGGTGAAGAACGTCCTGCTGGCGGTTCCGCTGGTCGCGGCGCACGAGATCGACAACCTGGGCGCGCTGATGGCAGTTGGCGTCAGTTTCGCGTCGTTCTGTGCGGCAGCGTCGTCGGTGTATGTGGTGAACGATCTTCTGGATCTTGAAGCCGACCGACTTCATCCGACCAAGCGAAAGCGACCATTCGCTTCGGGCGCTTTGCCCCTGATCGCCGGCATCATCATGGCACCGGCGTTGCTGTGTCTGGCTTTGCTGATCGGCAGCCTGATTTCATTGCCGTTTGTGGGGATGATCGCGGCATACGTCGTGATTTCGACCACATACTCGGTGTATCTAAAGCGAAAGCTGCTGATCGACGTTTTCGTGCTGGCAGGACTTTACACGCACCGCATTCTCGCCGGCGGCGTTGCGATCGGCGTCGTCCTCACACCCTGGCTGTTGGCTTTTAGCATGTTCCTGTTCATCAGTCTGGCCTTCGCGAAACGATTCACGGAGCTTCGGATGGTGCGACTCGGCAGCGGCAAGACCGCCAAGGGGCGGGGCTACACGACGGATGACCTGGAGATATTTACAAGTGTAGGTCCGGGCAGTGGCTATATGGCCGTGCTTGTGCTTTGTCTTTACATCAACAGCGACGCTGTCCTAAAACTGTACCGGCATCCCGAACTGCTATGGCTCGCGTGTCCGGCGATGTTGTACTGGGTGACGCGGCTTTGGTTTCTCGCCCAGCGAGGCGAACTCCCGGACGATCCGGTTCGATTCGCCCTTCGCGACAAGGCCAGCTACGCCGTGGCCGCATTCGTCGCACTGGTTGTGATCCTTGCCTCGGTCGCTTGATTGGAGCTTGTAGATGTCCTTGTTCTCTCGAACCATGCCGCTCGTCGAACCTGAAATGCCGCGGACGCTGTCGTGGGCGAAAACATTCCTGTTGTCCACTTGGCGCGATTCACTGTTGACGTTTATTCTTATCATCGCCGGCGTGGCGGGGTCGCTGTATACGCAGTCCCGAATCGACGATCGGCTCTACTATCGCGCCGCCGGCGAGGAAGTGTACTTCAACGCCGACGTGCCGCGCGTCTTTGAAAACATGACCGACCGCAAGTCGGATCACTTTCGGACGAAGGTCCATCCGCTGTTCCTGATGGCGAGTTTCCCGCCTGCGTTCGTGCTGGAGAAGGGATTTAACCTTTCGCCAGAGCGATCGGTGCAGTTGGTCGTCGCAGCGGCGGTGGGGGTGTGGATCTCGATGGTCTACCTGGTACTGCGCGTCAGCGGAAGCAGGATGCCCGACGCGTTCATCCTGGTGCTGCTGCTTTCATCAAGCGGCGCGGCGATCGTATGGTCGGCGGTGCCGGAGACCTACATGTTCGGCTCGATCTCGCTGCTGGTTCCCCTGCTGATCGTTGCCGCCGGCCGGTACGTGAAGATCGATTGGAAGTGCTATGTCGCCGCCAGCGCGTTCAGTCTCTCCATGACGATTACGAACTGGATGAGCGGCCTGCTCATGAGCGCCCTGCGGATGCCGCCAAAAACTGCGTTCCGAATCAGCGTTTACGCGTTCTATGCCGTCGTCACCATATGGGGCGTCCAGCAGGCAATCTTCAAGGATACGCCGTTCTTCCTCGACCCGACGGTGGAGCGTCACGTCATGCTCCGAAATGAGTGGGGCGGACCCGGTCATAATCTGACCAGCGCTCTGTTCCACGGCATGATCACGCCGGAATTGAAGTCGATCCCCTTGCCGGCGAATCCCGGCACGGATGCGGGCGTTCGCGAAGACTACTTCATCACAACTCTGCAACTCTCGCAGCCCGGTTCCGCAGGAACCGTCGGTCGGATTGCGGTGGGTGTCTGGGTTCTGCTCCTCGTCGGAGGGGTCGCGGGACTTGTCCTGACCAAGGGTGACGGCGAATATCGAATCATGCTCGGCTTGCTTCTCCTCGCCCAGATCGGACTGCACACCATCTATGGCGAAGAGGCCTTCCTTTACTCCATCCACTACATGCCCCTGTTTATTCTCCTGCTCGCGTGGGGCGCCCGAACGAAAGCGAGGCCCGTCGTTCTCGGCCTCGCGGGGCTGCTCGTGGTCCTGGCCGCCTATAACAACATCAACCAGTTCAATAACCTTGCGGCCGCGATTCATAAACACTGCGAAATTCACGCTTCGAACGCCACGTAAAATCGAGGAATTATGACGTCAGACGTCCAGACATCATCCCGCCCCTCGCTGCCCATCCGCCCGCTGATCTGGTGCGTGGTGGCAATCGTCGCAGCATGCGTTGCAATGGCGATCGTGCGTACGCAACTAGGCAATAGCCCCGAGCAGGTGTTTGCGGTCGACTCGCTTTGGCCGGCGGATCAGTACGACGATTCTTGGGGGGCGATGAATACCGCCTTCGAATACGTGAACGCGCCACACGACATGCCGGTCTACTCGAAGGTCTTCATCGGGGACCGGGTGAAATTCCAGTATCCCCTCTCGTCGCTGCTTCCGATGTACGTCGTTCGTGATCGCAACACACTCAACGCGATCTCGGCGGTCACAGTGCTGATCACCGTCGTCTTTATGACGCTGGTCTTCAATGAACTCGTATCTTCCGCGACTGGCGGCAGATCGTTCGCCGACGCGCCGCGAATGGAGCAGATGGCCCGTATCGTGCTCCCGTGCCTGCTGGTGCTGACGTTTTATCCGCTGGTGCTCAGCTACCGGCTCGGTCAGATCCAGACGTGGCTGGCGATGGGGTTTGTCATCGCGGTATGGCTGTGGATGCGCGGCCATTTGCGGGCCTCGGGCGTCGTAATCGGCTTGATGACGCTGGTAAAGCCTCAGTTCGGGCTGTTGCTCATCTGGGCCGCGATGCGCAGACGATGGTCGTTCTTCACAACCTTCGCCACTACCCTGGCGGCCGGCACGGCGGCCTCGCTCGCGCTATACGGTCTCAACGAGCACCTTGACTACGTGAAGGTGCTTTCGCTGCTATCACGCCACGGCGAGTCGTTTCACATGAACCAGTCGGTGAACGGGCTGCTGAACCGCTTTCTTTTCACTGGTGACATGTCCTACTCGACCTTCTACCTGCCCGAATACAACCCGATCGTACACGTCGCAACGTTCACCACCTCGATCTTGCTGATCGCTGGCGCTCTGTTCATTCCGAGAAAGAACCGCGGCGGGCTTGCGGACCTGTTGTTGATCTGTTTCACCTGCACCATCGCGTCGCCGGTCGCGTGGACGCACCACTATAGCGTGCTCCTCCCCTTGATCGCCGCACTCTTCGTCTGGTCAAGCGTCTCCAAGCCGCTCGGCCGCTGGACGTTGCCGGCGGTGTGCTTCGGGTATCTGCTTCTGGGAACTTATCTCGGCGGATTCTTCAATTTCTCCGATAGCCGAATGAACGTCGTCCAGTCGTATCCGTTCTTCGGAGCCATCACGACGCTGGCGTTGCTCTATGTCTGGATTTTCCGTGGCGCGCCGGGCGACGCCGTGGCCATCGAGACCGTAACTTCTGACGACTTAACGCTCCCGCGGCAGCCTATCGTCGGCCGTGTCGAGCATCGCGAAGCCCCATCAAGGATGTGAAATGCGTTTTCTCCGACAGCAAAAAACTTCTGACTCCTCTACCGGTCCGCGATCGAATCGCACGTTGGTCAAGCAGGCGATCCTGGGCGTTCATTTCGAATCGCTCGAGTCTAGACGCCATCTCGCCGGCGACGGTCTTCGCGGCGAGTACTATGACAACACCGATTTCACGGACCTGAAACTGACGCGTGTTGACTCGGTGGTATCGTTCCCGTGGTGGCAGACGGCCCCGGCGACGTCGATGGGCGTGGACAACTTCAGCGTGCGCTGGACGGGCATGGTGGAGGCTCCGACGACGGGTTCGTACACATTCTGGACATGGTCGTGTGACGGTGCCCGGCTGTGGATCAACGACAACCTTGTCATTGATGTCTGGACCACCCACATGCCCCGGCGTGACGCGGCGTCACCGATCACGCTTCAGGCGGGACAGAAGTACAACGTCGGGCTGGAGTATTATTCCGGAACCAACAGCGCCGAGATCGCATTGGGTTGGAGAACCCCGGGTTCGAGCACGGACGCCATCGTCCCGCAGACCGCGCTTTACGCCGCCGTGGACGACGTGGCACCTTCGACCCCTAGCGGACTGACCTCTAGCGGCCAGACGAGCAGCACCATCAACCTCAACTGGCCGGCCTCGACCGACAACGTCGCCGTGAGCGGCTACGACATTTATCGCAACGGGACCCGGGCCGGCACTTCCGTCACCCCTTCTTTTGTCGACACCGCGCTGGCGGCGGGCATCGCATACAGCTACACGGTCATGGCGTTCGACGCCGCCGGGAACTACTCGCCGGCGAGCGCGCCACTGGTCGTCTCGACGATCGCGCCGGACACCATCGCTCCCACGCAGCCCGCTGGGCTGTTCGCGTCCGGGACGACCTACACGGGGGTGACGCTGGGGTGGACGGCCTCGACCGACAACGTCGCGGTGACGCGTTACGACGTACTCCGCAACGGCGCCAAGGTCGGCTCGGCGACCGGGACCAGTTTCAGCGACACCGGTTTGGTCACGGGCACGGCATACACGTACACCGTTGTCGCCTTTGACGCCTCGGCCAACGCGTCGCCGGCCAGCGTGGCGCTGGTTGCCACGACATTGAGCGACACACAGGCCCCCAGTACGCCGCAGGGTTTGATCTTCAGCAGCCGGACCAATAGCTCCGTCTCGCTCGCATGGACCGCCTCAAGCGATAATGTCGGGGTCACGCGTTACGACGTGTTCCGCGACGGCAGCAAGGTCGGCTCGGCGACCGGCACGACGTACAGCGACACCGGGCTGACGGACTCCACCCCTTACCTGTACACGGTGGCGGCGGCCGATGCGG
>Ga0105048_10010289_pt1 | contig 14833 bp, 12 predicted proteins | sample MAT05_FD_78382 | JGI IMG/M metagenome (GOLD analysis project Ga0105048, IMG submission 78382) | Freshwater microbial communities from Lake Fryxell liftoff mats and glacier meltwater in Antarctica - MAT-05 | ecosystem: Environmental > Aquatic > Freshwater > Ice > Liftoff microbial mat | place... | reverse complement strand
TGGCCACCGAACCCAGCCTCACCGACTTCGAATATGAGGCCTCTTTTGTAGGCCATGTGGTGCCCGGCGTGCACCTGCACACTTTCAGCGACCAACGGGTGCAATCCCTGGTCGATGGTGCTGTCAAAGGTCGGCAAGCAGACCTTTCCTTCTCCATCGAGCCGCTGCTCAGAAGCAGCTCGGATGCCAGGCTGGTCGGCCTGGGGACAACGGCCGATCAGGCCATTCTGAAAGTGGCTGCGGCCCAATGGTTGCGCAGCCAGGTCACCTCTCAAACCATGCCCTTCAGAGGCTGGATCTTTGAGAACTGCGACGTTGGGTCACTGACCATCTTCGGAGGCGACCCCGCCTACCTTCACCGCATCGAGCGCAACCTGACGATCGATCGGCCCGGGATCCGCTACAAGCCGGCTGCCTACGAGCTGCAAGACATCCGGCGGGTTTTCAATAAAAGCAAGATCAACATCAACCTGTCGTCCATGCAATTCGACCACGCTGTGGTCAATCGCTTCCATGACGTCATCATGTCTGGGGGCCTGTGCCTGACGGATGCTCGATCAGGCCTGGCCGAGTTGACTTCAGCGCATGAAGAGGTGTCCTACACCACGCTCCAGGAACTGCATGAACGTGCCCTTCACTTCGCAAAGCCAGAAAATGCAATTCAGCGCGCCCTGCTGATCAAGCGCATTCAGCAAGACATTGTCCAGAACTCTGGCTACACCTTGCTGGTCAACGCATCCTCACGACTTTGGACGAGCTGTGAGAAAGTGTTCCGGCTGGCCAGAACTGAACTGGCCGCTCGGAAGAGCCCATTCGGCCAGGCCGACAGGGCTCCTCGTTTCTTGCCTTCACCCTGCTCAGTAGCGGCCCAACACGTTCTTGTCGTGGTAATACTTGGCCAGAGAGTTCTTCAAAGCAGCCGCTCTGGTCAAAGTATCTGGGCTGGCGTCATGTCCCACGCCAAAGAAGTAAAGGTCGCGACTCTGGAAGTCGCTGCTGAACGAATGCTGCGCAAACCAGCTGTCGTGGTTGATGACCGAATTGAAATCCTCAGCCACAAGGTTCTTGTAATAGTTCTGCTTCTTCTCCACCGTCAGCGGCGACGCGGTGGGAGTGAACTCTTCGGTGCCGTGTTGCTGGCGACCGATGGTTGCGCAGGTCATGGCCACCAGGCCACCGGGCTTGACCATGCGCAGCATGTTCAGCCAGGTCTTCTTCCAGCCAGGGTTGTGCTCCATGGCTTCGCATGACACGACCATGTCGAACTGGTTGCTGGCCGAGCCATGGTCTTCGCCAAAGCCCACCACGTCGACGTCATTGCCTGGGCCAATGTCCAGGCCGGTGTAGTCGCAGCCTTGGTAGAACTGGCGGATGGAACCATTGAGGTTCAAGCTGCCGATTTCTAGGATCTTTCGTCCCTCGAAGTACTCGGGGAGAAACTGCTTTAGCGCCTGAATGTAGAAGAACTGTTGAGGGTGGGCCATGGTGTGTGTCTCCGTCAAGGTGGGTTGGTAAGGCCGGGGACACACCGCCAAGGTGAGCCCCGAGTAAAGAGGCTCAAGCCGCGCCCGTGACAGGGGCTTCGGCCAGGGCCGGCTCGGCATGGCGCACGGCGCCATGCATGGCGACAAAAGCCGCCTCCAGGTTTCTGCAAAAACGGTCGCTGTCGAACAGCGGCTGGGTGGCCTTGTTCGCGACCAGCCGCGCTTGAACGTCAGCCAGCCTCTTCCGGTCTGCCAGCAGTTCAAGCACCAGGGCTTCGTAGCCGGGCATTGACGTAGTAATCAGCTCCGGCAACCCAATGGCGTGCAGCAGGCTGGCCGCCACACGCGATGGGAAGGCGTCGCCTTGCAGCGTGACGACCGGCAACCCAGCCGACAAGGCATCAGCCGCGGTGGTGTGGGCGTTGTACGGCCAGGTGTCCAGGAACAGATCGGCCAGCCGGTAGCGCGCCAGGTGGTCTTCCACCTTGGGCACCCGTTTGGCGAACACCAGGCGCGCCGGGTCCACGCCACGCGCCAGCGCGGCAGCGCGCAGGTTGTCGCGCATGGGCCCTTCGCGCGCAGCCAGCCACAGCACGCTGCCCGGCGCTTGTTGCAGCAAGCGCATCCACGTGGCGAACAACGTCGGGTGGACCTTGAAGTTGTGGCTGAACGCGCACAGCACCGCACCCTGTTCGGGCAGACCGCAGGCCGCACGCGTGGGGGTGTCGGGCGAAATCTGCAAGCCTGCATCGGTGGGCAGGTAGGTATCCGGCAGGTAGACCACCTGCTCGGCGTAGCAGGGCTGGTGCTCTGGCGGAATGACATGCCGGTCGGCAATGATGAAGTCGATGTAGTCGGAGCCCAGTGTTCCCGGGTAGCCCAGAAAGCCCGCCTGCACGGGCGCTGGGCGGTGCGCAAAGATGTCGGGCCGGCCGTCGCTGGTGTAGCCGGCCAGGTCCACCAGCACATCGACTTCGAGCTCACGGATGCGCTGGGCGATCTGCAGGCTGCTGCAAGCGGCCAGGTCCAGAAACTGGTCGAACGAGCCTTCCAGCTTGGCGCGGAACCGGCTGTTGTCGTTCATGCCGATGGAGATGGCAATCGTCTCGAAGCGGGTTCGGTCATGGCGCTGGAAGATGCCCGTCATCAGGTGGCTGACCGGGTGCTCTCGGAAGTCGGGCGACACGTAGGCCACGCGCAAGCGCTCATGTTGGTACGGCTGGCCCTGCCAAAGCGCCGTGGCGGCTTTGGGGAACTTGTCCTGTGCAAACACCCGAGCGGCCAGGCCGTGGTCACGGGCCGAACTGGGGATGGCCATCAGCGCAAACGGCCGGCAGCTCATGCGGCCGGCGTGGATGCCTTCGGTGATCTCCTGGGCCAGCGATTCGTGGTCGGTCCAGTCGCATGAACGCAAGCGGTCGTACGCCAGCATGCCCAGGCCGTACGGGTGGTGGCGGTTGACTTGCAGCAGCCGCTCGAACATCGGGATGGAGCGCTCTGGCCGGCTCAACTGGTCCAGCAGCGTGGCGCAGTTGGCCAGCGCCGCTTCATGGACCGGGTTGATAGTCAGCAGGCGCTCGAAACGCTCCAGCGATTCATGGTGGCGCCACACTTCCCGCAGCAGCACGCCGCTGTTGAGCAAGGCGTCCTGATAGTCCGGGACCATGCGCAAGGCCTGGTCGTAGCTCTGCAGCGCGTCCAGATTGCGCCCCAGGGCCTTGAACACCATCGCCTGGGCGTACCAGTTGGGCGCAAAGCCCGGGGCCACACCCAAACCGCGCTCGATCATGCGCAGCGCGTCGGTGTACTTTTTCTGCACGTACAGGCTGAGGGTGACGTGGTAGATCGCAAACGCGTCGTTGCGGTTCTTCAGCAACATGCTGCGGAACAGGGTCTCGGCTTCGCGCACATGGCCGGCGTTGAACAGGCGCGCGGCACGGTCGCGCTCGCGATCAATGTTCGGCGCCAGTTTGGTCTTGCTGTTCTTGGGCATGGTGGTAAACAGGCCTGGTGAATAACCTTGTGAATGAGTTGACTGAGCCAGACAGTTTCAAGCCTGGTTCCGGCTGGCCGGTGGATCGATGAAGCAGCGTTGCCGGATGGCGCTGAAGGCTTGCAAATACTCTGGCCAACCCTGGTCGCGGTGGGCGCGCTTGAGCGCGTCGCTGATCACGGCCTCGGTGGGGAATTCGCGCATGCGCGTCATCGACCAACCAAAGCCGAAAGGGTCGGCCGCGCAAGTGCGCCAGCGTGGCTGCGTGGCCAGTACGAACGAGGCCATGCGCTCGATCAAGAACACCTTGCGTTGCACCGCAGGCGGGTAACTGGTGGGCTGCGTCAGGGCGTGGCGCAGCGGTGAATCGCTGCCTTCACAAGCCGCGAACAGGGCCTCGGTCCAGCGTAGCCATTCACGCCAGAACGCGCCTGTGGCCACGAAGTAGTTGGAGAACACGCTTTGGCGCGAATCCATCACCAAGCCACCCAGGTCCTGCGGCTGGCCAATGCTGGCCAAGAAGCCTTCAAACGCTGCGGTCAGGCCCGTGTCGAAGGCTTCACCTTGCTCGAACACGTTCAGGTAGAAAGCCGCCATGTCGGGCTGCGGCGAAAACAGCAGTACGTCGGCCTGCGCGGCGTGGGTGTGGACGAAGTGCAGCACGTCGGCATGTTTGAGCTGGGTCTTGGCACCGAACTTGGGGCTGAAGAAGCCGTAATACGCGGTGTCGTCAATCTCGGTGACGAGCAGGTGGCGGCGCAGCGGCCAGTATTCGTACCAATCTGGCCGCTCGTTGGCCAGGTTGTCGAGCACGGCGTAGCCGGGCTCCATGTCCGCCAGCGTCGCGGGTGAATAGGCGATCTGGTGCAGCTTGACCGTGAGTGTGGATGTGGGCATCGGCATCGTCATCGTCATCGGCATCGGCATCGGCATTGGCATTGGCATTGGCACTCCCGGCGCAAGCCTTCAGCGCAGCGCCGCCGACACGCCCAGCCCCAGCGACAGCAAGTTGGCGTTGAGTTGCTGCAGGTCGTGCAGGGCGTTGACGTAAGCCACGCGCAGGTTGTAGTGCTCGTTTTCCGCGCCCATCACGTCGAACAAGCTGCGCCGGCCGAGCTGCTGCCACTGCTGCAAGGTGAAGCTGCGCACCTGGTCGCTTTCGCGCAGCACTTCGGCCAGGCGCTTGACACGGTCGGCCGCGGCCAGGGCTTGTTCGTGGACTTCGGCGGCGCGGAAGCGACGCGACTCGACTTCATCGGCGCGCTGCAACACTGCGGCGCGAGCCCGCTGGCCGGCGGCTGAAGTAGCCGGTGCCTGGCCCGGGTTGAGCAAGGGCACGTTCAACAACAGGCCGACCGAGTACGTCGCTGTGCGCGCGCTGCCGCCACCGCCCAGGCTGGCATTGCCCCCCGCGTTGCCCGCGACGCTGATTTGCGGCTTGCTGCCCGCCGCGACGACGTCGGCATAGCGGCGCGACGCCGCCACCTGCGCGTCCAACTGCGCGATGTCGAACGAACGCTCGACATCCATCACCGTTTGTTTCAGATCGGGCGTGACGCTGAAGACGGTGGCCACGCCTTCGGAACTGGGCAACCCAGCCCCGGCGTCGCCCACCAGTCGGCGCAAGCGCACTTCCACTTGACGCAGCGAAGACTGGGTCTGCGACAACGCCAACTCGGCCTGGCGCTGTGACTTGCGGGCTTGCACCAGTTCACTGGCGCGACCCCGGTCGCCTTTGACGATGGTCTCCAGCGCTTCGGCCAGGCAGCCCATCTTGCGCACGTTCTGGCGGTAGACCTGCACCTGGCTGCGGTAACGGCTGCGTTCGAGCGCGAAGGTGACGGTGGTGAGGGTGATCTGCTCTTGCTGCGACAGGTTTCCCCAGCGGGCGGATTCGGCCAGTTGCGTTCGCCAGTCGGTCACGCTCTGGCTGCGGCCGCCGTCGTACAGCAGCTGGCTGACCGTGACCGCACCGCGAATCTGGGCTGGCGAGTTCTGGGTGATGCTCTGCGTCTTGGTTTCGGTGCGTACACCGCCGGGCCCAAAGCCGCCGTTCAGACTGGCTTGTGGCAAGCGTGCCGCACGGGCCTCTTCAACGTCGTCCAAGGCCGCCTGCGCCAACAACTGGTTGGCGCCCACAGCCTGGCTGCGTTCGACGGCTTCGCGAACCAGGGCTTGCAAGGCCAGTCGCGGTTGTGCGGGTGCCGGCACTCGCTCTGGCGCGGCGGTGGTGCCAGCATCCAGCCGGTCTTCGTCCACACAGCTGGCGTGCACAGGCGCGGCGGCCAGCAGCCAGGCGGCCGCCGAAACGGCAGCAGCAAAGGCGGTGGCAGCAATACGGGTAAGGGCGGAGCGAAGCATCAGGGACAACAGCACGGGTCGGGGTGGACAGAGGCGGCAGACGAGCAGCAAACGAGCGGCAAACAAGCGATGGACAAGCGGCCGATTTGGGGTGCAGTCTGCTGTCAGTCCAGGGCCTGCAGTACGCGGAAATGCTGGTGCTTTGGCCACCTGATTGACCGTGGCCCAGTGCCGGATCGCCAATAGCGGGAGCCGCCCTTATGATCTTTGCGACCATCCCCAACACCGAGAGAGCCCCCATGCAAGCCTGGTTGTGCGAGACCCTGGACGGCATCGCCGCCATGCGTTTTCAGACCCTTCCCACACCCGTGCCCAAGCCCGGCGAAGTGCGCATTGCCATTCAAGCCGCGAGCCTGAATTTTCCCGACTTGTTGATCGTGGAAGGCAAGTACCAGTTCAAGCCAGCGCTGCCGTTTGTGCCCGGCTCTGAATTCGCCGGCCACATCGATGCGGTGGGTGAGGGTGTCCAGCACATGAAGGTCGGCATGCCGGTGGCAGCCATTGCAGGCACCGGCGGCTTTGCCACCCACGCCTGCGTGGACGCTGCCCGCGTGCTGCCACTGCCGCCTGGCTTTGCTGTGGAAGACGGCGCAGCCTTCGCCTTCACCTATGGCACGTCGCACCACGCCTTGATGGACCGTGCCAACCTGAAAGCTGGCGAAACCGTTTTGGTGCTGGGCGCGGCCGGTGGCGTGGGTACTGCCGCACTGCAGATAGCCAAGGCCGCTGGCGCGCGCGTGATTGCTGCGGCATCCAGCGACGAGAAGTGCGCGCTGTGCATGGAGCTGGGCGCCGACGCCACGCTCAACTACAGCACGCAGAACGTGCGCGACACGCTCAAGGCCCTGACCGACGGCAAAGGCCCTGACGTGGTGTACGACCCCGTGGGCGGCGAGCTGGCCGAGCCGGTGTTTCGCTCGATCGCCTGGCGCGGGCGCTACCTGGTGGTGGGCTTTGCCGGTGGCGGCATTCCAGCCTTGCCATGGAACCTGGCGTTGTTGAAAGGCGCGGCGGTGGTGGGCGTTTTCTGGGGCGACTTTGTCAAACGCGAGCCGCAAGCCAGCGCCGCCGCGCTGGCGCAATTGGCACAGTGGTACGGCCAGGGTTTGATCAAACCCGTGATCGACCAGCGCCTGCCCATGGCTGAGCTGCCTGCGGCTTACGCCCGCATGGGTTCACGCCAGGTGCGCGGCAAGATGCTCTTGGTCAACGCCTGAACCTGTGTTCGGCAGCGTTGCGTGCCTTGGCACACCTTTGAAGTGCTTGCAATTCGATACTTGGAGTGATGGAACTCCCGCCAAAGGTGGGAAGGCAAAACGCGCCCCGAAGGCTAGGATCCAAGCACTGAGTGAGAGGGTGTGGCCATGACTGTCAAGGTATTGATCCTCGAAGACAACCCGGTTGCCCGGAGCTTCATGTGCCGCGTGGTGCGCGAGAGTTTCAGCGACGCCAACCACATCACCGAAGCCCCGGACCTGTACACCGCGCGCAAACACATTGCATTGACGGGTGGCGAGCAGGGCATGCACGGTGTCGACCCATTCAAGCTGATCTTGCTGGACCTGGAGCTTCCTGACGGCAACGGCATGGAACTGCTGGCCGAACTGGGGCACTACCCCGCCACCAAGATCGTCACCACGCTTTATTCCGACGACGAACACTTGTTCCCCGCGCTGCAGTGTGGCGCTGACGGCTACTTGCTCAAAGAAGACCGCTTCGAAGTGCTGGTGGAAGAGCTGCAAAAGATCGTGCGCGGTCAGCCGCCGCTGTCACCGGCCATCGCGCGGCGCTTGCTGACCCACTTTCGCCAGGGTGGGGCCGACTCGCAGGCACCCGACTCGGGCTTTGCGCAGCTCAACGGTTTTGCCCATAGCCGCCCGGTGCCGATTGAAAAACCGCCGCCCGCACATGCCCGGCTGACACCCCGCGAGACCGAGGTGCTGACTTACCTGAGCAAGGGCTTCACGATCAAGGAGATCGCCAGCTTGACCGGCATCAAGTGGTTCACGGTGAACGACCACATCAAGTCGATCTACAAGAAGCTGAACGTCTCGAGCCGCGCTGAAGCAGCGGTGCTGGCCAGCAAACACGGGCTGGTTTAGCTCACGGCGCTTGGCCGATCAGATTCGCGCCAGGCCCAGCAGGTGCGCCATGTCCTTGAAGAAGATGCGCACTTGCTGCATCGGCTTCTTGCGCGTGAGCTTCTTGTTCATGTAGGACTCGAACGTCATCTGCTGCACGTCTTTGTCTTTGCAGATGCTGACGAAACGCTCGCGCCGCTTGTCGTTGATGTACCAGAAACGCTGCATGATGCCCAGCACCAGGAACACCGTGCCGTGCTCGCGCATGAAGCGCTTGCGTGCCATTGCCAGGACGCGGCCGTTGCCGGTGGCCAGCAGTTCAATGACCGCCTCAGCAGCGACACGGCCGCCGTACATCGCGTAGTAAATGCCTTCACCCGACGACGGTGCGACCACACCCGCTGCATCGCCGGCCAGCACCACGTCACGGCCGTTGTCCCATTTTTTCAACGGCTTCATCGGCAGCGGCGCACCTTCACGGCGCAGGGTTTCGGTACCCTGCAAGCCCGCAGCCTGGCGCAGCGCGCTGGTGGCGTTGCGCAGCGAGAAGCCTTTGTCGGCACTGCCCGTACCGATGCTCATGGTGTCGCCGTGGGGGAAGACCCAGCCATAAAAGTCGGGGCTGAGCGTGCCGCGGTAGTAGACGTCGCAGCGTGTGCCGTCGTAGTCAGGACCGGGCTGCGCCGGGGCTCGCACGATCTCGTGGTATGCGAACACGCAGTCGACTTCCTTGAGGCCGGGCATGGCGTCGCGGGCCACGCCTGAGCGTGCGCCGTCGGCACCGATCACGGCGCGGGCGCGCACCGTGGTGGCCACGCCTTCGCCGCGGTGGCTGTGCTGGCGCGCCTGAAAGTGAACCAGTGCCGTGCCGTCGCTGTCGCGTGTGATTTTCTCGAAAGTGCCGGTTTGCCGCTGCGCGCCGCCTTGTACGGCACGTTCGCGCAGAAACTCGTCGAAGTGCTCGCGGTCGACCATGCCGACGAAGCCGTTCTCAATCGGGATGTCCACCTTCACGTCGGCCGGCGACACCATGCGGGCCGAACGCGCGCGGGCCACCAGCAACTCGTCGGGGATGGCGAAGTCCTTGATCAGCCGAGGCGGGATGGCCCCACCGCAAGGCTTGATGCGGCCGGCACGGTCCAGCAGCAGCACACGTTTGCCAGCACGGGCCAAGTCGTCGGCGGCAGTGGCGCCAGCAGGGCCGCCCCCCACAACGACCACATCAAAAGTTTCGTGAGAAGCATTTGCTGTCTGCATAACAACTACCTTGTTGGGCCCAAAGCCCGTTCGCCCATCGCCAAAGCGACGGTGTTGGAAGAGTCGGACTGCCCGACCCCGCGCTGGATGCGCGAGGCCAGCCAGGCCGCAACGACAAAAAGCAAGGCCTCGAGCGCGAATACGCTGGCGTAGGCCGCCGCAGGGGAACCCAGCACCACACGGGCCAGGTCACTGGCGCCAGCGCCAATGGCGCCGCCCAGACCGAACGCAATGGCTTGGGCAGCACCCCACAGGCCCATGCGAACCCCTTCCCGGCGCCGCCGACCCTCTGCGGCCAGCGCCATCATCGAGCCGATGGCAGCGATCGAAAAAGCGCCGTTGGCCATGCCGAGCGCAAACACGTTGGCCGCCAGCGGCCAGCCCGGGCCGACTGCGCCGGCCGCCACCAGTCCACACAGCGCCACGGCCGAGGCCAGGCACCCGCCCACCGCCCAGCCGCGCAAGGAACCAAAGCGCCGGCCCAACAAACCCGAACCAGCCAGCGCCACCAAGAGCATGCCGGCCAGCACGCCACCGTGCTGCAAACCGGAAAGCTGCGTGGTCTGGCCCGGGGTCCAGCCGAAGACCGTGCCGGCAAAAGGCTCCAGGATCAGGTCTTGTGCGCTGAAGGCCAACATCGACACGAAGATGAAGATGGTGAACCGCCGAGCCTCAGGCTCAGACCAAACCTGAGCCAAGGCCTGGCGAAACGGTGTGGGTTGCGGCTCGGGCGTTTGCACAAACGCCGCGCCCTCGACACCCCGCAGTGCCAGCAGTGCCAGGCCAAAGGCCAGCGTGCACACCGCCGCCATCACTCCCACCAGCCGGGCGGGCGAGTACGGGTCCAGCAGTTTGCCGGCCATCACGGCCGTGAACGCCAGGCCAAAGATCATCATCATCCAGACGATGGTGGCCGCAGCCGCGCGGCGCTCTGGCGCCACACGCTTGGCCAGCAAGACCAGGGTGTTGGTACCCGCGGCGCTGACGCCCATGCCAATCAGCAAAAAGCACAGCACCGACAAGGCGATGCCCCAGCCACGCGAGCTACCCATCCAGGCCGTGGCCACAGCCGCACCCACCGCCCCCAGGGCCAGAATGGCCAGACCGCCAACGATCCACGGCGTGCGTCTGCCACCCACATCGCTGCCAAAGCCCATCCGCGGCCGCGTCACCTGTACCAGGTAGTGCAGGGCGACCAGCAAGCCGGGCAGCAAGGCCGGCAGCGCCAGTTCAACCACCATCACCCGGTTGAGCGTGGACGTGGTCAACACCACCATCGCACCCAGACAGGCCTGCACCAGGCCCAGGCGTACGACGCCCAGCCAACCCAGGTTGTCAGACGACGGGCGCTGACCGTCTTGCATCACGTGCCCCCGGCTCCGGTAGCCAGGCCGCGCAAGGCGAAGGCGCTGACCATCATCCCGGCGACGAACAATGGGACGCCAAACCCGCTGTAGTACAGCGCTCGTTCAACCGGCTTTTGCAGGAACCAGCGCATCAAGACACCCTGACCGAGCAGCAACCCCGCCACAGCCAGCGCGTGCCAGGGCGTGTCCCAGTGGATCAACAAGCCAATGACGACCAACTGCGGTAGCACCATCACGGCACAGGCCACCTGCGCTGCGCGCTGAGCGCCCAACTGAACGGGCAGCGAGCGCACGCCCATTTGCCGGTCGCCAACAATGGCCTTGAAGTCGTTCAACGTCATGATGCCGTGGGCACTGGCGCTGTACAGCAGCGCCAGCCAAATCGAGGGTGCAGCAGGCATCGCGCCGCCGGCCATGACGGCCGCACCCGTCAACCAGGCCAGCCCTTCATAAGACAAGCCGCAGGCCGCGTTGCCCCACCAGCCGTTCAGCTTCAGGCGCAGCGGCGGCGCGCTGTAGGCCCAGGCCAGCAGCAAACCCAGCACAGCCGCGCCAAAGCCCCATGGGCCCAGCGCAACGGCCACGCACAAAGACACCAGCGTCCAGCCAATTGCAATGCCCAAACCCCAGCGCCCGGGGATTCGGCCTGACGGAATAGGACGGTTGGGTTCATTGATGGCGTCGACATGCCGATCAAACCAGTCGTTGACAGCCTGGCTGGTCGCACAAACCAGTGGCCCGGCCAATATGACGCCCAGCAGCGCCAGCCACCATTTGCCTTGCATCGGCTCGCCAGAGGCCACCACGCCGCAGGCAAATGCCCACATCGGTGGGAACCACGTAATAGGCTTGAACAGCTCGGCGACCGCTCGCGGATCGGGCAGGTTGCGCGACGGAACCGCAGACGAAACAACAGTGGCAGCAGGTCGGACCATGGGCCAGATGTTGCCGTTGACAGTACACACTGTCAACAAAAGTTGACAGCAATCGGACGGGTTAAGGGTATTCCTGACGAGTCCCGAAACGGGGCCGTTACGGGCCGTTGGGTCACGGGCTGAACGTGGCGGTCAGCGCCTACTTGTCAGCGTCGCCTGGCAATTCGCCCACGCCGTAGCGGCGCAGCTTCACGTACAGGCTCTGGCGCGACAGCCCCAGCATCTCGGCGGCCGAAGCGCGGTTGTCGCGGGTCAGCTCGAGCGCGGCCTCGATGCACAGTTGCTCGATCAAGTCGGTGGTTTCACCGACGATGTCCTTCAACGGCACCCGACCCACCAGTTCCGTCAACTGCCCGACCGAGCGTGGCAGCTCACGCTTGTTACGGGCCTCAGCGCTGAGCCGCCTGCCGACGTCGCGGATGGTGAACCCCAAAAACGGCCGGTCACCATGCGGCACCATCGTGGCTGAGATCTCAACGTCGGTCATCGCGCCGTATTCCCCCCGCAACGTAGTGGCAAACAGTCGCACGGCACCACGCTGACGCAGGTTAGAGATCAACACGCTGAGGTCCACGCCTGTGCGACCCAACCAGCGGTCAAGCGTTTCGCCGCGCACTTGTTCTTCCGTCGTCAACTGGGCCAGTTCGATGAACGCCGTGTTGGCCGAGATGACGCGGCCTTCCAGGTCCGTCACCACCAGACAGTCCGGCACGCTTTGCACCAGCTTGAGCAGCATCGAACTGGTGCTGGGCGCAGGCTCGGCCAGGCTGTCGGGTAAGGCAGGCGAAAGACGCACAAGGAAGTGCGAAACGCTGTCCTGGCGGTAGGTGGACACGGCCACCGTCACTTCACCCCGTGCATCCAGCAACTCGGCGCGCAAGCTCTCGGCACGCCCGGTGGCGCGCACTCCGGCCATCAAATTGTTGATCGACTCTTCACTGCGGCTATCGACACCGAGCGGGAAGCTCTCGCCGACCAGACCCTGCGGGCCACCATCACCGACCAGCTTGGCTGCGGCCGGGTTGGCCTCGAGAATGCGTTGAGTGGTGGCGTCAACCACCAGCACCGCTTCAGACGCCACCTGAAACAGGTGGCGGTAGCGCGTCTCGGCATGGCGGAACTTCCAGTAGTCGCGCTCCATGGCCTGCTGCGCATCGACCAGCCGCTGCTGCAAGGCCGCGGTGGCCCGCAGATCGCGCCCGCACATCAGGCTGCGCCCCGCGCCCACAGACACCGCCGCCAGCAACAGCGGAATCTCACGCCCGCTTGTCAATATCGCGTTGACCTGGCGCCATCGGGGCCCTGTCACCTGGCCAGCAGCCGCCTGCAACAAGCTCGTGACCTTGCGTTGACTTTCTGCCGTCACCAGCTCTATCAAAGGGCGTCCTGGCCAGCCCTGAAATTCAGCGTCGGCCAGTTCTTCGAGGCTGCTGCACAAATCGCGCACGATGCCATGTTCGTCCAGCACCAAAGTGATGTCGTTGGCCACTCCGAGCAGCGTATGAACCGTGCTGTCGTCGATGCCGTTCAGCGTGGTTTGCGGTTCGCCAAAAGGTCTCATCGGAGACCCGCCTTTCGCTCAGGACTGCATGAAGGGGACTGCTCACGGGGAACCAAGAATGGAACTGCCCGAACCATGCCCGCCGCCAACTTGCGACTCCTGACACCGGCTCGGCGAAGATGTCAGATATATCTGACAGAACGCTCAGCCGGAGTGTCTCACTGTTTTGACAGTTGAGGAAGCACCACCTCAAACAGCCGTCAAAGACGGTGGGCGCGCCCAGCCAAAAGTTGTTCAGCTACAACGGGGGCTTGGCTGCCGTTCAATGCGGTGCCGTCCGCGCCGACTTCCGCCGCACGTTCTGGGTGTTCCGAAAAGACGGGCCCGCCCACCAACACACCAATGCCACGGTTGCGCGAGGCAGCGCGCACTGCGGCGATGCCCGATTTCAACCAGTCCATGCGCGCGACGTGCCCGACCGAAATACCGATCACGTCGAACCACTCGCTGCGCACCAAGGCGGCTGGGTCGGCGGCACGGGCTTCGCTGTCGCCCACCACCTCCCAGCCTGCCCGGCGAAAAAACTCGGCCACGATAGACAGCCCAAAAGTGTGCAACTCACCCGGCGCTGCCAGCAGCAGCACCCGGCGGCCGTCCGCCGGCTGACCGATGTCGCCACTGAAGGCGGGGCTCAGCCACCGCATCATGCGTTGCAGTCGGCCAAGCGCGACGGTGACCTCGGTGAACGGCAACAGATCGTCGTCCCAAAGGCGACCCAGATCCGCAGCGCAGGGAGCGAGCAGGTTCAAGTAGATGTCCTCGACCGGCACACCGCGGCCCAGCAAGCCTTCCAGCAAATGCTGCCAACCGGCGTCGTCTTCGGCCAGGCTGAGTTTTACGAGCAAGGACACGTCGGCCGCCATCACCGTGAGGGGTATTGCCGACTGCACCGGCACCTCAACGGTTTGCCGATGGGCGCGCACCAGGCGCGGAACGATGTCAGTTTCAATGGTTTGCATGATGCGTGCCAGACGCTCCTGTGGGGTGGGCGTCGGCTTGCCCGCCGCTTGCGCAGCGGCAAGGGCTTGGGCCTGGATTTCGAGCGTTTCGCAGTAGGCCCCGTGCGCTCCGCTCAGAAGACTCACCTGATTCAAACGATCCATCCTGAATCTCCTGGCGAGGTATCGACGTGGCTTGCGACCCCGTTCGTCCTGCGCGTCCTGCCGCTTATCGGACTGTCCGCCAGCGACCCGTCAACCAGCACGAACGCTCAACGCTCGTTACCGCTTGCGGCCATCACCGACTCCTGGCTACTGTCATGTTTTCACGCTCACTGCGTCAAGCATCGTTAACCCCACGGCGCAGATCGCGGTCTTTTTTGCAACCACTGGATCCCCAGAAATCTCGGCAGAGTGTCAGCTTGAACTGACGTCAACCCGGGTTGACATTGATCAAGGTCGCGCCTAGATTCCAGGGCATGCAGTCTCCGCTTCTTGTCCAAACGCCCGAAGTTTCGTCGGTGCCGTCCTCGACCGAGTCGCCCGGTCGGGGCCAGGCAATCACCACTGGCCTGTACACGCCGGAGGAGCGTGTGCGGCGTGATGCCTCAAAGTGGACGCTCGTTCAGGGGGTGCTGGCACCGATCCAGTTTCTGGTGTTCCTGATCAGCCTGGGTCTGGTGCTGCGCTACCTGGCCACCGGCGCTGGGCACGACGCGGCCGTCATCTCGATCGTGCTGAAGACGCTGTTGCTCTACACCATCATGATCACCGGCTGCATCTGGGAAAAAGACGTTTTTGGCGTGTGGCTTTTTGCCCCAGCCTTCTACTGGGAAGACGTCTTCAGCATGGCGGT
>Ga0105048_10010287_pt1 | contig 14836 bp, 12 predicted proteins | sample MAT05_FD_78382 | JGI IMG/M metagenome (GOLD analysis project Ga0105048, IMG submission 78382) | Freshwater microbial communities from Lake Fryxell liftoff mats and glacier meltwater in Antarctica - MAT-05 | ecosystem: Environmental > Aquatic > Freshwater > Ice > Liftoff microbial mat | place... | reverse complement strand
GGTTTCTTTGTTAATTACAGGACCAACATTGGTAATAATGTAGTTTCTTGGATTGGCCATTTGTTTTTTAGCTTCTTCACACATTTCCAATTGACGCTCTGCTTCGGCATATTTAAGATGCTTTTTTCCGAGCGACTTTTTTAAGGTCTCAAAACTTGTAATGGCATTATCGATTTGCAGATTTAATGCTTGCGCTCTACCCAAATGGAACAATGCATCTATGGGCGCTTTGCTTTCATTTGGATCATACGGATCGTAATTTTTACTGAATTTCTTCAATGATGCAGCTTCCAAATATTGCAAAGCTTCCAGTTTAGAGTTGGCTGTCTGCAGCAGACAGTAACCCATTTTGAAGTTTACATTGGCATTATTTGGATCGATCTCTAAAACATCTTTCCAGGTGCTGATGCTCTGCAACCAAAGCTTTTCTTCCATAAGACGATTCGCCTCATAGAATTTCGGGGTAAAATCACGCTTATCGGCCGGAGGATTAGTGGCAAACACGCCTAGTCCTTGGAAAGCAATTGTAATAAAAAGTAAAAATTGTTTCATGCGTTCTTTAATAGAATAATGGTCATATGTAGGCTCGTGAATTGCGCCCGAAGATATGCAAAACAAAAGTTACCCACAAACTGCATATCAATGAATTAAATCTCACGTTCAATATCCCAATTTTCGAGATAATCGGCAAATCTGCGTACGAATTGGCCACCAAGAGCGCCGTCCACAACTCTGTGATCGTAGCTATGTGATACAAACATCATGTGACGAATGCCAATAAAATCGCCATGTGGAGTTTCAATCACAGCGGGCTTTTTACGAATTGCCCCAACAGCCATAATTGCAACTTGAGGCTGATTTATGATTGGAGTTCCCATCACATTTCCAAAAGTTCCGACATTCGTAATGGTGTAAGTGCCGCCTGCAATATCGTCAGGAGCAAGTTTGTTGTTGCGCGCTCTGTCGGCCAAATCATTTACCTTTTTGGTTAGACCAACCAGATTTAATTGATCCGCATTTTTAATAACAGGAACAATGAGATTTCCGGAGGGCAAAGCCGCAGCCATGCCAACGTTGATATCTCCTCGTTTGATGATTCTGTCGCCATCCACAGAAATATTAATATTAGGGAAATCTTTGATTGTCTTAACTAAAGCTTCGATAAAGATTGGGGTAAAAGTGATCTTAGTTTTCTCTTTTGTTTCAAAGGCTTTTTTAATCTTTTCTCTCCACATTACGATATTGGTCACATCCGCTTCGACATAGCTAGTAACGTGTGGCGAGGTCTGAACACTCATTACCATGTGCTCGGCAATAAGTTTTCGCATTCGATCCATTTCGATTATCTCATCATTTGGACCAATAGAAATTGGTGCTTTGGATTTAACAATCGGAGTTGAACTAGGAGGTGCAGATACAACAGGAGTTCCATTTGAAACATTTGAAAGAACAGGTTGTGCGGCAATGTTAACAGGCTCTGAGGGATCATTAGATTTATTCTGAACATAATTCAAAACATCGCTTTTCGTAACACGATTGCTCTGTCCACTTCCCTCTATACTTTCGAGATCATTCATCGAAAGACCTTCGGCTTTGGCGATATTTCGAACAAGTGGAGAATAAAATTTCCCTTCGGGACCGTCCTTCAAAATTTCTGTTGTGGGAACATCCACGCTCTCATTAACAACGACACTCTGAGTTTGTTGGGCAACTGCTGCTGCCTTTGGGGCCACAACATCTGCAACCGAAGCAACTTGAACATCGCTTCCAATGCTGATAATAGCAATAGGCTGTCCTACTTGAACCACATCACCGTCATTCACCAATCTTTTTAACAAAATACCATCTTCAGGAGCCGGAACTTCACTGTCGACTTTATCTGTGGCAATTTCAATGATCGGCTCGTCGGCCTTAACCGCTTCGCCTTCATTTTTTAACCATTTTATAATAGTGGCTTCGGCCACACTTTCTCCCATTTTCGGGAGTATTAATTCTATCTGGGACATTGTCAGATTTTTTCTGTGTTTGAGTTGACAAATGTAGTCACCATTGGCCTTTTTGGTTCTTTTTGGAATGAAAGCAAAACCAAGAAAAAGTGAACATTCTTTCTTCAGCCATTTTGGTAAAACATTTCCGTCGCTAAATATATAGCGGGGTGATAAAGACCAACAAAATGGTCTTGCGAAAAATGATTCTACAATGTTACCCCAAGAGCATTTATAAATTGGTCCAAAGGAGTTGTACCGCATGGATTTATGTATTAGTCCAATTCCGTTTTTCTGCATTGTACTAAACATCAATCGCGACGGCATTTACCACAGTAACTTATAAAATGGTTTGGAACATTTGATAAGTAACATGGGTATTACTAATAGTACCGATTATACAAAATAGCTAGTGCAATTTCGCCGGAAGTCTCATTAGCTAGTATTATTTTATATCGCCATTACCTATTGTAAAATTATCAAATAGCTTTGTGCTATTTTATATTTACAATTGGCGCAATTTGATTTGGAAATGCCGTAAATAGATTCAAATAGTTCAATGCGGCATAGCCACTATATAGGACTATTATTGTATTCGTACACGTTATTACTTCAAATGAAGAACTTTTTCAACTTAGAACAGAAGGATAATATTCTTAAGTTGGTGAGGATCATAATTACAGCCTTGGTTTTTTTTGGTGCTTTCGTAACAACTTTATTTTAAGCGCATCACAAGACCACAAATAATTTTTAAGCCGCGAGTACACGAATTGCTCCGGACTTCAAGAGCGCATTTGTCGCAATTTTGAGTGAGGCATACCACAAAACCACGAATAATTTTTAAGCCACAGATACTCCAATGGCTTTGGACTTCAAGCGTGCATTGGTCGCAATTTTGAGTGAGGCGCATCCCAAGACCACGAATAATTTTTAAGCCACGAATACACGAATGGTTTTGGACTTCAAGCGAGCATTTGTCGCAATTTTGAGTGAGGCGCATCAAAAGACCACTTATCTCATTCGCTGCTCTTTAAAAGTTACGCATATTTTTAGCCACGAATTCATGAATGGCTAGAAGATTTAATCGCCTATACCCGACTGCATCTCAATGCCAGCGTAAATAAATATTGAAATATTTGAACAAAAGAAAAACCTCTCACTAGGGTGGAGGTTTTTACTCAGGGTGGATTGTAAGTTAAGACTGAAAAACTGTTTTCAAACACATTTATAACGGGAAGAGCGATTCAAAGGTTTCAAAAAAAAATAAAATAAATTTAAAGCGATTGATTCCCAACTATTTAAATCAGAATAATAGAGTGCCGAACAATTAGTCTTGACGACGGAATTACCATTTACACCATTACGTTTGTACCACAATTATGGAAACCAACAAAACAATCAAATCTGTAACAGTCTTTTGCGGGTCAGGAATAGGATCAAACGAAATCTACAAACGAACTGCATTTGAACTAGGTCAATTTCTGGCTGACAACAACATTCGAGTTATTTATGGTGGAGCAAAAATTGGTGTTATGGGCGCAGTCGCTGACGGTGCACTCCAGAGCCGTGGAGAAGTAATCGGAGTAATCCCAAAATTTCTATCCACCAAAGAAATTGCACACGACAAATTAACCAAACTCGAAGTTGTGGAAACCATGCATGAACGTAAAACCATGATGAATCAGTTCTGTGATGGTGTAATAGCCTTGCCTGGAGGTTATGGCACGCTCGAAGAACTTTTCGAAATGTTGACGTGGGCACAATTGGGATTGCATCAAAAACCAATTGCATTGCTCAACATCAACAATTATTTTGATCATTTAATAGCTTTGAGAGATCATATGCTGAGTGAAGAGTTTATTGACGAAAAACACAAACGGATGATGATTGTATCTGATAATAAAGAAGAATTAATTGACAAGATGAATTCTTATGTTGCACCTGAATTGCCGGCTTGGCTAAAAGAACAAAATACTTAAGTCCTAAATTTTGATTTGACATGACAACGAAAAAATTAGATATTGATCAATACATTGAAGCAATCGCTGATCCGGAAAGAAAAGCCGCGATCGTAAAGTTGAGAGCAGTAATAAAAAAAAATATTCCGAAAGGCTTCGAAGAATACTTTGCTTATGGAATGCCGGGATTCTGCGTACCACATTCCATTTATTCTGAAGGCTATCACTGCGACACTAAAATACCATTGCCATTTGTAGCATTTGCAAATCAGAAAAACTTTGTAGCTATTTACCACATGGGACTGTATGCCATGCCTGATTTGATGCAGTGGTTTACATCAGAACATGCGGCCATCGTAAAACGCAAATTGGACATCGGAAAAAGCTGTATTCGTTACAAAAAAATAGACGAGATACCGTATGATCTTCTTGGTGAACTCTTGACAAAAACTACAGTAAAACAGTGGATTGAGTTTTATGAAAAAAACTACAAACGATAAAAGCAATTCAACGTCATTCATTTTCAATAGCATCAAAAGAGAGAGCATGCGCCCAATCTATTATGATAAAAGAATCAATTCACAGCATAAAAAAAGAACTAGAATTACTTCCAAAAGATGAATTAATTGCATTATGCTTGCGTCAGGCCAAATACAAATTGGAAAACAAAGAGCATTTATCCTACTTGCTTTTTAATGCGAATGATGAACCTGTATTGATTCAATCCATAAAAGAAAAAATTGAGGATTCATTTAATGAGATCAACGATCAGAATACATATTTTATTAAGAAGAGTCTGCGAAAATTGTTGCGATTGATAAATAAGTATGTCAAATTTTCGCAATCCAAAACACTCGAAATTGAATTGCTCATTTTTTTCTGCAAACAAATGTCGATGCGCGAATGGCAAGAGCAATCGCTTGTTCTGACCAATATCTATGACCGACAAGTGAATAGAATAAATAAAACTTTCACAAAAATTCACGAGGATCAAAGGTTTGATTATCTAGGTGAAATTGAAAGTCTTTAGTGCTATTGACCAAGAAATTTAAATGCTCTACCAATCAATTTTAGATCGTTGATCACTTTATAATCTTTGGCATAAACAAGATTAAACTTATCGCGTTGCTCTTGTGTAAGTTCATTGCCAATCCATGACAGGCAAGGATTTACAACACCTGACTTCAGGTTGGGCAAATGATTTTTTTGAGAACCTTGTTTATCAAAACCAACCCAAGTTTTTGATCCCAATATTACTTTAAAAATATTGGCCACAAATCCAATGGGATTTTTCACGAACCAACTAACGAAAGGTAAAGCAATAATAAACACTAGGCTCATTGCAACATCTAAAGTGCGTTTAACACGTTTGTTTCCTGCCATCGAAACCGAATTAATATCCATCATAAAAGCATCACCACTGGTCTCTATACTATTGCTACCAATTATATAAAGACTTTCGGGAGGAGCTATTTTAAATTCGAGATCATAAGAAACTAGCTGACTCATCAAACTTATAATTTGTGCTGAACTGATGTCTCTTGCGCAAAAAATTATTTGATCGAGCTTGTGAACGCGCGCGACATCACTTAGATGATTGGTGTCAATTCCACTTTCAGAATTTTCTACCGAAACAGGCAGCATAAAACTCCATGAACTCCCCGATTGTGTTAGTAAACTTTTGACACGATCAACTTCATCATTTTCACCAACCACAGCAAGTCTTCTGTTGGTCGATTTTTCGAGACCGGTTTTTCCTGAGGACAAAAGATTAAAAATAATCCGATTGATGATCCAAACAGGAAGTGCAGCTATTGATCCAAATAAAATGAGAGCTCTTGAAAACCTCAACGACTCAGGCAAAAGCGCATAGCCAATAAGAATTACAGCGCTGCCAATCAACAATGCTTTTATTACCTTGAGAGGCTTGAGTGGCTTGTCGTATCCACCGCCAAGCCACGCGCAAAAACTCCATATCAATGCTGATGAAATAAAGGTTGCTGTAACAAGTGAATTACTATAAATTTTATCTTGTGTATTCGCGTAAACATCTTTGATCAAAAACATCAATGCGAGTATTAGACCAATATCAGCGGCTGGTAAAAGTGCTCGCTGAAAGAATCTGTAAACAATGGCAGCACCCGCTCGAAGCCAAATAGCAACATTTATAAAAAGCGAAAATGCTTTTGCATTCTTTTCCGAAAAATGTTTGCGCGCAAAAATGATCATTGCATTATAAAACACAAAGACATAATTGAGACTTCCTTTCTTGGTGCTTTCACCTTTGTAATGGATAATGGTAGTTTCGGGAAGATAGTAATTGTCGTATCCACCGAGAATAATTCTCCAGCTCAGATCGATGTCTTCGCCATACATAAAAAATGCCTCATCGAGTAAACCAACTTTGTCGAGAGCAGCCTTGCGCATCATCATAAAAGCACCTGAAAGGATTTCGATTTTATTCGTCTCATTGGCATTGAGATGGCCTAAGTAGTACTTGTTGAATTTTTTAGACTTCGGGAAAATTCGCGAAATACCAAAAATTTTATAGAAAGCCACATCAGGAGTTGGAAGACCCCGCTTAGATTCTGGCAAATAAATTCCTTTGCCATCAACCATTTTAACTCCAAGACCGCCCGCTTTTGGATGCGCATCCATGAAGGTTATGACTTTTCGAAAAGTCTCCTCTTCTACTACCGTGTCTGGATTCAACAATAAAAAATACTCGCCTGATGCGATTTTCATCGCTTGATTATTTGCTTTAGAAAAACCAGTATTGTCTTTGTTTGCAATCAGTTTTACATGAGGAAATTTATCCCTCACCATTTCTACCGAACCATCAACCGAATTGTTATCGACAACATACACTTCAACCTGCAAACCATGTGAAGCTTTGTCCACCGACAAAAGGCATTGCTCCAAAAAAAATCGGACGTTGTAGTTGACTATGATGACGGATAACTTCAAAGATCAGTGGAGTTAGTTTTCTTATGATTTAAGTAAGACTTTATATTTCAATTATCGTTTGAGCGAGATTTCATATGGAGTTCTAAGCGTTATGCTTCGACCCAAAGTAACTTCATCTGTGTATTCCAATTCGCCACCTACGGCAACCCCGCGTGCAATCGACGATAATTTTACCTCATAAGGAGCCAGTTTCCGATAGAGATAAAAACAAGTCGTTTCACCCTCCATCGTTGCATTTAATGCCAAAATTATTTCTTTTACATTTCCTTCTTTTACGCGTTCTATCAATTCTTCGATTGTGAGATCAGACGGACCGATGCCTTCCATTGGAGAAATAATTCCACCGAGAACGTGATACTTTCCGCTGAATTGTTCTGTTGCTTCAATAGCCATTACATCTCTAATGTCAGAAACAACGCACACCAACGACTCGTCTCTGTATGGCGATGAACAAATGGTACAATGTTCTGAATCGGACACATTGTGGCAAGTTTTACAGAAACGAATATTATTGTGCATATCAGTGAGTGCACTCGTAAAACGTTCGATATCCTCTGGCTTTCTCTTGAGTAAGTCGAGAACAAGGCGCAACGCAGTTTTTTTACCGATTCCCGGTAAACTTGAAATCTGTTCGACAGCATTGTCTATAAGTTTGGATGGAATGTTCACAGGGCGAAAATACAAAGGGACAACGAATGGATTTAGTTCTATGGAATAGCTATCTGTTGTACGTCTCCGGATTATTGTACATGTAATTGTTACATTTTTTACAAATGACAACAAGAGATTACATACTATCAACTTTAAAACTCAACAAGCCTAGACTGCAAAGTCTTGGTGTAAAAGATGTTGGTTTGTTCGGATCTTATGGTAGGAATGAACTATCTCAAGATAGGGACACTGACATTCTATTGGATTTTGAGAATGAAAAAGAAACTTTTAATAATTACACGGATGCATGTGATTTTTTTGAAGAATTAGTGAAAAACGAACTAGTTGAAATATTCACAAAAAATGGATTAAGCCGCCATCTAGGCCCTAAATGTGGAGGCAGTTTTTTATGTCTAAAGGAAGCGCTTGAATATCTGCGTCATGTAAAAGATAAAGGTGTCTTCATACTTTCAGTTAGCGGCTCGGAACATGCAAAAGAGTCTTTTCTTCAAGATGAATTTAGTTCTGGTAGATCTCTATTATTACTGGCTTGAAAAATATACCCGTTTGAGAGTTTAGCAATTCCATATGTTTTAGAAAGTTTAAGTGATCAATTGGCCGCAGGTTATGGACACAAGGCAGCCCCTAAAACTTGGCCTAACAAAAGAACAGATGAGTTTCTCTTTGCTCCATGTGGAGTTGGCCGAAAGACATGAAGCGGATTTACTTGAATTTTCTAAGAGTTTACCACTTACTGAGGGGCAATGGGCGATTGCTGAGTATGCAGCAAAAGCAACTCTTCATTACTACAAGGACGAATAATTACGCGGCAAGCATCTAAAACCTCGCCGTAAGCCTAGCTTACATGGATTATATTACTATTGAATTTAATAATCTAGATAGACGGATCTAGATCGTACTTATTTCATTGGGTGCAATCGGGGATTATTTATTCTCCAATTACCTTCATTTATCAAATAAAGTTTATTAAAAGTAAATTTTGAGCTCTAAAATCTAAACTTCTTCAAATGAGCAAGTCCCATGTCTTATTTAAATGTGCCTAAAAAGATTTTTGAAAGCATTGATATCGAGTCAAGAGTAAAACTTACTACCGGATGGATAAAAAGACAGAACCAGAATTGAAACTAGAAACTACTATACTGACGGAATAAGTGACTTAGCACTTGAAGCTTGCCACAAGCTATTTGCTACCGAGCCCATTTCAACTACTGATATTGATCTGATAATATATTGCACAGTCACGCCCGAAAATCCATGGCCAGCAACCGCCTGCAAAATTGCGAATCGACTTGGAATACACGTTCCTGCTTTTGACATTTCGGCTTCTTGCAGTGGATTTATTTACGGACTTCAACTTATTCAATCACTTTTTAAAAGCAATTCATTCGAAAATATTCTGCTTGTTACAGGCGATTGCATGCGTTCCGTTATTGACCCAATGGATCGAAATACGTGGATTCTATTTGGTGATGCACGCGTGGCCTCCCACTGGAACTCAGAAAAGTGTGAACAGATAAAACCGATCATTTTGGGAGAAGACGGTTCCGGTTATGAAGATATTATGGTGCCTCATGGCGGCTGTACGAGCAAAGAAGTAAATGAACAGAATAAAAGAGCTCACTTTTTGGATGGTCAAAAAATTTTCAAAAATGCGGTAACAAAAATGACGGAATCCATTCGCGAAATTCTTAAGAAAAACAAACTCTCCTTGAATGAAATAGATTGGAGCGTGCCTCATCAGGCGAATCTCGGAATTATTGTGGCTACTGGAAATAATCTCGAGGTTGAATCAAAAAAAGTGTTGACCAATCTGCACAAATTCGGCAATACAACAAATGCTTATATCCCACTTTGCCTTTGCCTAGTATCAACAACAGTTCAAGTCGGGCGGCAAAATCCTATTGTGTTGTTTCGGTGCAGGATATACTTGGGGAAGTGCGTTGATGGAGTGGAAGTAAAAATCAAATCTCATTCTTCTTACAGTAAATTGACTTCTCAAATTACGACCATTTTTTTTTCACTTTATACTTACTGAAAACCTTATCACGAGTAAGAATAACCATGTCCACTGCAAGTGATTGTGATATAATCGACCTACCAAAAGGATCGGTGTGAAACATTGGCAATTCAGACAGCAAAATCAAATGGTTATATTTAAGAGGAATTATTTCGATTTGATTCCTTTCAACAAATCCGAAAAGTTCGGCCAATGAAAACCCAAGTTTTAATTTATCAATTTGCGACTAATGGCAATTTCACAAAGACCTGCCGCACTCAAGCAACAGGATTTTTGAATTCAATGATTATTTCCTTAACCATCTTAGGCAATTGTTTGTCACCTGAAACAAATCAAAGTGTGAGTGTCCAAAAGATAAGCCATTAAGCATACCCCTTAAAATCTTTTAACGGTTCATCAAAATCGGAGGAAAGTTTAATCAAGCCTTTTGCAAACCCAAATTCCCGTATCTTTCATTTCGTCTGTGACTTTGATTTCTTTTTCAAAGAAGCAACAAAATCAGCAACTTCAGCCTGTTGGTCCTTCGACAGCGATTTAATCTCAAGAATTAGTGACATGTTGGTGATACAACAAATTTAAGCATTTTCTTTAATTTCAAATCCCGCAATAGAAAGCGATACGTATTTTCATCCTAAGAAATTAGCTTTCTATCGCGGAAAGCCACATGTTGGTCCCTTAGGTAGTACTTCCGAGAGCGAGTGCTAATCAAACTGTCCTAATGCGCTATTCGGGTTTATTTCAATCTGATCAAAAATTATTCTAACTCTGAATTTTGAGAAGGAAAACTCTTTTTGATTTCACAGTGCGCGATTTGTGCTAATCAACCCAACTTTGTCACATTAATTAATTCACCATGAACTTCCTTCCAGAAGAAATAGACAAATACGCTGAGGCTCACACAAAAAAGGAATCTGAATTGCTGTACCAACTTCACCGCGAAACCTGGCAGAAAGTTGTAAATCCTCGGATGCTTAGTGGGCATATTCAAGGACGTGTGCTCAGCATGTTCAGTAAAATGATTCGCCCAAAACGCATTCTTGAAATCGGAACATATACCGGATACAGCGCATTGTGTCTGGCTGAAGGACTTACAGATGATGGCGAATTGATAACCATCGATATCAATGATGAACTAATTCCTATCCAAAAAAAATACTTTGCCGCATCGTCTTTAGGAAATAAAATAAAATCGCACAGCGGTGATGCTGAACAAATTTTGCCACAACTCGATTGCAATTTTGACCTTGTATTTCTGGATGCCGATAAGAGCAAATATTTGATCTATTACGAATACCTCATGACACATTTACCCTCCGGAGCTGTAATACTCATTGACAATGTGCTTTGGAGTGGCAAGGTGCTAAAGCCCGCTGAATTGGATGATACAGAAACAAGAGTCCTTCAGAAACTAAACGACCTAGTAACACAGGACGAACGAGTGGAAAATGTATTATTAACAATAAGAGACGGTTTGATGATCGCTAGAAAAAAGTGATTGACCGTTAGGCCAGAACACTTTTAACTTTGTCGGCAGCTTCTTGCAGGGTGATCACTGAATGTACTTTGAGACCGGATGCATCAAGCAATTGTTTTGCTTCTGTTGCATTGGTTCCCTGAAGACGAACAATGATCGGAACTTTGATGTCACCAATATTTTTGTATGCATCAACAATTCCCTGAGCTACTCTATCGCAACGGACGATTCCACCGAAAATATTAACCAAAATGGCTTTTACAGATTGGTCTCGTAGAATAATTCTGAAAGCCTTTTCAACACGTTGAGCATCGGCTGTTCCGCCCACGTCGAGGAAGTTAGACGGCTCACCACCACTTAGTTTGATAATGTCCATGGTAGCCATTGCAAGTCCAGCACCATTAACCATACAACCTACATTTCCTTCGAGTTTTACATAGTTGAGTTCAGCATTGCTTGCCTCCACTTCGATTGGATCTTCTTCAGTTGTATCGCGCATTTCAGCGTAATCTTTGTGTCGAAATAAACCGTTGCCATCCAAAGTAACTTTGGCATCAACAGCAATTACTCTATCGTCCGACGTTTTTAGGACAGGATTGATCTCAAACATCGCTGCATCGCAACCAACGTAGGCTGCATATAATTTTTTTGTAAAAGTGCCCATTTCTTTGAAGGCATTTCCACTAAGACCAAGATTGAATGCAATTTTTCTGCACTGAAAATCATTCACTCCGGTAAGTGGATCAACCACTTCTTTGAAAATTCTTTCAGGCGTGTTGTGTGCAACATCTTCAATATTCATACCTCCATCAGGAGAATAGACAATCACATTGCGTCCAAGACTGCGATCAAGCAGAATAGACATATAAAACTCTTTTGGTTCTGAAGCGCCCGGAGAATAAACATCCTCAGCAATAAGAACTTTGCTAACTAATTTACCTTCTGCTTTGGTTTGGAGTGTCACCAAATGACCTCCTAGAATTCCTTTTGCCTTGTGGGCCACTTCATCGAGACCTTTTGCAAGGACAACTCCGCGCGAACCGGTTTCGGTAACTGTTCCTTTTCCACGGCCACCGGCGTGTATTTGCGCCTTTACTACAAACCATCCGGTTCCTGTTTCAGCTTTTAATTTTTCAGCAACTGATGTGGCCTCTTCGGGAGACGAAGCTACATAACCTCTTTGAACGGCTACACCGAATGAACTCAATATAGATTTACCTTGATATTCGTGGATATTCATATCTTATCTTAAAAAAATTTGCGCGAAGTTAATCCCATTCATCGTTTTCCTCTAACTATGCTGTCGAAAAATGAATATCTTCTCAACTAAAACAATTAATTTTGATAACACTTGAAGATCCTTGGCACACTAATGTCTTGTTTTTCAAAAATATGGAAGTTTAAAGCACAAGGAATTTTAATTCACAAAGGACACAAAGAGATGGATAATTCAATAGAAAGATCTATTTTTTTCGATGATTATTAAACGAAATAGAACATGATTAAAGCGACTGGAATAAAGAAGAAATACGGTAATCTAGAAGTGCTGAAAGGCGTTGATGTAGAGATAAAACAAGGCGAAGTGGTTTCCATAGTTGGAGCTTCGGGTGCAGGAAAGAGCACCTTGCTTCATATTCTCGGCACATTGGATAAAGTCGATAGCGGCGAACTCAGATTTAATGAACGGCTTATTAGCTCCATGGGACCCTCCAATCTGGCAGATTTTAGAAATAAGCACATCGGATTTATTTTTCAGTTTCACAATCTTCTGCCTGAATTTACTGCGTTGGAAAACGTTTGTATTCCGGCCTATATAGCCAAAACTGATAAATCAAAAGCAGAAGCTCGTGGCTTGGAATTGTTATCGTTTTTAGGTCTAGGCGAAAGGGCTCATCACAAACCAAATGAATTGAGTGGTGGCGAGCAACAGCGGGTAGCCGTGGCAAGAGCGCTTATTAATGCTCCGGATATTATACTCGCTGACGAGCCATCAGGGAATCTCGATTCTAAAAATGCTCGCGAACTTCATGAGTTGTTTTTTGATCTTCGCAAACAATACAATCAAACATTTGTCATTGTAACGCACAATGAGGAACTTGCGCAAATGGCAGATCGAACCTTGGTGATGAAAGATGGCAAACTCTAATTTATAATTTTTTCGACAACATTCAATCCATCAAAGACTAAATTCGTGCCCGACTTATGAAATTTGTTCATCCGGAAATACTATGGGCTTTAGGGGCATTATCAATCCCTATCATCGTCCACTTATTCAATTTTAGAAAATTCAAGAAAGTTCTGTTTTCTAACGTTGAATTTTTAAAAGAGATTAAACAAGAAACACAGAGCAAGTCCAAGATTAAACATTGGCTAATTCTCATCTCAAGAATTCTTGCACTCACATGCATAATTTTTGCTTTTGCACAACCTTTTATTCCCGTTGCGGGCAACAATCAAGCACAGGGCGTGCGGGTTGTTTCTATTTATCTAGACAACTCCTATAGCATGGAAGGTGAAAACGAAACAGGAAGAATGCTGGATTTGGCAAAAAACAAAGCCATTGAAATCACTAACTCCTTCTCCCCTAGCGATAAATTTCAATTGCTTACGAGTGACTTTGAAGGACGCCACCAAAGATTGGTAAGTCGTGAAGAAATGCTAGAACTTATTCAAGAAGTTGATGCATCTCCAGCAAGCAGAAAATTGTCAGAGGTGATTTCAAGACAAAAAGATGTGCTTGAAAAAGCGGAAGAATTGCAGAAGAACATTTTTATTCTTTCAGATCTTCAAAAATCAGTAACTGACATTGCTGCCGTCATAAACGATACAACATTACAAGTAAGTCTTATTCCAGAGATTGCTCCAGATTTGTCAAACATTTACATAGACTCACTTTGGTTCCAATCTCCAGTTAGAATTTTAAATCAACCTGAAATTTTAACGTTGAGACTTGTAAATACCGGTGAAGATCTTCGTGAAAATGTTTCTCTCCAATTAGAAATCAATGGTCAGCAAAAAAGTGTCGCTAGTGCAAATGTGGACGGTAACTCTGAGCAAGAAGTTGAAATAAGTTATTCTAATACAGAGCCGGGCGAAAAACTTTGCCGCCTAGTTATAGATGACAATTCAGTTGTATTCGATGATCAATTTTATTTTTCGTATAGTATAGAGAAGCAAACAAATATCTTAGAAATACGAGGTGTTAATGCATCAAGTGAAGCTCTAAGAAACGTTTATAGTGACGATCCCTATTTTATTTACAACAGCAGTCCTGAAAATAATGTTGACTATGGATCATTTTCAAACAAACAACTCATAATTTTAAATGAGCTCAAAATCATTTCCTCAGGACTTATTGCGGAGCTAGAAAAGTTTGTAAATTACGGCGGTAGTCTTTTAATTATTCCTTCCGTTGAGAGTGAGTTGAGCAGTTACAATTTGTTGATTGGGCAATTCTCGTTGGGTCTCATCAACGGGAAAATGAAAGGCGACAATAAAGTCTCCTCGCTTAATGCAGAACATTACATCTTTGACAATCTTTTTGAAAAAAATCCTTCTGATACGGATTTACCTAAAGTTTCTGCTTGGTATGACATTAGCGTTGCACAGAAAAGTTTTTCCAACAGTATGATGCAATTGCAAGGCGGTACAAGTTTTATGCTGTCATCTAATGCCGGTGCCGGGCGCGTATACTTAAGTTCAGTTTCACTCGATCCTGCCGAAAGTAATTTTACACAACATGCATTTTTCCCCGCCGTAATGT
>Ga0105048_10010283_pt1 | contig 14841 bp, 12 predicted proteins | sample MAT05_FD_78382 | JGI IMG/M metagenome (GOLD analysis project Ga0105048, IMG submission 78382) | Freshwater microbial communities from Lake Fryxell liftoff mats and glacier meltwater in Antarctica - MAT-05 | ecosystem: Environmental > Aquatic > Freshwater > Ice > Liftoff microbial mat | place... | reverse complement strand
GTCCAAGTTATTTCCTCAAGAGCCTTAAGGGCTCGTTCGTCAATAACTTGGACTTTTTGCTCGCCGGCTTGGGCGCGCTGCTTCGTTACGACTCGCTTGTGTGGCGCGCCACACCGCGCTCATTGCGCCTCGCATCGCATCCCAATCAGACGGCCAAAAGTCCAAGTTATTTCCTCACGAGCCCTTAGGCATGGAAGAGCCATTGCCCACCCATCGCGTCTTGCAGCCATCCGCTTAAGCCACGCAACGCATCTCACGCGCAAAGCCCGACATCCCGCTAGCCCGGATGTTTCACACATTGCACGCGCCCTCGCTACGGCGACGAACTTCGTGGACCTGGGTCGCTCAGCTCCCGCTATAGCGGCCAATGATCAAGGCGGCGGAAGGGCTTGTCCCGTTTCGAATCCATCGCCAAAGACGCGGTCTGGGGTACGGAAATTAACTCCAATTGATGGAGCGAAAGTAGCTCCAAAACCAGTCCAAAACCACGTTTCAGACCCAGAAAAAGCGGTAACCGCTAGAGGCGAGACATTAATCATCGCATTATTATCGGTAAGCCAAGCATTCAAGTAATAGTTCTTCAGGTTGCTAACTCCAAATTGAGGAACATCATTTACTTAAAATGTGGCCGGCCCTCCGAACAGACCGGGGCTTATTGGTATGGAGATGAAATAATGGCCGGTTGTAAGCGGCGCCAAGGGCTCTAGAGTGTTTGCATTTAAGAAAGAACTGCACCTCGCTGTAGCATTTTGGCCAGGTAAAACAGCAGTGCCCAATCCGGTCAGGAAAAGTTCGCAAACTCCCACTTCGGTCAAAAGGTTTCGATTATTTAAAACGCCTGTGCTTGGATCAACAGAGTAGATGATCGCCAACAATGTTTGGTTCGCACCTAAATTGCCTGCTGAAAAAGAAGTGCGCAACTGGTACTTGAAGGAAAGAGAAGCAACGCGAAGATTTGTAGTGGTTGCATTATCGAAATAGAAGACGGAACCATATTTAATTTGTCGGTGCGGCCCGCCTCCAGGGGAAAATGGAGCGTTTTGCGCGAGGATCGCGATTCACCTCTCGATCCACTAGAAAGGCATAATCATTTGGTGTGATCGAGAAAAAATGTATTAATGAGTTATTGGTCAAGTCTCCATCGATTCCTCTAAGGCTTGCAGTGTAAATGGCGCGATAATCGCCTGGTGCCACCCATGAGTAATCAGTTACCAAGTCAGATACCGTAATAAAACCAGCTCCCGCGCCGTCCAACTTATCGAATTAGCTCCAGGCGAGAAAGTTCCTGCTTGAACGAATGCGTTAGCGAATTGCCCATGGCTGTTACCCACTGCGGCTCCTGCTCCCCAGAGGAGTGTTCCAGCTTTCGCGATTGATTGGGTCGGTAGCTTTATTGACTCTTCAGAACTTGAGCTACGTTCTTGTGGCGCAACGCGATTTGTCTGTGCATTCGATCCGAAACTGATTAGCCCGAGGAGGCTACACATTAGGAGTAGTTGTTTTTTATTTTCGATTCCCTTTGTAGGGGTAAAAACTACGATTATCTTGAAGCATCTATGGGAGTCGTCTGTGATCCTGCCGAAGGATAAAGACGCCCCAGTCGTTCTCCCCGAAGATACATCAACGGGCGGCCACGATAATGTTGCGAACAATGACCGAGAGGCGCGGGCTGCAATGCCGTAATAATTTCATATGAAACAAATACGTGTAGGCAAAGCCCATTGACGGACACGGTCGCCGTTGCTACCGTGCGCGCTCCCTGCCGTACACACGGCAGGGATCTGTGCATTGCCCGGCAAACCGGAACCACTGTCTGCTTGACAGCGGCTTGAGGTGCGGGCGAGGCATCGGCGGGGGCCGGTGCAGGCACAGCGTTTGCCAACCATCAATCTAGGACTGGGGAGTCTATTTATGTATGCACGCTATGTGTTTTCGTCTGCTCGCGCCACGCTGGGCGCCGCGCTTCTGGTGGGATTGAGTTCTGCTGCACATGCAACGCCAAGGACTGCGGCGGTGCAAATCGATGACGGCGCCTTTGCGCTGGGGGGCGCGCTGGTGCTGCCGAGCCCGGACTTCGCCAAGCTAGAACTAGAAGACTCCAAGGTCTCCGGCGGCCCGTACCGTTATGGCATCCAGATTCCGGTTGCTGACCTGCACCTGGGCAGCAAGGACTTCGGTCGTTGGAGCGCGGCTGCCAATAGCATGCTCGAATGGCGCTTTGAACTGGTGTCGCCAGCCGCGAAGTCGCTCGATTTTCATTTCTCGACGCTGCGGCTCCCGGCGGGCGCCAGCCTGACCATCCGTGGCGAAGGCAAGGACAATCTCCGCGTGGTTACGGCGGATCAGCTCTCCGGCACGGGCTTCTGGTCGCCGTACGTTGCTGGCGAACGCGCTACGTTGGAACTGCGCGTGCCCAAGGCGCTGCGCTCACAGGTACAACTGGAAGTGGCCTCGGTCACGCACGGTTATCGCGGCCTGTTTGAGACCGCCGATGCCGGCCAAAAATCGGGATCATGCAATGTCGACGTCGCCTGCTCGGCCGGCAACGGCTGGCAGGACCAGATGAGTTCAGTTGGCCAGTACACCTTCGGCAGCGGCGGCAGCAGCTTCGTATGCACCGGCACGCTGATGGCCAACACCGGGGTTACCACCACGCCGTACTTCCTGACCGCTAACCACTGCATGAGCACGCAGGCCGTGGCGAGCACCGTCGTCCTTTACTGGAACTACCAGGGCGCCAATTGCCGCGCCGCCGGATCCAGCGCCAGCGGCACGTCGCTGGCCAAGTCGATTGCTTCGCATAGTCAGTCTGGCTCGACACTGCGCGCCAGCAGTGCTGCAAGCGACTTCACGCTGCTGCAGCTGTCGACCAATGTGCCGACCGCCGCCAGCCCGTTCTTCTCCGGCTGGAACCGCGGCACGACCGCGGCGTCCTCCGCGCGCGGCATCCACCATCCAGCCGGCCACGAGAAGCGCTTCTCGACCGACAACAATGCGCTGACCGTGTCAGGCTACGGTGGCGCCGCCGGCAGCACCCACTGGCGGGTTGGCAACTGGGAAGGCGGCACCACCGAGGGCGGCTCCTCCGGATCCGGCCTGTGGGACCAGAGCAAGCTGCTGGTCGGCCAGTTGCACGGCGGTTCAGCCGCCTGCGGCAACACGCTGTCTGATTACTACGGACGGTTGTCGGTGTCGTGGACCGGTGGCGGCACCAACGCGACGCGCCTCAGCAACTGGCTAGATCCGAGTGGCAGCGGCGCCACGACGCGCGCTGGCTATCGCCTCGCGGGCTTCTTCCAGACCAACACCGACGTCACCATCAGCGATAACCTCACGGTGGAGAGCAGCCTCGCCGTCAGTGGCCGCAGCGGCAACGCGCCGACCACGCTGCGCGTCAACGTGCGCTTGATGCACACCTACGTCGGTGACATGAAGGTCGATCTGGTGGCGCCCAACGGCAGCGTATTCACCGTGCACAACCGCACTGGCGCGGGTGCCGACAACCTCTACCAGAGCTATACGGTCAACGCCTCGGCTTCGATCGCCAACGGCACTTGGAGGCTGCGCGTTAACGACAACGCCAGCGGCGACACCGGCTTCATCGACGCGTGGAGCCTGCAGTTCTGATCCGTCGGTGCTGCGGCAGGCCTCGCCAGCCGCAGCACCCGTCGCGTAAGGCGTATTTTTAAGCCGATGCGCGGCACTATGGATATTGTAAGTTTTGTGATTGATGCGGTTCACTGCGCTCACCGACATCCTACCCCTCGAATGTGACGTGTCGCTGTTGGGTGACCAACCGGGTGCGCGCGCCTTGCAGGGTTTCGACGGACTTGAAGTCGAAGACGCGATTGTTCATTTCATCACGCGCACCGGCGTCCGTGCCCGGCACCAGCGGACCGCTGACAAATTCATATTCGTCATAGGCGCTGAAAGTGCCGCTCACCAAAAAGCTGCCCGCGTAGCGGGGCAACCAAGGCAGGTCTTCGACGCGACAGCGGCGACGGACGTGGCAACCCAGGACGTTGGTTGTGGCTCGGGCGAACGTCCCTTTATTGCCGCGGTCGCTTTAGGCTCCCTCGCAAAGACGAGCCTGGCGGGTTCATCCGCGTGCATTTTCGGGTCGAAAAGGACCCTCGCAATGACGAGTCGTGTGGGGTTCATTTGCGTGCATTTTCGGGCTGAAAAAGAGCGCTCGCAATGACGAATCAACAACCTACGAAATCCGTTCGTGGAGAAGAGCAGCCTGTAGGAGCGAGCTTGCGATCGGTGCTTTCTGTGTTCTCATTAGCAGCGTTGATGCCGCGCAAGCGCGCTCCCACAAAAGCCTGGGTCACCACATCACTTTGGCTTCCGCCCCACAGGCTGCTAGCACCCTGAGTCAACGCGTTGCGCATGACTGCGTTCAACCCAGTTCTCCACGACTAATTCCGACTCGTTTCTCATGCTGATTCGTCTATGTTGTGCATTGTTCTTGACCAGCATGCCGCTGCGCGCGCAGTCGCCTGACTTCACGCCGGTCACTACGCGCATGCAGGCGCTGGTCGCCAATGCGCCGTTGTCGGGCGCCTCGGTGCTGATCGTGCGCAATGGCCTAGTGGTTTATCAGCAGGCCTTCGGCAACTACACGCTGACTCAGCGTGTGCCCATCGGATCGGCCACCAAGTGGATTTCCGCCGCGGTGATCGCGCGTCTGGTCGATCGCGGGCTGATGCGTTGGGACGACAACATCGGTCAGTATCTGCCGATGGCGCCGGCTGACAAACGGCAGATCACGCTGCGACAGCTGTTTTCGCACAGCTCCGGGATTACGTCGACCGCCGCTGCGTGCCTGAATCAGGCCGAGATGCTCCTGCAGGCGTGCGTGGACAGCATCCTGGCTTCGCCACTGAGCTACCCGCCGGGGACGGGATTTGCTTACGGCGGCAATTCGATGCAGGTGGCCGGCCGTTTGGCCGAGATCGCTAGCGGGCGTCGTTGGGACGATCTCTTCCGCGAGGAAGTGGCGACGCCGCTCGGTATGACCGGTACCGACTACGGTTTCTTCAGCACCGCCCCAGGTTATTTGGCGGTGTCAAACCCGCGCATCGCCGGCGGTGCCCGCACCACACTGGCCGACTTCGGCAAGCTGCTGCAGGCAATCCTTGAGCGCGGTACGGTCGCTGGCACGCAGTGGCTGTCCTCAGCGCTGGTCGATCAAATGGCCGAGGATCAAACGCGCGGCGCGCCGGTGATCGACACGCCGCTGCCGAGCGCGCTCGGTTATGGCATCGGTCAATGGCGTGAGCTTGTCGACGCCAGCGGCGGGGCGACGCTATTGTCGAGTCCGGGTGCTTTTGGCTTCTATCCGGTGGTTGATCGGGAGGCCAATTTCGCCGGCGTGTTTCTGGTCTTCGATTCGCTCAGCGCCGTCTTTAGCCAAGTTTCGGCGATGTGGTCGGATGTCCGCAACATCCTCAATAGCCAAGCCCCGCAAGCGCCGCGGCTGATAACCCCAAATGGCTATGGCGGCGGGCTGCTGGCCGCCGGTGCGGGCGTCGATGCCTTCGCACAGGCTCCTGGCGAGGCGCGCATCTTTTCGCGCTGGCGCGGCGATGCCCCGCTGCTGGCCGATCCGCGCGCTTGGCACGCGCCGCTCACGCAAACGGCGCGCGCCAGCACGCTGACGGCCGAGTTCCAGAGCGTTCCGGCCGCACTGAATGCCAGCACCGAGAGCATCAATGGTGCGCGCTACCGGCAGCTGATCCCGGCCGGTGCGCGCGCCCTGGTGTTCTCTTTCCACGGCAGTGGCGGTAGCGGCGATCAGCCGTTCAGCAAGCCAGAAGCGATAGTCGCCACGCGCCTGCGGTTGGCACGCGGTTTTGGCATCGTCGGCTTGGACAGCGTTAATCGCGTCGATCGCCAATGGAACCCGGCCTTTAGCTTAAGCAATCCGGACGTCGTCAATGTGCAAGCCATCATCGACCGACTGCGCGCAGCCGGCACGATCAATGCCGGCACGCCGATCTTCTGCGAAGGCACTTCCAATGGCGGTGGTTTTTGCAGTCGCGTCAGCGCACTGCTCAATATGCGCGGCCAGTCGCTGATGATTGCCGATGGCATCGCGGCCATCATGGCGCAGACCACCGTGCCGACCATTTGGACGCTGGGGCGCAATGATCCGACGCTGGCGGCCGGTTATTTGGAGCGCTCGGCGAGCAGCGCCGCGGGCTTGAGCGCGCGTGGCATCGCCAATGAGCTGAACATCGTTGAGACCTCGCCGGTCTACCCGGAGCGCTTCGCGCGCAGCCCGGGGATCAGCGTCGCCGATTCGCAGACGCTGCAATTGAGCTTGCGCAGCGCCGGCTTTCTCGATGCGGCTGGCCGGGTGATTCGCGATCCGCGCGGCAACGCCCTCGATCCGTTCATCCCGGCCCCCTTGCGCGCCAGCAGGGGCGAAATCGGCGCGCAAATGGAAATCGCTGCCGCGCTACATGAGTACTACAGCGACTACGCGCACCGCGTGCTGCACTTTTTCGAGGCGCAACTGGCGCCAAACTTCACTGGCTTGTGGTGGAAGGCCGATGAACCGGGCTGGGGCGTATCGATCGCCCAACAGGGCGCTGGTCTATTCCCGGTCTGGTACACCTACGGCAACGATGGGCGACCGATTTGGTACGTCGGTGGCGTACTGACCCTGCAAGCAGACGGGAGTTATCGTGGGCCGGCCTACCGAACCAGCGGGCGCCGCTTCGATCAAATTGCCGGCGACGTCGGCAGCGTCGCCACCGAAGTCGGCAGCCTGCGCCTGCGCCCGCGCGCCGATGGCGGGCTCGACTTCGCCACCACGATTGGTGGCGCAAGCCAGACGCGCCGGATCGAACGTATTGGATTTGGACGCCTGCCGGCATGTCGCTTCAAAGAGGGTTCGCGCGCCGATAGTGCGAACCGCAGCGATATTTGGTGGAACCCGCGTGAGTCCGGCTGGGGCGTCTATCTCACCGAACAAGACCGCACGCTGATCGTCAGCTGGTACACCTACGGTAGCGATGGCCAGCCGATGTGGCTGCTGGGCACGCTCAGTCGTGACGCCGCAGGCGCCTTCGCCGGGCCGCTAACGCGTCCGCAAAGTGGCACGCCGTTCGGCCAGATCAATGGCAGCGCTGCGACCAGTTTTCCGGTGCCCAGTGTGGGCAGCGCGCGCGTCGAGTTCGTCGACGGCGAACGTGCCGTTTTCCGCTACAGCCTGGACGGCGTTAGCCAGAGCAAAGACATCGAAAGGCTGGTGTATTCCGCCGCTGGCTTGAGCGACTGCCAGTAAACGCACTTTAAGTTATTGATTATAAACAACACGACGCGGCAAAAGTAGCGCGGCTCCGTGCGCGTGCGCATTGTGCGAAAAGGCCGTTCGCGCCGGCGGCCGCGGCTCCTTGCTGGGTGCGCGAACGTACGGACCTCAGCCACGCCAGCGCTCAGGCTGCAAGTCACCCTAGAAACCTCAGTTGACCCAACATTCGGTTCGCAGTTCGCTGCGCAATTTCCGCGCGGCCCGCCGCACCATCACTCCCAGGACGCTTGCGCGCACTCTGACCCCTGAGTCCGAACGCGCTTCCCTCGCCAACGGAAATCCACCATGACCTCGTCTTATCAAAGTGTGAACCCCAATACCGGCAAGCTACTGAAGAGCTTCAAACAACTGAGCCCGGCCCAGCTAGAGAAATCTCTGGCTGCTGCCGACAGCTGTTTCCGAACCTGGAAGCACACCAGCTATGCCGAGCGTGCGCTGATCCTCAACAAGGCTGCCGCGCTGTTGCACGCCCACGTCGATGACTTCGCTAAGCTCGCCACGTTGGACATGGGCAAACGCATCGACGAAGCGCGTGGTGAGGTCAAATTCAGCGCCGATATTCTGGCTTACTACGCTGAGCATGCCGAGAAATTCCTCGCGCCGACCAAACTGCATCCCAAAGCTGGTCAGGCGCACATGGAAAATTCGCCCCTCGGCGTGCTGCTCTGCGTCGAGCCCTGGAATTTCCCGTACTACCAGTTGGCCCGCGTCGCCGGGCCGCAATTGATGGCCGGCAACACGCTGGTGGTCAAACATGCTGGCAGTGTGCCGCAATGCGCTATTGCCTTCGAGAAACTGCTGCTCGACGCCGGCGCGCCAGTTGGCGCCTACAGCAATCTGCTGATCTCGCACGAGCAGTGCAATGCCGTCATCGACGACCCGCGCATTAAGGGTGTGGCGCTGACCGGCAGCTTGGAGGCTGGGCGCAGTGTGGCGGCGCGCGCCGGGCAGAACCTGAAGAAGTCCACCATGGAACTCGGTGGCAGCGACGCCTTTATCGTGCTGGACGATGCCGACATCGACACGGTGATTCCGTGGGCGGTTTGGGGTCGCATGTACAATTGTGGCCAGACCTGCTGCGCGGCCAAACGCTTCATCGTGCTGGACCAGGTGGCCGATGCGTTCTTGGCGAAATTCAAGACTGCGCTGGAGGCACTGAAACCGGGTGACCCGATGATTGAGGCGACCACCCATGGGCCGCTGTCCTCCGAGGCCGCGCTGTTAAAGCTGTTGGCCCAGGTAGAAGCGGCCGTGAAAGGCGGCGCCACGCTGCTGATGGGCGGCAAGCGTTTAGAGCGTCCGGGCTGGTTCATGGAGATCACTATCCTGACCGACATCCAACCCGGTAACCCGGCCTTCCGCGACGAGTTCTTTGGCCCAGTGGTGTCGTTTTACCGCGTCAAGGACGAGGCAGCGGCGATTGCCCTGGCCAACGACTCCGATTTTGGCCTCGCCGGCTCGGTGTGGACCAAAGACGAGGCGCGTGGCAAGCGGATCGCCAGCCAAGTCGACACCGGCATGATGTTTGTCAACAACATCAACTGGGTGGATGCCGATCTGCCGTTCGGCGGCGTCAAAAACTCAGGTTACGGGCGCGAACTCGGCAACCTGGGTATCCAGGAGTTCGTCAACAAAAAGCTGGTCCGCAGCGGCCATTTCGCCGCGCCAGTCTGAGCCAGGAGGCCAAACTATGAACACACCCACCAGCAAAACCATTCTCAGCGAAGCACCGGTCTGGTTCATCACCGGTTGTTCCACCGGCTTTGGCATGGAGCTCGCCAAACAGGCCATCGAGCTCGGCTACCGTACCGTCGTCACTGCGCGAGATCCGTCGAAATTAGAGGGATTTGCCGCTGGCGACCACGTGCTGCTGCTCGCGCTGGACGTCACCCAGCCCGATCAGGTCGAGGCGGCGATCCGCGCCACCGAGGCGCGCTTCGGTCGCATTGATGTACTGGTCAACAACGCCGGCATCGGCTATTTCGCCGCTGTCGAAGAAAGCGAAGAGGACGAAGTGCGCAAGATGTTCGACGTCAACGTGTTCGGCACCGGGCGCATGATCTGGGCCGTGTTGCCCGGTATGCGCCAGCGCCGCTCTGGCTGCATCGTCAATCTTTCATCGTTGGCCGGGCTGCGTGGTTTCCCGGCGCTTGGCTACTACAACGCCAGCAAGTTCGCCGTCGAAGGCTTATCCGCCGCCTTGCGCCTGGAGATTGAGCCGCTCGGCCTGCAGTTGATGGTGGTCGAACCGAGCGGCTTTCGTACCGACTGGGCGGGGCGCTCCGCCAACGAAAGCAAGCTGCAGATCGACGATTACCACGCCACCGCCGGAAAAGTCCGAGCGGCCGTGCGCGCATCGTCCGGCCAACAGCCGGGCGACCCGGTACGCGCCGCCGCGGCGATCATCAAGGCGGTGGCATCGGGCCAGCCGCCGCACCATCTGTTGCTCGGCAATGACGCATTTGAGGGTGCGATGGCCCGGCTGGAACAGTTGCGCCAGGACTTCGCAGCAGGCGAGGCGGTGGCACGGGCGGCAGATTTTCCGAAGTAAAGAACGGGTCCTCTGCCCTGAGCGCCACGCTGGACCTGCAGCGCGGCCCGGTTGATCGCCACGCAGATGGTGCAGGCCGACCGGTCTGGCCCCGACTCCGTAGGGTTTTCGCAAACCGCCGGGAATCAGGACATGAGTTGGTCTGCCTGTCCCACTTTTCGGGCATTCACGTTTGTTTGCGGTGCAAGTGTTGGGTGGCGCGCAAACTCATCGACTAGAAAGTCGATCAGAGCGCGCACTTTGGGTGCAAGGTGCCGCCGCGAGGCATAGACCGCATGGATCGGGAGAGGCTTCGGCTCATACGCCAGCAAGATTCGAGTCAGCCCGGCGCTCTCGATATCCTGCGCGAAGTGCCAAGTGGGCAGGATGGCGACGCCCAAAGCATTGAGCGCGCCGCTGCGCACGGCGTCCGAATTGTTGCTGCGCAAGCGACCATTGACCGGCACCGACAGCGCGCCGCTAGGCCCATCAAAATGCCACACCGTGCCGCCGCTCAAGCGCGTGAAAAGCACGCAGTCGTGCTGCGCAAGCTCATGTGGGTGTTCAGGCGTTCCACGGGCTGCGAGGTACGCGGGTGCCGCCACGGTGACCCGACGCGTGGTGCCGATCAGCCGCGCCACCAGTCCGGTTTCGCCGAGTTCGCCAATGCGGATGGCGAGATCGAAGCCCTCTTCGACCAGGTCGGCAAACTCGTCGCGCATGACCAGATCGATGTCAAGTTGCGGATAGCGCTGCAGAAAGCGACACAGCGCTTCTAAAGCTCGGTGACCCGATGACTATTCCCGCTGCACTGCCGTACGCCCCAAACGGCGGCTCCATCACTGGCCTGTATCGCGCTGCCTTGGCGAGCCTTCAAATGTCGCGCCGCTTGCGCCGCGCGCCGATGGCGCATTGATCATGTTGAACCGCCTGCTTGGCTACCGGTTGATCACCCCTGCGGCGCTGCGCGCATTGCTCGACAGTGCTGATCTGAGCGTGTTTGATGTGAACTCGCTGCGCAGCTGGCAACGTGCACGAGTGCCGCAGGCACGGCACTTGGATCCGCAGCGCTTTGTCCGTGCCGACCTGCCAGCGGATATGCAGACGCGGCTGGTGTTCTATTGCTCCAACTTCTTCTGCGCCAAGGCGCCGCAGGCCGCCCGCCGCGCGCGCGCCATGGGCTTTGAAAATGTCTACGTACTCGCGACCGGCATCAGCGGCTGGATCGCCGCGGGCGCGCCGGTTCACGACAGCGAGGCTGAAGCTAAACCGTGTGACCCACCATTAACGACCACAGGAGACATCGTATGAACCCGGAGAAGCACCCCGCCAAACCTGCTATTCACGCTGGCACCGGCATCGCAATCGGAGCCGCATTGGGCGTGGCGTTCGGTGCCGCGTTCTACCAACTGGCGATGGGCCTTGCGCTGGGAGCCGCATTGGGCGCGGCATTCGAAATCGTGTCGCACCAGTCGACGCGCCAACGCTAACAAAGCCTCCGCGCGCACCGAAGAAGCGCAAAGCCACAGGGCCGACCACACGTCGGCGATCCTGATAGCCTCTGCTACGCCGAGTTCTACTCGGCACGCTGTTGCACCGGAAAGGCGCAAAGCCAAAAGCGTTCAACTATACGTCGGCGATCCAGACACCCGCTGAGGCACCGCTGCCGGCTGATTGACTACTTAGTGGATGGGTCTGAGTGGCTCTCGATCCCAAACTGTTGGCACATTTGCCGCATTGCGCTGGGTGTGCCGCGAATCTGCCATTCCTCCCAGTTATCCCATTCAAATTCGATCCTTTCTGCCGCGTTGCTGATCCTATATTTGTCGTAATCCAGCCCTTTATCGACCATGTCGTCGGGGTACGCGTAGTCCAAACGCCAGCCTGCATCGACCAGACTGCGCAAGATGCGGTTGCCCAGCTCGGTTTTGATGCCAGTTGCGTAGACCATTGATGCTTTATTCGCGCCTAAAGCCCGCGAATTCGGCAGGCGAGTAACAGCAAGCCCAGTCCAATGATCCAGCTCCACGTGGCCACTTGCGGGTCGATTCGGATGACACCGAACTGCGCGAAGAGCGCAATCACATAGAGGACTAGGCTGATAACCCAGACGATGGTGGTTGGAGCTTTGCCGGCCATGCGCATGTTTTTGTTCTCCAGTGGATGTTCACGCGGCTGCGTGCGCTGATAGTAACGGGATTGCGCGGCATGCGGGGCATGGATCGGCGCAGGCGGAGGCACCAGCATGCCACTGGTTTGGGGTAGTCGAGCAAGGCGAGCCGTCCGTTGTTTGGTTGGTTTGGGGGGGTGGAGCCCCCTCCGGGTTGAGCGTCTGCGGCGTTGCGATCTACCAAGGGAGGCATCAAGCCCGTCAATAACAGGCAGAACAAAATCTATCGAAAATCAATTCCGATTTGATTCGAGATTTGAGAAATAAATGGTGAAATCATCATTCTTATCATTCGCAGTGAAAGTTGTTCAGGACCGGGCGGTTGTTTGACGAGAAGGAGAAATTCTCGGCGGCGGTGGCAGCTAGATCTCTTGCGTTGCAGATTCCCAGCGCAGGAGCGAGCTGAACAGCAGGCGACTCGAAAGTGCGCCTTGTTGGCGCGGGCAGCTACAGATAGCTGCCATTAATTCGCGTTGGCTCAATGTATCCCCACCAACCGGGAGAAGACGATGATGCGAAAGAATTTGTGGAGTCTTGTAGGCGTGATGGCGCTGTTGCTCGGATTCGCTTCTGGAGTCTCGGCAACCGCGCAGGACAAGAGCTGGGAAGTGGATGTGTACGGTGACGAGGCTGAGATCACCTATGTGCCGGACGGTCGTGACGACATTCATGTGTACGACCACAACAACCATAACAACGATCGCAGCTACATTGAAGTAGACCAGCCCCGCCGCGGCTACTCGAACTATGGCAACGGCTACTACGATCAGCGCAACGGCTACTACGATCGTGGTGCATCTTCAAACTACGGCAACCGCTACTCCAACGGGCGTTACGACCGCTATGACAGTCGCCGCTCCTATGCCTCGCGCCAGTATCGGCCGACGCGCTATCGGGTCGAGTACCACAACCGCCATCGCGGCTGGTAATTCGATCTGCTTCAGGGACCGCCCGCGCGCCTGCGCGGGCGGTCTTTGAGCGGCAAGCACAGAGCTGGCCGCGCAGGCGCAAGCGCAGGCAAGTCGAGGGCTGCTGCACTCCAAGCGTAATGCGGGGATGAAATTGTTGTTCCCCTCAATGTGGAGCCCCCTGCGGTTCGTTCGACGAGAAGCGGCAGGGCTTGAGCCAGATCACGACAGACCGAGGAAACAGCACCGGCGATGCACTGCCGGTGTACCGTTTCACTCGCCGCCGTGGCAGTCTCTAGGCCATGCATACGCGGCGCAACCGGCCACCCAGCCCAGCGCCAGACTCTTCCCTCGACTCAGGAGTTACCATCATGAGCGTCAGCCCACTTGCTCCTGGGGTCGCCACCGGCGATGCGTGCCAGGCCCTGTTTGCGTTAGCCAAGGCCCGGCAGTTCGCCCTGCCCGCGGTAAACGTCATCAACACCAGCACCGTGAACGCCGTGATCGAGACGGCCCGGGATCTGAAGTCCCCCGCGATCATCCAGTTTTCCAATGGCGGCGCGCAGTTCTTTGCCGGCAAGGGCCTTGACAATGCCGGTCAGCGCGCCTGCATCGCCGGCGCGATTTCGGGTGCGCGGCACGTGCACCTGCTGGCCGAGTTGTATGGCGCCACGGTCATTTTGCACACCGACCATGCCGCCAAGAAACTGCTGCCCTGGATCGATGGCCTGCTCGACGCTGGCGAGGCGCACTTCAACACGCACGGCAAGCCGCTCTTCAGTTCGCACATGCTTGACCTGTCAGAAGAGCCGCTGGGCGAGAACATCGAGATCTGCAAACGCTATCTCGAACGCATGAGCAAGATGGGTATGACGCTCGAGATCGAACTCGGCGTCACCGGCGGCGAGGAAGACGGCGTCGACAATTCCGGCATCGACAGCTCCAAGCTGTACACGCAGCCCGAAGACGTGGCGCTGGCCTATGCCGAGCTGTCCCAGGTCAGCAGCCGCTTCACCATTGCGGCCGCGTTCGGCAACGTGCACGGCGTTTACAAGCCGGGCAACGTGAAGCTGCAGCCGGTCATCCTGAAGAACTCGCAGGACTACGTGCAGAAGACGCTCGGCACCGGTCCGCACCCGGTGGACTTCGTGTTCCACGGCGGATCGGGCTCGACGCTGGAAGAAATCCGCGCCGCGATCTCCTACGGTGTCGTCAAGATGAATATCGACACCGACTTGCAATGGGCGTTCTGGGACGGCGTGCGCGGCTTCTACAAGAAGAACGAAGGCTACCTGCAGGGCCAGATCGGCAACCCCGAAGGCGACGAGAAGCCGAACAAAAAGTACTACGACCCGCGCGCTTGGCTGCGCAAGGGCGAAGATGCTTTCCGCGCGCGACTGCAGCAGGCCTTCGCTGACCTGAACAACGTCGGCACGCTGGTCTGACTTGGGCCTGTTTACGGCAATTGATCGGCACCGATCTCGCGCAAGCGCGCTCCCAGCGTGCGCCCTGCCGCCAGCTGTGGGAGCGAGCTTGCTTACGATCCGCGCTTTTTTTGTGTTTCATCGGCAACAACGCCAGATAGTCCCTGGAACGCCGGATAGCCAGCCCATCGACATATTGATCCGGTGGCGCGGCAGAGCAATGCGCGTGCCCATGCTCCACCACGGTTTGCATGCCATGGGCATCCAGTTTCTGGATGGCCGCCCACCGCGTCTGAAAGCCATCGCCGATGGCGTGCACCACGGCGCCATCGCCACCCACACCTAGCAGCCTGTCGGACTTTCCTCGCGAGTGCGCCGGAAGTCCTTTTGGCGATCGTTTTCTACTCTTTCTCGAATTGATTTTGAAGGCTCCCGCTCTACTTTTGAGTCTGCGCTATGCCAAAAGGCCGTCCGGCCCTTCGGGT